>Ga0196965_1000938_pt1 | contig 13078 bp, 13 predicted proteins | sample S1_20metaG_FD_148668 | JGI IMG/M metagenome (GOLD analysis project Ga0196965, IMG submission 148668) | Soil microbial communities from Anza Borrego desert, Southern California, United States - S1_20 | ecosystem: Environmental > Terrestrial > Soil > Desert | place: USA: California | collected... | reverse complement strand
CGAAAGTTAAGTAGGAAATGTTCACAATTTCAATGGTTGTAAAAAAATGAGCAAAGGAAGATTGTTTTTAATCCCAAACACAATCGCCGACAATACCCAGGCGATGGTTATACCGTTGCACATCAGGCAGGCCTTACCAAACATTCGTCATTTTTTTGTGGAGGATTTGAGGACGGCGAGACGTTACCTCAGCAGTTTAAAAATTTATGACTCAATAGAGCCGCTTCAATTTGAAATACTCGACAAGAAATCAAAGAAGGAATCGTTAACGCCGTTTTTTAAGTTACTTGACGAAGGCCAAAACGTAGGAATAATTTCCGAGTCAGGGTGCCCAGGCGTTGCAGATCCAGGCGCTTTGGCTATTCAATACGCACATGAACGGGAGATAGAGGTCGTTCCTTTGGTGGGGCCATCTTCGCTTCTGCTGGCACTCATGGCTTCCGGTTTGAATGGACAACGTTTCGCGTTTCATGGTTACCTGCCTATCGATCAACCGGAGTTGGTAAGAACCATACGGGAACTTGAACGCGAGTCCCGGCAAAAGAATCAAACGCAACTTTTCATTGAAACACCTTACCGGAATAATTCTGTACTGAAGGCTTTGCTTGCCAACCTCGGTACAAATACGTTGTTAACAATTGCTTTTGATTTAACCGGTGAATCGGAAAATGTTAAAACGCATACAGTAGGCAGGTGGAAGGAAATAAAACCGATGTTAGGAAAAATGCCAGCCGTGTTCCTTTTTTTATCGGCATAACAGCGGTAACGGTAAAAAACAATTGATTTGCCTCATAACCAGTGAGGTGCCCATTTGGGTTTTACGCAAATCAATCTAAATTTGCCGGCTGAATTAGTAATCCTTTGCTTTAACAAAATCACATAATTTATGCCTTATTTATTTACTTCAGAATCTGTTTCTGAAGGCCATCCCGACAAAGTAGCAGACCAGATCTCGGATGCGCTTATTGATTATTTTTTAGCGTATGATCCTTCTTCAAAAGTGGCTTGCGAAACGTTGGTAACAACGGGGCAGGTGGTTTTGGCGGGAGAGGTAAAATCACAGGCATATCTCGATGTGCAGGAGATTGCTCGTGAGGTGATCCGCAAAATCGGATATACCAAAAGTGAATACATGTTCGAAGCAAATTCCTGTGGGATCATTTCCGCAATCCATGAGCAATCACCCGATATTAATCAGGGTGTGGAGCGGAAGAAAAAAGAAGAGCAGGGTGCCGGCGATCAGGGAATGATGTTTGGTTATGCTACCAATGAAACGGATAACTACATGCCGCTTCCACTGGAGCTTGCGCATCTTTTGTTACGTGAACTGGCGGTGATTCGCCGCGAAGGAAAAGTAATGAAGTACCTTCGTCCTGACGCTAAATCTCAGGTAACGATCGAATATAGCGACGATAATAAACCGCAACGGATCGACACCATTGTAATCTCTACACAACACGATGATTTTGCGAAAGATACTAATATGCTTAAGCAGATCAGACAGGATGTTATCGATATTGTTATACCGCGTATCAAGAAAAAGCTTCCAAGACGTGTGCAGAAAATGTTTGGCGAAGACATTAAATACCACGTTAACCCTACTGGTAAATTCGTTATTGGCGGTCCGCATGGTGATACCGGCTTAACAGGACGGAAAATCATTGTTGATACTTATGGTGGTAAAGGAGCGCATGGTGGTGGTGCGTTCTCCGGGAAGGATCCTTCCAAGGTAGATCGTTCTGCTGCGTATGCAACGCGTCATATTGCAAAAAATCTGGTTGCCGCCGGAATCTGCGACGAGGTGTTGGTTCAGGTTGCTTATGCGATCGGTGTTGCTCAGCCTGTAGGTTTATATGTAAACACCTACGGTTCTGCGAAAGTAGATTTATCAGACGGGGAGATTGCGAAACGCATTGGAAAAATCTTCGATATGCGTCCGTATTTTATAGAACAACGTTTCAAGTTACGTACACCCATTTATGCTGAAACGGCTGCCTATGGACATATGGGACGCGAGCCTAAGATTGTTGAAAAAATATTCAATGCAGGTAAACCAAACGAAAAGAGAAAAAAAGTTGAACTGTTCCCTTGGGAAAAACTCAACTATGTAAGAGAACTGAAAAAAGCCTTTAACATCTAAATCAAGGTACAAGGTACGAGGTGTAAACCCAACTTCGTGCCTCGTACTTTGTACCGTACTTCTTCGTCTACGCTCTGCCCTTCTTTATTTTCGTTTTAAACTTTTTGATTTGGTTTCGTAAGGCTTCTGCGGCCAGGCCGGTTGCGGCTTCAAAAGAACGCGCTTTTTCGATAGCAAAAAGTTTATTGCCCGGAACGCGCAGTTTGATCTCTACCGTTTTATTATCGATTCCTTCATTGTTCAATCTGAGAAAGACTTCACCATCCACCATACGGTCATAAAATGTTTCCAGTTTATCCAGCTTTTTTTGAATGTAGTTAATCAGCTTTTGGTCAGCGTTAAAATGGATGGAATGAACTTGTAACTTCATAATTAAAAAATTTTAAGTTGAACAATAAAACAGTTCCGGCACTGCGCCGGAGCATTCGTAATTCGTAGAGGTCAATTCATAATATGATTTGGTTTAATTGCGTTATGCTTTGGGATGGGCCTGGTCGAAGGCCTTCTTAAGTTTTTCCATTGAATTGTGCGTATAGACCTGCGTTGCAGCAAGGCTGCTATGGCCAAGCAAATCTTTTACGGCGTTTATTTCGGCGCCTTTATTTAACAGGTGCGTTGCATAAGTATGTCTTAAAATATGAGGACTTGTTTTATCTGAAGACGTAAAATCCCGTAAATAATTTTTTACAATACGATAAACCATCATCGGGTAACAAGGGTCGCCATTGTCTGTGACGAGCAAAAGACCATGAAGTTTATCCTCCGTTTGTTTTTTCTTCATAGCGTTATAAGCCTTAAGGATAGAAACGAGACCAATGCCAAAAGGGATTATCCTTTCCTTGTTTCTTTTTCCCAATACTTTTAACGTTCTGTCGGCCAGGTTGATTTGATTTTCTTTCAGCGTAAGCAATTCTGAAAGGCGCATTCCGGTACCATAAAATAATTCGAGGATGAGCTTATTACGCCACCCTTCCAATGAATCCTCAAAAAAATGATTGTCCAATAAATTCACCATTTCCGCTTCCTTAACAAAAGCGGGTAATTTTTTTTTCGTTTTTAAGGCGCGGATCTTAAGCATCGGATCGTGCGCAATTATTTCTTTTCGAAGTAGAAATTTATAATATGATCGCAGGCATGCGATCTTTCGGTTAACAGAAGCGGGGTCTAGTTTTTCCTCCATGAGCGAAATAACCCAACTTCGGATCATACCATGATCGGCTGATTCTGTTTGTGGATGATGAAATGTATTGGTTAAAAAAGACGAAAACTGGTGCAGATCATTTTGATAGGCCACCAGTGTATTGGAGCTTACCCTTTTTTCGAACTCGAGGTATTTATAAAAAGAATCACACATGCTTCAGATCAACCTTTGCCTCTAAAGCAATCTAAAAAATAATCCCCTTAAGAAAAACTTCCTAAGGGGATTTGTGGAATAAATGGTGATAACTTGTGGATAACAATATCAAATTGCTAACCCCGTTAGTCGTCCACTCAAATATAAGTTAGCTGGCAGAAGGATCCTGCAGTCTTTGTTGCTCACGGTACGCAGCACGGATTATTTCATTCCGGCGTCTTACAGAAGGCTTTTCGAAAGCAGTACGCGAACGCAATTCTTTCAACACACCAGTTTTTTCAAACTTTTTCTTGAAACGCTTTAAAGCCTTGTCGATTGATTCGTTTTCTTTTACGTTGATTATTAACATACTTCTTAATTAGGGGTGCAAATATACGAAAGCATCAGTATATTATGCAAATTCGCCCGAACGTATTTGGAAAGTATTGGAATTGTTTGGGAATCACTTCAGCAGACAACGGCTGATTACAAGTTTTTGAATTTCAGACGTGCCTTCACCTATCGTGCATAGTTTGGCGTCACGATAATATTTCTCTGCGGGAAAGTCCTTTGTGTATCCATATCCACCGAAAATCTGGACGCCTTCATTGGCTACTTCTACCGCCACTTCAGAGGCATACAACTTTGCCATGGCCGACTCCTTTGTAACATCCATGCCTTTATTTTTAAGATCCCCTGCTCGAAAGGTAAGTAACCTGGCTGCTTCTATTTTTGTTGCCATATCAGCCAGCTTAAAGGATATTCCCTGGAAGCTGGAAATCGGTTGATTGAACTGGTGACGCGTTTTCGAATACTGTAAAGCGCTTTCGTACGCACCCATGGCAATGCCAAGACTCAAGGCCGCAATAGAAATTCTGCCACCATCCAGAATTTTCATTGATTGAATAAAGCCATCTCCCTCATTACCAATAAGCTGGGAATGATGAACGCGGCAATCATTAAAGATCAATTCCGCGGTTTCCGAAGCGCGCATGCCCAGCTTATTTTCTTTTTTACCGGAATAAAATCCCGGTGTTCCCTTTTCTATCAGAAAGGCAGACATACCATGAGAATCGCCAACCTTTCCGGTCCTTACAATAACGACCGCGACATTTCCGGATTTACCATGGGTGATGAAATTTTTAGCGCCATTAATAACATAGTAATCGCCATCGCGCACGGCTACGGTTCGCATATTTCCCGCATCGGAACCGGTGTTGGGCTCGGTTAAACCCCAAGCTCCAATCCATTCACCGGTTGCCAGTTTAGGTAAATAAAACCGTTTTTGTTCTTCGTTCGCGAAGTGAAGAATGTGATTCGTACACAAAGAATTATGGGCAGCGACAGAAAGCCCGATCGAGCCGTCGATTTTTGCAATCTCCATAATAGCCGTGATGTACTCCTGGTAACCAAATCCACTTCCGCCATATTCCTCCGGCACGAGCACACCCATAAGCCCCAGTTCGCCGAGTTTATGAAATAAATGAACCGGGAATTCCTGGGTTTCATCCCAATCCATCATGTAGGGCCGGATTTCTTTGGCACCGAAATTTCTGGCCATCTCAGCAATCAGCAATTGATTCTCACTTACATCAAAATGAACTGTGTTCGAATTTTCCATTACAACTTGCATTGTTCGCGAATTAGAAGCAGCGAATGTAGAAGAAAATCATATACCATGCAAACGAATGTTAGTATGGCGGCATGAATAATCTTAAAGATTCCAGCCTTTAATTTTAGAGCTTCAGCAAGTCGTCTTCTCAAAAATCTTATTTTCGCATTTCAAACCCAATATAGTAGAACATGAAAATAGCAGTAGTTGGCACTGGTTACGTTGGTCTGGTAACCGGAACATGCTTTGCAGAGACCGGCAACACAGTAACTTGTGTGGATATCGACCTTGAAAAGGTAAAAAAACTTCAGAGCGGTAAAGTTACCATTTATGAACCTGGCCTCGAACAATTGTTTGAACGCAACATCAAACAGAAAAGATTGTTGTTTACAACAAACCTTGAAGAAGGCATTAAAGACGCCAAAATAATTTTTCTTGCTTTGCCAACACCTCCCGGAGAAGATGGCTCGGCAGATTTAAAATATATTTTGAAAGTAGCAGATGACCTTGGGCCGCTGCTTACCGACTATACTGTTATTGTTGATAAAAGTACTGTACCTGTAGGAACAGCAGACAAAGTACAGAAGCGTATTCAGGCAAAAGCAAAAGCCGAATTTGATGTGGTCTCAAATCCTGAATTTTTGCGCGAAGGTGTAGCTGTCGAAGATTTTATGAAGCCTGAACGTGTGGTCATTGGAACTACGTCCGCGAAAGCACGCAAAGTAATGGAAGCTTTATACGCACCGTTTGTGCGACAGGGCAATCCCTTGGTTTTTATGGATGAACGCTCAGCAGAACTTACCAAGTACGCAGCCAATTCATTCCTGGCAACCAAAATTTCATTTATGAATGAAATTGCAAACCTCTGCGAACTATTAGGAGCGGATGTCGACGCCGTTAGAAAAGGTGTAGGAACCGATAGCCGTATTGGAAAGCGATTCCTTTTTCCGGGTATCGGTTATGGTGGCAGTTGTTTCCCAAAAGATGTACAGGCTCTTGCTAAATCCTCCACTGATGCAAACTATGATTTTAAGATACTGAAAGCGGTGATGGATGTGAACCATGATCAAAAAACACGTTTACTGCCGCGGATAAAAGAATACTTTAAAAATAATTTAAAAGGTAAGACGATTGCCGTATGGGGATTATCTTTTAAACCCCATACCGACGACATTCGCGAAGCACCAGCACTCTACAATATTGAAGCCCTGTTAGAGGAAGGTGTGACCATCAAAGCACATGATCCAGAATCCATGGATAATGTGAAGCGATTGCTTGGCGATAAAATTCAGTTCTGTACTACACCTTACGATGCCGCTGAAAACGCTGATGCAATTTTTATTGCCACCGAATGGCCTGAATTCCGTACCCCTGATTTTGATAAGTTGGGAACCATACTGAAAGGCAAAGTAATTTTTGATGGCAGAAACCTCTACGAATTAAACCAGATGAAAGAACTCGGCTACGCTTATTTTAGCATTGGGAGGGAGGTCGTGAATGGGTAAAAAGAGAATCCTTATTACAGGGGGAGCCGGATTTCTTGGCTCCCACTTATCTGAACGCTTTCTTAACGAAGGATTCAGTGTAATTGCTATGGATAATCTTATCACCGGAGATCTGCGTAATATTGAACACCTTTTTAAGCATGCCGATTTCGAATTTTACCAACATGATGTTTCTTCGTTCGTTCATGTTCCGGGAGAGCTTCATTACATTCTGCATTTTGCATCGCCTGCGAGCCCAATCGATTATCTGAAAATTCCAATTCAAACACTTAAAGTTGGTTCGCTTGGAACACATAATTTACTTGGACTTGCACGCGCGAAAAAAGCACGCATCCTCGTAGCATCCACCTCGGAAGTTTATGGTGATCCGCTGGTTCATCCGCAGACTGAAGAATATTATGGCAATGTAAACCCAATTGGCCCCCGGGGCGTATACGATGAAGCAAAGCGTTTTCAGGAAGCCATTACCATGGCGTATCACACCTATCATAATGTAGAAACACGTATTGTTCGCATCTTTAATACTTATGGTCCACGCATGCGTCTGAATGACGGACGCGTTTTGCCTGCTTTTATCGGACAGGCCCTTCGCGGTGAAGACCTCACGGTATTTGGTGATGGATCGCAGACACGCTCTTTCTGTTATGTGGATGATCAGGTTGAAGGGATATTCAGGTTGTTGATGTCTGACTATTCTCTCCCGGTAAACATTGGTAACCCGGATGAAATTACGATCAAAGATTTTGCTGAAGAGATCGTAAAACTCACTGGCACGAACCAGAAAATTGTATACCATCCATTGCCGAAAGACGATCCAAAACAACGCCAGCCAGATACAACGAAAGCGAGAACACTACTCGGCTGGGAGGCTAAAGTATCACGTTCAGTAGGATTAAAGATCACATACGAATATTTCAAATCGTTACCCAAAGAAGTGCTTTACGATCGCGATCATAAGAGTTTTGAAAATTACATACGCTAAATAAAAGCTGTCATGTCAAAAAAGATTTTAATAACCGGAGGAGCCGGATTTATTGGTTCCCATGTGGTGAGACTTTTTGTAAATAAATACCCGACGTACACCATCGTTAACCTTGATAAATTAACGTATGCCGGAAACCTCGAGAACCTTAAAGACATCGAAGGCAAAAAAAATTACCATTTCGAAAAAGGAGATATCCTTGACGTGGAATTCCTCGTCAGCGTTTTTAGTAAATACGACATAGATGGTGTAATTCACCTTGCTGCAGAATCGCATGTAGACCGGTCGTTGCATAACCCGGCTGAATTTGCGCATACCAACATCGTTGGCACATTGAACCTACTCACCACGGCACGTGCTGCGTGGCAAAGCAACTTCCAGGATAAGGTGTTTTATCATATTTCAACCGATGAAGTGTACGGATCGGCAGACAATGGCGGATTCTTTACCGAAGAAACGCCCATTGATCCGCGTTCGCCATATTCAGCCTCAAAGGCCAGTAGCGATCACTTTGTACAGGCGTTTTACAATAGTTTCGGATTACCGACCAAACTAAGCCGTTGCTCTAATAATTACGGTCCCTTTCATTTTCCCGAAAAATTAATTCCGTTAATGATTAATAATATCATCAATAACAAATCGCTGCCAGTTTACGGCAAGGGAGAAAACATTCGCGACTGGTTATTCGTAGAAGATCATGCAAAAGCAATAGACAGCATTTTTCACAAGGGAAAGGTGGGAGAGGTTTATAACATTGGCGGAAACAATGAATGGAAAAACATTGACCTTATCAATTTGCTTTGTCATATCATGGATAAAAAACTCGGACGTGAAGAAGGGACGTCGGCACAACTGATTACGTATGTAAAAGATCGTCCGGGTCATGATCTGCGCTATGCAATTGATGCATCAAAACTGATCAGCGAAACAGGGTGGCGTCCGGAAGTAACTTTTGAAGTGGGCCTTGAAAAAACAGTAGATTGGTATCTTGCGAATCAGGAGTGGTTAAAAAATGTAACCTCGGGAGCCTATCTTAAGTATTACAGTAAAATGTATCAGGAACGGTAGTAACATACGTTTCTTCGCGCACAGGGAAAGTATGGCACAAATGAAATTAATATTGGTATCTTCAGTTCTAAAATAGCTCATTGATGAAAGGAATTATTCTGGCGGGTGGTTCAGGAACCCGTTTGTATCCACTTACCCTTGCTGTAAGCAAACAGTTGATGCCGTTGTATGATAAGCCGATGATCTATTATCCGCTATCTGTACTGATGATGGCAGGGATCAATGAAATTCTGATTATCTCCACGCCACACGATATGCCGATGTTTCAAAAATTACTCGGCGATGGTAAGCGACTCGGTTGTTCGTTCTCTTATGAAATTCAACCCAATCCGGAAGGTCTTGCGCAGGCTTTTATTATCGGCGAAAAATTTATTGGAAAAGAAAAAGTCGCCTTGATCCTGGGCGATAACATCTTTTATGGTTCCGGTATGCGCAAATTGTTAAAGCACAATATCGATCCGGATGGCGGTGTCGTTTTCGCTTACCACGTAACAGATCCTGAACGTTATGGCGTTGTAGAATTTGATGCAGATAAAAAAGTGATCTCCATTGAAGAGAAACCTAAAAAGCCAAAATCCAATTACGCTGTTCCGGGTTTGTATTTTTACGATAACGATGTGGTGGCAATTTCCAAAGCACTTAAACCAAGTCCGCGTGGAGAACTGGAAATTACCGATGTTAATAATGAGTATCTGAAACGCGGTAAATTAAGAGTTGCCCCCATGAGTAGGGGTACGGCGTGGCTTGATACCGGAACGTTTGATTCATTAATGCAGGCGGCAAACTTTGTTCAGACCATTGAACAACGCCAGGGATTAAAGATAGGCTGTATTGAGGAGGTGGCATACCGCCGAGGGTTTATTACACAAGAGCAGCTTTTTGAGTTGGCAAAACCACTTGAAAAGAGCGGCTACGGTGTGTACTTAAAGAACCTTCCGGATTATATCTAGGTTGTTTCTGATAGTTGATTTGATTGGCTTTTAACGATAAATACTTTGCTTCAACAACTTTTCGCAAAAACGGCACAATGTTATTCGTCAGACGCTGCACTGATTGCTGATTGCTGGTCGCAAATTGAAAAACAGCATAATGAGCCCACGCGTCATTATCATACGCTGCATCATCTCCGGGATTTGATTTTGAAGCTTGAGAAAGTGAAATCAGAAATAGACGATTGGGATGCGATCATCTTTGCTACATTTTATCATGATTTCATTTACACGGTGACGCAGAACGATAATGAAATGCTTAGTGCTGAAGCTGCAAGGGGGCATTTAACACAACTTGGATTTCCTGCAAGCCGGATTATCCGTGTTGAGAAGCATATCCTGGCGACCCGGCAGCACGCTGTGTCCGTTGATTCCGATACTAACTTCTTCAACGATGCTGATCTGGCGATTTTAGGAGCAGACGAGAACGTGTACCTGGCATATACGCGGCAAGTCAGAGAAGAATTTCAGGTGTACCCGGATGCCATATTCAATGCCGGTCGTAAGAAAATACTTCAGGATATATTGGCGATGGAAAAAATTTTCAAAACCGCTTATTTCTTCGCCCATTTCGAAAAATCGGCAAGGCAAAATCTCAGTAAGGAGATGCTTGTCTTGTAATTAACCTTAATGCCGGCTCGTTCGTAAAGCGCCTTTTGCGCCCTCAATCATCATTTAAAAATTCGAACACTTTGGCGATACGCTAAAAAAATATACTTTTGCACCAAGTTTCTGAAAATTTAATTTTTAGAGGGGACGGACAAGTCCCCTCTTTGTTTATAGGATAGTTTGTATGGGTCTGGAGGAACAAATCACAAAATTAGCGGAAGACAAGCTTACAAAACCAAGTTTGTTTATCGTGGCTGTTGTTGTGTCTGCCCGAAAAGGCCCCAAAAAAGTTTCAGTGATTATTGATGGCGACGAAGGGGTAGATATAGATGACTGTGCTGCGTTGAGCAGATCGCTTTCTGTAACATTGGATGAGCTTTCGCTTTTTGAAGATAATTACTTGCTGGAAGTAACGACACCAGGAGTTGATCATCCCCTTGAACTAAAGCGCCAGTATCCGAAACATGTTGGACGAAAGCTGCGCGTTAAGTCAGGTGATAAACTAATTGAAGGAAAGCTTGAAGTGGTAGGGCAAGAAACAATTACGCTTCTGCAGGAAACAGGCAGTGGAAAAAAGAAACAAACAACAAGTATAGACATAAACTTTTCGCAAATCGAAAAGGCTTTTGTGTTAGTGAGTTTTAAATAAGACGTAACCATGGATGCACATGAATTAATTTCGTCCTTTGCTGAATTTGCCAGGCAAAAGAACATTGATCGTCCGACGATGATCCGGATTTTGGAGGATGTATTCCGCAATATGATCCGTAAGAAGTACGAATCAGATGAGAATTTTGACATTATCATTAATGCCGACAAGGGTGACCTTGAAATTTATCGCTTCCGCGAAATCGTAGATGACGACTCGGAAGACATTTGGGATTTTGATAAAGTCAGTTTAACAGAAGCACGGAAAATTGAACCCGATTTTGAAGTTGGCGAAGAAGTTTCCGAACAGGTTTACATTGAAGATTTTGGTCGTCGTGCCGTAACCACAGCGCGCCAGACTTTAATCCAGAAAGTAAAAGACCTTGAAAAGGATATTCTTTTTCAAAAGTATAAAGACCTGGTCGGTGAAATTATTGCAGGTGAGGTTTACCAGGTACTCAGCAAGGAAGTGTTGCTAATCGACGGCGAAGGAAACGAGATTTCTGTTCCGCGTAATGAACAGATCCAGAAAGATCGCTACCGCAAAGGTGAAAACGTAAGAGCCATCGTGCATAAAGTTGAAATGGTAAATGGTAATCCCAAGATTATCCTCTCCAGAACTTCTCCTGTATTTTTGGAACGCTTATTTGAGCAGGAAGTGCCTGAAGTATATGATGGTTTGATCACAATTAAGAAAGTGGTTCGTGAACCTGGTGAGCGTGCTAAGGTAGCTGTTGAATCTTACGATGATCGTATTGATCCGGTTGGTGCCTGTGTAGGGATGAAAGGCTCGCGCATTCATGCCATCGTTCGTGAATTGCAAAATGAAAATATTGACGTAATCAATTTTACTGAAAATCTGGAGCTCTATATCCAGCGCGCTTTAAGCCCGGCGAAAATCAGTTCGATTAAAGTTGATAAAGATAACGGTCGTGTTGCCGTTTACCTGAAGCCGGATCAGGTTTCTTTAGCGATTGGAAAGGGCGGATTGAATATCAAACTGGCAAGTCGGTTAGTAGGATATGAGATCGATGTATTCAGAGAACTTGCAGATGGTCAGGAAGAGGAAGATGTGGATCTGAATGAATTTTCTGATGAAATTGAGAGTTGGGTAATAGACGAGTTGAACCGGATCGGATTAGATACTGCAAAAAGTGTATTGGCGTTAAACCGCGATGAACTTGTGCGCAGAACCGACCTGGAAGAAGAGACCGTCGAGAATGTATTAACCGTTTTGCGGAGGGAATTTGAGTAACAAAGCGTGACGATTCACCTACTTGTGAATTTTACGAAGCGTTACCGGTAAGTTATTTTTCGCGCCTTTGGCGAATAGGGTTTTAAAGTCTTTAAAAAACAGGCATATTTGAGTATGGCAGAAGAAAAATTGATCAGGTTGAGTCAGGCAGCAAGGAAGCTCAATGTGGGTCATAATACCATTTTGGACTTTCTGGCAAAGAAAGGTTTTGAGGTTGAAAATAACCCCAACGCTAAGCTTACGCCTGAACAATTTGGTTATTTATCCAAGGAGTTTGCCTCTTCGGCCACTGAAAAACTGGAAGCCTCAGGACTTTCCATTGGCGTTAAACATGGTGATAATGTGGTTCTTGAAAACGAAAAGGACGCGGCGAAAAAACGTGGTGAAGAAGAGGAGCGCATTATGATTAAGAACCTCGGATCAAAAGATCTGAAGGCCAAGGAAGAAATCAAATCGGAGAAAGTTGAACGCGAAAAACCAAAACTGGAAGGAATAAAGGTTATTGGTAAAATTGATCTTGAGAAAAAAGCAACGCCGGCTGTCAGCGTAAAACAAGAGGTTCCAGAACCACCTCCGGTTGCAGAAGAAAAGAAAGTAGAAGAGAAACCCGTTGAAGAACCGGTTAAGAAGATAGAAGAACCTGCACCAAAGGTTGAAGAGCCAATAGCAAAGGTTGAGCCCAAAGCTGAAGCGGTTTCTCAACCTCCGGTACAGGTGCAGCCGCCGCAAGCACCGGAGCAGGAAACCATTAAGGCAAAAGCGGACAAGCTGAAAGGTTTGAAGGTTGTTGATAAGATTGAACTTCCTCCGGAACGGAAAAAAGATGCTCCTGTAGCATCCTCTGATACTCAAAAAGACAAAGGAAAACGTCCGCGTAAGCGGATTAGTCCAAATGAAGGACAGGGAGGACAACAGCCTCAGGCGGGTGGCCAACGCC
>Ga0196965_1000937_pt1 | contig 13099 bp, 15 predicted proteins | sample S1_20metaG_FD_148668 | JGI IMG/M metagenome (GOLD analysis project Ga0196965, IMG submission 148668) | Soil microbial communities from Anza Borrego desert, Southern California, United States - S1_20 | ecosystem: Environmental > Terrestrial > Soil > Desert | place: USA: California | collected... | reverse complement strand
TCACCAGCGAGGCGTAGGTGGTCAGCATGATGACAATGGCGAAGCCCAGCGTCGCCGCGGTTTCCGGGGCGAGGCCGAACCGCGCCAGCCGCTCGCCGACGGGTCCGCCGAGGCTGGCGCCCGAATAGGCGCCGGCGAGGATTCCGATGAGGGTGATGCCGATCTGGACGGTCGAGAGGAAGCGGCCCGGATCCGCGGCGAGGTCCAGCGCCGTCTGGGCCCCCCACCGCCCCGATTTCGCCATCGCCTTCAGACGGGGCTTGCGCGAGGAGACGATCGCCATCTCCGCCATCGCGAACACGCCGTTGAGCGCGATCAGCATCAGGATGACGACGACGTCGAACCACGGGAAGGGGGGCAGGGGCGGCATGGCGCCCTCGCCTCTTAGCCGGGAAGCTTTCGCCGCGACAAGCGCTTCGTCGCCTCCGCCGGATCGGGAACCAGCCGGGCGGACGAGCGGTTGGTGACCCGTTCGAGTAGCCCTTCAAAGGGAAAGGAATGAGTATGCGTATCCAGAATCGCCTGTTGGGCGCGGCCGCGGCCGTAGCCCTCCTCTCCACCACCGCCTGCACCACGAACGCGGAGGGCGAGCGCCGGATCTCGACGGAGGGCGCGATCGGCGGCGTCGTCGGCGCCGTCGTCGGCTATTTCGGCGGCGACCTGATCGGCGGCCGGCGCGACCGCACCGAGAAGATCCTCGGCGCCGGCATCGGCGCGGTCGCCGGCGCGGCGGTCGGCACCTACATGGACCGGCAGGAACGGGAGCTCAGGGACAAGACCGCCGGCACCGGCGTCGAGATCGACCGGCAGGGCGACGAGCTGCTCCTGACCATGCCGGCGGGGATCACCTTCCCGATCAACCGCTACGACATCCAGCCGCAGTTCCAGTCCACGCTGGACCAGGTCGCCTCGACCCTGTCGACCTATCCCTCGACGATGATCGACGTCTACGGCCATACCGATCCCTCGGGCGGCGACGCCATCAACATCCCGCTGTCGAACAACCGGGCGAGCTCGGTGGCGGATTATCTCGCCGCCCGCGGAGTCCGGCGCGAACGGATCGCGACCCAGGGCTTCGGATCGTCGCAGCCGCTGCCGGGCAACGACAATTCGACGGAAGCCGAACGCGCCGCCAACCGGCGGGTCGAGATCCGGATCGTTCCGGTCCAGCAGCAGGGGTGAAAATCCTCCCCATCGAGGATGGGGAGGGGGACCCCGCGTAGCGGGGTGGAGGGGTAACCGGCCAGGCCCTGTTCCGGCTACCTCTCCACCACCCTTCGGGTGGTCCCCCTCCCCGCCGCTTAGCGGCGGGGAGGATTACAGCCGCCGCTCCCTGAAGAAGGCCCGCAGCATCTCGCCCGCCTCCGCCTCCCCTATCCCCGGATAGACCTCCGGCGCATGGTGGCAGGTCGGTTGGGCGAAGAGGCGCGGCCCGTGCAGGACGGCGCCGCCTTTCGGGTCGGGCGCCGCGAAATAGAGGCGCCCTATTCGCGCCAGCGCCATCGCGCCGGCGCACATGGCGCAGGGCTCCAGGGTCACCCACAGGTCGCAGCCGTCGAGCCGCGCCGTTCCGAGCGCGGCGGCGGCGGCGCGCATCGCCACCATCTCGGCATGGGCGGTGGGATCGTTGTCGAGCCGCATCCGGTTGCGGCCGACGGCGATCAATTTCCGGTCGCGGGTCACCACCGCCCCGACCGGCACCTCGCCGTCGCCGGCGGCCGCGCGCGCCTCGTCGAGCGCCCGGCGCATCGGTTCGGAAAAGGCCGCGGTCATCCCGCCCGCCTAGACCGCGCGCGGACGGGCGGAAAGCCTATTGCTGGTTGGCGGCCGGTTCGCTTCCGCCGACCTTCACGCTCGGCACCTCGACCTGGACGTTGGTGGTGGTCGTCCCCACTTCCACCGGGTTGACCTTGACCTCGAACTTGGGAGCCTGGGCGGTCCGGGTCTGGTTGAGATCGACGAGACCGAGCCAGACGGCGCCGATGAGGAGCAGGATGATCAGGGCGACCAGCAACAGGACAGCGCGTAACATGGATCAGCTTCCTCCGTTCATCCGACAACGACGGGGTACGACTTCGGTTGCAGGTCCGCAACGACGGTTTCGTGCCCGCCTGCCTCAGCTTCAGGTTGACGAAACCGCCTTTCGCCGCTATCCGCCCCGGCTTTCCGGGACCGTATTACGGCCCTGCTTCAATCAGGACGAGACATCATGTCGCGCATTTGCGAGCTGACCGGCAAGGGCCGGCAGGTGGGCCACAACGTTTCCCACGCCAACAACAAGACCAAGCGCACCTTCCTGCCCAATCTGCAGAACGTGACCTTGATCAGCGAGTCGCTGGGGCGCGGGATCAAGCTGCGCGTGTCGATGAACGGCCTGAGGTCGGTCGAGCATGTCGGCGGCCTCGACAATTGGCTCCTGAAGTCGAAGGACGATGCCCTGAGCCTCAAGGCCCGCCGGCTGAAGCGCGAGATCGCCAAGAAGCAGCAGGGCGAAGGCGCCGCCGCCTAGCGTCCCGCGCCGACCAGCGCGAACTTCATCAGCAAGGTCCGCTGCAGCGGATTGTAATTGTCGTCGGACGCGAGCCACAGGATCGTTCGGCCGCCTTCGCTCGTCACGCTCAGCGCCTCGAGATTGTCGCGAGTCACCGCGCCCTCGAACGCCGCCAGCTCGCGCCCGGTGATCACCGCTCCCGGTTGGGGAAGGGCGGCGAGCGTCAACTTCGCGGTGAACCCCGCGAACAGGCCGACGCTTCGGTTGAGCAGGAGGAGCCTTCCGTCCGGAAGGAGCGCCGCGTCGGTGATTCGATAGCCTTCGGGCGGACGGTAGCGAAGGCGCGATACGGGCGTGCCCGTCACCGCCGGATCGCCGGCGAAGAGCAGGGCTTCGCTGTCGCCGCCGCCGCCCTCCGCGAAGACCAGGAAGCGGCCGTCGGCGAGCCGAACCATCGCCTCGGGGCCCGCATTGTCGCTCCACCGCGCCATCGCCCGGGGTGCGGCCCGGGCGCGGACCGCGAAGGTCTTTGGGTCGTAGCGCCATACGGCGTTGGACTGCTCGAAGCCGAGCCACGCCTCGCCCTTCGCCACGACCAGGGATTCGATGTCGCGGTTGACCTTGTCTCCCAGCGGCCCCGGCCCCTGCTCGACGATGGCGATCTCGGCGCGCACCGGCCCCGGCCGCGGCGGCAGCGGCAGCCGGATGCGCCAGCCGGCGTCGCTCAGCGCCAGCGCCTCGCCGGGCTCCACGTGCAGCGCCGAGAGGCCCCCGACGCGGGGATCGTTGCTGGTCAGCGCCCAGGCGCCGATGAAGGCGAGCGCGCCCAATCGGCCGCGGCCGGGATCGTCTTCGCTGAGGGGCACCGGCGTGAAGCGAATGAAGGTGACCGCCGGCGGCGGCTCGCGACGCTGCATCGCCGGCGGCGCGAAGGTGGCCAGCAGGGCAAGCGCGACGAGGAGGAAGAGGATGCGCACTCGGGCCTAAAGCTCTCCCTGAGGGCAGCGCGCCCGGATCATATCCGTCCCGTCGCCGCGGCCGGCGAGGAGCGGCGCGGCCGCTCCCAATAGCCTGAATGGCCGCATCGCATGGCTCCTTTTGCGCTATCCGTGGCGTCAAAGCATCGCCCTACCGCAAAATTGCAACAGGCGATGCGCTCAATCGTTCTGTCGGGCGAAGCGGGGTGGCCTTGTGGAGTAGTGTAATGAACAAGATCCTTCTTTCTATGGCCGCCGTGGGCGCCATCGCCGTCGCGGCTCCCGCCGCATCGCAAACCTGGAACAACGCCAATGCCGGCGGCGGCATGGGCATCTCCAACCGTATCGCCCAGCTCGATGCCCGGATCTCCGCCGGCATCTCCTCGGGCGAGATCAGCCGCGCCGAGGCGCGGAACCTGCGCATGGAGCTTCGCCAGCTGAGGCGGCTCGAGCAGCAGTACAGCTATAACGGCCTCACCCAGGCGGAGCGGCAGGACCTGCGCGCGCGCCTTCGCAACCTGCGCGAGGACATCCGCGTCGCCGACAATGGCCGCTACGACCGCGACAACCGTTTCGGCGCCTGGAACGACCCGTTCTACAACAATGACGGCTATACCGGCCAGGGCGGCCCCTATCAGGAGCCCTACGACGCCCATTGCGAGACCAACACTCGCGGAGGCATCGGCGGACTGATCGACGGCGTGCTCGGCCGCAACGACAATGATTGCGCCGTCCGCGTCGGCGCGCGCGCCCCGTCGAACCTGTACGCGGTGCCGTCGCACCTGCGCTACCAGTTCAGGGACGGCAACGGCGTCTATTACCGCTCGGACGGCCGCAACGTCTATCAGATCGATGCCCGCACCCAGACGGTGCTCCGGGTCTATTCGATGGACCGCTAGGCCGGCTCCCGCCGGCCGGGGAGAGGCGCTCCGGCTCCGGCCGGGGCGCCTTTGCTTATGGGTCGCCGGCGGCGACATAGACGAACGCCTCGCCGCCCGATTCTAGGCGCACCCGGACGCGCTCGATCGGCCCCGATTCATAGCGGTCCGCGGCTTCCAGCTCGGCTCCGGTCAGCTCGAAGACGATGCCGGCAATCCGGTCGGCCGGATCGCCGCTGGGCCGGGCTATGGTGTGGACGGAGGCGCCGCTGGCGGCGATGACCTCCGGATCGGTGATCGTCATCGGCGACAGGGCGAAGCCGGTCAGGGCGTCAGGCCGCCCCTCGAGCAGCCGCCCGAAGGTGGCGAGCTGGACATTCTCCTGGCGCAGGGTGCCGTAGGAAAAGAGCGATATTCCCTCGCGGCCGCCCATCGTCGATACTCCTTGCCGCGACGCCTTTAGCGGGCGGCGGGGGCGGAGGAAAATAGAAGCTGACGGGCCCGCCTAAGTCCGCTAAATAGTTGAAGAATCTGTAGAGCTTGGGGGTTGGGGATGAAGCGCTTTCGGTTTGGAACGGCACTCGCTCTGGTGGCGATGCTGTCGTCGTGCGGCGGCGGCGGCGGAGGAGGAGGCGGCAACCCCGCGCCCCCGGTCGCCGGACCGACGCCCACGCCTCCGCCCCCGCCGTCCGCCTCGGCCTGCTCGCTGAGCGCCCGGAAGGACTGGGCCCTCGCGCAGCTGCGCGAATGGTATCTGTTCCCCGAGACCCTCCCCGCGAACCCCAATCCCGCCGCTTATTCCACGGTTGAGGATTATATCGACGCCCTGACGGCGACCGCGCGGGCTCAGCGCCGGGACCGGTATTTCACCTACCTGACCTCGATCGCTGAGGACAACGCCTTCTTCAACTCGGGATCGAGCGCGGGCTTCGGAGTGCGCTTCTCCTACGACACCGGGCAGAACCGCGTCTTCGTCTCCGAAGCCTATGAGGGAGCGCCTGCGCTCGCGGCGGGGATCGACCGGGGCGCCGAGCTCCTGGCGATCGGCACCGGCGCCGGCAATCTGCAGCTGGTCAGCGCGCTCATGGCCTCGGGCGGGCCCCAGGCCGTCAGCAACGCGCTCGGGCCGTCCAGTCCCGGGGTCACCCGGGTCCTGCGCATCAGCGACGCCGCCGGCACTCGCGACGTCACCGTCGCCAAGGCCGATTATGCGCTCCCCCCCGTGTCCAGCCGCTACGGCGCCAAGATCCTCGACAATGGCGGGCGCAAGGCCGGCTACGTCAATCTGCGCACCTTCATCAACACGGCCGATCCGGCGCTCCGCCAGGCCTTCGCGAGCTTCAAGGCGCAGGGCGTCACCGACATCATCGTCGACGTGCGCTACAATGGCGGCGGCCTCGTCTCGATCGCGGCGCTGATCGGCGACCTGATGGGGGCGGACCGCTCGCCCACGGACGTGTTCAGCTTCACCACCTTCCGGCCGGAGAAATCGTCGAACAACACGACCCGCTCCTTCCTCCCGAAGACCGAATCGATCGCCCCGACCCGGATCGCCTTCATCGGCACCGACAGCTCGGCCTCGGCCAGCGAGCTGATCATCAATGCCTTCATCCCCTATCTGCACAACCGGGCGGCGCTGATCGGCTCCAACACCTACGGCAAGCCGGTGGGCCAGATCGGGATCGACCAGCCGGCGTGCGACGACCGGCTTCGGGTGGTCGCCTTCAAGACCGAGAATGCGGCGCGCCAGGGCGATTATTTCGACGGCCTGGCGAGCACGGTGGAGGCGAGCTGCGCGGCGGGCGACGACATCACCCGCCCGCTCGGCGACCCGTCGGAAGCCTCGACCCGGGCCGCCCTCGACTTTCTCGCCGGCAAGGCCTGCACGCCGATCACCGCCTCCGCCGGCGGCGGGTTCACCACGCAGGCGCTCGGCAAGCGCGAGCTGCTGGTGCCCGAGCGGCCGAGCGTCGTGCAGCGCGAGGCTCCCGGGACGTTCTGAAGCGCCCCGGCGAAAGCCGGGGTGCGGCAGCCTTGCCCTGCGAACGGCTCCCGGCCTTTGCCCGGGCCTTCGAAATCGAATCTCCTTTGAGGGGCGATGAACCTCAGCTGTGGATGCCGTTCAGGCTGACCTCACCGCGAAGGGCGCTGAGTGCCCGGCAAGCGTTGGGGAGCGCCCGAAACAGGAGCATCGACATGAAAAAGATCATCTTCATCGCTTTGGCCGCCACGACGGCCATCGCCGCCGCGCCCGCCTCCGCCCAGTCCGGCAATTATGGCGGCAACGGCTACGGCAACGTCGAAGTCCGCGCCGACCAGCTGCAGGTGCGGCTCCAGGCCGGCGTCCGCAGCGGCGCCATCACCCGCGCCGAAGCCGTTCCGCTGCGCGAGCAGCTTCGCCAGCTGACCAGGCTCGAGACCCTCTATGCCCGCGACGGAATCAGCGGCCGCGAGCGCGCCGACCTTCAGCAGCGGATCAACAATCTCCGCCGAGGCATTCGCCTCGCCGAGCGCAGCGGCGACAACCGCTACGGCGGCGGCGGCGGCGACGGCTTCGACCGCGACGACGACCGCTACAGCCGCGGCGACCGCGACGTCGACAGCCGCTACGATCGCGACAGTGACGGTTGGGACGACCGCGACGGCAATCGCGACGGCCGCTGGGACGTCGACTCGCGCTACGACGGCAACCGCGACGGCTATGACGACCGTGATCACAATCGCGACGGCCGCTGGGACAATGACGAAGGCTACCAGCAGACCAATAACGGGGGCATCGTCGGCCAGATAATCGACCGGGTCACCGGCAATGACGGCCTTCGCGTCGGCCAGCGGGCTTCCGCCGGTCTCGGCGGCGTGCCTTATGCCTATCGCACCCAGTTCCGCGACGGCAACGGAGTCCATTACCGCTCGGACTCGCGCCAGATCTACCAGATCGACGCCCGCACCGGGACGGTGCTGCGCATCTACCCGATGAACAGATAGGCGCGGTCTTCGAAGGTCTTGAAAGGCGTCCCGGCCCGTCGGCCGGGGCTTTTTTTTGCGGATCGCCTGGGTGAAAGACCCACCCTATCCGTGCCGGAAAGCGCCGCCGGGCCTTTCATTCGCGGCTGCCCGTGCAGGAATCCTGCGTGGTCGCATATTGCGCGAAAAAGAGGGCCGATTTGCTAGCGGAAAAATCGGCGAGTTTGCCAACGAAATTTGAAAGTGCCATAGACGGCTTCAACAAACTCAACTTTACGTTGAAACTTCAGCGTGTACCTTCAACGGCGGTTGAACATGGATCGAAACGGCTTCGGATCTGCCGCAACCGGACGGCTCGTTCCGACGATCGCAAACCGAAAGGCGTTCGTCCCGCATCCTTTGCCGCCAAAAAACCTCGATATAAATCCCCTGCTGGGAGCCCTCACCCAAGCATCTCAGGCGGTAGGGGAGCTGAAGGGCATAGGCCGAACCATCGCCAACCCGATGCTTCTGATCAGACCGTTGCAGCGCAGGGAGGCGGTCTCCTCATCGAGCATGGAAGGCACCTACACCACGCTTTCGGAGCTGTTCCTCTTCGAGGCCGGCGCTGGAGAGAGCTCCAAACGCGAAGACAATCGAGAAGTATTAAACTACGTCCGCGCGCTCGAAGCCGCGATAGCCGAACTGCCGGCTCTGCCTATTTCCAGCCGGCTCATCCGCAATGCGCACCGTATCCTCCTTCACGGAGTGGCTCGCCACCGGGGAGCAACGGTGGAAGCGGGGGAGCTCAAGCGCGACCAGAACTGGATTGGAGGCACGGGGCGAATCGAGACCGCGCGCTTCATACCAGCACCTCCGGCCGAAGCCGCCGAGGCTCTGGATCAGCTCACCGCCTATCTCAATCGGGCCGACCGGACCGCTTCGTCGCCATTGATCGACGCCGCCCTGGCACATTATCAATTCGAAGCGATCCATCCATTCGCCGACGGCAACGGCCGTGTCGGGCGCATGCTTATAACCTTGTCGCTGATCGAAAACGGCACGCTCCCGCAACCCTTGCTGTACATGAGCCCCTATTTTGAACGCCACAAGGACACGTATATCGACCTGATGTATAACGTATCCAAGGCTGGCGACTGGTCCAGTTGGATAGAGTTCTTCCTCGGCGCGGTGTCGGAATCGGCCCAGGAAACCATTGCGGTCGCCGGACAATTGCAGGACCTTCATCAACGGTATCGTGAGCAGTTCCAGACGGCGAGACGGTCAGCGCTGACGCTGCGGATCATCGATCTCGCCTTCGAGAGACCGGCAATGTCGGTGGGAGAAATCGCCCGGACGCTCGGCGTTTCCTACCAAGGCGCGGCCAATCACATTAACGAGCTTCTGACCCGAGGCGTCGCGCTGGAAGTTCCGAACTCCTATCCTAAGCTAGTCTCTTTCCCGGAGATCATCGAAAGCCTCCACATGCGCAATCCCAAATGATCCGTCGTCTCGCCGGCTTTTCCTTAGCCCTGGCGCTCGCTGCATGCGGCGACGCACCAGTCCGCGTCGCCAACGAGGCGACGCAGGCGGCGTCAATTCCGGCGCCTCTGGCCGACATCGTCCGAATCCGCCTCGAGACCGAGGCCGGGCCGATCCTGCTCGCGCTCGACCACAAGCGCGCGCCGGTCACCACGGCCAACTTCGTCCGCTACGCAGAGGCGAAAAGGTTCGACGGCACCTTCTTCTACCGCGCGGCGCGGACGAAGGGCGCGGCGGGGCGCGGCTTCGTCCAGGGCGGCATCCGCCACAGCGCCCGGCGCTCCTTCCCGCCGATCGCCCACGAGCCGACGAGCGAGACCGGCCTCGAGCATGTCGACGGCACCGTCTCGATGGCCCGCGCCGCGCCGGCGGGGGCGATGGGCGACTTCTTCATCGTCGTCGGCGGGGCCATGCCGGCAATGGACTCGAAGCCGGGCAGCCCGGGCTTCGCCGCCTTCGGCCGGGTCGAGGAGGGGATGGACGTGGTCCGCGCCATCCTCGCCGCTCCGACCGTCGCCAATGCCGGACGGGGGCCGATGCGGGGGCAGATGATCGAGAAGCCGGTGCGGATCGTCCGGGCGTCACGGGAGCCCTAGCCCCCTCGGGTCGGGAGCGATGAACTTGCCCGTCCCTCCACCGCTGAACCTTTGGACCGGCGGTCGGTTTGGCCGAACGACCGCCAGCAAGCTGCCTGAATCGAGGAGATAATATGCGTTCGTCCATTCGTGCCGCCGCTTTAGCCCTGCTAGCCGCCGGCGCCCTTGCCGAGGCCGGCGGTATGCCGTCTCCATTCTCGGCCCCCGCTCAGGCGGCACCGGCGCCGCAGCGTATCGGCGGCACCTGGGACCTGACGTGGAAGAACCGGCGGGGCGAGACCCGGAAGGGCTCGATGGTGGTCGAGCAGCGCGGGAGCGAGCTGGTCGCGACCGTCTACGACCGCGGCGGCGCCACCGCCACCGGATCGATCTCCGGCTCGACCTTCACGCTTCACGGGAGGCGGCTGGCCATCCCCTTCACCGTCACCGGCCGGATCCAGGGCCGAAAGATGACCGGCCTGTTCGAGGGGCTGGGCACCCAGCGCCGCTTCACCGGAGTCCGCCGCGGCCGCCGGTAGCAGGAACTCCCCTCCCTGCAAGGGAGGGGTTGGGGGTGGGTAGGCGAGCGCAGCGAGACTTCCCCGACTCGGAGTTTCGCCCGCCTTCGGCGGACCCACCCCCGGCCCCTCCCTTCCAGGGAGGGGAGGAGGGAGGCTCGCGGCTAGAGTGGCTCGGCGCAGCCGCTGCGCCGCTCGCCGCCGACGAGGAGATCCACCTCGAAAGGATAGCGCCGGTCGGACATGCCGTCGGAGCAGTCCTTCCGCGCGCGGGTCGCCAGCCGGAACGGCTTGCCGCCGAGCGAGCCCGTCCAGATGCCGCCGTCCGGACCGGAGGTGTGGCGGGTCCATATCCGGGTGCCCTTCTGGTCCTCGGGATGCGAATAAGTGACGCAGCGGCCCTCGATCCGGGCGCCCCAGAAGGGTTCGGTGCCGACCGCCCGCAGCGGCGAGATGCGGAGGCGCTCGCCGTCCTGGACGAGACAGGGGCTGGCCGACCCGGCGGGCCCCTCAGCGGCCTGGCGAGCGGCCGTCGCGCCTTCGCGGCAGGCGGCGACGAAGGCACTGGCGAGCGACCGCGGAGGCGCCGGGTGGGGGCCGCTGCGCTGTGCGCCATAGCTGGCCGATAGCGGGCCCGCGACCAGCGCCTTCAGGCCGTCCGGCACCTCGCCGGCGCCGCTGACGCCGCCGCGCTGGCTGTCGCCGCGCGGGTCCGCGACCAGAGCGACCGCGTCCCCGCCGCCGCCGAACGAAAGCCGCTCCTCGCTGCCGATAGGCCGGAAGCCGGGGACGTTGACCAGCAGCCGGTTCCGCCCGGCGGGGCAGAAGAGGCGGATGGCCGCGGGCCCCGATCCGGGGAGCAGCGCCAAGGCGGCGCCTTCGCCGCTCGACTGCAGGTCCCAGCGCATCGCCGCGCTTTTTTCGGGCGTGGCGGCCGGGGTGGCGGCAATTTGGTTTCCGGCGGCGGGAGCCTCGGCTTCATTGCCGGCCTCGGCCGCGGCGGTCGGGCCTCGGTCGCCCGTCCCGCAGGCGGAGACCAATATCGATGTCGCGGCGATCAATCCGGAAACGCGCATGTGGCCGTCCTCCCGGGAGGGTGGTCACATCGTCTCGCGGCCGCGTCAAGGCGCCGGCCGGTCCACGCGCCGCATTTCCCGGACTTGCTCCGGGATCCGCCTTCTCGACACCTTCCGGCTGCAAGTGGGATGCCGGATCAAGTCCGGCATGACGAAGGCGGTGCACATTTTGCGCCCGATGCTCTAATAGGCTCTCGGGGAAGGGGAAATGATCATGGGAAGACTCAATGCCGCGGTGCTCGCCGCAACCTTGGTGGCCGCCGCGGCCGCCGCGCCGGTCCTGGCCAAGGACGTCGCCGATTTCGCGATCACGCCCGGCTCGGCGGACGCGCTGGTCGTCTTCAAGGCCCCCGACATTCCCCGCCCGCCGGGCTACAAGACTTCGTGGCGGATGGGCGTCCAGTCCTACGACCCGGCCGAGGAGAAGCTGCAGGGCGCCCCTTTCGGCGGCATGGAGACCCTCGCCGGCCGGCCGAAGAGCTTCGTCGACGGCTATCTCGTGGAGGTGATGAAGCCCGGCACCTACGTGTTCCGCGATTTCTCGAGGCAGGATCTGTGGTCGCTCTGCTTCAACGGAGGCAGCCTGCGGTTCACGATCAAGCCGGGAGAGGTCCTCTATCTGGGCGAATTCGACGCGGCGAAGCACGTGGAGGAGCTGCAGACGCTCGCCGTCAGCAGCGGCCGGGTGACGGCCAAAAGCGGCAGCCCGGTCGGCTTCTTCGACACCGTCTCCCCGCCCGCCTTCGCCCCGGTCGACGAAGCCGGGCTCGCGGCGGCGGCGGCCATGATCAAGGCGCGAATGCCGAAGACGACGGTGGCGCCCAAAGCCGCGCGCTTCGCTCCGGCGCGCTTCGGTACCGGCCGTGACCTGTTCGGTCTGCAGCGCATCTGCGGCGGCTATTACACCAAGAAGGCCAAGCCGCGGGGCTGATCCGGAACCCGGCTCGACCGCGGCCGCCCGCTCAGGCTTTGGTCACCGTCACCTTGAGGTAGGTGGCGGGAATTTCGGTGCTGCCGGCGCCGGCCTGGTTCTGCGCCTCGAAAAGCTGCTCCAGCTCCGACTGAAGCCGCGCCTCGCGGCCGTCTTTGGCCGCGGCGTCGAAGGCGTTCATCGTCGGGCCGTAAAAATCGCGGAAGATCGCCAGGAACTCGACCGGCGGGCCCGAGTGGCGGAAGACCCAGGTGGCGCGCTCGAAGGCGACATTCTCCGGCGCCACGCCGGCGGCGGCGAAACGCTCGCGGACATTGTCCTCAATCCCCCAGGCGACCGGGCTGACGAAGCCTTCGGGCGGCGGCGGCGTGAAAGCGGCGCTGATCTTCAGGATCTGGGCGACCAGGGTGGGATCGCCCGGAATCCAGTTGCCCATGACGATCCGGCCGCCGGGGCGGGTGACCCGCACCATCTCCCGGGCGACGTCATAGGGGCGCGGGGCGAACATCGCCCCGAACATGCTGAGGACGAGGTCGAAGCGGCCATCGGGGAGGCCGGCGAGGCTGGACGCGTCGCCTTCCTCGAAGCGGAGGTTGCGCAGCCCCGCCGCCTCGGCGCGGGCATTGCCGGCGGCGACCAGGTTGGAGGCGATGTCGACGCCGAGCACGTCCGCGCCGGCCCGCGCGGCCGGAAGGGCGGTGGTGCCGTCGCCGCAGCCTAGGTCGAGCATCTCGACTCCGGGACCGATGCCGAGCGAGGCGACCAGAGCCTCGCCGCTCTCGCGCATGGTTTGCGCGATCCGGGTGAAATCGCCTTTCTCCCACAGGGCCTTGTTCGGGTTCATCGCCGTTTTCCTCGAGATTGTGATGGATTTCGCGCGGCCGCTGCCGCCGGATCGGCCGGAATGCCGGGGCCTTGTGTCAGTTCGATGCCGCCGGGCGTGGAAAAGGGTTGCGATTGTTGCAGGCGAGGACGCAGTCTCGTTCCATGCCTTTCTGGCACTCCCCTCACGCCCGGGTCCTCGCGCCGCTCCACGAAGTCGTCGTCCGGGCCGAGCATATCCATGGCGACGAACCGAGGTCATCGCGGCTCTGGCGGAGCGGAGCCAGGAGAAACGCCGCCGGTGGGGGCAATAGGGCCCGGGCCAGCCGGTAAGCCACCCAACGGC
>Ga0196965_1000936_pt1 | contig 13102 bp, 12 predicted proteins | sample S1_20metaG_FD_148668 | JGI IMG/M metagenome (GOLD analysis project Ga0196965, IMG submission 148668) | Soil microbial communities from Anza Borrego desert, Southern California, United States - S1_20 | ecosystem: Environmental > Terrestrial > Soil > Desert | place: USA: California | collected... | reverse complement strand
CCCGCCAGGTCGCGCCCGCGTCATCGCTGCGCAGCAGCGGCCCGTAGAGGGAGAGCCAGATCGTCGCCGGCCGGGCGGGATCGATCAGGATGTCGTTGATCCAGCGCGGCGTCGTGGAAGGCGGGCCGAGGTCGAGGCGACGCCAGGTCGCGCCGCCGTCGGTGCTCTTCCAGAGGTCCTCGAGCGTGCTCGCATAGATCACGCGCGGGTCCGCCGGATCCACCGCGACGGACGTCATATACAGCAGGCCGTGGAGGCCGCTCTCGGAGCGCTCCCAGCGGACGCCGGCATCGAGGCTGCGGAAGAGGCCGGAGGGCCGCTCGGGAAAGAGGTTGTCGGTGTCCGACAGCCCCGCGAAGACCCGGTCCGGAGTCGCGGCGAGGGCGCTGACGCGGCCGCCGTCCCATGGGCCGGTACGCCGCCAGGTGGCGCCGCCGTCGGCGCTACGCAGGAGCGACGGCGTGGTCTCATAGCCGGCGTAGGCCCTCCCACCGCGCTGGAAGGCGACTCTGATGACTGCCTGTGCCGGCACGCCCGCGGGCTGCCAGCTCCCGCCGCCGTTGGTGCTGCGATAGAGGCCCTGCGCGGTGCCCGCGAGGAGGCTCCGCGGCCTCTCGGGATCGACCGCCAGCGCGAGGACCGGCACGCCCGCCGGCAGGCCCTGATGCGAGGCCTGCCAACTCGCACCCTGGTCGCCGCTCTTCCAGACGCCTCCAGACCCCGTGCCGGCATAGAGAGTGCCGGCGGCGTCGATGGCCAGCGCCCGCACAGAGCCGAGGACCCGGGCACGCGGCTTCCAGGTGACGCCGCCGTCGGCGCTGCGATAGACGCCGGCGTCCGAAGTGGTATAGAGGACGCCGGTCCGCGAATCGATCTCCAGCGCGGGCAGAAGGTCCGGGCTATCCTCCGGGATGCCTGCCGCCGAGGTCCGGCTCCAGGTGAGGCCGCTGTTCGTGCTCTTGTACGTGCCAGTGCGGAGGACGCGCGCATAGACGGTGCCGGGATGCCTGACATCGAAGGCGAAGGCGCTGATCGAGAGCGTATCGGGGAGGCCGGAGGCGGCCCAGGTGGCGCCGCCGTCGGCACTCTTGAAAACGCCGGAGCGGTACGTGCCGGCGTAGATAACGTCCGCATCGAAAGGGTCCACTGCCAGCGCCGTGACATGTGCGCCTTCGGGGCCGAGAGGGGTCCAGATGCCCACGCCAGCCCACCCGGGGGGCACGGAAGCCGCCAGGGCCAACACGGCAAGAAGCCAGAATGAGAAAGAACAACGGCTCGGTCGAGTTCGCAGCATGGTCTCCTCCTTCCAGGAATTGTAAGCCCTTGCTTAAGGCCTATACCTATTCATACGGATGAGGAGCTCTGCGCGTTGCGCGGGCTGGCGATTGCGGGCCGCTCGTCGAGGTGACCCGCCGCACCGTTCACATGCCAGCGGTCACGCTGGGAGCTCGATGAGCACGGGATCGTTCACTGCAACGCGGCCGGGTTCCACGGTCGAGCCGTAGACGCCGAGGCAACCCTGACGATCGCGGGCTACCGCGCGCAGGATCGCGGGGTTGCGCTCCGTCGTCACGGGATCGATGGTGATGACGACGCAGCGACCGTCGCGTTTGTCGACTCGCATGCGCAGGCCGCCGATGCGCAGGACACAGCCCACCCAGCCGTCCTCGGCGAACGGCGCCCCATCGGCGGCCTCCACCAGGATGTTAGGTCGAAAACGCTGGACCTCGAGCTGGGCGCCGACCACTTCGCCGAGCCGGACGATCGTCTGGGTCGTGATGAGGGACAGCGGGAAGGTGTCGAAGATGCCGCGGTCCTGCTTGATCACGCGCGCTCCGTCAGGGCAGAGCTCTGCCCCGAGCGCCGGGTCTGCGACGTCGAAGATGACTCCTGACGGAGTCCGCACGACCGTCGGCGATTTGTCGGGCCGAGCCGGCTCAACGAACGCTGGGCGATAGTGACTCATGTCCTCGCGCTCACGAAGCGTGAGCCAAGGGAACCCGCTCTGCACCACGCCGTTTCGGATGAATGCCCAGCGGCGATCCCCAGCGAGGCCATGCCAGGACACATCGACCTCAGCCAGTTCCTCGGCTCCCATCGACTTGACCGGGTAACGCCACAATCCCACGACGCGGCCGACATGCCTGCTGTTCCGAGAGTCATGCATAGGGCAACCTCTTGAAAGGCGCCCTTATCCTCCCTCCAGCGCCGAGCGTGGCGGATTCGGATCCGCTGCAGCGCCTCTCGACGAAGAGTGTGCGCTGCCGGCGGCAGCGCCACGGAGACAACATACGCAGCAGACCAAAAGCGGGCGCAGCCGTCAAGCTCCCTGCGCCGTCCCCCGAGCAGAAGCACCTGCCACCGGAGGAATACCAAGAGCGGACCGCCGAGTTGGTCGCCGGGAGGTAGTCACAATCTGTGACCACCTCCCGCGGCTCTACCTTCGTTGAGGCCATGCAAGTGCAGATGATGCGATGATAAATTCCAGTGCCCTCCTGGCAGCGACAGCTACTCACAAGAGGCAGAGTCAACCGCATTCCGGGGCGTGGCCGCGCGGCTCGCTTCTTGCACAGAAACTAAATCGTTCAGTGGCGTGTAGTGGGCTCGGTCAAGACTTCCTGGGTGGACCAACGGCAGCTCCCTCCTCGGTGAGCCCCCTCGTTCGAGGCATCCACCTGAAGCCTTCATCTCCGGCCCCCCGGCGACGGCAACTTCTACAAAGGAGGATCTCTTGAAAGCTGTCTCTGCCCTCTGCCTGTCTCTCTTCCTCTTCACCCTTGGAGCCGTCCCAGCCGGGGCTGCGAACCCGGCCGTCGACTCCGCCGGCAATTCCTATTTCATCGGCTACATCGGGTCGCCGACCTATAGCTATTCCGTCGGCAAGGTCAGCCCTTCGGGCGAGCTGATCTTCGAGCGCCTGTTGGATCTGCCCGGGAGGTACCCGTCGGCCATCGCGGTCGACCCCGCGGGCTACATCTACATCGCCGGAACCGCGAACATCAGTGATGAATGTTGTGTGGGCTCCGAGGCGAACATGGCATTCGTGGCCAAGCTCGGCCCGGATGGCACCGGGATCCTCTACGAATCCTTCATCTGGGAAGGGGGAAGCACCGAGGGCCTTGACCTCGCGGTCGATGCCCTCGGCCAGGCGTACCTTCACTACCAGGCCCGTACCAGGGAGAACGTCGCATTCTCTACGGTGATCAGATTCAGCCCGGCAGGCTCGGTCAATCGATGGGCCGTAGGCCGGGCGCAATTTGTCACCGCGATGGCGCTGGGTCCCTCCGGAGATCTTATTACAGTGGGCTGGGCGTATCCCCAGGAGCCCGACCAAGTCTACGTCGAGGTCATCCTCGAAAGAGTGGATGCCTCCTCCGGAGCCATCATTGAAACCTTGGTCGACGGCACAGAAACACTCTCCTGGTTTGTGGATGTCGCCGCGACTCCCGGCAACGGCTCCGTTGTCGTGGGGATGAAGAGCGAGGGGCTCTATGTCGCGGAGTTCGGACCGGCGGGGGAGAAGATTTTCTCTCGGGTTCTGGACCTGGGGGCCCTGAACCCTGCAGCAGTGGAGAGCTTCGATGTCGCAGTGACCTCCTCCGGCGAGATCGTCGTCAAGGTCTACGCGAGGTCCGGAAGCGCCGTCCTGCGGCTGGAGGGCGGGACCGGCGAGGTCATCTCCTCGATGAACCGGCCGCCCGACTGCTCCGGAGCCACGGCGAGCCCGTCCGTCATCTGGCCTCCGAACGGCCAGATGGTCCAGGTCTCCATCCTCGGCGTGACCGATCCCGAAGGCAAGGCGGTCGCCATGAAGGTCACCGGCATCACCCAGGACGAGCCCGGGGCTGCCTTCTCAGGCATCGGCTCCTCCGTGGCCCAGGTGAAGGCGGAGCGAGACGGCAAGGGGGATGGCCGGGTCTACCGCATCGAGTTCGTAGCGGCTGACCCTTCCGGCGCATCGTGCACCGGCGAAGTCACCGTCTGTGTTCCCCACGACCGGGGCAAGGGGAACTGCGTGGACAGCAACCGCTGACGCAATGCCAGCTCACCACGAAGGCTCCGGCCCACCTCCACCCGGGAAGGAGGGCCGGGCCTTAGGCGTGTTTGGTTGTGGGATCGATCACGCTCGGTGAACATGGGTACTTCAAGAGTGGGGCAGCCGGCCCCCAGGACCGCCCATTCCACTCCCTTCTGCGAAAACCGCCGTCTCGAAGCGCTCGCCACCCGATCCGCCTCTCCAGGCGCGCAAAGCCTACTCCCACACACCTCCAGAAGTAGAGAGTGGGGACTCCAGGTCGCAGGAGTCCTGCCCTTTCCATTCGCTTCGATGCGCTGACGGAACGACTAAAGGAGAAAGTGATGTGTAAGACTATCGGTTGGAGATTGGCCGCAACAGCCTTGATCCTGGTTGCCACGTTCTTGACCGCACCGGCTGCCGAAAGTCAGTATTGCGATGGCTGCTGCTGCTCCTGTGATTTGCGAACCGTTTATACGAGTTGCATGGATGGTTGCGGCTGGGCTCCGTCCTGTCATAACGATTGCAACAACCAGTGGATGGCGGCAGAGAACCAGTGCATCCAGAGTTGTCCCTGGCCAATCTGCTGACCGAACCTCAGCGGCATCGACAGCAGACTCCAAGGGGGATGGAGACCGGCTCTGCCTCTCCATCTCCCTGGCCTGGGCCACTCACCCCACTCAGGGCACCGCTAGGCTAAAGAAGAGAGGAGTGCCCCCAGGAAGCGCTCGGTAACCGGGTGTCTTCTTCATAGACGCTCGCAGATACACTAAAGCTGAGCGATTTTTCCGGCGTTTTCCGTCTTGTAGGGGCATGCCGAAAAAACTCCGTCATGTCCCTGAGGGCGGGTCGCTCGTCGAGGTGACCTGCCGCACCGTCCAAAGCCGCCTGTTGCTCGCCCCTCGCGCCTACGTCCGGGAGACCGTCCTCGGTGTCCTGGCGCGGGCCCAACGGATGTACCCGGTCCAGTTGATCGCGTTCTCCTTCCTGGGGAACCACTATCACATGCTGCTCTGCGCCGAGGATGCCGGCCGTCTGGCCGAGTTCATGGGCTACCTGAACGGCAACCTCGCCCGCGAGGTCGGCCGGTTGGCCGACTGGAAGGAGAAGTTCTGGGGTCGGCGCTATCAGTCCATCGTGGTCAGTGAAGAGGAGGAGGCCCAGGTCGCCCGGCTCAAGTACGTCCTGTCTCAGGGCGTCAAGGAGGGTCTGGTGGCCGATCCTCGAGATTGGCCGGGCGCTCACTCGGTCAACGCCCTATTGACCGGCGATCCTCTGGAGGGGGTCTGGCACGACCGCACCCAGGAGTACCGGTACCGACTGCGGGGCAAGGAGCCGCAGCCTGGGCAGTTCGCGACCGTCGAGACGCTGACCCTGGATCCGCTGCCTTGCTGGAAGCACCTGCCGCCGGAGGTATATCGGCAGCGGATGGCCGAGTTGGTGGCCGAGGTCATCAAGGAAGCCCGGATCGCGAGGGAGGCCAAGGGCGTGGAGCCTCTGGGAGCGGATGCCATCCGGAGGCAGCCGCCGCACGCTCGTCCACTGCGGACCAAGAAGTCGCCCGCGCCGCTATTCCACGCGGCGAGCCGGCGGGCCTACCTGCAGCTGCGCGAGGGGTACAGCCGATTCGTCGCAGCCTTCAGGGAAGCGGCCGAGAAGCTGAGGGCCGGAGACCGGCTGGTGTCGTTCCCCGAGGGGAGCTTCCCGCCGGCCCTGCCGTTCGTGCGGCCGGCAACCGCCGGCTGAGCGAACGACTTAGAAAGCCGCCTGACCGTAGGGAGTGAGCCCCAACATCCCCGAACTAGGGAGAGGTGTATCCACCTGGGCCAGCTAGCGCCTCTGCACCGCCCTTCCAACGACCTTCCAAGACCTCAACTCAGCCTCGGAAATTCATCCTGGACCACCTCAGGCGGCCTTCCGGCCACCGCCCTACGTCCTACAAGCGCCGCGGAGAGGGTAATTTCAGGTTCTCTTCACTACAAATGGGTGGTACCTCACTCACTCAGGCGTCAAGCCTGCTCACCCCTGTAGACGGGGCCCCAACCCAGGAGGTGCTCCGGAGGTTGGATATCCACCCATTGCAGGTGATGGTAACCCTCCAATCATCTCTCGCTCTCAGGGCTCGCCGCGCCGATGTTGAGCACCTTCTTATATAGGGATCCCCGCTTGTGGGCTGGGAGAACGCCTCCCACAAGCAGCATCCTTCACAACAAGGAGGTAACGTGGAGAAGCAGACCAGAGTGCGCGTCTTTGTCTTGTCCCTGCTCGTCGTAGTCCTCGCACTGACCGGCTCCGCAAGCCACGATGCTTATGCGTCGCAGTGTACGTGCTTGTCGGCTTGTCCCTCCTGCGAGCACATGTGCATGCCCATGGACGAAGCCTGCAGGGCGGGTTCGATGGGGCCGAACTGCCAGGAGGATGTCAATTGTTGCTACCAGTCCTGCATCTGGTACTAAGTTGAACCAGGCACTTGAGAGAGGTGGCTTGCCGATTCGCGCACCTTCCAATCGGCAGGCACCTCTCCCCCTCCCCCTCCCCCTCCGATAAGACGACTTCCTAAAGACCAGATGCCCGAAGGAGGCTGCCCCGAGTCTCGAGCGAGTCCGAGAGGGTGAGGCATAGAGGCTCGCAGATACACTAAAATTGAGCGATTTTTCCGGACAGGTGCCTGGCACCTCACTCTGGGGCTCTGCTCTCCATCTCCCTGGCCTGCGCCACTCACCCACTCAGGGCACCGGTAGGCTAAAGAAGAGAGGAGTGCCCGCTGAAGGCGGGTCGCTCGTCGAGGTGACCTGCCGCACCGTCCAGAGCCGCTTGTTGCTCGCCCCTCGTGCCTACGTCTCACTACAGGTGGGTGGTACCTCGGACACTCGGACACCTCGAACACCCTCGGACACTCGGACAGGCTCGGACAGGCCTCACTGGCTGGCGGGCGGAGGGCGCCTTCTTGGCCGCGTCTCTCGCACCGTCATTTATCCCATTTTTGTGGTTAGCGATTGCCAAGGCCAGTATAAGCAATCAAGAAATGATGCTTTCGAACTACAGCGCTGCCAAATGAACTGCCATGAGGGCGGAGTGTATGTCACGGCTCCCCACTTCCGCTTATACCTGTATTGGCCCGGACTTACAGCGTACCCTAGACTTAGGTGTTCCGCACCTTGCTCCCGGTAATGTTTTATGACCTCCCCGTACATAGCGTCAGACACGCCGATGAATTCCGGGGCAAATGCCGCAAGGATAAAAGAAGGCTTGCCTTCAAAATAGCTATGAGCAATACCCACTCCCAGCACCTCCCCCGGCTTGCGCGCCTCGAATACAGTGGTCGCGGGATGGCTCACGAGAGTGCACGCATTTACAAGGTAAGCAGCGTCCGATGCCTCGACATTGGGACGACGAATTAGCCCCGAGATAAGCTCCAATTGCTTTACCGTTAAGTATTCCTGCCTCAAGACCTCGATCGAAATCCCGGAGCGCCTCACACGATTCTCATCCTGGCGCAGCCTACGCTCAGCTCTGTTACTGCGACGACAGTGAAGAGGTATGAATAGATCTACATTGAAGCCAATCGGAGCTTCGGAATAGATTAGCTTGAAATCAGGACTCTGGCTTGGCGAAATGGCTGCCGGCCCGAAGTAGTTAACGAATTCTACAGCAGGTATGGCCATCCAATGCTCTACAGCACGTTGTAATTGCGAGGATGGATCCTGCTTCGTCGCTTCCGCGCCTAAAGGTGGACCAGAAATGGCGACAGCAATACCATCGAAGTACGAGAGGATGCCATTCACCACGAAGGGTTCTCCCAGCAGCCGCGACCAGACGAAGTAGTCGTGCTCTGACGAGAATATACTATCGTGGATCAACCTTCGGTCATGCTCGTCTAGCATAGAATAGCCTGTAACAGCATGGCCTAGATACGGTGCGCCCGCGGTGTGTACTTCGGATGGCTCTCTCGGAATGCCTTCATCTCTTTGACGAAAACTTAAACGGGCGCCAGTACAACTCGTTCCCCACTGGGTCAAATCCCTTCCCAAAAGCCGGCATCTTCATCGGCCATTATAGCATAGAAACCGAACATACTATGTGCAAGATGTTTGGTAATGAGCTTTGAATTCAACATGACTGCAACTTCTTCAAAAAATGCTGCGAATTCCACACGTTGATTTCTGCTGACCGAGCGGAGGGCCCTTGGATCATCGCTCTCAATCGCTGCTCTAACAGCCTGTATGGCAGGAGTGTCGGCGAACCTCTTACGCAGTTCGAGCAGAATCTGCAAACGACGCTGAGCAGCATCTTTAGAGTACTCTAACGTACCCTTAACAAAAGTGGCAAGAGCAATGGTTGTCGCAAGCACAGTTGCGACGTCTTTGAAGTCGCTGAGTGACACTTTTAAATCTCCTTTACGTGGCTGCCATGAGCACAGAACGTCTTCAACGAGAGTTAGGTTCGGCGCATGGAAGACGTTGGTCAGCGGAGTAAGTTATTCAGTGCCCCCCTTACGGGAAGCCTGGTACCTCTCCTAGCTGATCTCGGCCAGACCGGGCCTCAAAAGGGCTACCTCAAAGGGGCTTCAAAGCCTTCAAAGCAGTAGCATTCAGAAGGTGAGAGTTAGGTCGTCGACGTCGCGTAGCCCAAGAATTCTCTGTGAGGCGAACGCCTCTCCTTCCAATAATGATTTGCCCCTTCGGGTTTCTCCCGATGCTCTGCAACTGTTAGGTATAGCCGCCGCTTCGCACGCGAAATAGCTACGAAGTAAGCAGCCCGCTCCGCGTCAGAGTCTCCCCAAAAGGTCTGCTCCTCAATGCCTAAGACTATAACAGAATCGAACTCAAGCCCCTTGCACTTGTGGATGGTCATGACACGCACCGCCCTATCTTCAGAGAACCGAGCCAAGGCACTCGCTGCGTCTCCATCCTGCTCAAGGAGTTCCCAAATGCGCTCATGTGTCTGTTCGATAATCTCCTCCAGCCGCTTACCTTGTTCATACTCAGCCGACAGTGCAGTTACAAAATCACGCCCTAGGAGACCAAGGAAATCTTCGGCTAGCTTACGCAATACAGCGGCCTTAGCTTTCTGGACCCCAGCTTGACGCACTCGATCTCGCGCATCATCAATGAATCGGAGCCAGCGGGAGCGCAAGACGTAGCCTGCGTCTTCATCCTGTCCTATAATCATTAGTACATTCATTAACCTTTCATAGGCATCCGGTTCACGATTACTAATCACGACGGAGAGAAAATCGACTATCAATCGCGCCGCGGGCTCGGCAGACAGATTTTGCAGAGCGTCCTCGTTGCGGAAGGGAATTCCGCGTGCGGCCAGCTCGCTCATTAATTGGCCCGCGTGAAGCTCCAGTTGCTTAGAGACCAGTACAGCGATCTCCGAGGCCGGCAAAGCGTCGCGGGCGATCCACGCCTCGATCATCTGCGCTAAGGCTCCTGCTTCCTCGGAGCTGTCCTCGAACCTGAGAACTTCGACCAATCCACCTGCTCCAGCCAGATCTGCGTCAGGCACTGCGGCGTCACGATCCATAACTTTGATCATAGCGTTCTGCATGCGTCGCAGGCGAGGTTGAGAACGGAAGTTCTGGTAGAGATTAAGGGAGAGGGCATTGAAGTCCATTGCGAATGCTTGGAAGATGCCTTCTAGAGCTCCGGCCCATCCCATGATGCGCTGCTTCGTATCGCCAACAGCCGTCAAGCGGATGCAGGTACCAAGGAACGCTGTGCGAATCAGCTCGTATTGTTCTTCGGTGCAATCCTGGAACTCGTCGAGGAACACGTGGCTATAGGTCTGTTGCACAGCATTTCGAGCGACTCGGCTGGTCCGCAGGATCTGAACCGCCAAAGGTACCATGTCCTCGAACTCAATCTGCCGTCTCTGCACTCGTCGTTCGCCAATTGTGTAGTCCGCGTCCAGAGCATCTTTTCCCGTCAGCACGGGACGAAAGCGGTCGATCAAGCGCTTGGCAAAAGCGTGGAAGGTGTGGCTATCTAGACGCGCGGCAAGTTCGTAGCCACAGCGCTTCCGCACCCGATCCTTGAGGTTTCGACTAGCGTCGACCTTGAAGGAGATAGCCAAGATGCGCTGAGGATAGCGGCACGTACCTGTGCGAAGCAAGAAATCTGCACGCTGCGCAAGCATCTCTGTCTTTCCAGCTCCAGGACCCGCTGTCAGGGCTAAGTTGCGCTGAGTTTCGCGCGCTGCAGTTAGCGCATTTGGCTCCAACTTGAGACCATCGGCCGGCCCCCAGCGATCCGGCTTAATCATTCTGGCAGTTCCGCAATCTTCATCTTCACCGCCTCAAGCAGACGATCAATCGACTCCGGCATACTATCATCGAGTGTGGCATCGTCGAGATGAGTCATGGCATCTAGGTGCGCCGCTGGCTTGCTCCCGAGTTTGAAGCGGCGATGGTATGCATCGAAGTACTGCTTTTCGGCCTCGCTGTACTGGGAGACATCTCCATGGCTCTTGCCGAGGACCGCGGCCACGATCTCTTCGCCCGGATCATTGAGCTCTCTCTCCTCAAGGCCGTAGGCGCTTGAAAACTGCCGCAGCATAGAGAAATCGAGATCCAGCGGCGCCGAAAAGAAGACACCTGCTGATTCGAGAAACGAGAGCCAATCTCGTCCATCCTTTGAAGTCAACAGCACTTTATTGCCATTCCACTTCGGGAGGTTAGCCAGATGGTCCTCAGAAAGGTCGCTCTCTATAGTCGGGAACTGCAGCAGTTGCTGGATGGCGTATCTGATCCGGCCCCAGCCACCCTGATAGCGGCCTAGGTCGAGGTCCAGCAGAGTCACATAAGGAATCCCAAGGCCACTCAGAAGACGCCAGAAGTGGTTCACATGTCTCCCACCTAATGGAGTAACGGAAATGGACGCATCATCTTCGGAGATGCCCTTGGCCTGCAGCAGCCGCGGTAATAAGATCTCCTCGCTATCGCCTTCTCCCAGGATGACAAGTCGTGAGAAGTACAACTCCGGAAAGGCTTGGACTGCCTCGCGCACGAACTTGTAGGCCTCATCGCTCTTTGCCGGCATGGTTATGGTATTGACAACGGTCTCCCGGTCTTCGTTTAGCCGGAGATAGCGGATGTGCTCTGGCGGCACTCGTCTGAGCAACGAGGGCGCGTGGGTCGCGATGATTGCCTGCGCGTCATGGTGCTTAGAGAAGGCGCCAAGTGTTTTTATGACCCGGCCCAGGTAGTGCGGGGACAGACTGTTCTCCGGCTCCTCCATGGCAACCAGCGTGAACACGGCAGGGCGAAGCTTATCTACATCGAACGCGTCAATCTCATTGGCCAAGACTTGACGGCCGAGCGATTGGACCGAAAGCACGAGCGAGAGGTAGAGCAACGACTGTTGTCCTTCACTCAGACGCGAGAAGTCAACAATATGTTCGTTAGGGCCCGGTGTAAAACCGACAGTTAGATGCCGTAGAAGGTTATCGATTTCGCTGCGCTCGAACGAGACGCTCGGATGGGCGTAGTAGTTCCCCTTATGCAGCGATGCCCAATAAGCTGACAATTGTCCATCCATACCCCCAACAGCAGCATTGCCGACCAAGGTCTTACTGATGTCCTGAGTGAGCACGGCGATCCTCTCACGCTCGGCCTGCCAGTCGGCCGCCCGCAAGACACGCCCCAAAAGCGAGCTTGCCGCATAGGAAATGTGGTCAGCAGGATCGCGACGCGCCGGTAGATAGTGCACCTGGATCACGTTACGTTCGTGTTTATGCACAGGCACGACCCTAACTGGCTCATCGTGCTCGTTAGCCTGCACGACATAGCACAAGGTTTCTTCTATGTCGCCTTCCTCGTCTATTGTTGCTGTCAACCGGAAGCGGACACGGGGGACACCATCGGCTGATTCCAGCTGCATGTGAGCGAAGTGGGTAGGGATTGTGGAATACTTGCCCTTGACCTTCTTGAGTTCGGGGAATTCGAACTGCGCCTCTATCCACATTGTCAGAGGTCCAATATCGCCCTTGGCCAGGTCTTCCGTCGTGATGTGGAAATCTGTGCGACGGACCCGTCGCAAAGAGGGATCGAAGCCGAATAGCCGTGCAAGAGCTTGGAGCAGGGCTGTCTTACCGGCGCCATTAGGCCCGAGCAGAAAGCACATCGCATCTAGTGCGACGACAGTGGGTCCGTTCCCGAATGATTGGAAGTTACTTAGCCTTAGCCTTGTCAGCTTCATTATGTCCTTCCCTATGGTCGCGGATTTGAGATGGCGGAAGCCACAGGTTGGCGTTGAGAAGCGCGGTGCCGTCCGTGCTCAGGTCGTCGTTGACCTCGTCACTGACATGGATCGCCTCGACCTCGGTGGTCCTCTTGTGAAGCTACAAATAGGCGACGTTGTGTAAGGAGTGTAGGTCAGCTTCATGGCGGCACCTTGCGCCGCCGCTTCATGAGGCGGTCCCGTACTCCAACCGAGTCGAAGCGAGCCTCGTTTTCAGCCCGGACCGCCTCGGACTGGCGGTGCTGCTCGGCAAGGTAGGCCCCCACCTCTGCCCGGTGGTGGAGGAAGTAGCCGATGACAGAGTAGACATCGGCCAGGTCGAGCGATGGGTATCGGAGTACGATCTCCTCTGGGGTCGCACCTTCGCGAAAGGCCTCGACGACCGTCGCGAGAGGGACTCGGGTGCCCTCGACGCGCAAGACGCCGTCTGCATCGGCGACGATAGGAATGGGCTCACTCTTTGCCGCTGCCAGGGAGATACATTCTCCTCATCCAGAGGATCTTATCAGCTCTGATGCGTCGAACTGGTAGAAATCTCGCCACACCCCTTGCAACTAACTCCACGCCTATCATATGCTTCCCTCGCACCCCCGAAGGCGACCACGGTCGCTCCGGGGGTGTCGAAGGCATCCAGATGTAGAAGCGCTGCAAAGGGCGGTCGGCAATCCCGCTAACGGCTCGGAGGTGAGTTCGCTCCTCCCCCCCGAGCCTGACCGCCCACAGTCCAAACGGAGGACTTATGAGCAGCTTCTCGCAGGGTAGCACTGTCTCTTCGCATTCCCCCCTCCCCAACGCCTTCACCAGCACCTTCCTCGGCCGGCTGGCCGAGCGGGACGAGCCGCCC
>Ga0196965_1000935_pt1 | contig 13127 bp, 15 predicted proteins | sample S1_20metaG_FD_148668 | JGI IMG/M metagenome (GOLD analysis project Ga0196965, IMG submission 148668) | Soil microbial communities from Anza Borrego desert, Southern California, United States - S1_20 | ecosystem: Environmental > Terrestrial > Soil > Desert | place: USA: California | collected... | reverse complement strand
AGATAAAGTTTGCATTTCATAGGGAACGCGCAGTAGCGGGATGACGGTTTGGTTTCAAGGTGTAGTGCGAATCCTGAGCCCGGCCTGCGCGAATGCCAGCAGCGCGCGAAGGATCTTCTCAATCTGTGATCACATCCAGGACGTTCGGCAGGAAGCACCCTTAATCACCAACGCCCGATGCATTCACTTCTAAAATCGAAAACCGTTAATCGACAATCGTATATCAGTATTTCTTTGTCTTCGGCATTGTGTATCATACTGCTGATCACCTTGCAATCGCGGGATTCCGCAGATAAAGTTTGCATTTCATAGGAAACGCGCAGTCGCGGGATGACGGTTTGGTTTCAACGTGTAGTGCGAATCCTGAGCCCGGCCTGCGCGAATGCCAGCAGCGCGCGAAGGATCTTCTCAAGCTGTAATCACATCCAGGGCGTACGGCAGGAAGCACCCTTAATCACCAACGCCCGATGCATTCACTTCTAAAATCGAAAACCGTTAATCGAAAATCGTATATCAGTATTTCTTTCGCCAGGAGATAACAAAGTCACTATCGCGTCGATCCATGCATGTCGGCATCGTGCATCATACTGCTGATCACCTTGCAATCGGGGGGATCCCGCAGATAAAGTTTGCATTTCATAGGGAACGCGCAGTAGCGGGATGACGGTTTGGTTTCAAGGTGTAGTGCGAATCCTGAGCCCGGCCTGCGCGAATGCCAGCAGCGCGCGAAGGATCTTCTCAATCTGTAATCACATCCAGGACGTTCGGCAGGAAGCACCCTTAATCACCAACGCCCACTGTATTTAAATCCTAAATCTAAAATCCTAAATCTAAAATCCTAATCTCAACTCCCGACTTTCTCCTGAATGTATTTCACCGCTTGTCCGAACGTCTGCAGTTTCTCTGCATCATCATCAGGAATACGAATGTCAAATGTCTGTTCGAATTCCATCACGATCTCCGCGTAGTCGAGCGAATCGATCCCAAGGTCTTTTACAAAGTTTGCGTCAGGTGTGATCTCTGATTCAGCAATACCGAGTTTGTCTTTCAGAATCTCAGTAACCTTCTTGGGAATATCGTGCATAAGCGTGTTTAAAGGAGTGGTAAATGTATTAAATCGCTAACACCCTTGCAATACGGTGTGATGCGTGGCGGCCCTTAGTTTCTCTTCCATCCTGCAGGGTCAACGCGCCATGCTTTCAGTGAGATCATTTGTTCGGGCGTGATGTAGTTTGCCTGTAACGCGAAGTTGAGTAAATGACCATAGTCACTTAAGCTTACCAGGTTTACATCGGCATCTTTGAAATTGTTGGTGGCTACATCGAAGCCGTAATTGAAGATGCATACCATTCCTACAACATGGAAACCCGCGTCGCGCAGCGCCTGTACCGCCTTCAGTGAGCTGCCCCCGGTAGAGACCAGGTCTTCGATCACCACGACTTTTTGGCCTTTGGTAATTTTTCCTTCGATCAGGTTTTCCATGCCATGATCTTTCGGCTTCGGACGAACATACAGGAACGGCAAGCTCAACGCATCTGCTACGAGCGCCCCTTGGGCAATTCCCGCCGTCGCGACGCCTGCAACCGCTTCTACATCCGTGAAATGCGTACGAATCGCATCCGCCAGTCCATGCTTTATAGATGTGCGAATTTCAGGAAACGACAGCGACAGGCGGTTATCGCAATAAATGGGCGATTTCCAGCCCGAGCTCCATGTAAATGGCTTGTCCGTGTTGAGTTTAATTGCCTGGATTTTCAGCAGCATTTCTGCAACGGCTCCGGCAGTGGCTTCAAGTACTTTGATTGACATGCGCGCAAAATTAATGGAATTCCGGCAACCGACGCTTTCATTGATAAAAATGACGTTATCGTCGGGCCTTGTGACTGTCTTGCTATGGATTTTGAAGCTTTTATTTTTTAAAGCTTTGGCGGGTGGAAAAATATTTATTCTTTTGCGAACGTAGGTTTGATATTTTCTGATGGTCATTTTCATCAACGACATCCCGGTAACCATTTTTAAGACCGATGAGCAGCCTGATCCGGGCCGGATTAATCACACCATTGATGCAGCAACCGAGCCGATCACACAGGCAAAGTTTATCAACCACGTCCTGATCAGAAATATCACCGAAGAACACCTCGACACGATTTTACAACTTCTTGATTCCAAAGTTCCCACTAACCTGCTTTCGCTTTTTATTGTCGTGAGTGATTACGAGGCGATGAAGGCCGTTTTTAAGGGGAAATTTAAGGTGATCAAAGCTGCGGGCGGATTGATCAGGAAAAAGGAAAAGTTCCTGATGATCTACAGAATGAAAAAGTGGGACTTGCCAAAAGGAAAGAAAGAAAAAGCCGAGAAGAGCAAGGAGACTGCTGTGCGCGAGGTTGAAGAGGAGTGTAACGTCACCGTTAAGCCTGGAAAAAAGATCTGCACCACGTGGCATACCTACACCATGAACAAACGTGCCATGCTCAAGCAAACGAAATGGTATTACATGGATTGTGTCGATGATAGCAAGATGAAACCAGAGGTGACTGAAGATATTGAAGACATCCGGTGGATGACGCAGAAAGAAGTGTATCATGCTTTGGAACACTCCTACAAATCAATCAGCTACGTCTTCGAGCGTTACTACGCGAAAGCTTCAATTAAACCGTCGAAGTAACACTACGTCTCTGCAACGTTAATATCATACGGCAGAAAATCTGACACATCACCACCATACCTGTGCACTTCACGGATAATCGAGGAGCTGATCCATGCATATTGCGGAGAGGTGATCAGGAAAACGGATTCAAGCTCGTGGTATAATTTACGGTTCATCTGCGAGATACTGTTCTCGTATTCGTAGTCTGTTGTGTTACGAATACCGCGGAGAAGGAATTTCGCGTCGTGCCTGCGGGCGAACTCTGCCGTAAGCTCGGCGTAGGTGGCCACCCGGATGTTTGGATAATTCCTGAAAGTATATTCAATGTATTTCACCATCAGGTCGATTGCGAAATAACGGTTGCTTTTCTGACTGTTATACCCGATAGCGATAATGATCTCGTCAAATAATTGCAGTCCGCGCTTCACGATATCTTCGTGTCCCTTCGTAAATGGATCGAACGAACCGGGAAACAACGCAATTTTCTTTTCCATGATTAAGTATTACTGATTGCCTTTCGATTTCGTGGCTGTGAACAAATACATGTTGTAGAGATCGAAGAAATGATGATCCTGAACTTCGTCAAAGATGTAGCCGAATTTCAGGAAAGAAGGACGGTTTCCGAACACAACGTTGCTGATGTATTTGTAGAACTCGTGATAGTGCGGAGAATTTTTTCCGATGTATCCCCACAACATGACGCGGCTCGTGCGCTGATCATGTTGAAGCGATTTCATCACAAGCATGATGTAGCGAATGTAATCCGAAAAATGTTTTATCGTGAATTGGTTGTAGTAAACAAGTTTCTGTCCGCTGTACGATAATATGTGAAGCTTGAACCGGTCAACGTAGATGTATAGATAATTTTCTTTGCTCCCCGAAGCGAACTTTGTGACACCCTCTATGAGCGCCGCCGACTGGTGGATGAACAAGGGCGGATTTGACGGATAGATGTTACGCAGCCACGCATGCAACGCTTTGTTGACGGCGAAAACAGTTACGGCGTTGCAGGCCGGATTGGGAATGGCTAGTATTTCTTCTTCGCTGTTGTCAATAACTGCGTTGTACTTCAGGTAGTCTTCATTGGCTTCAGCGACGTAAAGCGCCTGCGGTACCTGTACAAACTTGCTGTTCTTAATGCCTATTTTGATTTGTTTCCAGAATGCAGCCTTCAGAAAAGCATGGGCTTCAAAAAGGTCAGCGAGCACATGCATTAATTCCGTGTTGGAGCTTAACGCAGGAAACACATAGTCCTCCAGAAGGAGTTGGCGGTTGTCCTCAGCGTCAATTACGCCCACTTGCAAATCGCGAACCCCAATATTGATCAGAAGATAGTATTGATCAACCTTCTCCACCTCAAATCGGTCGTCCTTGATTTTCTTGATCAGCTTGTAATGAAGCGATGCTGTCTGCAAGTTCCTGTAGTTAAGGGATTTGATGCTTACTCCGTACAATAATAGATATTTTAAAAAAGATTACGAAGCGTATCACTGACAGATTGCATCCGACGGATAAAAAACAGTCGATGATTCGAAGAAGGTATACAGAAACTGTGTGGCTTATATGCAATAGAAACCCGAGAGCAACTTCAGTTCATCGATAGTATTGACGAATCTGAAAATGCCGTGAACTTCATGCGCTTTTCGCGATTTAATTTCAGGCATCGTAAGATATGCGACAGATTTAATGATCTGAATTTCCGGGTCGTAACCGGTGGTGATGCTTCCATCGACATGAACTACTTCGTAAAATATTTCGACTGAATGAATCGGCCGTGCAATGTATTCGCAACCAAAAAGAAAGCGGCCTGTTTTTATATCGAGACCTGTTTCTTCCTTGAACTCACGAATCATTGTCTGCTCGATTGAATCGCCAAATACAACACCACCACCGGGTGGCGCCCAGAAGTCGCCATCGGTCACGCCTGCATGATTCACCATCAGGATAGCCTCACCTTTTATGCAGATCCCGCAGGCACGTATCCGCACCTGATTTCCATAAACACGGGCGACATCATTATCCATCGGCAGATTTGTAAAGTTAATTATATGTTAAAAATGGCGCAGTTCACGACAATTTAAGCCCGATCGTGCCGTTCATGAGCTATAAGCCTGAAAACTGATTTTTGGAATCAAGTTTGATGATTAAATTTGTAAAAAATCAGAAGTATGAAGAAGTATTTGTTTTTAGTGCTTGTACTCGGCTTTGGCTTCACAGCCTTTGCGCAGGAAGAAAAAGTTGATGGGCCGGTAATAACCTGGGAAAAGAAAACGCACGACTTCGGCGATATTTTTCAAGGTGATAAAGTAGAACACACATTTTATTTTACCAACACCGGTAATGAACCTTTGATCATTACAAACGTGCAGGTTAGCTGCGGCTGTACTACACCAAAAGGCTGGCCGAGAGAACCAATCCCGCCAGGGGGTAAAGGTGAACTCACTGTTTCTTTCAACAGCGCGGGTAAAATGAATAAGCAGAATAAACCTGTGACGATCGTATCAAATGCTGTAAATGCAGATGGCGCATCGATTTCCTTCGCAGCGAATATTTTGGAAAAGAAGCCTCAATAAAAGAAACCGAATAAAGACGAAGCCGCCCTAATAAGCGGCTTTTTTTATTTTGATCTCACCACAGCGAGCAGCATAAACAACCATCCCGCTAGAAACGCAACACCACCCAGCGGCGTAACAGCCCCGAGAATTGTAATGCCTGTTAATGACAAAATATAAAGGCTGCCGCTGAAGACGATAATACCAATTCCAAAGCACATCGATGCTGTTCTGATCCTGGCGGAATAACCGATCTTTAACAGGATGCCGCTGGCAATCAGCGCGAGCGCATGAAAGAATTGATATCGCACAGCGAGCTCGTATGTTTCAACTCTCCCATTTTCAATCAATGTATTCTTCAACGCGTGTGCCCCGAATGCTCCCAGCGCTACCGATAAAAAGGCAAAGACAATTCCGGCAATCAGTGATGATTTGTGATTCATGTCAGTGATATGTTCGTCCGCCAAAAATTGCTGATCCTACCCTTATCATGGTGCTACCTTCCTCAATTGCGATCTGATAATCGGCGCTCATGCCCATTGACAGAATGTCGAACTGGAGCCCGTCAATATTCTTTGTCCGGATCTCGTCGAAGTGTTGTTTGAGTTGTTTGAATTCTTTCCTGATCTGATCTTCGTTCTCAGTGAGTGTCGCCATACCCATTAACCCGCGTATGTTGACAAATGAAAACTTCTCGCGCGAATATGCTTCAATCAAATAATCGAGTTCCTCCTCCGAAAATCCAAACTTGCTTTCCTCTTCCGCGATATGAATCTGTAACAAACAATTGACAACACGATCTATTTTAGCGGCTTGCTTGTTGATCTCTTCCAGCAGCTTAATGCTGTCAACGCCATGGATAAGCGACACGAACGGTACAATATGTTTTACCTTGTTGGATTGCAGATGCCCGATCATATGCCACTCAACATCCGCGGGGATGACCTCCGCTTTTGATCTCATTTCCTGAACCTTATTCTCGCCAAAGACTTTATGTCCGGCATCGTACGCCTGCATGATCGTCTCCACGGGATGTGTTTTCGTTACTGCGACAAGTGTGCATGTCGGCGGCAGCGTATTCTTAATTGCCGCAAGGTTTTCGGTTACTCCCATGCTGCAATCTAATCATGAGATTTCCTCAATATCTTACACCGGGTTAATAAATTTTGCTCATCCTGTCCGGAAAGGCTATTTTTGACCCCTTAAAGCAAAACTGGCACATGGCGATTATCGGCACGTTACTCAAAAAAGGCATACACATTCGTGAGATGCTGGAGCAGGAGTACACGTCACCTTTCGATCTTCAGAAAAAGGAACTCAAAGAACTGCTGATTACAGCGAATGCTACCGAATTCGGTAAGTACTATAACTTTTCACAAACACTTCACGGATTCCGAAAAGACGGGAAGGAGTTTTATAAACGTTTTCGCCAGAACGTGCCGATTCATACCTACAATAAGATCTATAACGAGTGGTGGCAGTTGGCACAGAAAGGGCAGAAAAATGTTTGCTGGCCTGGCCGTGTAAAATACTTTGCGTTGAGCTCGGGTACATCGGAGGCTTCGTCAAAATATATTCCTGTGACGAAGGACATGACGAAAGCAATTCAAAAGACGAGCGTGCGACAAATCCTCACGTTGTCAAAATATGACTTGCAGCCGGAAGTTTTTGAGGCCGGTATTCTGATGCTCGGTGGAAGCACGCACTTAAATAAACGCGGAAGTTTTTTCGAAGGTGATCTAAGTGGGATACAGGCGGCACGTTTGCCATTCTGGTTTCAGCATTTTTATAAGCCCGGTAAAAAAATAGCGAAGACACGCGCCTGGGATGCAAAGCTTGATGAGATCGCGCAGAATGCACGCTCATGGAACATCGGTATTGTCGTTGGCGTGCCGGCATGGATACAGATCCTGATTGAAAAGATTCTGAAATACCACAAGGCAAAAAACATTCATGAGATATGGCCCAATCTCATGGTGTATGTACACGGTGGCGTCTCTTTCGATCCGTACAAAAAAGGATTTGAAAAACTGTTGGGCCGCCCGATCTACTATATTGAAACCTATCTTGCCTCTGAAGGGTTTATAGCATTCCAGGCTTATCCGAATCGCAAGACGATGCGGCTGGTGTTAAACAATGGAATCTTCTATGAGTTTGTTCCTTTTGATAGTAAGAATTTCGATCACAACGGCGATATCAAAGCCGATGCTGAAACGTTTCTCATAGATGAAGTGGAGGAGGGTAAGGAATATGCAATACTACTTTCTACCTGTGCAGGCGCCTGGCGTTACCTGATCGGTGATGTCATCAAGTTCGTGTCGCTTGACGAATGTGAAGTTGTGATCACCGGCAGGACAAAGCACTTCCTGAGCCTGTGCGGTGAACATCTTTCGATTGAAAATATGAACAAGGCCATTGAGCTTGTTGCAAATGATCTCAATATTGCGATCCAGGAGTTTACCGTTGCCGGGATTCCGCATGATACGTTGTTTGCGCATCACTGGTTCATCGGCACAGATGACTTGGTTGACGCAAAGGTTCTGAAGGAGAAACTTGATCAACATTTAAAAGCACTTAATGATGATTATTCAGTTGAACGCAGTGCAGCGTTGAAGGAGGTGATTGTGGATGTATTGCCGGTCAGCAGGTTTTACAGTTGGATGGAGTCGAAAGGCAAGGTTGGCGGGCAGAATAAATTTCCCCGCGTAATGAAAAAAGCTCAGTTGGAAGACTGGCAAAGTTTTCTTCAAATTAAAAGATAAATGGAGGGCGCTATTAAAGGAATATTTTCAGGTATCGTACTCGCATTTCTTGTCGGGCCGGTTTTCTTTACAATTATTCAAACCAGTCTTGAGCGCGGATTCCGCAGTGGCTTTTTTGTTGCGGCTGGAGTGTCGCTAAGCGATGCACTGTATATCTCTATTTCGTATCTCGGCATCTACCAGATCTTCGACAACGGCAATTTCAGAGAGTATCTCGCTTATTTTGGCGGCATCGTACTGTTGCTCTTCGGATTGTACTACCTGATCATTAAAAACAAGCGCAAGAAATGTAACGGCCCTGAAAAAGTGTCTACAAGTAGTCCGTTTAAGCTATTAATGAAAGGCTTTATCATCAATGGGCTCAGTCCCATGGTGTTGATTTTCTGGATTGGAACAGTTGGTGTTGCGACAACCGAATTTGGCTACTCGACGCCAGCTGAAGCAATTCCCTACTTTGCTGCCATTGTAGCAACCGTTTTTGCTACGGATCTGTTGAAAGCGAAACTTGCTGACAAGCTGCGGTTGGTTATCACACCAGGATTCATTCGCACACTAAATATAGTCGTTGGCCTGGTAATGGTAATTTTCGGAGGAAGAATGATTGCAATTGCAGATCAGTTCACAACCTTTTGATTAGTCTTGCAACACGTTTGATACGAACGTGGATTTCAATAACAACCAAAGCAGGAACAATGCAACTGCCCACTGCAAGTAAATAAAATAGTAGTCTGAAGTGTCCTTGAATCTTGTCTCCTTTATCTCAGCTTTTTCATACTGATTGATCTTTTCAAAGACGTGCGCCAGGGCCTGGTTGTCCGTCGCGCGGAAAAACTCGCCGCCACCAATCTCTGCCATACTCTTCATTGTGCGTTCGTCGATTGAATTTTCGATCATGTGTGGTCTTCCAAAGAAATCTTTCCCGTAGGGCACAAGACCTTCTTTGCCGACAACAATTGTATAGATCTTGATGCCATACGCAGATGCAAGTTCAGCGGCCGTAATTGGGTCGATATTGCCCGCAGTGTTATCGCCATCGCTGAGTAGTATACAGACCTTTGAAACGGAAGTTGACTCGCGCATCCTGTTCGTAACAACCGCCATCGCGCTGCCAATAGCGGTACCGCGACTTTCAATCATTTCAAAACTAATGTCTTTGATATAGGACCTCAGCAGATCATAGTCGGTCGTTAACGGCGATAACGAAAACGCATCGCCAGAAAATACCACCAGCCCGATCCGATCCTGAATACGTCCATTGATAAAGTCCAGCGCGACTTTTTTCGCAGCCTCGAGGCGATTCGGCTGGAAATCCTCTATCATCATCGATTGGGAAATGTCAAGCGCGAGCATGATGTCAATTCCTTCTGTCCATTGCTCAACCTTTTCGTTTGTCTTTTGCGGACGGCCTAACGCAGTTAGCACAAGTACCAACACAAGTAAGAGAACAAGCTCGGGAATCAATCTGACCAGGTTTGCTACCGAGCTTTTCAAATCCTTTGTTGAAACAGCAACTGGTAGCTTTTGGTTAAAGCGGTAACGCCACAACCACCGTAAAATAAAAAGCAACGGTACCGCGATGATTCCGTATAACCATAACGGATTTTCCCACGCATAGCCAGTAAGGGTCGCAGGGCTAAACCAGGAAAACGAATACCACGGATCGACAAATTCATTTTCCATGCATCACCTCCTGAAGTTTATGTTCGAATTTGTTTCCTGCGATCAATTTCAGTTCCTGTAACGCCGGCAGCACCTGTTGGTTGTGCCCATAAATTGCGCTGTCAATCTCGCGAAGGTTCTTGCCAAGCGTTTCTTCGTTATAGAGCTTAATGGTTTCCGCAGAAGTCAACTTGGTATATGGACGGGCTTCCAGTTGTTCCATATATCGTTTCCATGCTGTCAGTGCAGTCTCTGTTGTCGAAGGAGAAAATGTCGAAGATACATCATTGACGATATCGTCATAACGCCGCATAAACTGCTGATGATTCTTGCGCAGCTTTTTCGCTTTGAAATAACGAACGATGCGTTTACCGAAAACGATCCATACAACCAGGGCGATGATCAGTACTGTGGCAACCACAATTGCAACAATGACATAGTTGATATCAAAGTTTACAGGTTGGTAAGCTGTGTGTTCTTTCAACGGCAGATCTGCAATAGCAATGCTGTCAGGAACTTCGCTAACGACGTGAACGAGCGCGATGCTATCAGCGTTCGACATGTAAACAGTACAATCACTTTCAGTTAGCACATAGGCTGGTAGTTGCAATACCTGGAAGGAATCGATTTCAAATGTAGTCACGTGATAGACCGCACTGTCGAAGCTTACACCATCCTCCGATTGTGTTGGAAAGTATCGTTTCTTTTGAAATTCAAATGGAGCATATGCGTCAGTTGAATCCGGAAACAAGATTGTAAGCGATGATGGATACCGGGCTGTCAGGTAAAATGCCGTTTCTTCGCCGATCTTGATGCTGTCCGAAAGAAAGGCGCCGGTTACACGCACCTGTGCAAGGAGCTGCGCACTCATGAACAAAACCAAAAATGTCAACAATGAACGCAGCAATGACCTCATGTCGTCTTCAGGGATTTGTTTCTCACCTTAAATAATTTCAGCAATTGAGGTACATAGTCTTCTTCTGTATCAAGCGCGAGGAAGTTAATCTGATGTTTTCGACTGAATTTTTCCAGCTCGGATTTTCGCGACTGGTACCGGTTCATGATATTTTCACGGAAGTTACCAAACGACGTGTTTACCCAAAGGGTGCGTTTTGATTCTTTGTCGAGTACTGGGATGATACCAAGCTTCGGAAGGCGTGTTTCACGCTTGTCATTTACTTGTATGATGACAAGGTCATGACGACGCGCTAGCGACTTAAGATTGTGATGGTAGCCCTCGTCAATGAAATCTGAAATGAGGATCACAACACTGCGGCGTTTAATTGTATTTAGCGAAAAAGATATCGCCTTACTGAGATCTGTTTTTACAGACTTCGGCTTTAGTGTTGTCAGCGCAGAGATGATCTGGTACGCCTGAAGCTGTCCCTTCGTTGGCTTGAAGTATTTTTCTTTGATGTCTGAAAAGCAAATAAGACCAACGTGACTGGATTCTTTAACTGCGGCGAGCGCCAGTACACCACAGATTTCTTTGCCAATATCAGCTTTTGTTTTTCCGGGGCTGCCGATATCTTCGGATGCGCTCACGTCAAGGATGAAGAATACAGTTTGTTCTTTTTCTTCTCTAAACGTCTTAACGAATGTCCCATGTCCCTTAGCTGAAACGTTCCAGTCGATGGTACGGATGTCATCGCCATATTGATAGGGGCGCACGTCGTCAAACTCAAGCCCCGAGCCCTTGAAGATCGAATGAAAATCTCCCTGCATCTGGCTGTTGATCGCCTTGCGGATCTGAATTTCATAACGACGTAGTTTTTTTAAGATATCCCTCAAAATGACTCAGTTTAGCATATCATTTGCATTCACTGCAAAACGGCCAAAAATAGGACAATTATCATTATTTTGCGCCACGAAAAATGGAGAATAGGTTGATTAGAACTTTGAAAGGTTTGAGAGGCAGTATGAGCACCTTGTGCTTGTGCGTAGTTATAATGTTAGGTGTTGCAGCCTGTAAACAAACAGAACCGCCTCCGCCAGACATCCTACCAAAGGAGAAAATAGTTGAGGTACTGATCGAAGTCTACATCGCAGAACAGAAGGCGAACCGGCTGGGAATTCCACAGGATTCGGCATTGATGGTCTTCCAGGTCATGAAAAAAGAGATCTTGTCAGCCGCAGACGTGAAAGAACCATTATTCGAGACCTCGTTCAATTATTATTTCGCCCACCCCCCGGAGATGGAACAAATTTATACGGCAGTTGTTGATTCGCTGCAGCTTCGTGAACAACGGGCTCCGCAATCTCAAAAGAAATGATCTTCCCCGATACTTTAGAAGAAAAGCTCGGCTTTGATTTAATCAGAGAGCGACTGAAAACATATTGCTTGTCGGAGGCTGGCGCAGCATGGGTTCAGCGAATGAAATTCAATACAGACGCTGATTTTATCAGAATATTATTGAGGCAGAGCGTCGAGCTCAAACAAATTCTTGAAAAAGGTGAAAACTTCCCGTCGCGTCATTTCTACGATGGAGCACAGTGGATAACCAAAATTTCCCTTGAGGGAAACTACCTCGATGCTGAGGAGTTTGTACAGCTTGCTGATGCACTACAAACAACGATCGCTGCACGCGAGTTCCTCTCTCGCCAACGCGAGGTATACCCGCAATTATCGAAACTATCGGAATCTGTTACTATTACAGGTCAGCTTTCGACTCTCGTTACATCAAAAATCGATGATCGGGCAATGGTGCGCGATAATGCATCTCCGGAACTCGCACAGATAAGAAGAAAATTAAGAGAAGAACAACAACGTCTTAGAAAGCTGGCGGATTCTCTGTTTCGACAGGCCGTGTCGGAAAAGTGGGTGCCAGAAGGCGCGCTTCCAACAATTCGCGAAGGAAGGGTGGTTATTCCGATTCTCGCTGAACATAAACGCAAACTGAAAGGCTTTATCCTGGATGAGTCAGCCACCGGCCAAACGGTATTCATGGAACCTGCTGAAATGCTGGACACGAATAATGAGATTCGCGATCTTGAGCATGCCGAAAAGCGCGAGGTGATCAGGATACTTCGATCAATGACCGACGAATTTCGTAAAGAGCTATCGGGCATTAAAATGGCATTTCAATTTTTGTCACAAATCGATTTCATCAGAGCAAAAGCAAAATTCGCGATTGAAACTGAAAGTGATCTTCCACAGGTAGAAAGCAAAGCTGAAATGCAATGGTACAACGCCAGGCATCCATTGTTGTATCTGACATTGAAAGGGAAACGAGAGATCGTTCCTTTAAATATTCACTTGGATAATGTGAACAGGATGTTGCTTGTATCCGGGCCCAATGCGGGTGGGAAATCGGTGACGTTAAAAACAGTTGGGCTGCTGCAATACATGCTGCAATGTGGATTGTTGATTCCACTGAATGAGCGGTCAAGAGTTGGCATTTTCCACGATATTTTTATTGACATCGGCGATCAGCAATCCATCGAAAACGATTTGAGCACGTATAGTAGTCACCTTCGCAACATGGCTACATTTCTTCAATTTGCTGG
>Ga0196965_1000934_pt1 | contig 13129 bp, 8 predicted proteins | sample S1_20metaG_FD_148668 | JGI IMG/M metagenome (GOLD analysis project Ga0196965, IMG submission 148668) | Soil microbial communities from Anza Borrego desert, Southern California, United States - S1_20 | ecosystem: Environmental > Terrestrial > Soil > Desert | place: USA: California | collected... | reverse complement strand
CCCGGTGGTCGGATCGATGCTGAACGAGCTGCTCGTGCGCGACATCATCCGAATCCACGGCGTCGAGACCATCTACCACGCCGCCGCCTACAAGCACGTGCCCCTGCTCGAGCATAACGAGGTTGTGGGAGTCGAGAACAACGTCATCGGCACCTGGGTGCTCGCCCGCGCCGCCTTCGACGCCAAGCTGACCCGCTTCACGATGATCTCGACCGACAAGGCGGTCCGCCCCGAAAGCGTGATGGGGGCGAGCAAGCGAGTCGCCGAGCTGGTCGTCCAGGCGCTGGCCGAGCAGGGCGACACCCGCTTCGGAATCGTCCGCTTCGGCAACGTTCTCGACAGCTCCGGCTCGGTCGTCCAGACCTTCCGCGAGCAGATCCGCCGCGGCGGCCCGGTCACGGTGACCCACCCCGAGGTCACCCGCTTCTTCATGTCGATCCCGGAAGCGACTCAATTGGTGCTCCAGGCCAGCGCCATGGCCCGCCACGGCGAGGTCTTCGTGCTCGACATGGGCGAGCCGATCCGGATCGCCGAGCTCGCCCGCAACATGATCTCGCTCTCCGGAATGACCGTCCAGGACGAGTCCAATCCGGCCGGCGACATCGAGATTTCCTATGTCGGACTGCGGCCCGGCGAGAAATTGTACGAAGAGCTGTTCGTCGGCGAAGGCGCGCTCGACACCGCCCACCCGCGCATCAAGATGGCCAAGGAGCGCTTCATCTCCTTCGCCGAGCTGCGCCCCCATGTCGACCGGCTGCGCGCCGCCATCTTCGCCGGCGACGCCGTCGCCGTCCGCGAGAAGCTCCAGGAGCTCATCGCCCCCGACCAGGGCGCGCTCGGCGCTCCGGACCCGGCCGAGCGGCCGGAGGGGATACCGAGGGACACGAGGGTGGTGATCTAAACCGCGTCATTGGATGCCGGGCCAGCCCGCATGACGGAGAATGGCTCAGGGGAAAGCGTTCGGCGACCTTGCGGGCGGGCGAAGTTCACGAATCGCCCGCAAGATTTTCACTGTGACCTTCGGCGCCCGAATCCTTGCACCACCCAGGCCATTGCACCGCTTCACCATCTCAAAGAGCCGCAAACCAGAACATAGCACGAACAGATGCGATGGCATAGATCCTGATTCATCCCCGAGCCGAACAGGATCCGCCAGGGGAGGGACTGACGATCGTCCCGTTCATCCGTTGCCATCGGAACGGGTGTTCAGGAGAAGTTGGGCAATGCTCCCGAAAAACACGCACCCGTCGCGGCGAGATGCAGAAATCCCAGCACAATGAGAGCGCCATAGGACTTGTGTGAGCGGCTCCAGCCGAGAAGGCCGCCATAGAGCGGGAATTGCAGCAGCGCGATACCACCGGAGATCGGTCCGATCGAACCTTCCACCAGGGTCAGCAGCATCGGCACCGGAAACAAGGCTCGCGCGGCGCCATAACTCCCATGTCCGGCGCCTGCCGAAAGGATCGCAAGGCCCAAGGCGAGTAGCGTGAAGAGTGACCCTAAAGCGACGCCGCCGCCGACAACATGGAGCGTGCTTTTCGAGCTCGTGTTTCGCCTGACCATGCCGGGGATGCTAACAGCTCCGGGAATATCGGCAATGACGCGTGGAATTCAGCCGCGTGTCGGCGGGGATGACCCGACGAGTTTCGGTGTCCGGTCCTCCACCCTGCCCTGCGGCGCTTCGCTGGTGCCGGGGCAAGTTCGGCGGAACGGCGCCGGGACGTTGTGCCCCTAAGCGACCGCCGCGAGCCTCTCTGCCTCCTCAGGCGCCGACTGGCCCTCCAGCCAGGACTGGAACATCAAGATCGCCCAGATCTGATATTGCATGTTGGCCCGGCCGCTCTGGTGCGAGTCCCAGGCGGCCCGGATCGGCGCGGGCTCGAAATAGCCTTCCGAGCTCAGCCGGCGCTCGCCGATCAGCTCCTCCGCCCAGCCCTTGAGCGGCCCGCGCAGCCAGGCGTCGATCGGAATTCCGAAGCCCATCTTGGGCCGCTCGATCAGAGCAGGGGGCACGTGCCGGTAGAGCAATTGGCGAAGCACCCATTTCGACTGGCCGCCGCGAAGCTTGAGGTCCAGCGGCAGCCGCCAGGCATATTCGACCACCCGGTGATCGAGCAAAGGCACCCTCGTCTCGAGCGAAACGCTCATCGCCGCCCGGTCGACCTTGGCCAATATGTCGTCCGGCAGATAGGTCAGCATGTCGAGCGCCATCATCCGCTCGGTGGTGCCGAGGCCGTCGAGCCGGGCGAGCGTCTCCGGCCCGAGCGTCGCCGGCTCGGCGCCGCCGATCACCAGTCCGGCCGGGTCGCGCCAGCTCGACACCAGCCCCTGGTAGAGCTCGTCGGCCGAGGCGCTGGCGAGGCCGCGGGCGGCCTTGTGGACCTTTTCGCCGGGCAGCGAGAGTCGAAACGAGGCCGGCAGGATCGGCGATACGGCCGCCGCCACCTTGTTCCACTGCTCGGGCGAGAACGCCACCAGTCCCCTGGCGACGGCGCTTCGAAGCGGCCGCGGCAGCTTCGAGATACGGCTCCAGTTGCGGGCCGCCAGCCGGTAGCGGTTGTAGCCGGCGAACAATTCGTCGCCGCCGTCGCCCGACAGCGCCACCGTGACCTGCTTTCGGGCGAGCCGCGACACGAGCAGGGTCGGCACCTGAGAGGCGTCGGCGAAGGGCTCGTCGTAGATGCCGGGAAGCGACGGGATGACCGCGAGCGCGTCCTCCGGCCGGACGTAGAGCTCATGATGGTCGGTGCCGAGATGGCGCGCCACCGCGCCCGCATGCTCGGCCTCGTTATAGGCCCGGTCGTGGAAGCCGATCGAGAAGCTCTTCACCGGCCGCGACGACTGCGCCTGCATCAGCGCCACCACGGTCGAGCTGTCCACCCCGCCGGAGAGGAAGGCGCCGAGCGGCACGTCGGAGATCATCTGCTGCGACACGGCCCTGGCGAGCACCCGCTCCAGCGCGTCCGTCGCCTCCTCCGGCCCGATGTCGAGCGGAGCCGCGGCGCCCGCGGCCGCGACTTCGGCCGCCGACCAGTAAGGCGTGACGGCGGGAGTCCTCTCGCCCGCCCGAAGCGTCAGGAACGTGCCCGGCGGCAGCTTCGCGATTCCGGCATAGATGGAATGGGGGGCGGGGACGTAGTTGAAGCGGGTGAAGAGCGCGAGCGCCTGCCGGTCGATCTCGCGGCGGAAGGCGGGATGGCGGGCGAGCGCCTTCAGCTCCGATCCGAACAGGAAGGCCGCGTCCGCGCCCGCCCCCTGCCAGCCATAATAAAGCGGCTTCTCGCCGAGCCGGTCGCGGGCGAGGACCAGCGCCTTCTCCTGGCGGTCCCACAAGGCCAGGGCGAACATGCCGGCGCATTCCCGAAGCGCCTTTTCCATGCCCCAGGCGTCGATCGCGGCGAGCAGGGTCTCGGTGTCGCTGTGGCCGCGCCACGGCCCCGGCAGGCGCTCGCGAAGCTCGAGATGATTGTAGATCTCGCCATTGTAGACGGTCACGAACCGGCCGCTCGGCGACGTCATCGGCTGCTCGCCGGCCGGGGAGAGATCGAGGATGGCCAGCCGCCGGTGGCCGAGCGCGACCTTGTGGTCGGTATCCAGCCAGGCGCCGGCGCTGTCCGGCCCGCGATAGGCGATCGCTCCCGTCATCCGGGCCAGCACGGCGCGCGCGCCCTGGCTGTCGAAGCGCCCGCCGATGAAGCCGGCTATGCCGCACATGGTCCGTTCCTGCCTTGCCGTCCCGGCTCCTTAGCGCCGCGCCGAAGTCGTTGCAATTGAACGGCGGGAAGGCGATTGGCGTCGGATGGCGCGTTTCGACCCGAAGAGGCCCTTCGACATAGCGGTGTCCGCGCTCGGCCTGATCCTGCTCGCGCCGCTCATCGCGCTGGTCGCCCTGGCGGTGGCGTTCGCGCTCGGGCGTCCGGTCTTCTTCCGCCAGGTCAGGCCGGGGCTGGGCGGGCGGCCGTTCCGGCTGGTCAAGTTCCGCACCATGCTCGACGCCGTCGACGCGCAGGGCAAGCCGCTCGACGATTCCGAGCGGCTGACGTCCTTCGGCCGCTTCCTCCGGGCCACCAGCCTCGACGAGCTGCCCGAGCTGTGGAACGTCCTGAAGGGCGACATGAGCCTCGTCGGGCCGCGGCCGCTGCTGATGCACTATCTTCCGCTATACTCGCCGGAGCAGGCCCGCCGCCACGAAGTCCGCCCCGGCCTTACCGGCTGGACCGCCGTCAACGGCCGCAACGCCTTGAGCTGGCCGCAGAAATTCGCGCTCGACATCTGGTATGTCGACAATCGCAGCTTCATCCTCGACCTCAAGATCCTGCTGATGACGGTGGCGAAGGTCTTCCTGCGCACCGGGATCGCCGCGGAAGGCTCGGCGACGATGCCGGAGTTCAGGGGCAATGAGGAGGCGCCCGAAGGCGCTCACCGGCCATTCAGCAACCAGGAGCTAGGCCCCGGCCGATGATCACACGCCGCCACATATTGCTCGCCGGAATGTCGGTGCCGGTCTGCTGGGCGGGCGCCGCCTGCGGCGCGGCCGGGCCGCAGGTCGTCAGCCCGGAGGAATTCGGCGCCCGCGGCGACGGCCGCACCGACGACACCGCGGCGCTCCAGCGCTGCCTGGAGCTCGCGCCGCGCGGCGCCGTCGTTCGCCTGCGAACCGGCGCCGTGTACCGGATCGACACTAACTGGCGGCCGACCTGGAACCAATATGGCGGCATCCGTCTCCAGTCGGGGCAGGTTCTCGAGCTGAACGGGGCCGAGCTGCGCGCTCTTCCGGGCAGCGCCACCGAAGGCACCGTCGTCCAGGGCTTCAAGACCTCCGGATGGAAGATCGTCGGCCCCGGCCGGATCACCGGCGAGCGAATAGTCCATCGCGGCACCGGCGGCGAGTGGGGCATGGGCATTTCCGCCTGGGGCGCGCGCGATTTCCAGATCGTCGGCGCGGTCGAGGTCGCCGACTGCTGGGGCGACGGCATCTATGTCGGCGCGGCCGATCACGGCTATTGCGACGGCTTTTTGATCGACGGGGTCAAGGTGCGCAATTGCCGGCGCAACGGCATTTCGGTCGTTGCCGGACGCAATGGCGAGATCCGCAATTTCGACATCGAGAAGATCGACGGCATCAACCCGCGCGGCGGGATCGACCTCGAGCCCAACACCGCCGGCGCGCCCAACCGCAACATCCGCATCTCGAACGGCCGGATCCGCAAGGTCGCCGTCGGCATCTACATCACCGTCGCCAATCAGGGCGTGACGATCTCGGGCATGAATATCGAGGCCGACAACAGCGGCATCATCGTCGCCGACAACAGCGTCGACATCCGGATCGAGAACAATCCGCACATCAAGTCGCTGCTCGGCGGGCGGGAAGGGGCGGCGGTGAGGACCGTGGCCGTCCGCCGCGAGACCGTCCGCGGCCTTCAGATCCGCAACAACCAGCTGTCCGGCGGCGGCGACTTCGTCATCGACATTTACGGCCAGGGCTATCAGGGGCTCGTCGTCAGCGGCAACCGAATCTCGGCGACCAACGCCGGCACCCAGGGCGTGGCGCGCATCGGCGCGGGCCAGTTCACCGACAATATCTGCGTGATCGGTCCGCAGGCCGGCAAGAACGGCGAATATTTCATCCACCTCCAGACGGTTTCGTACGGGCGCAACACCTATCGCAACCAGTCGCGGCACAACATGTACTCGGCTCTTCGCGGCGGCCGCGACATCGGCGGCGACCGTTTCGAGAGCCCGACGCTGCGCCACTTCGCCGAGCGCCTGTAGGGCCGGCGCCGCCCCGCGCCTTCGTTAGGAAGCTTTTGAAAGGAGCCGTGCTTGGACTGGGAGCAGGTTAAGGCGGCCATTTCCCTGTGGACCGAGCTCGAGCGCGACGCGCTGCACATCTACGCGGCCATCCTCGTCCAGATCGCCGCGGCGGCGGCGCTGAGGCGAAGCCTGGCCTCGCTCCTCCCGTGGCTGGTCGTACTGGCGGCCGCCCTGGCGAACGAGGCTCTCGACATCACCCGCGACGGCGTTTTCGAGGATTGGGAGCGCGGCGCGGCTCTCCACGATCTGTGGAACTCGATGCTGGTGCCCACCTTGCTCGCCCTGCTCGTCCGCTTCGCCCCGCGCCTGTTCGTTCGGGAGCGCGGCGCGCCGCCTTCAGAGTGACGGAATCAGCTTTCCGGGGTTCATGATCCCGGCCGGGTCGAGCGCCGACTTGATCGCCCGGAGCGCCGCCAGCCGCGCCGGCCCGGCGGTTCGCCCGAACTCGTCGAGCTTGGACCGGCCGATGCCGTGCTCCGCCGAGATCGACCCGCCGGCCGCCCCGACCAGGTCGTGGACGAGCCGGGTCACCGCTCCGCTTTGCCCGGCCAGCCACTCTTCCGCTTCCGCCGCCGCCGGCGGCTGGACGTTGAAATGGACGTTGCCGTCGCCGAGATGGCCGAAGGCGATCACCCGGGCGCCCTCGAACCGCGCCTCCACCGCCGCCCGCGCCCGTTCGATGAAGCCGGGCATGGCCGAGACCGGCACCGACACGTCGTGCTTCACCGCCGGCGCCCGAAGCCGCTCCGCCTCCGCGATCGATTCGCGAAGCCGCCACAGGGCCGCCGACTGAGCCTCGCTCGCGGCCACCACGGCGTCCTCGGCCAGCCCCTCCTCGAGCGCCGCCCCGAGCGCCTCCTGAAGCGCTTCGCCGGCGTCGCGCGAGCCCTCGGCGGCGACCGCTTCGACGAGGACGTGCCAGCGATGCCCGCCCGCCAGCGGCGCCCGCGTCCCGGCGATTCCGGCGAGGACGAGGGCGAGCGCGTCCTCCGGCACCAGCTCGAAGCTCTCGACCGCCTCGCCCAGCCGGCTTTCCAGGCGGCGAAGCAGGGTCAGCGCCGCCGCCGGCGAGCCGAGCCCGACCCAGGCCACCGATTTCGACCCCGGCGAGGCGAACAGCTTGAGGCTGGCGGCGGTGACCACGCCCAGCGTGCCCTCGGCGCCGATCAGCAGCTGCTTCAGGTCGTAGCCGCGATTGTCCTTGCGCAGCGCCGACAGCCCCTCGAACAGCGACCCGTCCGGAAGCACCGCCTCGAGCCCGAGCACGAGCGAGCGCATCGGCCCGAACCGAAGCACCTGGGTCCCGCCCGCGTTGGTCGAGATCAGGCCCCCCACCGTCGCCGAGCCCTTGGCGCCGAGCGACAGCGGGAAGCGCCGCCCGGCCGCGGCCGCCGAGTCGTGCAGGTCCGAGAGGATCACGCCCGCCTCGGTCACCGCCACATTGTCCTCGGCGGATATGCTGCGGACCGCGTTCATCCGGCGCAGCGACAGCAGCAGCGAGTCCCCCTCGGGCGTGGCGCCGCCGACCATCGACGTGTTGCCGCCCTGCGGTACGATCGCCACCCGCTCGCGAGCGCAGCGCTCGACGATCGACCGCACCTCGGACACGGACCGGGGAGAAAGCAGGGCCGCCGCCGCGCCCCGATAGCGCCCCCGCCAGTCGCCGAGCCACGGCGCCAGCGCATCGGGGTCGCGGGTGAAGCCGCGCGGCCCCAGCAGCGACTGGAGCTCGTCGAGCAAGGCGGGCGAGGGCGGGCGGAGCATGGCTCCATCACTGGCGGACATGGCGGCCGGGATCAATCCGGGGAGGGGCCGGCCCCCTCCCGTCATGCTGAAACAAGTTCAGGGTGGCGAAGATGCCCGATCGCCGCGACTCGCCCGGCAACCACTTTCGGTTTATGCTCCGTCCCGGCTCCCGTCCGGCGGGGGCGGGGAGGGGGGACCGAGGTGAAGCTTTCGGCTTCCGGCGTATCGCGCCGCGCCCCTTTATTGGCCGCCGCCGCGCTGACCGTCGCTTCCGGAGCGCAGGCGCAGACCCCGCGGGCGCCTACGCGCGAGGAGGTCGAACGGCCGCTGCCCGAACGGACCGACCGCCGCCCCCGGCTCAGCGTCGAAGGCGGAATCGAGCGGGCGCCCTGCGCGCTCGCGGGCGAAGCCTATCGCGACATCCGCTTCACCCCGCGCGCCGTCTCCTTCGGCGGCCTCCGGCAAATGCCGGAATCGGCGCTGCGCCCGGCCTGGGAGCCGTTTATCGGCCGCGAGCAGCCGGTCTCCGTCATCTGCGAGATCCGCGACCGCGCCGCCACCCTCCTGCGCGAGGCGGGCTATGTCGCCGCCGTCGAGATACCCGAGCAGCGCATCGCCTCGGGCGAGCTTCGCCTCGAGGTGCTGATGGCGAAGCTGGTGGCGATCCGGGTGCGCGGCGATGCCGGCCGTTCGGAGCGGATCATTGCGCGTTATCTCGAGAAGCTGACCGGGCAGGAGGTGTTCAACCGCCACGAGGCGGAGCGCTATCTGCTGCTCGCCAGCGATCTGCCCGGCCTCGACGTACGGCTGGCGTTGAAACCGGCCGGAGCCGGACGCGGCGAGGTGATCGGCGAGGTGACCGTCCGCCGCCAGGCCGGCACTCTGGTCGCGAGCGTCCAGAATCTCGGCTCGAGCGAGCTGGGCCGCTGGGGCGGAATGGTTCGCGGCGAGCTGTACGGCCTCACCGGCCTCGGCGACCGAACCACCCTGGCCCTCTATTCGACTCCGGATTTCGAGGAGCAGCGCACCCTCCAGCTCGGCCATGACTTCCGGATCGGCGGCGAGGGGCTGACGCTCGGCGGCCAGCTCACCTACGCCTGGGCGGAGCCCGATCTGGGCGACCCGGCGCTCAGGGTGAAGGCGAAGACCCTGCTCGCCACGCTCGAGGCGAGCTATCCCTTCATCCTCGCCCAGGCGGCGGCGGTGCGCGGCGCCCTCGGCTTCGACTGGATCGACCAGCGGGTCGAGCTGAACGGCCTGCCGCTGTCGCGCGACCGGCTTCGGGTGGCCTTCGCGCGAATCGACTTCGAGCGGACCGACCGCTCCAGCTTCGGCGCCGCCGCCGGCTATAGCGCCGCCGAGCCGCGCTGGCGGATCGGCGGCAATGTCGAGCTTCGGCAAGGGCTCGATATCCTCGACGCCAGCGCAGGCTGCGGCCCCGCCTTCATCCGCTGCGTCGGCCCGGGCACGGTTCCGCCCAGCCGCTTCGAAGGCACCGCCGCCGCCACCGTGGTTCGTTTCCGCGCCGGCGCCGAATACCGGCCCGCACCGAAGCTCGCCTTGATGCTCGGCGCCAACGGCCAATATGCGGACAAGCCGCTGCTCAGCTTCGAGGAATATTCGGCCGGCAATTACACGATCGGGCGCGGCTACGATCCCGGCGCCCTGCTCGGCGACCGCGGCCTCGGCGTGCAAGGCGAGCTGCGCTACGGCAGCCTCGTGCCTCGGGCGCGCAAGGCGCTGGCGGTGCAGGGCTTCCTGTTCGCCGACGCCGCCTGGATCCGCAACGAGGACGTCGTCTTCGCGGCGGCCGAGCGGCGCCGTCTCTTCTCCGTCGGCGGCGGCGCCCGGGCAGCGCTGGGCGACGGCGCCCGGCTCGAAGCACTGGTCGCGGTGCCGCTCGAGCGCGCCGGCCTGCAGACCGGGCGCGGCGACCCGCGCTTCCTCGTCTCGCTCACCACCCGCCTCTGGCCATGGAGCTTCAAATGACGGCCCCGCTCCGCTCCCGACCGCTCGCCGGCGCCGCCGCCCTCGGCGCCCTGCTCCTCCCGGAAGCCGCGTCGGCCCAGGCCTTCGACGGCACTCCGATCACCGTCCACGGCACCATCTCCAGGTTCATGGAGCCCGGCAAGGAGACGATCCTCGTCGAAACGCCGTCCGCGGTCGTCAACTGGATCCCGAATTCCAACGCCGACACGACTCCGTTCGACTTCCTTCCCGCCGGCAACGTGGCGACCTTCCAGAACGGCGCCTCCAACGAAGATTTCATGATCCTCAACCGGATCCTGCCGGACAACAACCGGCCGATGGCGTTCAACGGCACGGTGCTCAGCCAGCTGGTGAGCAATTCCGGCACGGTGCCGGGCGGCACGGTCGTCTTCTACACTCCCGGCGGCATCCTGATCGGCGGCACGGCGGTGTTCGACGTCGGCAATCTGCTGCTGACGACGATCGACCCGGTGGTCGATCAGAACGGCGATTTCTTCGTCGGCAACACCTATCGGCTGAGCAGCGCCGGGATCGGCAATTCCTTCGTCCGGATCCAGCCGGGGGCCCGGATCGATGCGCTGTCGGCCGGAAGCTATTTCGCCGCCGCCGCGCCGGTCATCCAGCAGGGCGGATCGGTCCGGGTCAACGGCTCGGTCGCCTACGTGGCCGCGGAGGCCGTCAACCTGACGATCGACAGCGGCCTGTTCGACATCCAGGTTCAGGTCGGAAGCAGCGGCGCCGCCGCGACGATCGACCATCGCGGCTCGACCGGCGGCCCCGCCAGCGAGGGCGCGGGCGACAATCACAATATCTACATGGTCGCCGTTCCCAAGAACGACGCCATCTCTCTGCTTCTGCGCGGGAGCGCCGGCTACGACGTGGCGGCCGGGGCGGTCGAGGAGAATGGCGCGATCGTCCTCTCGGCCGGCTACAATGTGAACCAGGTCGCGAGCCAGGCGATGCCGGCCGGCGCCGGCGCCGCGAGCATCGACATCCGCCAGGCGAACATCACCTCAGATCTGACCGGCCTCGCCACGACCGCCGCCGCCGGCACCGCCTTCGGGGGCGAGGCCCTGAACTTCGCCGGGGACGTCACCCTGGTCGCTCCCAACGCCGGTCTCGGCTCGGAAGGCGGGATGCTCAGGGTCGGCGGCAACGCCGTCGTCACCACCGGCCGCGCCGGCGATTTCAACTTCAACGCGGCGACGGGCGGCCAGGCCATTCTGTTCGCCCGCGGCGGCGGCACCGTCCAGATCGCCGGCTCCGCGCGCGTGAGCGCGAGCAGCCTTTCGCCGCCCGGCGAGAATGCGACCGGGGGCGATTCCACCGCCGTCGCCAATAACGGCACCATCCTCATCGGCGGCGCTCTGCTGGTCGAGGCGGATGCGGAAGCCGGCTCCGAGGGCCTCGTGGATCCGGGCGGAGCGATCGGCGGCAACGCCCGCCTGGCCACCCTCAACGGCGGCCGGCTGCGGGTGGCGGGTGCGGCCCTGGTCACCTCGTCGGCGACCGGAGCGGCCGGGTTCGGGATCGGCGATGCCACTCCCGGCGCCGCCCAGGGCGGCTTCGCCGCGGTCGCCGCCCTGGGCGGCGAGATGGAGCTCGGCTCGCTCACCGTCCGCGCCTCCGGGCAGGGCGGCCCGGCCTTCGCCGGGACTCCCGGCGCCGGCCTCGGCGGCGATGCGCGACTGCAGGCGGGCGGCCGGGTCACCGTCGCCGGCGCGACCCGGATCGAGGCGAACGGCGCCGGCGGCACCGGCGCCGGCGAGACTCCCGATCTGCCCAATGTGTCCGGCGGGGCCGGCATCGCCGGCGCCGCGCTCGTCCATGTCGAAGGCGGCGCCGTCCAGCTCGACACTCTGGAAGCGACGGCGATCGGCACCGGCGGAGCGGCGGCCGGCACCGGCACGAGCGGCGGCAACGCCACCGGCGGCCTGGCCGAGGTCAGACTTCTCGGCGGCAGCCTCGCCGCCCGCGAGTCCACGCTCCGCGCCTTCGGCACCGCCGGCGCCGGTCCCAACGCCACGGTCACGGGCGGCAACGTCGTCGCGATCGGCCCGGCCGCGAGCATCACCGGCAACCGGCTCACCGCCCAGGCGGGAGTGGACGCCACGCTCGGCGGCATACGGATGGCCGAGCGCGTCGACGTCACCGCTCAGCGGCGGATCGCCGTCACCGGGCCGGTCGGGGCGCAGACCGTCTCTCTCGCCTCCCGTGACATCGACATAGCGGGGACCGGCTCGGTAGGCGGCGCCGGCACCGGCCGCGCCGACTTCCGGGTCCTGCCCACAGGCACCGCGACCGTGGTCGGCGGCACCGCCGCCGGACCCGGCTACACGCTCGACCGCGAGGAGATGGGGAGAGTGACCGCCGCCCGGATCAGCGTCAGCGTGCCGGCCGCGGAGGTCTCGATCGGCCCGCCTCCCGAGGTGCTCGTCGACAGCCTGACCCTGGCGGCGAACCTCCAGCCCGACTCGTTCCGCTTCGAAATCCTCACCCCGGGCACGATCCGGGTCGTCGGCGACGTGTTGATGAGCGGCGCCGGCGCTTCGGACAGCCTCGAATTCACCGCCGGCCAGCGCTTCGAGGTGATCACGCCCGCCGGAAGCCTGCGGGCGCGCGATCCGGCCGGAAACCCCTCCGGGTCGCTGGTCGTGGCTTCGCGCAACATCGTCGTCGCCGATTCCGCCCTGGCCGCGCGGCTCGCCGACGATCCCAACTTCGCCGGCCGCGACCTGGCGCTCCTCCTCAACCCCGCGCCGGCCGCTCCGCGCGGCTATGTCGAGGCCGGCGGGGTTCACTTCATCGTCAACCAGCCGCAGGGAGTCGGCCCGCCCGGGACCTTGTTCGTCCAGAATACGGGCGCCCATTTCGCCGATCTGGCCGGGGTCACCGTCGGCGCCGGCGGCCTTAAAATCTCGCCGGTCGGATTGGCGACGGTGCGGGGCTTCGGCCGGCGGCTCAACGCCGACGGCAGCTTCACCGCCGGCGACTCCTTCTTCACCCTCGCCGTCTTCGACCGGATCTCGGGCGGCTTCACCGACGATTCCGAACTCAACCTGTGCAACATCAACAGCGGCCAGTGCCCCGGCCGGCTGCCGCCCGCCGCCCGCCCGGCGCTGACCAGGATCGTGCTCGGGCCGTTGCTCCCGCCCCAGGCCGAGCCGCGCGGCGACGTCATCGACGCCGCCGCCCTCTCGGATATCCCGCTGATCGACGAGCCCGTGACCAGCGGCGGCGATTCCAGCCTGTGGGACGAGGACGAGGAGGAGGACGAATGAGATTCCTCGCTCCAGGAATCGCGGTCATGGCGGCGGCGGCGGCGGCGCCGGCGGCGGAGCCGGGGATCAGCCTCCGGGACAGCTTCCGCCTGGGCTCCGGCGGAAGCGTCGTCTGCTCGGCCATATTCTCGTCGCGCGACCCGGCGCTGAAGGACATGTTCGACCGCTCCTATGCCATAATCTGCCGGGATGCCGCGGCGCCGGTGGGCCGGCTCCACGCGCTGAGGACGAGGGGGGAGGATCCGGCCGAACGGTTGGCCCTGCAGCGCAAGGGCAAGGCCGACTGCCTGCCCGCCGCG
>Ga0196965_1000933_pt1 | contig 13150 bp, 12 predicted proteins | sample S1_20metaG_FD_148668 | JGI IMG/M metagenome (GOLD analysis project Ga0196965, IMG submission 148668) | Soil microbial communities from Anza Borrego desert, Southern California, United States - S1_20 | ecosystem: Environmental > Terrestrial > Soil > Desert | place: USA: California | collected... | reverse complement strand
CTCGATTCGACGTTTTCCGTCGGCTGCCAACCCGATATCTTTGACATCATATTCAACTGCTGGTGTTGCGGACATTTATGTTTTCCTTTTTGATCTATTTTATGAGCATGCGCTTGCAGCGCAGACTCAACGTTAAGTGAATGCGGGTTCAAACTCCTGCAGCTTCGCGCAATTTCTCAGCTTTATCCGTCGCTTCCCATGTGAACCCTTCTAAACGTCGCCCGAAGTGGCCGTAAGCTGCTGTCTTTCTGTAGATTGGACTGCGTAAGTTGAGGCTCTGGATGATCCCGTGCGGAGTCAATTCAAAATGTTCACGCACCAAATCAGCCAGTGAATCCTCGCTCACACGGCCAGTCCCGCTCGTATCCACCAGCACCGAGACCGGATCGGAGACCCCGATGGCATATGCCAGTTGCACCAGACACCTGTCGGCAAGCCCTGCGGCGACGACATTTTTTGCGATATAACGAGCCATGTAAGCGGCTGAACGGTCGACTTTGGTTGGGTCTTTACCGGAGAATGCGCCGCCTCCATGGGGTGCATAACCGCCGTAAGTATCTACTATGATTTTCCTGCCTGTCAGTCCCGCGTCACCCTGTGGCCCGCCCGTAACGAAACGTCCGGTCGGGTTAATGTGATACTTCGTGTTTTTGTCTATTAAATCGGGAGAGATGGTGGGCTTGATGACATGTTCCAGAACTTCATCACGCAATTGCTTGTTTTCAACTTTCGCGTCGTGCTGTGTAGAAATAACCACGGCATCCACGCGAAAAGGGCGTCCATCCCTGTACTCAATCGTAACTTGGGACTTTCCGTCTGGCCGCAGATAGGGAAGTTCCCCTGAACGGCGCGTTGCCGAGAGTCGCTCTGCGAGTTGATGTGCGAGTTGGATCGGGAGCGGCATCAATTCCTGCGTTTCATTACAGGCAAAGCCGAACATCAAACCTTGATCGCCCGCGCCGCCCGTATCGACACCCATAGCGATATCTGGCGACTGTCGCCCGACAGCCGTCAACACACTACAAGTGTCGCAATCAAAGCCGTACTTGGCCCTCGTATAACCAATTTCTCTAATTGTTTCACGTGCCACTTGGGAAAAGTCTACTTGCGCTTTGGTGGTAATCTCGCCTGCGATGACGACCAATCCGGTCGTCACCAGCGTTTCGCAAGCGACGCGCCCTGTCGCGTCTTGACGCAACACTTCATCCAGGACTGCGTCCGAAATTTGATCTGAAATTTTATCGGGGTGGCCCTCTGTGACGGATTCTGAAGTAAAAAGGTAAGTACCTGTGTTGCTCAAAATTCAGTGCTCCTTATCGGATTACTCAAACATGTTTAGACAAAAGACCGCGTACTGTAGCAGCGGCCACATTGTCTGTCAAGATTCGGGAGGACATCGTACTAAACGGTCAGCAGTCTGCTGGGCTTGGAGCCAATGATCACGCTGTATACATAATATTCATTATCGGACTCATGCGATATAAGAAGAAATGAAGCGAACCTTAATCCCCTCGGTCTGTGCTTTCTTTAATAAAAGCTGCCCTTGGGTGGAAACTGTCGTAAGTCTGCCGTAAATGTTCCTTAGATAAATGCGTATATATCTGTGTGGTGGCTAAATCGCTATGCCCTAGGAGTGCTTGAACCGAGCGTGAATCTGCCCCGTGCTGCATGAGATGCGTGGCAAAACTGTGGCGCAGTGTGTGTGGGGAGACATTTTTGAATCCGAGTCTCATGGTATAGCGACTTAAAATCTCTGCAAAGTTGTGCCGGCTCAGAGGTCGCCCGCCAGCTCTCACAAAAAAAGCTCTGACAGAAGTTTCTTTCAACAACGACCGGCGTGCATGTTTGTACTCCTCCAACCAAGACAACGCGCTTCTGCCTACAGGGATATAACGCTGCTTACTCCCTTTTCCGCGACATGTCAGTAAGCCTCGCTCAAAATTAATGTCGGAGGCGGCTAGGCTGGTTAATTCAGACACACGCAAGCCGGTTGCATATAAGAGTTCCAACATGGCACGGTCACGAACCCCCTCGGGGGTACTCGTATCCGGAGCATCTAATAACTGCCCGATTTCATCCTCCGTAAGAAATCTAGGGAGGTGTTGGTTCACCTGCGGCGCCAAAATATTTGCCAGCGGGTCATCTTTGATAAAACCATCGCGAAGCAGAAATTTATAAAATCCACGCGCGCTTGAGATCACCCTCGCAATTGAGCGTGGCGATAAGCCGGCCCGTGTCAACGTTTTGAAACAATCTGACAAGTCCTGTTTCCCCAATAATTGTACAGATTTACCTATCCCCCGTGCGAACTCCTGCAATTTGTTTAGATCATGTGCATAATTTATTAGTGTGTTAGCGGATAATCCCTTCTCCACACTCAGGTAAGCAAAATATTCGCCGATTAAATCGCGCTCCATCTCCAATCCTTTCCGCATTTTTCGATCAACCCTCTATAGGTCAAGCCCTGCGTCGCCACGACTTGACGATACTTCGCTTACTGGCCTAGAGTTACAAAAAAGCGATGGCAATTAAAATTGAAAACGCCTCGACGGCAACACTACCGCGCAATACCATTGCGCAAATCGAAAAGATTATAGAGACCCTCCCGCGTGAACATCTGCGTGGGATTGACCGCCTGCGCCTCGTAGACACCATAAACGACCCTAGACTACGTCTACAACAAAGCAGCCAGTTGCCCGGGCTCTATCATCCACGCCAGGGCACACAGGCGGCATGGCTGGAAGTTTCCACCTCCGTGCTGCTTCCCCGTTCGAAGCCGTTTTTCAAACGGCTCCTGCCCAGGCTTTCCTTCAAAGGAAACTTAGCTTCAGTAATATTTTCCCTGGCGGGTCAACACTACTACCTAACTTTGAGACACTCCATAAAAAAAGGGCAGATAGAGCCCTCGGTTCGCGCTTATACTGAAAAGTATTTAAAGCTTTGGTCGGAAGGTCAGCACAGCCTGAGGACACGTCTCTTTAAGCCATTGCAACCTACTTTTGAACGCTGGGCTAAATCATTACAACGTCAAGCCGCAAAAGAAAGAAAAAGAAATCCCGGCACGTAAAAGAAGAAGTCCCTGCCACTTAAAGTATCACTTCAGCAATTTCACATTTCTTACTCGGTTTGAGCCGTCTCCGCATCGCTCTCAAGCGAGTGCAAAACCTTCTTCAATGCGTCGGCAATTTGTTGCGGCTGCACTTCAGAACTCTTGAATCGCATCTCCAGCGCAAATTCGCCATCCTCTGCCGCATACTTATAGATATATGGCGATGATTTCTGCGTCCCAGCCTGCGATTTCTTCCCTTCGAGTTTTGTGCGTCGTGCCGCGCGCGCGCCGTCTCGATTTAACCCCTGAGTAGTTATTTCGCCCAAAATATCATGCATCGCCTCGATATGAGGTTGCCGGACGATCTGCAGCAGCAGGGACTTCGCACCGATGTCGGCGCGTCGACATTTCTCACGTATTACTTCAGGTAACGAAGCGATAGACAGTGCTTCCGTAACTGTGCTGCGACTCTTCCCTACCTTACGCGCCACATCTTCGTGCGTATAGCCGAAGCGTTCACAGAGTGCTGCCAAGCCATCCGCTTCTTCCCAAGCCGTCAGGTCTTTTCGTTGCATGTTTTCGATCAGAGCGATTTCGGCGACAGCCCTGTCGTCAACCTCCATCTCTATGCAGGGCACTTCTCTCAGTCCTGCGGCCTTTGAAGCACGCCAACGACGCTCGCCAGCAATAATCATCCAGCGACCCGTAATGCGCGAAGGCTTGACGAGCAGAGGCTCTAACACCCCTTTTTCTTTTATCGAAGCCGTGAGGTCGTTTAAGTCGCCGATCTCCACACGCGGCTGCTCAGGATTAGGATCAAGTTGGTCGAGAGCTATTAAACGGCCGATCGGAGTGGGATGATGCGTAGCGAGCTCTTCAACGTAATGCGCATCGTGGCGCATCCTGATGCCTGAAGGTAGTCCTCTCTTAGACACGACCTATCACCTCATCGCAAAGTTTGGCATATTCACTGGCGCCGGAAGATTGTGGAGCGAAAGTAAAGATGGACTCCTTGTAAGCGGGAGCCTCCTCCAGACGGACACTCTTGGTGATGACGGTCTCAAACATTTGAGCTCCAAACACGTTCCGAATCTGCTCATGCACCTCTCTCGCCAGAGTTGTCCGACGGTCATGGAGTGTCACAACTACACCTAATACATTAAGTTGTGGATTAGGACGGGCTTTAACCTTCTCAATTGTTTCGAGCAAATCGTCCGTCCCTTCGAGAGCGAAATATGAAGATTGTATAGGGATTAATATATGCGTCGCAGCGACCAGAGCATTCACAGTGATCAACCCCAACGTCGGCGGCGTGTCAATGAGAACCACATCATAGCGGGAACGCAGAGATTCGAGCCGGTCTTTGAGCCTGAAAGGAGCGTCGAAATCCCCAACCAACTTAGATTCAAGCTTTGCCAGACTTATTCTGGCAGGGATGATATCTAAGCCCTCGACAGCCGTCTTATAAATGTAGCCGCCCACTGCCTCGTTGCCATCAAGCATCAGCTCATAAGCTGACAATTCAACCGTTGCAGGATCGAGGAACGAAATTGAGCTATTACCCTGGGGATCCATGTCGAGGAGCAGGACACGTTGACCTCTGCGTGCAAAAGCTGCCGCCAAATTGATGGCAGTAGTGGTCTTACCCACCCCCCCCTTCTGATTTGCGATAGCGATAACTAAGTTCAGTTTAAGGCTCCTCCACCATAATTTGCCCCCTTGAGAACCCTTTGATAAAGAGGTTGACGACTACATCGGCAAATCACCGGCTTCGCCGATGACATCCGGCCACTCATCCTCTTCACCCGTGCCGGACTCTTCAGTCTGTTCCCCGGTGAGGCTATGCGAGGCCTGTATGACGGCTTCATTGACGTAAATTGGACAGTCGGCGCGCAACGCGAGGGCAATGGCATCCGACGGCCTTGAGTCCAGCATCATGAAATCCCCGCTGCTGCTCCGCATCTCGATCACGGCGAAAAATGTATTGTCCCTTAATTCCGTCACAACCACACGCTCGACGCGCGCGCCCATTTCAACTATCAAATTCCGCAACAGGTCGTGCGTCATAGGACGCTGGGTCGCGATTTTTTCAATCTCGAGCGCAATAGCGTTCGCCTCATAAGCCCCTACCCAGATGGGCAAAAGCGTCTCGCTATTGACATCTTTAAGAATAACGATTGGCGTACCGCTATTCGGGTCCATCATCAAACCTCTAATCTTCACTTCGATTTCCATGCGTCAACCTCAGCTAATACTTTAACCATGGGCGATGGCTAACAGACCACTTCCCCGTAGAGACTGTTTACTTTTGCCTCATTCACGCGAACAGAAACAACTTGCCCCTTTAAATCTTCCCCGCCCGAAAAATTGACGACCTTATTGCAAGTCGTATGGCCGCTCATATCCATTTCGGATTTAGCGCTTTTCCGCTCGACTAATACGGATACATCCCTGCCAACATAATCAGCATAAATCTTCTTCTGAATACCTTTTTGTAATTGCTCCAGGGCAAGAAACCGGGCCATCACTTCGTTATCGGACACATTATTATCTAATCCGGCTGCCGGAGTACCAGGCCTCTGCGAATACTTGAAGATGTATATGGCATCGAACCGGCAATATTCAACCAACCGCAGCGTAGCTTCGAAGTCTTCCGCCATCTCACCGGGGAACCCAACTATAATATCGCTAGTCAGAGCGTACCTGCGCCGGGCATTCTTAATTGTATCTATTCGTGAGAGATAATCAGAAGCTTTATAACCTCTCCGCATAGCACGCAGGATGCGGTCACTGCCAGACTGAACCGGCAGATGCACCCAATCGCATAGATTCTCATGTTCGTCCATCGCTGAAACGATGTCCGCATGGAAGTCCCGCGGGAAAGAAGTGGTGAATTTAATGCGGGACATCTTCGTCGCGGCGGCTGCACGCAATAGTCTTGAAAAAGGAGTCGCCCCCGAGAACCCTTCAAGTCCAGCTTCAGTTTTCGGTCTGTAACTGTTGACGTTCTGGCCTATAAGTTGAACTTCTTGATAGCCCGCATCACCCAACTTTTTGATTTCATCAATAATCTCGGACGCAGGCCGGCTTTGTTCCCGACCACGCGAAAACGGAACAATGCAGTACGTACAAAACTTGTTACAACCTTCAATTATCGGGATGTATGCGACATAAGGAGAGATTCTCCCCACGACCGGCACATCCCATTGCTCGTCTTCCAGGCGTTCACCCAGATCGAGTACCTGCTTTTCACCATCCAGAGCGCGTTCGATTAAATCCGGAAGCCGATCGGTCGCACGCGTTCCGGCCACAATACGCACGCCGGCCCCGCCTCCGAAGAGTGTCTCCCCTTCCAACTGTGCGACGCATCCCATGATCCCTATGACGGGTTCGACAGAAGCGCCCAAGCTCTTCTTAATCTCGCCAATACGATTGAAGACTTTTTGTTCCGCCCGCGCACGCACAGAACATGTGTTGAAGAGTATAACATCGGCGGTTTCAGCTTCGCCTGAGATTTCATAACCAGCGGCACGCAAGCGCGAGTTGGCCCTCTCCGTATCGGCAATATTCATCTGACAGCCGAATGTTTCTATGTAGACATTGCCCTTTGACATCGCGCTTGCTCCCTTAGAAAACGAAGTGTATCAGAAATGCCAAATTGTCGCCGAAATAGTTCCGTCTTAGATACGACCCTCATTATCCTTCTTTTTCCTTCTAGAACGACCCGGGGGTTTCGCATTACCAATCAAAGAGTTGTCTCTCGCAGTTTCCAACAACCACTGCGCTGTTTCTCGTGCCGTTGCTACCTCTTGAGACACTCCGAGCATTCTCGCGATCTCCGCCACGCGCTCCTGTTGGCCGAGTTCCGTAATCCGTGTCAGCGTACGGCCTTCTTCGACACGCTTGGCAATAGCATAGTGATGATCAGCAAAACGCGCTATCTGTGGCTGGTGCGTCACACAGAGGACTTGTTGAGACACTGCCAATGCCTTAAGTCTGCGTCCGACAGCCTCCGCCACATGCCCTCCAATGCCTGTATCAATTTCGTCAAACACGAGCGTAGTACCGGTTGAAGGTTCAACCGCAACTTTAACCCCACCCCGACAAATGGTTCTTAAAGTTAACATTAGGCGGGACAGTTCGCCTCCTGAGGCGACGCGTTGAAGCGGGCGCGCAATCTCCCCTACGTTGGCTGAAAAATGAAACTCCACGCGGTCGGCACCGGTCGGGCTCCAGTATGCTGGAGAAGTCGCATGCGCGAAATCAGCATCGTCTTCCTGTTCGTTTTGTGCCCGAAACTGATTGTCTGAAATTAGGTTAGCTCCTTCCTTCGCCGTCTCAATCACCACGTTGAACCGGGCACTCTCCATAGCCACTTGACGCAGGTCTTCCGAGACGCGTCTCTCGAAATCAGCCCTCGCAGCCTGACGACAGGCAGTTAACTGTGCGGCTAAAACTTGATATTCTCCGCGTATGAGTTCCAAATCCGCCAGCAGCCCCTCTTGATGTTCTTCCCAATTTGTTAATTGGTCGAGCTGCCGGTATAAATCATCTTTAATATCGTTGAGGTCATCATCACCGCGCCCGTATTTTCGCTTGAGCCTTTCAAATTCGCTTATCCTCTCTTCTATCTCACTCAAACGCGCCGGTGAAAACTCAATTCGGGCAGCATAGCTACGGAGAGTATCGGCCACATCGGTCAGTGAAAGAGCGGCTTCCTCTAGGGCAGTCGACAGTGGGGAGAATCGGTTGTCTATTGTCTCTAAAGATTGCAGAGCCCGACGAACTGAACCGAGTCTCGTGAGTACGCTCTCCTCACTCTCGTAGAGATCATTGTATGCGCTTGCTTTTAATTCGTTGAGCTGTTCCGAATAGGTCAATAACTTTTTCTCTTCGCGCAGTCGCTCAACTTCTCCACGAAGGGGATTGAGGAGTTCAATCTCAGCGACTTGAAATTTCAATATATCCGAGAGCCGTTCTCTCTCCGTTTTATCACGGGTCATCGCGTTCAATTCTTCAAACATCTTTCGCCACTGGGCATATTTCAGGCCGACACGATGACGCAACTCGCCACAACCGGCAAAGTCATCCAACAATAATAGATGTGCGTGTGGCGAAAGAAGAGACCGCTGCTCCCCCTGTCCATGAATTTCCACGAGGAACGGCTGAAGCTTCTTTAAAGTGGCGAGAGTCACGCTCTTGTCGTTAATAAAAATTCGGTTGCGACCTCCCAGCTGCACCTCCCGCCTAACCGTCAAATACTCATCATCTGATATTTCAATTGCTAGGTTGCTAAGTTCCGACTTAACACACTGCTCATCAATCCCTTCAAGTTCAAAAATTCCTTCAACAAGGGCGACTCTCTCACCTGTTCGCACCACATCTGTAAACGCTCTCGCCCCGAGCAGGAGACTTAAAGCATCCACTATGATAGACTTACCAGCTCCCGTCTCACCTGTTAGGACATTTAAACCCTGATGGAATTCAATGTTCAAGTAATTGATGATGGCAAAATTGCTTATGTTAACGGACTTCAACATAATTCAAAGCTTTCATTCAAGTTTACTTTTAAAGTGTTACGTTAAGACAATGCATAGCCATGGGTTTAACCTTGACCTAACTTATCCATCTAGGTAGTATATCCAGAAGGTCTCCCATTTCGGCGTTCAAGAGAGGACACTTAAATGTCTTTCAATAGAATTATCCTTTGCGGCAACCTCGGGCGCGACCCCGAATTGCGTTACACCCCTCAAGGTACGCCGGTCTGTAGCTTCACCCTCGCCACCAACGAAAGGCGTAAAGACCGTGCAGGTGAAAACCAAGATGTTACAACATGGTTTCGCGTGACGCTATGGGGAAGACAAGCGGAAACGGCCTCTCAGTATCTATCTAAAGGCCGTCCGGTCTATATCGAAGGAAGGTTGCGCGTAGAAGAGTGGACAGACAAGGACGGTAAACAGCGTCATACTCTTGAAGTTCACGCAACTGACATGCAATTCATTGGCGGAAGAGGCGATGAAGCAGGTGGGTCCAGTGTGCGCACAGAGTCAAACACATCTAGCCGGAATGAACCCTCCGGAGGAGACGATATAAGCGACGACGATATCCCGTTCTAGAGATAAATGTCGGCGCGCCGACATCGTCATTGCCCGATCGCTCGAAGCTTGGAGTAACGTCGTGCTTGAAGCTCAGCCGGAGGGACGGTCTTCAAAGCTTCCAAGTTTTTCCAGAGAGCCTGGTCTAGGAGTTTAGCAGCTTCGAGGTGCGAAGTGTGCGCGCCCGCACCAGGCTCGTTTACTATCTCATCCACAATACCTAGACGCTGTAAGTTGTCCGCCGTGAGACCTAAAGCCTCAGCCGCAAGGGGCGACTGGGAAGCATCCTTCCATAAAATAGCCGCGCACCCCTCCGGTGAAATGACAGAATAGATTGCATTTTCAAGCATTAAGACTCTATCGCCGATACCAATTCCAAGAGCGCCACCTGAACCTCCTTCCCCGATTATCGTAACTATTACACGCACATCTAATTTAGCCATTTCCAACAAATTGGTGGCGATGGCTTCGGCTTGGCCTCTCTCTTCGGCATCAATCCCAGGGTATGCGCCGGGCGTGTCGATGAAAGAAATAACGGGGCGTTTGAATTTCTCAGCCAAGCTCATAACCCTCATCGCTTTACGATAGCCTTCCGGTTTGGGCATGCCGAAATTTCGGTGACGACGCTGTTTAGTGTCCCTACCCTTCTGCTGACCGACAATGCCAACCGACAATCCATGGAACCGTGCAAAACCGCAAACCATCGCCGGATCATCAGCAAAGCGACGGTCACCTTTGAGTTCAACAAAATCCTCAAACATCATTTCAATAAAATCCAGAGTGTATGGCCGATCCGGATGTCGCGCCAGTTTCACTCTTTCAAATGCATTTATATTTTTGTCTTGCATCAGGTATCACCAAATCGAATATTATAGTTGTCTTCCAAGTTTGATCGAGTTATAAGCTAATGCTTAAATTTTAAGCATTAGCTTATAACGTTATTGTTTGCGCGAAATTGCAATCCGGCCAGCAAAAAGGCTCGCAGGGCGGTCATCATATCTCGCCGATGTTTTGCCTGCTTATTCCCACTCAATGGTGCTGGGGGGTTTCGAGCTAATATCATACACGACGCGATTAATCCCGCGCACTTCCGAGACCAGCCGCGCAGAGACTCTTGAAAGCAGGTCATGTGGCAGACGCGCCCAATCTGCCGTCATGCCGTCAACACTTGTCACCGCACGAATCGCCACCACTCTCTCGTAAGTACGATAATCTCCCATCACCCCCACGGTAGAGATGGGCAGCAAGACCGGAAAGGCCTGCCAAACCGAATCATACATAGCGGCCAACCGTAACTCCTCTTCAAGAATACGATCAGCCGCACGTAAGACTTGAAGCCGTTCTTCAGTGATCTCCCCTATGATCCGGACGGCTAGGCCGGGGCCGGGGAAAGGATGACGGCTTAGGATTTCTGCCGGCACCTGTAGCCTTCTCCCGATAACCCTGACTTCGTCCTTAAATAGTTCTCGCAAGGGCTCAATCAAGCGCAGTCGCATCCGCTCCGGCAATCCGCCAACATTATGATGACTCTTGATCACAGCTGAGGGGCCAAGAACCGATACCGATTCGATAACATCCGGATAGAGTGTTCCCTGCACCAGATAATCAACCTGCCCGATGCGCGCTGCTTCTTCGTCGAAAATCTCTATAAACAGGTGACCTATAATTCGCCGCTTCTCCTCAGGGTCTGTAATCCCCTGCAAAGCCTTCAAGAACCTGTCGGAAGCACGAACACCCCGGACATTCAACTTCATTTGTTGCTCAAATAAATTGCAGGTGGATTCAAATTCACCTTCTCTTAAGAGGCCTGTATCTACAAAAATACATATCTGCCGCTCGCCGATTGCTTGATGCACCAGTGCCGCCGCGACGGTAGAATCAACCCCACCCGATAGGCCACAGACCACTTTACCAGTCCCTACTTCCGCACGAATCCTATGAATTTGTTCATCTATGATAGCCGTGGGAGACCAGTCTGCGCGAGCCTGGCAAACTTGCAGCACAAAGTTATTGAGCACCTGTGCGCCTAAAGGCGTATGCGCCACTTCCGGGTGGAACTGCACCCCGTATATGCGCTTGCTTAAGCTCTCAAATGCATTAAGCGCCCCGCTTGTCACCGCCGTCGCACGAAAACCGGGCGGCATTTTCGTCACATAATCACCGTGGCTGAGCCAGACATCTATTTCCGGGGGTAGCCCCGTGAATAGAGGGCTCTCGGCTTCGGTTATGGAGAGCCGGGCATATCCGTATTCCCTATTTTGTGAAGGGCTGACCTCTCCGCCAAGTTCAACTGCAAGAAGCTGTAACCCGTAACAAATTCCTAGCAGAGGACAATCGATTTTTTCTATAAAACCTCCGGCCAAGCTAGGTGCTTTTGCATCATAAACCGATGAAGGGCCGCCGGACAGAATAATTCCGAGTGGCCGAAGTTGCTGAATTTTCTCTAAAGGCGTGTCGAAAGGCAGAATTTCGCAGTAAACGCCGGCCTCGCGTATGCGGCGCGCTATCAGTTGAGTGTATTGAGAGCCGAAATCAAGTATAAGAATGAGGTCATGTTTAGTTGGTTCCACTTTGTAGGCATCCTCCAATGGGCCGGGAACGTCGGAGACGTTGATAGTTTTCAGGATATTCGGGTGTTAGAATAAATGGCATCATAAACAATTATCACAAAAACTTCTGCTGGATTTTAACATTTGAAGCAAGATGAGCGAGAAAAGCCAATTTAATACTTATCGAAATATGTTGAGCATGCTCTGTCTGTTTTCTGCCTTCTTATTGTTTACGCCGTTCATTCAGAGCAAAACTCACGATAACAAACCATCTGAAAAGGGGATAGCATTTTCCTCCCCTCTCACGATCCGCTGGCAGTTCGATTCTAAAAACACCACCAGTCTCTCCCCGGCTTCTAACAACGGACACCTGTATCTGCCTCTCACCTCTGGAGAGATCGTCACCTTAAATGTTACAAACGGTCAACTTCTGTGGAGGACGGAAATCGGCGGAGATTTTTCGGCATCCCCCATCGCCGATGGGCGTGGGGTCTATCTTGCCTCCAGAACCGATGCTCCAAATGACCCGCTCCAAATTTTGCGCTCAACCGGGGCAATCCGAGCTCTGAGCCAGAGCACAGGCATTACCCTGTGGATGAGGACACTTCACTTCCCTATCCAGGGTGGACTCGTTTCGTCGGCAACGAACTTGTTCGGTGGTTCCGCAGATGGACGTGTATATGCTTTCAACAAAGCGACCGGCGAAATCTCGTGGATGCTTCAACACTCAAGCGCCTTCGCGTCCTATCCGACACTTCACGGCAACCGATTATACATCGGCGCAGAAGATGGCACCCTTTTAGCTATCGACGAGTCTTCCGGCGCAGTCGTCTGGCGTTATCGGACGCGAGGCGCGTTACGCGGCACTGTTGCCGTCGCGGATAATATTATTTTTTTTGGCTCGACTGATGGTTACGTCTATGCTTTTAGTGAAATCAAGGGTCGCTTGCTGTGGCGTCGCAGGACAGGAGCGGCTGTGCAGGCGGTCGTGCTCACAAGCAACGGAATCGTGGCTACATCGCTGGATAATTTCGTCTATCTACTCTCGCCGCGTCGTGGCGAGCTAATCTGGAAAAGACAGTTGGCGGGACGCATCGCGGCACTTCCCTTAACAGACACCCATAGCGCCCTTTTCGCTCCTCTGGGCGGGGATGCCTGCATCGTGCTCTCCTTGCGGGATGGCAAACAATTGAATACTTTGCAGGTAGGGGAAGAAGGCAACACGGGAGCCACGCCGCTGGTGGCTGACAATCTTTTGCTGATTCCCACACGCCGCGGACTTACGGCCTTCGCCCCATCCCCGGCAGACAACGTGCCATGATTAACGGCAGCAAGTTGACTAGCGAGACGCAAGCTTTCCTGTGGGGTCGCGTGGCATGAAAACTTGCTGACGAGCGTCTGCTATTGACTTGCGTTGCGGTGGCGCAGCAAACCAGCCAGTCGCCCCAGTAAGCCGT
>Ga0196965_1000932_pt1 | contig 13159 bp, 16 predicted proteins | sample S1_20metaG_FD_148668 | JGI IMG/M metagenome (GOLD analysis project Ga0196965, IMG submission 148668) | Soil microbial communities from Anza Borrego desert, Southern California, United States - S1_20 | ecosystem: Environmental > Terrestrial > Soil > Desert | place: USA: California | collected... | reverse complement strand
GGCTAAGACAGCAGACCCTCTTTTTTTACATTGAAAAAAAACCATCAAATAAATACCGAATCCAAGAATTTAAATCAAATCTGAAATATCCCGGACAACAATAACTTCAAACTTCAAACAATTTCGAACTTCACTATCGAAAACCTCCTTGAACCTTGAACCTTGAACTTTAAACACTTTGAACCATGAACCTTGAGTGACTCAAACCGAGAAACTCTCACCGCATCCGCACGTCCTGCTTGCGTTGGGATTAATGAATTGAAAACCTTTTCCGTTTAGTCCATCAGAGAAGTCAAGCGTGGTTCCGAGGAGGTAAAGCAGGCTTTTTTTATCAACGAGGATCTTTATTCCTTTATCTTCAAAAACCTGATCAGCTGGTTTGATCTCTGCGTCAAAGCCGAGATCATACATCAAACCAGAACAACCTCCACCCTTAACAGATACGCGGATATTGTGATTGTCAGTATGGCCTTCTTCGTGCCGTAGCGCGGCGATTCTTTCCTTTGCCTTTTCAGTTACACTAATCATATTGAGTTTATAATTACCAGGTTTAACAAGTTAAGAAATCGGATTGAGTACAACACTAAAAACAGTAATTGTATTCATATCCCGACCGTAATACAATTTTTGCAAAACATCCAGGATGTTACCGGCCCTGAAGTACGATGTATGCAATTCGGTATCACCTTTCACAACCCACTGTATCGTATAAGAATTTTCCTTCTCCTTATAGTTTTGTACATAGTTGAGCATTTTTTTCAAAGCATCCACCTTATCAGCTCCGGTTTCATTGTGAAAAAGAAATGCCTGATTGTGGCGTGGATTTATTGTGATCAAATCCAGTTTCACCTTGCCTTCAAACGCGGTGTATTCAAACACCATGTCGGATGTGCGAAGCCCCAGGTAATCTTTAATTTCTTGCTGAATACGTGCGGCTTCAACGTGAATATCGCTCATGGTTTCGGGGATCATCGCTTAAATATCAAGGTTTAAAACTTTTCATTTCACCAAAAAGTTTCTTCTTTGGATTGTAAAGTTAACAATAATGGAAAAACTTGAGCATATCGGCATCGCTGTAAAAGATATAAACAAGGCTAACGTGCTATTTGGGCAGTTGCTGGGCAAAACACCGTATAAAACGGAAGTTGTTGATTCCGAAGGCGTTAAAACGTCTTTTTTTGAAATTTCGGGAATAAAAATTGAGCTATTGGAAGCCACCCACCAGGATTCGCCGATCGCCCGGTTTATTGAAAAGAAAGGAGAGGGCATTCACCATCTCGCCTTCGAAGTTGCCAACATCGAATCCAGTATCGAAGAATATAAAAGCAAGGGTTTCGATCTTATTAATGCCGAACCAAAACCCGGAGCCGATAACAAGATGATTGCCTTTTTACACCCGAAATCGACGCAAGGGGTATTGATTGAATTGTGCCAGGAGAAGGAGTGAGTGTAGTTGCACAAATGTGCTCAAGGAACACAGCGATTTCGCTGAGCGGTGCACAAAGTTTTAGTGAGAATCTTAAACTAAATTTGAGAGGCGTTTATAAGGTTTGTTGTGTTTGATAACTTCAAAAATTTATTGACAGCCTCTCCAATAATTCCTAAGTGTCGTTCGACTGCACCTTTGGTTTTTAGATCTTTTTGATACTCAGAAAATGACTTTAACTCTTTGGTAAACTCTTCAATAAGGTTAATCGAATTGGAGATGTCAGACAAAAATTTTTTCTCCAGTTCCGCCATAAATTAACTTTTTCGTCCGATTTATATTTGATTTTAGATACGGATTCCGAATGGAGTCTTCCGTTAATAAATCTACTTTTCTTTTAAAGAGCGCTTCAAGTTTATCCCATAGAGAGAGTAATGCTTCGCCGCGATCGGCAGGATCATCAATGTTAATTTTAACCACTATATCTATGTCGCTTGTCATAGGATCAAAATGGCCAGTAATCGATGATCCGAAAGCATAAATTTTATCTACCTTATGCGAACGGCATAGATCTACAAAGTCTGTGTATCTCTCTTTTATCAAAGTCATTAAGTCCATACTCAAAGATAATCTTTTTGATGCATAAAGAAGGCGCTGTAACACTATGAAGATGGAAACCCAGCGAGAAGGGAAAGATTTTTAAATACGAATGGTTTACCGGTAACTTAACAGTTTTCGCAAATCAAACAAATTTCCGCTCGACATTCCTCAAACCTCAAACCTCAAACCTCAAACCTCAAACCTCAAACCTCAAACCTGGAACCTTGAACTTTGAACCTCGAACTTTAAACCTTTATGGCTTCCTCATCTCCGACGCGCTTTTTCCTCCGAACTGAATTTCGTTGTAGTACTTCTGTTTTTTCTTGCCCTTCTTAGTTTGGTAATACGGCTTGGGAGAAGCGCAGGCACTAAGAATAAGTGCGAATACGGTTACGATGATAGGGATCCGTTTCATGCGGTTAATTTTAATGCATAGTTAAAACGATATTCTTATATAAATTAAGCATATCACCGTATAATCTTACTTTTGCAGGGTGAAAGGTTACATATTACAGCCAACCGTATCATATAGACTATGAGTGAACAAAGAACAGAAATTGATCAACTCGGCGAGTTTGGCCTGATTGACAGAATAAACCAGAAGTTTGGGTTAAGCAACCCTTCTTCCCTTACCGGGATCGGCGACGATGCAGCCGTACTGGATGGTGGCGATAAACAGATCCTCGTTTCTACCGATATGCTGGTTGAAGGCGTACACTTCGACTTGAGTTATACACCTTTGCAGCACCTGGGATACAAAGCTGTAGCCGTAAACGTATCAGACATTGCAGCCATGAACGGAAAGGCTGAGCAAATCACAGTAAGCCTTGCCATCAGTAACCGTTTTTCACTTGAAGCAGTCGATATGTTATATGAGGGAATTCATGCGGCGTGTAAAAATTACAAGGTCGATCTCGTAGGTGGTGATACAACTTCTTCATTTTCAGGATTAATCATTTCTATTACTGCCATTGGCCGCGCGTCAAAAGAAAAAGTGGTATACCGAAATGGCGCCAAAGCCGGTGATATTCTTTGCGTAACGGGTGATCTTGGGGCTGCGTTTCTCGGTCTCCAGGTATTGGCACGAGAGAAGGAGGTTTACTTGGCTAATCCGGATATGCAACCTGGGTTGGATAAATATGAGTACCTCGTAGGGCGGCAATTAAAACCTGAAGCACGTGCCGATATTGTTTTTGAGTTGGAAGAACTCAACGTAAAACCAACTTCGATGATTGACATTTCCGACGGACTCGCCTCCGAACTCCTTCACATTTCAAAACAATCTGGTGTTGGTATTCGCATCTATGAAGACAAAATTCCGGTTGAAACACAGGCCTACGAAACGGCTTCGTTAGAATTTAACCTCGACCCTGTAACCTGCGCACTGAACGGTGGCGAAGATTACGAATTGTTATTTACGATTAGTCAAAACGATTTTGAAAAAGTAAAAAATCACCAGGATATCCATCTAATAGGCTATGTTCACGATGATGCAAAGCAGAACATCATGATTACGAAACAAGGTAATGTAGTGCCGATTAAAGCCCAGGGTTGGGATCATTTTAAATAGCTGCGAGCTTTTTCCGCTCACAGAAACCACTGAATACACAGAATAAACCACAGAAAGATTCGCTAACATTTCCGTGCATTCTTCCGTGTATTCCGAGCTTTCTGTGAGCTGAATGCATTTTTTATCTCTCACAGAAACCACGGAATAAACCACAGAAAGATTCGTTAAATATTCCGTGAATTCTTCCGTGTATTCCGAGCTTTCTGTGAGCTGAAATGCATTTAGTCCTCGGGGAACGGAATGAACACGAAGTTTGTGAATGCTTCATCCACTACAAAAAGACAACAAAACTCATCCGGATCTTTATAGGCTTTTTCAAAGTCTTCCACCTTGTCTTTGGCGACCAGTTCGCGTTGGATAAACTCATCCAGAAAAGAAGCATAATAGTACCATGACGTCTGGCTTGCACCTTTATCAATCAGCATTTGTCCTACCGGTTGAGCCGCTTTGCAGATCGGAAAAATCGGGAAAGTAAAACCGGCTTTGCGAATCTGGTAAGAAGCCTCGCGCAACGTGTCGGATACTTTTACAAAATCCTGCGAGATTGTTCCTAAATATTTACCATTTAACTCAGGATCGTTATGCATTATCTCAATATTAATTTCTGCAATTTAAAGGATTCACACGCGAATGTTATTACGCTTCAAAAAATCGCTCACTTCATTTTGAAGATCAGGGAAAAACAGGTTGAATTCAGATTCAAAATCGCTGTAGTATTTGATCAACTCATCAATAGCTTCATCCATCTTCGATTCGTAAGGCGTTCGACGTGACATGCCAGTCAAGGTTCTTGCTATACCTTCGGGTTTAGCATAATTCACCAGCCAGTTTCCCCGAATCATATAAGGCAGCATTTGTTGTAGCCGCGTCGGTAATACGGAATAATATTTTTGAAGTATTGCATATGCCTCATCCGCGAAAGCGGGAAGTACGACAGTCGAATACAAAGCCCAGTTGCGGGCCAGGCAATGATCGTAAAATACGTCGACGATAACCGCAGAATAGTGCCGGTATTTTTCACGCAGGCGGTTTTTGCTTTCACGAACAACCGGGTGGGTGTCAGTAAAAAGGTCAATAGCCCGGTGAAGTTCAATCCCGGTTTTAATCTCACCGTCGAATAAAGACAGGGCTTGTTTTCCTTTCACAAAATCGGCAAGAAAATTCCCCACCATAATTTTTTCATTTTTGCCCGATAAATAGAGGTGAGCTAAGAAGTTCATGTGGTCAAGTTATGGAGAAGATGATCCAGTACAATACCCTTAAACATTGAGGCCATTGCCAGGACAACGATTTCGATCCCAATGCTATATTTCATGGTTAGCTACGGTCCACGAGCTTAAGTAAACGACATTGATCTATATTCTTTTTTCCACACTCTAATCCGCTAATATTTTTCTACTTTTGCAATTCTAAAAATTTGAGGACGACTGACGGGTATGGAAAACATCCGCAATTTCTGCATAATCGCACATATTGACCACGGTAAAAGCACCCTGGCTGATAGGCTATTGGAGTTCACCGGAACGCTGAATCAACGCCAGATGCAGGCACAGGTGCTAGATAACATGGATTTGGAACGCGAAAAGGGCATTACTATTAAAGCCCATGCTATCCAGATGAATTATAAACTAGATGGTAAAGAATACATTCTTAATCTGATCGATACACCAGGCCACGTCGACTTTTCATATGAAGTGTCACGTTCTATTGCTGCCTGCGAAGGCGCGTTGCTCATTGTGGATGCCAGTCAGGGAATAGAAGCACAAACCATCTCCAATCTATACTTAGCCCTGGAACACGATTTGGAGATTATTCCGGTGTTGAATAAAATTGATCTTCCACACGCTATGCCGGAAGAAGTAACCGACGAAATCGTAGAAATGATCGGTTGTAAACGCGAAGATGTACTCAGAGCGAGTGCCAAAGAAGGAAAAGGTATTGAAGAAATTCTGCAGGCCATTGTCCATCGTGTAAAAGCACCTAAGGGCGATCCAAAAGCGCCATTGCAGGCCATGATCTTCGATTCGGTATTTAACTCATTCCGGGGAATTGAAGTGTATTTCCGGGTTTTTAACGGCACGATAAAAAAAGGCGATAAAGTACAGTTTGTAAGCACTGAACAGGAGTATTATGCGGAAGAGATCGGGGTGTTAAAACTGAATAAGCAAGCTACCCCGGAGATCAGTGCAGGTAACGTAGGTTATCTTATTTCCGGAATTAAAGTGGCTAAGGAAGTGCATGTAGGGGATACCATTACAAATGCATTAAACCCGGGAAAATCGTTAGGTGGATTTCAGGAAGTAAAGCCGATGGTGTTTGCCGGTATCTACCCCGTGGAAACATCTGAATTTGAAGAACTCCGTGCTTCTATGGAAAAACTTCAGTTAAACGACGCTTCACTTGTTTGGGAGCTTGAAACATCCGCCGCGCTTGGCTTTGGATTCCGCTGCGGATTTTTGGGAATGCTTCACATGGAGATCATTCAGGAGAGGCTGGAGCGCGAGTTTAACATGACGGTAATTACAACCGTTCCTTCGGTTCAGTTTAAGGCTACCTTAACAGACGGATCGTTAATTAGTATCAACGCGCCTTCCGAAATGCCCGATCCCACTAAGATGGATACAATTGAAGAGCCGTACATCAAGGCACAGATCATTAGTAAATCAGAATACATTGGCGCCATCATTGGTTTATGTATTGAAAAACGGGGGTATATCAAAAACCAAAATTACCTCACCACAGACCGTGTGGAAATGACTTTCGAAATGCCACTCTCTGAAATTGTTTTTGACTTTTTTGATAAGCTGAAATCTATTTCACGTGGATACGCTTCGCTGGATTATCAATTGATTGGTTTCCGCGAGTCGGATATGGTAAAGCTTGATGTGATGTTGAACGGTGAACGCGTTGATGCGTTGAGCGCCATCGTACACCGTGCAAAGGCGCAGGATTGGGGAAGAAAGCTTTGCGAAAAACTAAAAGAACTTATTCCACGCCATATGTTCGAAGTAGCTATACAGGCTGCCATCGGACAAAAAATTGTGGCGCGTGAAACGATAAGCGCCATCCGTAAGAACGTAATCGCGAAATGCTACGGTGGTGATATTTCACGGAAACGTAAATTGCTTGAAAAGCAGAAAAAAGGAAAGAAGCGCATGCGCCAGATTGGTACTGTTGAGGTTCCGCAGGAAGCGTTTATGGCGGTGCTGAAGATTGATTAATTTTTCATCAGCTTCGAACAAGAGCTTTTGGGTTCGTAAAAAAAAAACGAGACCATCGTATTGGCTCACAGCTCGTAGCTCATGACTCGTAGCTATATAAACCTATGCAGGCAGAAGTGCAAACAACCCCCTACACGCTTATCGATGGGAAAAAGATCTCTTCCGATATAAAAACCGAGATCGCGCTGAAAGTTGCCGAGCGCAAACAGCAAAATAAAAAACTACCGCATCTCGCCATCATCCTCGTCGGCGATGACGGCGCAAGTCAGACGTATGTCGACAATAAAGTGAAGGCTTGTAAATCTGTCGGCTTTCACTATACCATGATGCGCTTTGCCGATACCATCAGCGAAGAAAAGCTGATGAAACACATCGACCATGTGAACAACGATGATGATGTGGATGGCTTTATCGTTCAACTGCCCTTGCCTCCGCATATTTCTGTGGAACGCATCACGGAAAAGATCAGGCCCGATAAAGACGTCGATGGATTCACGAATCAGAATTTCGGAAGTATTATTTCGAAAAGTCCATTGCTTATGCCGGCCACACCCTTTGGTGTGATGGAATTACTGCGGAGATATAATATTCCAACCGAAGGGAAACACGCTGTAGTTGTAGGTGCCAGCAGACTTGTCGGTGCGCCACTCAGTATGATGCTCACAGAACAGGCACATGCCACGGTCACAATTTGTCATAAATACACCAAAGACATCGCTACGTATACGCGCTCTGCTGATATTCTACTGGTAGCTGTCGGTAAGCCTGGCCTTATCACTGCCGATATGGTGAAAGAAGGCGCCGTCGTAATTGATATTGGTACAACGCGCGTTGAAGGCCCGGAATATCAAAAAGGATGGGCTATTAAAGGCGATGTGGATTTCAAACCTGTCGCCTCGAAAGCATCCTATATTACACCCGTTCCCGGGGGTGTTGGTCCCATGACCATCGCCTCCTTGTTACTAAACACATTGCGTGCAACTGAATTAAGTAATCCGTGATCGGACTGGTTGAGTCCGTATTGGTGAGGAACGGCGCGTCATTTAATGTAAAAATCGGATAGCCAATTAGGTAACGAACTTTAACCTGGTGAGCGAAAACCAAATCATATCATCAACGCGGCTTCCTTTGATGGAAGACTTCTACACCATTCAGGGAGAAGGCTTCTATCAGGGACATGCAGCATACTTTATCCGGCTTGGTGGATGTGATGTCGGTTGCGTATGGTGTGATGTAAAAGAATCGTGGGATGCTCTAGCCCACCCGTTGGTTCATGTTGATGATATGGTGAGCCGTGCCAAATCAAGTGGAACGGCGCTTGTTGTGATAACCGGTGGTGAACCTGCCATGTACGACCTTTCCCCTCTTACGGGGAAAATTCAGGAGGCTGGATTGAAGACAAATATTGAAACTTCTGGCGTTTATCCGCTATCCGGAAAATGGGACTGGATTTGCTTCTCTCCTAAAAAATTTAAAAACCCGGATGAAAGTATTTATCAATCTGCCAACGAACTCAAGATAATTGTGTACAATACATCCGACTTTGCCTGGGCAGAACAACATGCTGCCAAAGTAAAACCGGATTGCGAATTATTCCTTCAACCGGAATGGTCCAAAGAAAAAGAGATGCTTCCCCTTATCATTGAATATGTAAAGTCGCATCCGACGTGGAAAGTTTCGCTTCAGATCCACAAGTACATGAATATTCCATAATGCGATTCTTAATCATCTTCCTGGTGTGACAAAAAAGCAATTCATAGAAACCTTAAACGCGTGGGGAGCTGCACGGATACCTTTCTTGTTTATAATCGATTTTGAATTTGAAAATCCGGTAGCCGTCAGGCTGGCAGATGTTAACGATAGAGATGTGCTTTACGACTTCAAGGGAGTTACCAATGCTAATGTCTTGCAGAAGTCTGTTGAAAAGATAAACATCTTGAAAAAACAGTTCATTCCGTTTTCGTTGTACGAAGATAAATTCAACAATGTGTTTCGTCGCCTGGCACTTGGCGATAGTTACCTCACCAACCTTACAATGAAAACAGAAATCGAAATTAACCAGAGTCTGCGCGATGCTTTTTATTGGTGTCACGCGAATTATAAATTGTTTTACAAAGATCAATTCCTCGTTTTTTCTCCGGAAACGTTTATCAAAATCGTCGATAATAAAATATTTTCGTATCCCATGAAGGGAACCATCGATGCTACTAGCCCGGAAGCGGCGCAAACTATTCTTGCCGACAAAAAAGAACTTGCCGAACACGTTACCATCGTTGACCTCCTGAGGAATGACTTGAGTCAGGTCGCGTCTAACGTAACGGTTACACGTTTTCGCTACCTCGACGAATTGCACACCAATCAAAAGAATCTTTTACAGGTCAGTTCAGAGATACAGGGAATGTTGCCAACGGATTGTCAAAGTCAGCTCGGTGACATACTTGATGCATTATTGCCTGCAGGATCGGTAAGCGGCGCACCGAAGTCAAAGACCCTTGAGATTATTGCCGAAGTCGAACAGGAGAAGCGCGGTTACTACACCGGTGTATTTGGATATTATGATGGTGTGCAATTGGATAGTGCTGTTATGATTCGTTTCATCGAGAAACGCGGGAACAACCTTTTTTATCGAAGTGGTGGTGGCATTACCACCCAGAGCAAAGCGGCACTGGAATACCAGGAAATGATTGATAAGGTCTATCTTCCGGTGAAGTAAGGTATTTTACGGATGAACACCTACTCCACGTCAACGCGAATCCTGAGCTCGGCATGCGCCGAGCCGGCAGCTTACATCAGCGTGACGAGACCGCGTTAGTAAACCAACTCCGAAGGAGCTAAATATTAATAGCCGGGAGCTTCAGCTCCCGGTTTAATTCAGCATTAAAGAGTGTGCCACAGATGCGCGTTGATCAGGGAAGTAACGTCCATGGCACACCATGCAGATATTTCAATCGGGAAAAAGGCTAAACGCGAATTCCCGTTATTAAACTGAATTTGGTGTTCGGCTTTCAATAAAGTAATTTGCTTCCATGTCGTTGCTGATCGAATCAATAAAATTACAAGACGGCGAGTTCTGCAATCTGTTTTACCATGAACAACGGATGAAAAGGTCGCTTCATATGTTGTGTGGTGTAGATGATCACCTCGATCTTGAAGCGTTTTTGAAAAACGTACAGTTCCCAACTACGGGCTTGCATAAATGTCGGTTGGTATATGATGAAAAATCACGTGAGGTGGAATTTATTCCGTATACACCCAAATCAATTTCAACGTTACGAATCGTGGAGCATGACCGGATTAACTATGAATTCAAATATACAAATCGAAAAAACATTGATCGCCTATTCGAAATGCGCAACGGGGCCGATGATATTTTAATAGTTAAACGCGGACTCATTACAGATTCATCATACTGTAATATTGTATTCCGCAAAGGCAATAGCTGGATTACTCCCTGGTCTGCATTATTGAAGGGTACACAACGGCAGAAACTCCTCGAACGGGAACTGATCAGGGAGGAAGAGATCACCAAAGATGACGTTAAACATTTTGATTCTTTCAAGCTGATCAATGCGCTTCTCGAATTTGACGCTCCCGAAATTGAAATCGCTAACATTGTATTTTAAAAATAATGATTCGTATACTAACCGTAATTCTTTTTTGTTGTTTTTCCATTTCACTTTTCGGACAGCTTCCCCTCAGTACAAAATCAAAAAAAGCCATTGAGCTTTATACTGAATCCGATAATTATCGTGTACGCGGCCAGTTTCCACAGGCGATTCAATTGTTGAATGAAGCCTTGGAAAAAGATAAAAATTTTGCTGAAGCCTATTACCGGTTGGGGGTGGTTTACCTGACCATGCGTTCATACGAAAAGGCTATTGCAAATTTCGAAAAGGCATTGAGCCTGCTAACCGATATAAGAAAGCAAAAAGCGGTATGGTATGATCTTGGAGAAACATATCTGGCTACGGGCGAGTATGAAAAAGCATTGGAGAATCTTGGTGCGTTTATTAAAAATGAATCGCTAAATAAGCGCAAGATTCAGCAGGCTACCAAGTTTTACAACGATGCACAATTTGCACTCGACAATAAAGGGAATAAATCAGCGTATGTTCAGCGAATCCTCAGTGACTCTGTAAATCGTTTTGCATTGCAATACTTTCCTGTACTCACCGCGGATCAGCAAGCGTTAATTTTTACACGACGCCTGGGCCACGATAATTTGAAACACGATGAAGACCTGGTGATATCGCGGAAAGATGGTCAGGGAAAGTGGACTGCACCTGTTTCTATTTCTCCAAATATTAATTCAACGCTTAATGAGGGTACGTGTAGCATTTCTGCAGATGGGAGAAAATTAATCTTTACTTCGTGTGAGGGGCGAAACACCTATGGCGGATGTGACCTCTATGAGAGCCGAAAGATCGGCAATGAATGGACCGTTCCAAAAAACCTGGGGTCAAACGTAAATACACCAGCGTGGGAATCGCAACCTTCGTTATCAGCGGATGGGCGAACACTGTATTTCGTGTCAGAACGTAGAGGCGGAATTGGCCGGCGAGATATCTACATCTCCACCCTGGACGAAAAAGGCGGTTGGACAAAAGCCGTCAACGTGGGCAGACCAATAAATTCTCCCTTTGATGAAATATCTCCTTTTATTCATGTAAATAACCGCGTGCTTTATTTTTCAACGAATGGGCTACCTGGTTTTGGGGGTTTTGATATTTTTTACGCTGTAAAAGATTCAACGTGGTCGGAGCCGAAGAATATAGGGCAGCCCATCAATAATAATTTCGATCAGTTTTCTCTTTTCATCACAGCGGATGGGGAAAGAGGATATTATTCTCATGAAGAAACCGGTGCCGATGGGTATTCAAACAGCAAGATCGTTGAAGTTGAGATTCCGGAAAATGAAAGAATTCAATTCAGGAGCAACTACGTGAAAGGAACGGTGCGTGACAAAGCATCAAAGCAACCGCTCCAGGCACAGATCGAACTGATGAACCTGGATAAGAACGAAGTGGAATCATTGGTCGAATCTGACTCTATTTCGGGAGACTACCTGATTGTATTAACACAAGGTGCGGAATATGCCTTACATGTGTCCCGGCCGGGATACTTGTTCAAAAGTTTGAATTTTAATTATTCAGAAGTTAAGAATTTTGAACCTGTTGTAGTTGATGTACTACTGGACAAGATTACAGCTGGATCCGTAGCGGTCTTAAACAATATTTTTTTTGATGTAGATAAGTATGCGTTGAAAACAAAATCCGCTTCGGAGTTGAATAACATCGTGAGATTCATGCGCAGTAACCCAACCGTTAAGATTGAGATAGGCGGTCATACCGATAACTCTGGTTCACGCGAATATAATTTGCAGCTATCCGAAAAAAGAGCCCGCTCCGTTTATCAGTATCTCATCGAAAAAGGCATTGACGAAAAGCGATTGGCACTCAGAGGTTACGGCCAGGATCGTCCTGTGGAAAACAATGATACGGAAGAAGGTCGCCAGCAAAATCGCCGCATTGAATTCAAAGTTGTGAAGTAACCAGATCCATCACCGGTCTCTGGGAAAACGATATGCTGAGGCCCGTGCGTGCACAGGTAACAGCACGTGAAGGACATTATGCAAGCGCCTCGATAAGGAGGTTGCAGAATCCGATGCTTAAAACAACCATTACGGGATCCTTAGCTTACCCTATTGAGATCAAACGCTTAATAGGAAATTGAGCCTCTTCATAATGACCTCGCAAGCGTAATTAGTCGAATGAGATTTTCCAATGTTTTTTAGCAGTACATGGTCGAGTCGTGCCATCAGACGCATTGATTCCCATTCACTTTTTTAAAAAATACCACATTCTAAGGTATGAATTCACAGTTCCAGCTAACTCTTTTTTTAGCCGGCTGATTCGAATGGATTGAATATGATCTAAATTGGTACAGGCTACGAAAACCCGATAAAAAAGGTTTTTTAAAAAATGTTACAATTAATTACAATCGTTCGATAGGCTGCAAAATCGGCTATTTAACGTGTTTTGGGGTATAAAATGTTATGCATTCCTACTAAATTTTGTGGTAATCGGTTTTTACGGATTAATATTTTGTTATATGTTTGGTCAACTTATTAAAAATTCATTAACCTAAATTAAGACAGTATGAGGAGAATTATACTCTTATGCTTAACAGCGGTGTTTATGCTTGCCTCGGGTGTAGCATGGGCACAGGAGCGAACGGTTTCAGGCCGGGTCACTTCCGCGGAAGACGGATCCGCACTACCGGGAGTAAACGTAGTGGTGAAAGGCACTACAAATGGTACCGTTACCGACGTTAATGGTAATT
>Ga0196965_1000931_pt1 | contig 13164 bp, 12 predicted proteins | sample S1_20metaG_FD_148668 | JGI IMG/M metagenome (GOLD analysis project Ga0196965, IMG submission 148668) | Soil microbial communities from Anza Borrego desert, Southern California, United States - S1_20 | ecosystem: Environmental > Terrestrial > Soil > Desert | place: USA: California | collected... | reverse complement strand
ATCACAACCTTCGGTTGATTGCGCTGCGTTCTACACCGTTATTCTTACCCTTCATTAACGGATGAGGTGGCTTAGTGCATGACACACATTGACTCTGCTGGCGAACCCATCATACACCTGCTGAGGTGGTTGTGAATATGCGATACTGATGCCATTGATCCCCCTGTATGGAGGTGCAGCATGTCCCTGCGATCCCCCCTCGGCTACGCGATCCCTCCCGAAACCATGCGTGTTGCCCAGGCCGCCTTTCACAAAGGGAATGCCTATATGACGATGCACGCGGAACTTGGCATGCTGTACACGAATAGGCAGTTCGCAGCGCTGTTTTCCGACACTGGCCAATCTGCCCTCGATCCGGCGCGGCTCGCACTCATCCTCGTCTTCCAATTTTTGGAAGGACTCTCTGATCGGCAAGCCGCTGAGGCCGTTCGTAGCCGCATCGATTGGAAATATGCCTTGGCGCTTGAGTTGACCGATCCCGGGTTTGACGCCTCGGTGTTGAGCGAATTTCGCCAACGGCTCGTTGCGGGTGCTGCCGAGGAGAGCCTGTTGACGACGTTGCTGGCCCAGATCACCGAGCGTGGGTTGATCAAAGCGCGTGGCACCCAACGCACCGACTCCACCCATATTCTTGCGGCGGTTCGTTCCCTGAATCGCTTGGAACTGCTGATTGAAACCATGCGCCATGCGCTGAACCGCCTCGCAACCGTTGCTCCAGGGTGGTTGCGCCCCCATATCCATCCCGACTGGGCAGATCGGTATAGCCGACGGGCTGAAAATTTCCGGCTTCCCAAGGCGGAAACCGCACGCCAGGCCCTGGCGAGCCAGGTGGGGGCTGACGGGTTTGCCGTCTTAGCCATCGTTGATGCTCCGACCACGCCGGCGGTGGTCCGCGATGAGCCGGCGGTGGCTCTGCTCCGACGCATCTGGTGGCAACAATTCTATGGTCCAGGTGATCCGCCACGGCTGCGACCCTCCAATGACGCACCACCGAGCGCCCAGATGATCAAATCGCCCTATGATGATGAGGCGCGGTACAGCATCAAGCGTGATACCACGTGGACGGGCTACAAACTCCATGTGACGGAAGCCTGTGACCCCGCCTTGCCGCATCTGGTGATTGATGTCCAAACGCCCCCCGCAACGATCCAAGATGACACCATGCTTCCGATCATTCAGCGATCGCTCCGGCAGCGGGGCCTGCTCCCAACGGTCCATCTGGTCGATGCAGGCTATACCAATGTCTCCAATCTTCATGCGAGTCAGTCACACCATGCGATCACGGTCGTAGGTCCAGTCGCCGCTGATCCCAGTTGGCAGGCGTGCAGCCGCGGCTTCGATCACAGTCAGTTTGTGATCGACTGGGATCGGCAGATCGTCACATGCCCCGAGGGGAAACAGAGCTTGAAATGGCGCGCGATTCACGATACCCGCCCGAATGCGGTGCATTCGGTGCAATTTTCGCGGGCAGACTGCACGCCCTGTCCACGTCGTGCGTCCTGTACGCAGGCCAGCGCCGCCGCGCGCCAGTTGACCTTGGGGTCGCGGGAGTGGTACACAATCACGCAAGACGCACGCGCACGGCAACAAACGCCGGAATTCAAAGCGACCTATGCGCAGCGGGCTGGTGTGGAAAGTTTGATCGCGCAAAGTCTGCGAGTCTGCCAGATCCGGCGTTCGCGCTACATCGGACGAGCACGCACGCATATCCAACATATTTTGATGGCGGTGGCGATTAATCTGCTGCGGCTGGCTTCATGGTGGCATGACCCTGTTCCCACGGTCCGCTCACAACCGCCATTTACGCAGCTCGTGGCAGCAGGATAGGGTTCGCCAGCAGAGTCTTTGTTCTGTAGCGAAAAATAGCTCATGAGGAAGCCATGTTCCTCATGAAGGTAGAATCCACCTCAGCATATTGAGGTAGCGATTTATCGCATCAGAAAGGGCAGTTTCGGAATTAGCACATTCGTGTGTCATGCACTCAGGGATGAGGTGGTTGCTGCCCAGATTGTGAGCGGAGGGTGGTGCTGTGGATGTCATCCTGAGTAACTACCCCTTATGGACCGCACCATACAGAACTAAACAATGGTCAGATCCTGTGCTATGCTTTGGGTTTGCATGCTGAACCACGCGACCAGCCCACGTCGTGCTGGGAGGGCGCCGCTTACGCGCCTGGGATCTGTACGAACAGGGTTGGAAACAACCCGCGATTGCGACGGCGCTTGGCATGATGCGCGGCGCCATCAGCCAATGGATCAAGCGCGGCCGTGACGGAGGTCGTGAGTCCTTGTGTCATCAGCCACCGCCAGGAGCGCCCACGCGACTCACCGCCGAGCAACGGCCTAAGCTTCCCGCGCTGCTGGCTAAGGGTATGCCCGCGTATGGCTCCGATGGCGATCTCTGGCGGCCAAGCACGTCGCCGTAGTTATCGCCGAGATGGTTGGTGTTCGGTGCCACCCACCCATGTCAGCCAGTTGCTCAAGCAGCCCGGCCTCACGCCCCAATTGCCGACGCCGCAGGCGGCCCAGCGCGATTCGGCAGCGATCGAGGCCTGATATGCTGAACGCTGGCCAACGATGAAAAAAACGCCATCACTGAGCAGCGGACGATCATCTGGGTCGATGAATCGGGGGTTTCTGTGCTGCCAAAATGGGTTTGCACATACGCACCATGTGGCCAAACCCCACTGCTGCGGGTGCCGCTGACACAGGATCATCTGCCCGTGATACGCGGCGTGACGCACACGGGAACGCGCTTTTGATGGGCCGGGGATTGTGCGGTTTTTGCGGCACCTGCTGATCCACATCCCCTGTGCGCTGACCATGATCTGGGATGGGATTGGCATTCACCGGTGTCAGGCCGTCAAACAGTTTCTGGTAGCGGGGGCAGTGACATGGCTGCCCCTCGAATGTCTGCCGAGCTATGCGCCCGACACGAATGCCGATGAAGGCATCTGGTGCTATCTTATTGACCACACCATTATGTTCTAAACAGTTGGTGTGCTGGTTTTCCAAGACACTGCCGGCCTAGTCACATGGCATACAGGATGTTTAGCGCTCTCTGCATCAAACAATAAGCGGGTCGAGCTGCGGAATATATGCTGCCGGACCATCGGCGAGGTGCGTCAGCAACTGCGGCGAGCGATCCTACGGCTCCGGGCCAAACGCACGGTTTTGCTGAGCTTCATTCGCCATGCTGGGAACGACGTTACCGATGTTTAGCACTCTATGATGCAGGTACTCAAAGCTCCCGAGGCATGGACGATACTTTGGAGTGCTTCAATCTTCAAAGAAAGGCGGCTGCCATGGGGCGCTGTCACCAAGTATATCCGTGTGTTTGGACACCATGACGCCGATGTCATTCCACCCTCCATGCCAAAGACTCGTGCAGGGATGTGGGTCACTGCCGGGCTCCTCCACGCTCGATACGTGCGATCGAACTGGGCCATTCAATACTGCGCGCAGTGTTAAGTGGCGCTGCGGTGCATCGTCGGTCATCAAGGTCATACCGGGGGCGATAAACGCCCATGCATCGCCACGCACATCAGACGGATAACCGTTGCGTGTCATACTGCATCCTATACTTATAGGATGACACACTCTAGTGAATGTATCCTTGGAGACTGTCATGCTGCGATCATGCCGTTTTCCCCAGATCACCGATCACGATACCATCCAATGCGTTATCCTCAGCGTGGTATTTTCGGATGCACCTGGCGAGGGGGGGCTCCGCGGTTGTGGGCATTGTGGCGGAGCGCTATGACCCCCATACTATGGACAGCCGAGAAAGTCCAGCGCCTTATCCAAGCCCCGGAGCGTTTAATAGCAGAGGAACCATGGCGGACGTGGGTTATGCGCTATGGGGGGATTCGGGCGGTTCATAGCCTCTTGCGGACGTTTTCGCTGAAACACAAGCACCGCCGGCTCCTGGAGCTTATATTGGATCATCCAGGAATGTCGGTCACCTTCTACGCCGACACGCTGTCCGTGCATTTCACGACGTTTCACGCACACCGTAAGGAACTCAGCCAGGCGCTGGCGCAGTTCCTCAATAGCATGGAGCAATCCGACCTAGCGTCCTCCACAGGAATGCTACCCATTGTGGCCGACATATCCCCCGTCATTCCGACCAACCTCCCGCAGCCGCTGTCGTCGTTTGTCGGCCGCCAACACACGATTGCAACGATTCTCGAGCACGTACAGAAAACCCGTCTGTGGAGTTTGGTCGGCACGGGAGGCATCGGGAAAACGCGCCTCGCGTTGGAAATTGGGCGCCGATTGCTCCCGCGCTACCCTGATGGGGTCTGGTTGATAGATCTGGTCAGCCTGACCTCGGCTGCATCCGTCGCCACGGTAATCGCGGGCATGTTTGCGGTTGACCAAACCCCTCACGAAGATCTCGTGCTCACGCTTGCCAATGGAGTGAGCAGCCGACGTATGCTGATAGTATTCGATACCTGCGAGCATCTCCTGGATGCCGTGACCACTGTCATCAACGCCGTACTCTCCCGCGCCCCTGGGATCGATATCATGGTGACCAGCCGCGAACCATTGGGGCTGGCCGGCGAGTATGTGTGTCGCATCGACCCATTGACGGTGCCGCCACATGATGTCCAACCGCTGCATGACAGGCTGGCTGCCTATGAATCTGTCCAGCTTTTTCTCGAGCGCGCGGCAAGCCACGCAACACTGAACCCTCTCCACCTTGATCTCGCGTTGGTCGCCTCCATCTGCGTACGCCTGGATGGATTACCGCTTGCCTTGGAATTAGCGGCCATCCAACTGCGTTTTCTTTCCTTGAGCGAATTGGCGGCACGGCTCGATGAGCGATTTCATTTGTTGAACAAGGGGCGTCGCGGTGCCATTCCGCGCCACCGATCGCTCCAAGCGCTGATGGATTGGACGTTCACCTGTCTCACTACCGCTGAGCAAGTTGTTTTTACTGCTTTGGCGGTATTTTCTGGAGGATGGACCCTTCAGGCAGCCGAAACTGTGCTAGCGGAGCATGTGTCCGGACCGCTGCATGTTGTCGACCGTCTTGGGCTCCTGGTTGATAAATCGCTCGTGCACTTCCATGCCAAGACTGAACCCGATCGGTATCAGATGCTGGAGACGATTCGGTTATATGCGCAACAGCGGCTGACCGGGGCACCGCATGAGGCGGCAACACGAACCAGCCATCTGCGCTACTACGCAGAGTTGGCGGCCCAGGAAATGAAAATCGAGACCCATGAGGAGCGGCTGCTCTGGATACAGCAGATCGAGGTGGACTTGCCCAATATTCGCGCGGCGTTCGCGTGGGGGCTGGCGCAGCATCAGGAGCTGGCGATTTGCCTGGCTGCGCACATGGGGCGCTTCTGGTATCACCGCGGATCCTACAAGGAAGGGCGGGCATACCTGGAACAGATTCTTGAATTGCCTGACTCCGCTGAAACCATCTTATACGCCAAGGTGCTCCGCTGGCTCGGCGTGCTCTACAGCAGGCAAGCCGACTACCCTCAGGCATCAGCGACGCTGATGCGCTGCCTCCGGTTGTACGAGCAATGGGCTCCAAGCAGGGACATGGGGCACATCTATAATGACCTAGGCCTTATCTCACTCAACCAACTCGATTACTCACGGGCATGGCAGTGGTTCGAGGCCAGCCTGGCTCTGTGGCGGCAGGCTGGCAACCAGCAACATATGATCACGGTCCTCAACAACATGAGCCTGGTGTTGTATGACCAATGCCAGTACCACGAAGCGCTGGCATACTGCGAGGAATGCCTGGTGCTAAGTCGCCTGGACCGCAACGCCTATGGGACGATGCTGGCGTTAGTCAATATGGGCACAGTAGTCACTGCCTTAGGCGATGCTGAACGCGGGCAGGCCTTGCTTAGCGAGGCGCTGGTACTGGCCTATGCTGCGCAAAACACATACGGAATAGCCGCTACACTCAATGGACTAGCCATTATCGCGCTCCAGCGCGGGGGCACCGACGAGATGCGTCGGCTTTTGCACGAAAGCCTGAGTCTCTTCCAAGATTTGTCGGATCAGCGAGGGATCATCCTGAGTGTCGAGTGTTGGGCGGCGTTGCATCTGAGCGAAGGCCGGAGTGGCGTGGCGGCGCTGTTGCTGGGAGCGTCTGCTGCAGCGCGAGACACGCACCATATCCCCATCAGTCCCCATGAACGCTTTCAACGCAATGCAACTATTGCCGAACTGGCGCTCCGCCTCGGCGTACCCGTTACTCTGAGCAAGCGTTGGCACCATGGAGCATTATTGTCCCTGCAGCGCATCGTCCGGTTGCTACTAACAGACGACGCATTTGATGTCGGCCTGGATCGTTAACGGATCTGCCCAGAGACTATTTAATTATTGACCACAGCGTTCTGTGCTAAACAGGTGGTGTGCTAGAAAGCCAGCACACCGCCGGCCAATCACTTGGAAAAGAAAATGTTTAGCGCTCTGTGCATCAATCAATAAATCCCTATTAAATTCCTATTTTTTGACCACGATCACTGGCTATACTTAGCCAGAACGGTCATCCCTCATACCACCAGTCACCTCGTTCTCACAAATCCTTCACACGCTTCGCTTCCTCCCACACCGTCGGGCGCTCTGATGGGTTGCAAGGCGATCAACGGATTGATCGTCGGCTGAGTCAGAAACGGAGGTTACCACATATGGACCAAATCACTAGAGACACAGGTTCAAAAGGAATGTCGCGGCGTTCGTTCCTTAAAACGACGCTGGCGGCTGGCGGAGTGGTGCTGTTGGTGAACCTTGATGGCCTTAGCATAGCTGCCGCGGCGTGCGACACACCAATCACTGGCCAGGGCTGGCCATCAGTGGATGGATGGGAGCATCGCACGATTATGCATTTCCTTAATACCATCTACCCTGGCAACCATGGACAGCCATTGTTTGCCGGTGATCCGTATCCGTTAAAAAGCAACGGCGATACCTCAGCCGGGGCCTACGCAGCATGCGCGCTCGATGTCTTCTACGACCCCTACTACGGCGTGGCTGGACTCAAATCCAACGCCCTGGCGTCTGTTCTTGATTGGACCGTGCGATTTCAGGGAAGCGCGACCTATTTCTACAACGCCACACTAGCCCAACAGCTCCGCGCGGTTGATTCGCTGACCGACGCGCAATGGATCGGCTCCGGCTTTCGAGATGCCGCAACGCTCGGTTTTGGTGGCGTGCTTGGGGCATTTGAAAACACCCAAGTCACTACGGCGATTGGCTGGCCCGGGCCGAATGGCGGGTATTACGACGGCGGGAAACATCCGGCCAATGCGTGGCGCCAACCGGCCCGCATGACGCTCGACGGGAATATGCCATAGGACAGGTAAACCATGACGGCGTACCAGGATATTCCTGTTGACGTATGGTTGAGCACGGCCATCGTATAGCAGGCCTGTGAAGGCGGGCTGCTAACCTATTCTTTCCGTGTTCACGCCGCTGGGGGACACCAGTCTCACCAGCGCATGGGAAGCCGTCTTGTACGTATACAAGGAGAAAACAGCGTGTATCAGGCCATCATCATTGGTTCTGGCTTCGGCGGCGCGGTCACCGCGGCGAAACTCACAACGAACAGCAAAGCAGTGCTGATGCTGGAAAAAGGTCACCGATGGCGCCGACCCAACCCCAATGATCCTACCGAAAATCTCCACCTCGGCGCACCATTGAGCAACCTCGTTGACTCCGAGGGGTTTCCCAAAGCAGCTGCCGATACCGATGCCTGGGGCAACCCTCACTATATCCTCCGTCAATCGACCGACCTCAAATATGTGTTTTTCCAAAATCCCAACACGCGGCTCCGAAGCGGTGGCCTTTTCGAGGATTATTTCAGTGATAACTTCTTTGTCACCGTCGGTCGTGGCTACGGTGGCGGATCGTTGATCTACTCACAGATACACTTGCGAGCACCAACCGAAACCTTTCAAGGCATTGACTGGCGCAACCTACCGTTTAGTCGCGCCCTTCTCGAACCCTACTATGCTAAAGTCGAAAACACGCTGTTGACCTTCGGACAAACCTGGAGCGATGTTCCAAAACGAGCATCAGTGCTGGCCGACAGCATGGCGAAGCTTGGCGTGAGTTGCGAACCGGCGCGCCTTGGCAATTACCGCATCGCCACCGATGCGGACCGCGGCAAACCACCGATGCTTAATCCATGGGGACGACCGGTCGAACCCTGCAACGGCTGCGGATTCTGTAGCTTCGGCTGTATCTTCAACGCGCGGCAAAGTCTGATGCTGAATTATCTCGCCCAGGCCGAGAACTCTGGGTTCTTGCATGTGCGCACTGATGCCGACGTTCGCACGATCGAGCCTATCCAGGGCGGATACCGCGTTCACTGGTTTGATTTCCGCAGCAATCGCTGGGATTCCGAGGATGCGAAAGCTGTGATCGTTGCCGCCGGGGCGATTAATTCGCCGGAGCTCTTGCTGCGTTCGCGCGACATAGACCGCACCCTGCCGGGCCTTTCCGTGCATGTTGGGCGGCATCTTTCGGCGAACGGGGATCTGGCGCTGGGCGGCCTGTATCCAAATCTGCCCGAGCATTTCTTGACGGATATCTACAAGGGCCACATTATGTCGCTGGTATCCTATCACTGGTGGCGGAGCAAACGCTTTGTGATCGAAGATCTTGGTAGTGCTCCATTGGGCATAGTTAAGTTTCCCCTCCGCCGCGAAGGCGGTGATGGGCGCTACTGGGGACCACAGATCAAGACCTTGCTGCGCGATCATTATGCCAGGCATATGGTTGGGATCGGTGGTATGGGAATCGATCGTCCCGATGGGCAGGTTACCCTTAACAACGACGGCAACGCTCAGATCACCTGGACGACCGCGCTTGCGCCAGGCAATCCCACGTTCGATCTCATGGAGAATATTCGTGTGGCAAGCAAACAGATCCTCGAAGCTGGAGGAGGGGAACTCCTGCATGCAAAGGAATGGTCCGATAACCGGCGTATCATCTCCGCGCATCCGCTCGGCGGATGCCGAATGGCCGCAAGCAGCAATACGGGGGTTGTTGACACGCACGGGATGGTCTTCAATTACCCAGGTTTGTTTGTTATCGATGGCTCGATTATGCCGGGAGCAGTCGGAGTCAATCCTTCGCTCACCATTGCAGCGATTGCAGAGAAGCTTTCTGACGACGCGCTCGCCTGGCTGCGCACACGCTAAAGGAGCATTTAAATGCGTATCCTTCGTGCTGACAGCGCTCTGAAGTACTGGTTTTTCAAAGTCAACGCGGGTCCTATTGCCTTATTGGTTGATTGGATCGTCTACTCCCAGCGGCACGAGCAGTGGATGCGGATCAGCATCCACACGCCGACCCGGCGGACCGTGCTGGTTGATCGGACGTCTGCGGCCGGGACCCGCTCGTTTCTGACATCGCGGCACACCGCCGGCAGCCATGGGGAGGTGCAGTGGAATCTCGCGATCGAAGACGGTGACCGATGGCTCGTCCCCGATATTTTTCCCGCCCGCGCCACGCATATGCCCGATTTGATCCTCGCCACCGCTCCGCGGTCGGTGTTTCGCGGCTGGATCACGTACGACGGCCAGCGGTTCGGTGTCGAGGCGGCACCCGGCGTACTTTCGCACTATTGGGGCCGGCAACTGGCTCCGAGCTGGTGGTGGGCCGCTGCGCACCAATTCGACCGTCCGGATGTGGTTGTGGAATGTTCGGTCATGCGGTCACACCTCTGGGGTAGTCCTATGCGACTGCCGCTTGGGTACCTGTATCTACGCGATGGAACCCGAGAGTTGCTCCTGATGTCGCCGCCGAACCGCATCCGGGTGAATGGCACCCCAGCAGCGTTTACGATCGAATTTCGGCGCTGGCTGCGGCCATCCATCATCCTTCGCGCGGTAGGGAGTGACTATGGCGATCTCGGAGATAGGATTGTTAATACGCTCGTCGGAAATCTGGAGGTTTGGGAGGGACGACGATTGCTGGCGCACGCCGCAGGTACCGCGGCGTTGGAGCGGCGCGCACCCGACGCGCATGATTCGCTCCTTTCACGGAGCACCATAGACAAAGCCGCAGGGCATTAATCCTCGCGTACCACCCAGGTGCACTGTCAATTTCATTGGCTCGGGAGGGTATGTTCATGAGCAAGCAAGTGCGACGCCTGATCACCTTGGTAGCATTGACGGGATTTCTAACATCGTGGATCGGTTTCGCTGCAGCCCAATCGCCGGTCACGACGGCAACCCAAACCATCAATGACCAAGACGGCGACTATCGGTTGGAGACGGGGCCGGGGGAGGCCTACATAGTGAGAACGGAATTGGCAGCAGCGATCAGCGGTCGCGAACACCGGCGAACCCAGCGCATCACCTTTGCCCAACTCACTGACATGCAGATTGTTGACGAGGAATCACCACTGCGGGTAGAGTTTCTAGATACGGTTCACCCGATGTTTCGACACGCCTACCGTCCCCACGAGGGCCTGTCGCCGATCCTCTTCAGCGCGATGATCAGCCAACTTCGCACATTGGCAAGCCCAGTTACCGACCATTCGCTGGAATTGGCCATGACGACCGGTGATAACACCGACGGCAACCAACGCAACGAGACACGGTGGATGATCGATATCCTCGACGGAGGCCAAATCAACCCCAACTCAGGAGTTCCAGGGTCGTGTGGAACGCTCAATGATGGTCATCTGTACGATGGCATACGCGGGGACGGGGTTTACTATGATCCGAACGGCCTCGCCGATGGCGCTGGCTACGCGGCGGACGCAGCGATAAACCAACAGGCTATTGGACGACCAAACAGTGTCCGCGACATCCCCGGATTGTTCGAGGCGATGAATCGGCCGTTTCAATCGCCGGGCATAGGGGTTCCATGGTACGCCGTGTTTGGCAACCACGATACCCTTGTCCAGGGGAATGTACCACATCATTCGTTGTTTGAAACACTCGCGACCGGGTGTACCAAAATCACCGCGATGCCTGGTACAGTCATATCCAAAGTCCAAGAGCTCACTACCGGTGAGTTGAGTACCAGCGAATTCGGTACACTCTTGCTCCTGGTTGATGATACCATCAATGCAATCATTCAGACCCCTCAACAAAGCATGGGGCTCTACAAAACCGTGCCGCGCGATCCGCAACGCGTACCGCTGCGCAAAAGCGCCTATATCTACGAGCATTTCACCACCAGCGGTACCCCGGTGGGCCATGGATTCTCACAAGGCAATGTTGCCAGCGCCCAGGGCAATTACGCCTTCACCCCCAAGCCTGGATTACGGTTTATTGTTCTGGATACTGTGAGCGAAAACGGTTTTTCCCGCGGCAACATCGACGACACCCAGTTCCGTTGGCTGCATGCTGAACTAGCGCGGGCGGAATCGAACCGAGACGTTGTCATAGTGTTCGGACATCATTCCCTTCGCACCATGAACCAGTCACCGATTACCCCCTTCTCGCTTGGGCAACAGGACGGCGAGGACTCCCTATGGGTTCATTATGGCCTGGGTTCAGATGATACCACGGCCTCCTGCACGCTCATATCCGCCTGGATGCCACCTACGCCGTTCGAGTCGCTGCGCTGTTTGTTTTTGCGCCATCCGAGCGTAATTGGCTACGTGGCCGGCCACGAGCATGGCAACCATATTACTCCCTTCGAGCGCCGGTCAAACGCCAACGTCGTGACCGGCGGGTTCTGGGAATTAACTACCGCCTCGCATGTCGACTGGCCGCAGCAATCACGGCTGATTGATCTCGTTGACAATGAGGACGGCTCGTTCTCGATCTTCGGGACGATGGTTAACCACAGCGGTCCGGTCGCTCCTGGCGGGCCGCCGTCCCTTGAGGCTCCGCTTTCAGCAGAAGCTGTTTCCTGGATGGCATCGGTCGGACGCGAGTTAAGCTATAACGATCCGCAGGCATCGAATGGCAGAGATGGCACCGTCGATGACAGTGGAACCGTCTGGGATCGCAACGTGGAACTGGTGATTAACAACCCGTACCAGTAAGTCGGCCATGATCATCCATCCACCGCCATAGGCTGCGGAGCCACGATAAGTCTTGCTTTTAATACATTGATCCTTGGATGGAACCCTTGAATTATGATCTCCATGATGGCGAGGGAAGAATTGCTTCGAAAATGATTATAAAGAAGGTGAGGGTAGTTGGCTGCACACGCACCCAACGTTGACCAGCAAAGCACGGGTCTCCTCATGGCGTGCACCGTAGCACCAGGCCTGTGGATCGTCATCGGACCGCCTGGGTACGTGGAGAGATTGCCTCGCACGCTCATGACGAGACAGGATGTGCCACATGGTGCCCTCCTCGCAGGCGATGCGTCATCTTTCCTCGCCCTATGAACAACGGTGTTATACCACTGGCAGGGCGGTACATCTGATAGATGTTTAATAAGTCATTTATGAGACATGTCTCAATTGATGCGTGGAAAGCACGTATATGTGCGCATATCTACTACATAATGTAGTGGATATGCACTGGAGGGAAGTATGAGCAACCATCTGGATCAGATGAAAATTGAGGCAGAAGAAGCACGTGAAGAAGCACGGCGCTTATTTGAAGAATACGAAAGCCATCGTACACCAGAAACCTTCAGGCGCTTTGCCAAAGTTAACCACATGTATGTCCATAAGGTTGAGGCACTGCTAGATCTCATGAACAATGATGATCAACTGTTCAAGGATCGGGCGCTCGGGGAGTAGGGATCAGTTGCGTGGAGGTGATTATGAGTGATGATCTTGAGCAGCTGGAACAAACTCTACGAAACGTCCGTGATGAAGCACGGAGGCTATTTGAAGCATACAACCAGCAGCAAACTCAAGAGCGCTGGACAACGTTTATGGCCGCAAACAAGATATATCAGCAGACAGCCCGTATATTCTGGGAGACGTATCGGAAATCGTATCCAGCGGAATTGGGCTACCTTGATGGACAGTCGGAACCGTAACTCGGTGACTCTTCCCGCCAACGGTGGCACGATGGGACAAGACTCCCATCGGGTCGTGGAGACTCACCGGCCGAGCAAACGGCTGGTTTCGCGAATCTATCATGAGTTGGATACCGAGGTCGAACGATTGCGCGCCCGCCGGCTCGACGGAACCGGACGTATGGCTTGACGCGACGTACTGGGGCCGGACGTCGGTCCGAACGAAGACGGCGCGTTCAAT
>Ga0196965_1000930_pt1 | contig 13171 bp, 16 predicted proteins | sample S1_20metaG_FD_148668 | JGI IMG/M metagenome (GOLD analysis project Ga0196965, IMG submission 148668) | Soil microbial communities from Anza Borrego desert, Southern California, United States - S1_20 | ecosystem: Environmental > Terrestrial > Soil > Desert | place: USA: California | collected... | reverse complement strand
GATCACCAATCAGGTTTTGCTCAGGGCGATCCGCCGGGGTCTGTCCCGGGGCGGCCTGGATCAGGTGGGCGAACTGCTGGCGCCGGTGACGGTGCGGCTGGCGCGGATCGTGCCCGCGATGATCATCTATCAGGGCGTGCTGGCCGTGCCGCACCTGTCTCCGGCCGTGGCGGCGGTGAGCCGCAACGTCGCCGCCGCCTTCATGATCCTGACCGTCGTGATGGCGATCGCCGCCGCCCTGACGCTGGCGAACACGGTCTATGCGCGCCGCCCCGAGGCGGCCAGCCGGCCCATCAAGGGTTACCTCCAGGTCGCCAAGATCGTCCTGTTCCTGATCGCCGCCATCCTCATCCTCGCCACCCTGATCGACCGCTCACCTCTGCTGCTGCTGTCGGGGCTGGGGGCCATGGCGGCGATCCTGATGCTGGTGTTCAAGGACACCATCCTGTCGCTGGTGGCCTCGGTGCAACTGACCTCCAACGACATGCTGCGGGTCGGCGACTGGATCGAAATGCCTCAGCTGAACGCCGACGGCGACGTCATCGACATCGCCCTGCACACGGTCAAGGTCCAGAACTGGGACAAGACCATCACCACCATCCCGACCTGGAAGCTGATCAGCGAGAGCTACAAGAACTGGCGCGGCATGCAGGACAGCGGCGGGCGACGGATCAAGCGGGCGCTGCTGATCGACCAGACTAGCGTGCGGTTTCTCGAACCGCAGGAACGCGAGCGGCTGCGGCGCTTCGCCCTCATCGACGACTATCTGGAGCGCAAGCACGAAGAGCTGGAGGCGTGGAACGCCAGACTGGCGGAGGCGGGGCGTGATCCGGTCAACGCCCGCCGCGCCACCAACCTCGGGACCTTCCGCGCCTATGTCGCCTCCTATCTGAAGGCGCATCCGGACCTCAACCCGGGCATGACCCAGATGGTGCGCCAGCTGGCCCCGACCCCGCATGGCCTGCCGCTGGAGATCTACTGCTTCACCGCCACCGTCTCGTGGGTCCCGTACGAGGGCGTGCAGGCCGACATCTTCGACCACCTGATCGCCATCCTGCCCGAGTTCGGTCTGCGCCTCTTCCAGCAACCGAGCGGTCTCGACCTGGCGCGGCTGGGCGCGGCTGCGCCGATGGAACGGGCGGCCGCCTGACGGGCGTCAGAGTCGCCCGGCCTCGGCCAGCTTGTCGATCATCCACACCCGCGCCGGCGGCAGCGGCTTGTCGAGCGGGTGAAAGACGAACTGTTCGAGGAAATGGCCGGTCAGGTCCAGGCCCGCGCCGACGTCCCCCTGCCCCAGCCCGGCCTGGGCGCCCAGCATGAAGGGCGGCAGGTTCAGCAGCTTGTCGGCATAGGGTTGGCCGGCCTCGCGGCTGACGGCGCGGCCGGTGCGCGGGCTGACCCAGACCAGGTCGTCCATGGTCCCGGTGACGGCGCAGCGCGACAGGTCGAGGCCGAAGCCGAGGTCCTCCAGCAACCCCGCCTCGAAGCGCACGAAGATGGCCGGCCAGACCTCCGGAAGGGCGAAGGCGGCCATCAGGGCCTCGAAGGCCAGAAAGGCGCCGGGGTGCGGCTCGCGTTCGGGCAGCGCGCCCTGCGCCACCGCGGCGGCGGCGGCCAGGCCGGTCAGGGCCGGCGGATCGTCGAACAGGGCGCTGGGCCCCTCCCCCACCGGCTCCAGCCGGGCCGAGCCGAGGTGATCCGAGGTGCGGGCGCGGTAGTCCGCGACGACGCGGGCCCCGGGCTGCAGGAACGGCTTCATCCGGCGCGACGCCCCGCCGGCGACATAGGCGGCGCGCCGGCCGTGCTCCGCCGTCAGCAGTTCGACCACCACGCCGGTGTCGCCATGGGCGCGGGCCGAGAGGACGAAGGCGTCGTCGGTGAAATCCATCGCCTCCGTTAGCCCGGCGCGCGGAAGTTGGCCATACGTTCCGTTTTCGCGCCGCCTACTCCGGCGCGCCGATCGCCGCCACCACCGCGTCCGCCCGTGCGTTCGGAACGGTGAAGCTGAGCACGTACTGCTCGATTTTCCAGCCGTCGCGCGTCTTGCGCAGCACGCCGGACCCGCGGGTCACGCCATAGCTTCGACTGTCGAGGACCTCGTCGAACCAGGCGACGCACAGGCACTGGACCGGCGCGATCGTCACGGTGCGTTCCACGGGCGTGTAGGTCCAGCCCTGCCCGCGGGCGAAATACGGCTCGGCGTAGGCCCGGAACTCGGACAGCGTCCAGCGCTCGGTCGCATCGGTGCCGATGAAACGGGCGTCCGGAGTGAACAGGCCGAAATAGGCCGGTCCGTCCGCCCGGGCGGCCGCGGCGTGCAGGGCGTCGATGGCGGCGGCGACATCTTCCTCCGGGGTCCCTGCGGGGGCGGCGGCCGGGCCATGGGCCACAAGGGCGAGGGCGAGCAAGGGGGCGAGCATGGGCCGAGCCTAGCGCGGCTGCGGCCTTCTGTCCTCCCGGTACGGATCGGCTTGGGTTCGTCGAGACCGGATCGATGAAACCCTAGTCGCCGCTCTCCGGAACCGGATAGGTATCGGGCTTCAGCACCCGGGCGAGGGCCAGCAGGTTGCGGGCGGCGACGCGGCCGGTGCGGTCCGACCAGTCATGGGCCTTGTCCGTATCGGTATAGTTCGGGCCGGGACCCGGGCCGAGGTGCCAGTAGGTCCAGCTCTGCCCCGGGATGGTGAAGCCGATGTCGATCAGGGCCTGGCAGACGCTGGCGACGATGTGATGGGCGCCGTCCTCGTTGCCGGTGATCACCACGCCGGCCGCCTTCCCATAGGCCACTGGCCGGCCGTCTTCCCGGCTCTCTGACAGCATGGCGTCCATCCGTTCGAGCGCCCGCATGCAGACGCTGGAATGCTGCCCCAGCCAGGTCGGCGTCGCCATGATCAGGATGTCGGCGGCGAGGATGCGCTCACGCACCGACGGCCAGTCGTCGCCCTCGCCCTGATCGCTCTTCACGCCGGGCTTGATGTTCAGATCGACGAGTCGGATCAGTTCGGGCTCGGCCCCGCCTGTCTCCAACTCGCTCATGACGACGCGCGCCAGCGCCTCGGTGTTGGACGTCTCCGGCGACGGCTTGAGGGTGCAGTTCAGAACGAGGGCCTTCATCGGGGGCTCCAGTTGCCCACCTCAAATCCGCGGCCATCCGGGCGCGTTCCGCATTTTTATTTAACCGAACGGTTGACAACGGAACCGGGCTGGCGCATTTAACCTGTCAGTTACACACAAAGCGTGCCCCATGCAGACCGATCCCCTCTCCGCCAAGTTCGCCGCCCTCGCCGACCCGACCCGTCGGGCCATCCTGGCGCGGCTGACCGAGGGCGAGGCCAGCGTCAACGACCTGGCCGAACCCTTCGACATGAGCCTGCCGGCCGTGTCGAAGCATCTGAAGGTGCTGGAGAAGGCCGGTCTGATCAGCCGGGGCCGCGAGGCGCAGTGGCGCCCCGCCCGGCTCGAGCCGATGGCCCTGAAGGGCGTCGCCGACTGGCTGGAGCACTACCGCCGCTATTGGGACGCCAGCTTCGACCGGCTGGATGCCTACCTGAAGAAGATTCAAAAAGGAGACGACCGTGGCCCAAGAAACTGAGACCAATCCCTGCGAAACCGACGGCGTGGCCCATCAGCACGCCCTCGTCCTGCGCCGCGTCCTGGACGCCACCCCGGAGCAGATCTGGAAGGCCTGGATGACGCCCGAACTGCTGCAGCAGTGGTTCGCGCCCAAGCCGTGGACGATCTCCGACGTTCAACTGGACCCGCGGCCCGGCGGGGTGTTCAACTTCGTCATGCACGGCCCGGACGGAGAGCGCTTCCCGAACAGCGGCGTCTTCCTCGCCGTCGAGCCGAACAAGCGCTGGATCACGACCGACGCCCTGACGCCGGACTGGGAGCCGGCCGGTCAGCCGTTCATGGTAGCCACGGTCGAGCTGACCCCGCGCGAGGACGGCAAGACCGACTATGTCGCCACCGCGCGCCACTGGAACGCCGAGACGATGAAGCAGCACGAGGCCATGGGCTTCCATGAAGGCTGGGGCCAGTGCGCCGATCAGCTGGCCGAACTGCTGAAGAAGCCGAACTGACCGTCCCCGGCCCTCGCCCGGACCCCTGAAGAGCTCGCCCCATGACCCTCGTCGAAGCCATCGCGACCCGCCCCACCCTGCAAATGCAGCGTCATTTCGATGCGCCGCGGGCGCTGGTGTGGCGGGCCTGGACGAACCCCGAGGTCATGGTGCTGTGGCTGGGTCCGGTCGAATGGCCGGCGGTCAGCGCCAGCCAGGACCTGCGGGTCGGCGGCGAATGGCGCGCCTGCCTGCGTTCTCCGGACACCGGACAGGATCTGTGGCAGGGCGGCGTCTACCGCGAGATCGTGCCGGAAGAGCGGCTCGTCTTCACCTTCAGATGGGACGAGTCGCACGAGGACGGACCGCCGGTGGACACCCTGGTGACCGTCCAGCTCAGCGACGCCCCCGGCGGCGGCACCCTGATGGACTTCACCCACGAGGGGCTGAAGTCGGAACAGAGCCTCGTCGGTCACCGCCATGGCTGGACCAGCACGTTCAAGCGGCTGGAAGCCTTCCTTGCGGCGGGCGGCGTCCCATGAGGCCGCCGCGTCCGCTGGCAGTATTCGCCTGATTTATGGCGTTCAGGCCAGGACAATGAGGGCGTAGACCTTCACAGACCTGACGTCGCGCATTCGATGCATCCGTTCACGGAGGAACGACCATGAAGATCGTGACCAGCCTCAGCTTCCGCGGCCAGTGCCGCGAAGCCTTCGAATTCTACGCAGCGATCCTCGGCGGCGAGATCACCGCCGCCATGCCCTACAGCGAAGGCCCGCCCGACATGCCGGTCGGCGACCAGTACAAGGACTGGCTGATGCACTGCTGGCTGCAGATCGGCGACCAGGCGATCATGGGCTCCGACATGGACGTCGAATGGGCCCCGAACATCGACAAGCCGAAGAACGGCTTCGACGTCACCCTGCACACCAGCGACGCCGCCGAAGGCAAGCGCTGGTTCGACGCCCTCGCCGAGGGCGGCAAGGTGGGCATGGCCTTCGCCGAGACCTTCTGGTCGCCGGGCTTCGGCTCCCTGACCGACAAGTTCGGCGTGCCGTGGATGGTCAACGTCAATCCGGCCGAAGGCTGGACGCCCAAAGGCTGACCCAGCCCCTTGCCCATTCCCTCATAGGAGACTGAACCATGAAGGCCTCGCCCATGGTCTGGACCGGCCGTGTCCTGTCCGCCCTGTTCGTCCTGTTCATGCTGTTCGCATCGATCATGCCCAAATTCGTGATGCCGGAAATTGCAGTGGCGGCATCGCGGCCGATCGGCATCGCCGACGCCAGCATCCCCTTGATCGGGCTGCTGGAGCTGACCGGAACCCTACTCTACGTCTGGCGCCGGACGGCGCTTCTGGGCGCCATCTGGATGACCGCCGTCCTGGGCGGCGCCATCGCCACCCACATGAACGCCGGCAGTCCCCTGCCCAGTCACACCTTCTTCGGAATCTATCTTGGCCTGGTCATGTGGGCCGGCCTGTGGCTGCGGGACGAGAGCGTCCGGTCGGTCTTCCCGCTCCGCCGGGGGGCCGCATGAGCATCGCCGCCAACATTCCCGAGGCCTTGAGGCAACTGAACATCGTCCGCACCTTCGACGCCCCGCGCGCCCTGGTCTGGAAGATGTGGACCGACCCCGCCCATGTCGGCGTCTGGTTCGCGCCCGAGCATTTCACCACGCCCGTGGTTCGGATGGACGTGCGGACCGGCGGCGCCATTCACATGGTGATGCGGGGACCGGACGGAAGCGATCATCCCTTTGACGGCGAGTTCATCGCCCTGGACGAGCCCGAACGGCTGGTGATGCGAACCTGGATCACCCTGCCGGACGGCGGGATCTGGTTCGCGGTCGAGCAGACCGCCCGCTTCGAGGAAGACGGCGACCGCACGGTCATGCGCTTCCAGGCGGTGGTCCTGGAGGCCCGCGAGGACGCCGTCGGCGCGCTCAGCGGCATGGAAATGGGCTGGACCCAGAGCCTCGATAAGCTGGAACGCCACATCGGCGGCGAGGTCGCCCGAACCTGAGGAGCGAAATCTGAGCCGGGTTCGACTGCGTCCAACTCAACCGATTTCGCTCTAGCGGTTCAGGGCGGTCGGAAACGGCCGCCCCAGCGCCTCCGCCATGCCCTGCTGCGACAACAGGAACACCGCTTCGCGCTGGTGGAAATTGTTGGACAGCACGATCACCGTCACGTCCGCCTCCGGCTGGTGGGTGACCAGGTTGCGGAAGCCCGACCAACTGCCCGTGTGATAGATCTGGCGATCCGGGAAGGCCGGGCTCACCCGACTGCCGAGACTGTTCGAATACAGTCCATAGCCCCAGTCGCGGCGCGGACGTCGGCGTTCGTCGGGCGTGTCGGCGGGGGCGTGGTCCGCGACCATCTGCGCATAGCTTTCGGTGCTCAGCAGCTTGCCGCCGTGCAGCGCTCGCTGCCAGACCAGCAGATCATCGAGCGTCGAGTACAGGGCCCCGGCGCCGAAGATGATGCTGACGTTATGATCCGGCTGCGGCGAGGGCGGCCCGCCCAGATTGGCGTAACCCATGACCACGCCCGAGATGTCGTCCTCATAGCCCGTATCGGCCATGCCGAGCGGGACGAAGAACGCATCACGCAGGTAATCCTGAAGCGGCAGGCCGGTGGCCTTCTGGACCACGTAGCCGAGCAGGTTATAGCCGGCGTTGTCGTAGCGAACCTTTGTGCCTGGCGAGAACTGCAGCCCATACTTCGCTGAATCCGCTGTAAGTTCTTCCGGAGTCGCCGGCGTCACCCGGCGCAGGCCCCAGCCGGGGCGGGCCATCAGGTCCGGCACGCCCGAGGTGTGCGACAGCAGGTGGTGTAGCCGCACCGGGGCCCAGGCGGCGGGGCACGGATCGACCCAGCGGCACAGCGGATCCTCCACCGACAGCACGCCCTCGTCCTGCAGCCGCAGGATGGCCGCGGCGGTGAACTGCTTGCTGACCGAGGCGAGGCGGAACCGCGAATCCAGCGCCAGCGGCGTCCCCAGACGGCGGTCGGCGTAACCGTAGACCTGGCGGAACAGCACCTGATCGCCCCTGGCCACCAGCACCCCGCCGGTGAACCGGCCCGCACCGCCCCAGCGCTCCAGCTGTTCGGTCAGTTGCGGCAGGTCCTGGACGACGACCAGCGGCGGCCGGACCGGAGCGGGCTCGGCGGCCGGCGTCCTCGGCGGCAGCGGCCGCACCGTCGCCCAGGCGGTCAGGCCGGCGGCGGCGATGAACAGGACGGCGAGAAAGGCCATCGCCAGCCGGGGATGACCCCCGGGGTGTCGGGGAACGTGAAACACCGGCCTAGACGTCGTAATCCAGCCCGAACTGGGCGTAGAGGGCGCGGCTGTCCTGCCACTTCGGGTCGACCTTGACCGTCAGGAACAGGTGCACCGGCCGGTCGAGCAGCTCGATCAGCTCCTCGCGGGCCTTCTGGCCGATCCACTTCAGCGTCTGGCCCCCCTTGCCCAGCACGATGGGCCGCTGGCTCTCGCGCTCGACGTAGATGGTCTGCTCGATGCGGGCCGAGCCGTCCGCCCGGTCCTCGAACGAGGTCGTCTCCACGGCCGCCGAATAGGGCAGTTCCTCGTGGACGCGCAGATAGACCTTCTCGCGGGTGATCTCGGCGGCCAGCACGCGCATCGGCACGTCGGCTGACTGGTCCTCCGGGTAGAGCCAAGGCCCTTCCGGCATCGACCGCGCGAGGCGTTTCTTGAGGTCATCGACGCCGTCGCCGCTCAGCGCCGAGATCATGTAGACCTCGGAATAGACGCCGGTGTCGAACAGCCGCTGGGACAGAGCCAGCAGGGTGTCGCGGCGCATGCCGTCGATCTTGTTCAGGGCGAGAATGACCTGCTTCTCCGCCGCCTTCAGCGCGGCGATGATGGTCTCGGTGTCTTCGGCGGAGCGGCGGTCGGCGGCCGTGCCTTCCTTGCCCTCGGCGGCGATGTGGGAGGCGGCGTCGATCAGGTGCACCACCACGTCGGCGTCGTCCGCCCCGCCCCAGGCCGAGGCGACCATGGCGCGGTCCAGCCGGCGGCGCGGGGTGAAGATGCCGGGGGTGTCCACCAGCACGATCTGGGCGTCTCCCTCCATGGCGATGCCGCGCACCGGGAAGCGGGTGGTCTGCACCTTCTGGGTGACGATCGAGACCTTGGTCCCGGTCAGGCGATTGACCAGCGTGGACTTGCCGGCGTTTGGAGCGCCGATGATGGCGGCGAAGCCTGCCCGCTGGTTTTGAGGTTCGGTCAAATCACGCCTTCACGCTGCAGCAGGCCGATGGCGGCCGCCTTCTCCGCGTCCTGACGCGAACGGCCCTGCGCGGTCAAGGGCGCATATCCGGCTACGCTGGCTTCAACGGTGAATGTCGGGGCGTGGTCGGAGCCGGTCCGCTCGACGATGCGGTAGGTCGGCAGCGGCCTGCCCTGCCCCAGCGCCCATTCCTGCAGCGCCGATTTAGGGTTGGTCAGCGATTTGCGCGGCGGCGCCGCCAGTTCGGCGGCCCAGACGCGCTCAAACACGGCCCTCGCCGCGTCCATGCCCCCGTCCAGCCAGAGCGCCGCCAGAATGGCTTCCATGGCGTCGCCGAGCATCCCCTCCCGGCGGCGGCCGCCCTGTTTGGCCTCGCCGGGCGACAGCCGCATGGCGTCGCCGACGCCCAGCGCCTCGGCGACCCGGGCGCAGGTGGCCTTGTCGACCAGGGCGTGCAGACGCGACGACATCTCGCCCTCGTCGGCGCTCGGCAGGTCGCGCATCAACCGGTCGGCGACCAGCAGGCCCAGGACCCGGTCGCCGAGGAACTCCATCCGCTGGTTGTCGAGGAACAGCCGGCCGCGGGCGTCGCGCTCCGCCCCCTCCCCCACGCTGGCGTGGGTCAGGGCCTGATCGAGCAGGGATGGATCGCGGAAGTCGTGGCCGAGCTTGCGAGCCAGCGCCGCGACCGCCTCGGCCCGTCTGTCTGGGCCTTTGGCCGCCATCAGTTCAGGACGGTGAAGAACCGGCTCGGGCGGACGTTCGCGAACCAGCTGACCGGATTCCACAGCGAGGCGCCCGGCCTCCACGAGAACAGGATGATCTCGGCCTTGCCGATCAGGTTCTCGGCCGGCACCAGGCCGACGCCGTTCATCTCGTCGAACCGGCTGTCGACCGAATTGTCGCGGTTGTCGCCCATCATGAAATAGTGGCCTTCGGGCACTTCGAACACCTGGGTGTCGTCGGCGTCATAGCCGGGCCCGAAATCCTGGACCGTGAAGCTGCGACCCTCCGGCAGGGTCTCGCGCGCCTTGACCACGGTCATGCCATACATGTTGGTCGTGTCCTGCTCGCTCAGGGCGACGTCGGGCACCGGCTGGCCGTTGATGTGCAGGACGTTGTTGATCATCTGCACCCGGTCGCCCGGCAGGCCGATCACACGTTTGACGTAGTCTGTCCGATCATCGCGCGGCAGTTTGAACACCACGATGTCGCCGCGCTCCGGCTCCCGGGCGAAGATGCGGCCCTCGAACAGCGGCGGGCTGAACGGGATGGCGTGCTTCGAATAGCCGTAGCTCCACTTGGAGACGACGATGTAGTCGCCTTCGTAGAGGTTGGGCTCCATCGAGGCCGACGGGATGGTGAAGGGCTGGAACAGCAGCACCCGCAGGACGAAGGCGATCAGCAGGGCGAAGAAGACGGTCTTGATGATCTCGAACGTCTCGTTGCCGCCGCCGGACCTGCTCTTCTTCCGGTCCTTCTTGCTCCGCGCGTAGACGGGGGTGGTGTCGACGTCCTCGAACGGGGCGTCGCCGGAGTCGCTCCAGACCGGCTGTCTGGGCGAGGCCGCCTCGGCGGGCGGCGCGGCGGCGGCGTGAACGTCGTGCGCCTCCTGCGCCGAAGCGGGTTCAGCAACGGGATCGTCTGCGAGAGGACCGGCCTCGCCGTGGTCGTGCGTCTCGACGATGCGATCGTCGACGGGGCCAGGATCGCCGTTGGCGGACGCGTCGGCGACATGAGCTTCGGGCTCATCGTGAGCGCTGCCGGCTTCGTGGCCATGCTCGTCGTGCGGCTTGTTCTCGTCGCTCATAGTGACCCTGTCCCCCGGCCGCTGCACGCGGTCTTTCAGCGGCAGAACCGGTATAACGTGATTAAGCCACGGGCAAGGCTTCGATCACCACGAAGGCGAGTGCGTAAGGATGCTCGTCACTCAGCGTCAGGTGGATCCGGGCCGTATGGCCGGGCGGCGTCAGCCGGGCCAGATGGTCGGCGGCATGGCCCGTCAGGTGCAGGGTCGGCTGGCCGGACGGCAGATTGGCGACCCCCATATCGCGCCAGTAGACATCGCGCCGCATGCCGGTGCCCAGGGCCTTGGCGCAGGCCTCCTTGGCCGCGAACCGCTTGGCGTAGCTCCACGCCGGGTCGGGCTTGCGGTCGGAGCGGGCGCGTTCCAGATCGGTGAAGCATCTCGCCCTGAAACGCTCGCCAAAGCGGTCCAGCGATGTCTGAATCCGCCGGATGTCGCACAGATCCGCGCCGACGCCGATGATCACGAGGCCCCCGATCCGGCATTGTCCATGGCCGCCCGCATCCGGTGGATGGCCAGGGTCAGGCCGACGAACACCGCCTCACCGATCAGGAAATGGCCGATGTTGAGTTCCCGCACCTCGGGGATGGCCAGCATGTCCGCCGCTGTCCCGTAGTCCAGTCCATGGCCGGCGTGGACCTCGAGGCCGAGGTCGGCGGCCCGGCTCGCGGCGGCCTGCAGACGCGCGAACTCGACGGCCCGATCCGCGCCGGACAGGTGGCAGTAGCGGCCGGTGTGGAACTCCACGACGTGGGCGCCGACCGCGTGGGCGGCCTCGACCTGCCCAAGCCCCGGTTCGATGAACAGGGAGACGCGCACGCCGGCGTCGGACAGCGCCTTCGCCACCGGAGCGATGCGGCCTTCGTGGCCGGCAACGGCCAGCCCGCCCTCGGTCGTCACTTCCTCGCGCCGCTCGGGCACCAGGCAGGCGGCGTGCGGGCGATGACGCAGAGCGATGGTCAGCATCTCGTCGGTGACCGCCATCTCGAGGTTGAGCGGCCGGCCGGCGACCGCGCAGAGCTCGCTCAGCGCCTCGATGTCGGTGTCGGTGATGTGGCGGCGGTCCTCGCGCAGGTGAGCGGTGATGCCGTCGGCCCCGGCGGCGAGGGCCTCGCGCGCGGCGCGGACCGGGTCCGGGTGCGACCCGCCGCGGGCGTTCCGCACCGTCGCCACATGGTCGATGTTGACGCCGAGGCGGACGGGGCTGGTCATCGGATCATTTGCGCGGGTCTGGGGTGAATAGTGCTAGTGAGCGAGTGGTGAGCCGATGCGTTGGCGAACGGCGCGAAATCGCTCACCCCTTGCTCACTAGCACTTTTCACTGGCCCCTCTCCTACTTCACCAGCCGCCGGCTGCCCGGGTCCTCGACCGGCAGGGCGGCCAGTTCGGGCGGCAGGGCGTTGGCCGGATACGCCGGCACGTCCAGCGTCGCCAGCGCCACCAACGGCACGCCGACGTCGGCGCGCCCGCCCGAGCGGTCGACGATACAGGCCGCCGCCACGACATCGCCGCCGGCCTTGCGGATGGCTTCGATGCATTCGCGCGAGCTCAGTCCCGTGGTGACGATGTCCTCGACCATGACCACCTTCTGGCCCGGCTCGACATGAAAGCCGCGGCGCAGCCTGAACTCGCCACCCTCGCGCTCGACATACATCGACGGCACGCCCAGCCAGCGGGCGGTCTCATAGCCGGGGATGATGCCGCCGACGGCGGGCGAGATGGCGACGTCGACCGGGCCGACAGCGGCGGTGATCTTCTCCGCCAGCCCCTTGCACAGGCGGGCGCAGCGCGCCGCCTCCATGAACACCAGGTTCTTCTGCAGGAACACCGGGCTGTGCAGGCCGGAGGACAGCACGAAATGCCCCTCGCGCAGGGCGCCGGCGGCGCGGAATTCGTCGAGCACGTCTTCGGAGGTCATGGCAGCCGTCATAACGGGCCTCGCCGCCGCCGCAAGGTCTAGCCCCGCGCCCGCTCGACCGTATCGACCGATGGATTGGTGCGCAGGGCCGCCATGATGGCCGTGGCGTGCTTGGCGTCCTCGACCTCGACGTCGATGTCGACGTCGAAGAAGTCCTGCTGCCGGTGGGTCATCACCAGATTGAGGATGTTGCCGCCGGCTTCGCCGATGATCGTCGCCACCTGTCCCAGCACGCCGGGCGCGTTCTTGATGGTGGCCCGGACGCGCGCCGCCGCGACCGCCCCCTGTTCCGCCTGCGGCGTCCATTGCAGATCCTGCCAGACCGAATCGTCGTCGGCGAACTCCTCCAGCCGCTGGCAGTCGATGGTGTGCACGGTCAGGCCGGCCTCGGGCTCGAGGATGCCGACGATGCGATCGCCCGGCACTGGTGAGCAGCAGTGGCCGAAATTCACGCTTACGCCGGGCGTCAGCCCGCCGCCGCGCACGAACAGCCGGCCCTGTTCGTCGCCGATGCGCTTGCGGTCCGGCCCGGCCTTGAGCCGCCCCTTCAGCGCCGGGAAAAGGATTTCGCCGATTCTGGCCGCCGACACCCGGCCGCGGCCGATGGCCTCGTACAGGTCGTCGTCGTTGGCGAAGCCCAGCTGCTCCAGCGCCGGGCGCAGGGTGACGTCGGCCTCGCTCTTGCCGGCGCGGGTCAGGGTCTGTTCCAGCGTCGCCCGGCCCAGCTTCTGGAACTCGCCCCGCTCGGAGGTGCGGATGTGGCGGCGGATGGCCGAGCGGGCCCGGCCGGTCACCGTCAGCGAGCGCCAGTCGACCGGGATCTCGCGCTTGGCCCCGCGGATAACCTCGACGACGTCGCCGTTCTGCAGCTGGGTCCGCATCGGCTTGAGCTCGCCGTTGATCTTGGCCCCGACAGCCGTGTCGCCGACCTCGGTATGGACCGCATAGGCGAAGTCCAGCGGCATGCCGCCCCGTGGCAGGGTGATCAGCGCCCCCTTGGGGGTGAACACGAACACCTGGTCGAGGTACATCTCCAGCTTGGCGTGCTCGACCCAGTCCTCGCCGCCCTCGCCGTGCTCGATGACCTGCACCAGGTGGCGCAGGTTCTGCAGCGGGTCGCGGCCGCCG
>Ga0196965_1000929_pt1 | contig 13229 bp, 12 predicted proteins | sample S1_20metaG_FD_148668 | JGI IMG/M metagenome (GOLD analysis project Ga0196965, IMG submission 148668) | Soil microbial communities from Anza Borrego desert, Southern California, United States - S1_20 | ecosystem: Environmental > Terrestrial > Soil > Desert | place: USA: California | collected... | reverse complement strand
AGCAGGACTGGTTCGAATGTATCAAAAACGACACCAGAACCGACCAGTGCCAACGGGCAAATCGAACAAGTCAACAACTTCACGCGCTGGAAAATCGTTCGTGGAGATGTTTTTGAGACGGAGCTTTGAATGACCAGCCCTATCCGCCCAACCAATTTCCCTTGCCGGTCAGAATATATTTGCATAGATTAAATCATTGCATCGCAAAATCATCATGGCATGGATCTGTTGATCAACGATAAAAAGTATAATGTCGCGGCCGAACCCGGCGAAAGTCTGTTAAATGTTCTACGGAACCGGCTTGATCTTACAGGAAGCAAATATGGATGCGGAGAAGGATCGTGCGGCGCCTGCACGGTCCTGATCGACGGAACGGCTGCACGCTCATGCATCACGCCGGCCGGAACAACTGTCGGAAAAAAAATAATCACCATTGAAGGAGTGGCAAAAAACGGGGAACTCCATGCCGTTCAGAAAGCTTTTCTCCGGGCCGATGCATTTCAATGCGCATATTGTGCACCGGGCATGGTTATGTCTGCCGTCTCGCTGCTTGGAAAAACAGCCAGCCCCTCTGAAACGCAGATCAAGGCTGCCATGCAGGGCAACATCTGCCGATGTGGTACCTATCCACGCATCATGAAAGCTATTCAGGAAGCTGCTAACATCTGATCTTGCCTATGAAGGAACAAAAAGAAAAAGATCCGATCGCACCCGAGCAATATGAGCTCCGCAGCCCGCCGCCTTATGAATTCTCCATGAACAGACGCAATTTCTTCGGGGTATTGGGCAGCGGTCTGGCTATTACATTCACGTTGGGCAACCTTCCGGGCGCCGCGCTGTCAGGGGCGGAGACCTATAACGAGGACAGCGTCGCGGCATGGATCCATATCAACGGAGAGGGTAAGGTGACCGTGTACTCCGGCAAAGCCGAGGTAGGACAAAACATCAGAACGTCGTTATCGCAAATCGTTGCAGAAGAATTGCACGTACCCATCGACAAAATCACGATGGTACTCGGCGACACCGCGTTGACACCGTACGACCGCGGAACCTTCGGCAGCAGGTCGATACCCTATATGGGACCGCAATTGAGAAAAGCTGCTGCCACGGCGCGGGAAATCCTCCTTGATATGGCAGCATCGGAGTGGAAAGCTGACCGTGCGTCATTGTTTATCGAAGCGGGAGAGATCAGACAGCGCGCGTCCGGGAAAGCAATCAACATCGGCCAGCTTACAAAAGGAAAGCAGCTGATGAAGCCTGTCAACGACAACGTCCCTGTTACCCCCGGGGATCAATGGAAGGTCACCGGGACATCGGTTCCAAAAGTCAACGGCGAGTCATTCCTTACCGGCAAACACAAGTTCACTTCCGACATGGCGTTGCCGGATATGCTGCACGGAAAGATGCTGAGACCCCCGGCTTACGGCGCAACTTTGCTATCGGCAGACATTTCCGCTGCAAAGAGCATGAAAGGTGTTACGGTTGTCCGCGATGGCGATTTTATTGGCGTATTGGCTGCCGACCTGATGGTGGCCGGGAAGGCGCTGAAGGCGATCAAAACCGAATGGAAGATCCCGGAGCACCCTTCGCGCGACACCATCTTTGAATTTCTGAAGGCGCATGCGGAAAAAGCGGAGGGTAGTGACAACGATTCTTCCCGCGATATTGCCAGTGGCTTTGACAACGCAGCCGTGCGTGAATCGCAAACTTTTTATATCGATTACATCGCGCACGCCCCACTCGAACCGCGCGCGGGGCTTGCGCAATGGTCTGGCAACAAACTTACGGTGTGGACCGGAACACAACGGCCCTTCGGCGTGCAGGAGGATCTTGCCGAAGTATTTAATATTCCAAAAGAAAATATTCGCGTCATTCAGCCAGATACCGGCTCGGGATATGGTGGGAAGCATACCGGGGAAGCCGGGATAGAAGCAGCGCGTCTGGCACGCGATGCCGGTAGACCTGTAAAAGTCGTCTGGACACGCGAAGAGGAATTTACATGGGCATATTTTCGCCCGGCGGGTGTGATTGAAGTGAAAGCTGCGGCGGCAAGCGATGGTGCTGTTACGACCTGGGAGTTTCAGAATTATAACTCCGGGGGATCTGGTATCGAAACACCGTACGCAGTCGCGAACAAGAAAATTCAGTTTCATCCTGTAGCCTCACCGTTGCGCCAGGGTTCTTACCGCGGGTTAGCAGCAACGGCAAACGTATTTGCCAGGGAGTCTGTTATGAACGACCTGGCGCTGCAGCTTAACATGGATCCGCTCACCTTCCGGCTGAAAAATCTCAAAGACGAGCGAATGAAGGATGTACTTGAAGCCGCGGCCAGGAAATTCAACTGGGGTGAAAGCAAGGTAGCTGCGGGGCATGGTGTGGGGATCGCCTGTGGAAGTGAAAAGGGAGGCTATGTAGCGACCTGTGCCGAGATCTCTACCGGCGACGACGGCGAAGTGAAAGTCGAGCGTGTAGTGGTTGCGTTCGAGTGCGGTGCGATCATCAATCCCGGGCACCTTGAAAACCAGATCCAGGGAGCCGTGATCCAGGGCCTGGGTGGCGCGCTGTTTGAATACATCGATTTTAAAGATGGCAGGATTCTCAACCCTTTCTTTTCAAAATACCGGGTGCCCCGCTTTGGCGATACCCCGCAGCTGGACGTCGTGATGCTGAACCGCAAAGATATTCCGTCGGCCGGGGCGGGGGAGACGCCGATCCTGGGTATCGCACCGGCCATTCGCAATGCGATCGTCGACGCCACGGGAAAGAAGCTATACACGCTGCCCCTCATTCCAAAAGGTCTGACATGAAAACAAAAATCAAATCTATGAAAGCATCCAATATCGTCCGATTCGCAAAAGCGACCTGTGCGCTGCTTTTGTTGTTGTGTTGTTTTGCGTTTTCACCCCTGCATCACGGGTGGAGTAATTATGACCAGACGAAGAAACTGAATTACACCGGTGAAATCATTGAAAGCAGCTATGAAAATCCACATGGTATGATGAAGCTGAAAGTCGATGATAAAGTATGGACCGTCGTTCTTGCGCCGCCATCGCGGATGGAGAGCCGGGGATTGACGAAGGATATGTTGAAGAAAGGCATGACAGCATCTGTGCTGGGCTACCCGCATTTCAAGGTGAAGGACGAAATGCGCGCCGAATGGATCAGCATTGACGACAAAAAAACGGAACTGCGGTAGCCGCATGGAGACTCCGGATGTGTTTGAATGGCTGGAGTCTACACAGCTCGCGGTCAGTATCCGGCAGTCGGCGGTGTTGTTTCCGGTGATCGAGATCGTACATATTATCGGATTTATTTTTCTGACAGGAAGTGCATTCCTGTTTGATCTGCGCCTGCTGGGGTTCTCAAAACAAATATCAGTCACGGCTATGGCGCACCATATTCTGCCATGGTCCAGGAGAAGTCTGCTACTGGTGATACCTTCCGGTTTCCTGTTGTTCATTTCACAAGCGAGCGTACTGAGCAATAACGCTGTGTTCGTGCTCAAACTCATACTGATCCTCGTAGCCATTGCAAACGCAGGGATTTTTCACCGGTATACTTTTCGTTCGGTGAATACGTGGGACAGGAATATTCCGACACCATTTAGGGCGAAGGCAGCCGCCGTTGTTTCCCTTACTGTCTGGATGATGGTGGTCAGTTGTGGCAGGATGATCGCGTATTTTGAATGACAAGCGTGACATCCATCACGTAGGTTTCGTAATCCGGGACGTATAACGCCGTGGCTATTCTGTCGATCAATATGCGCGATGTTCAATCCTCATGATGATCGGCTGATTCCGGTGCAATGTACGGACCGCCCGGAACACCCCATCCCCAGACCGGCATCGGGTCGCTCTCGTTTACCGTGGTCTCCGCTCCGTTGGAATTGATTACCGCGAGACGGCTTCCCCATTCGAGGTACGCTACGAGTGCGGACCGGAATTCAGGATCATCGGGAAGCTTCATTTCATCCGCTGTTTCCAGAAGAAGTTCCAGCCAGCGCCTGCGCTTTGTATCATCCAGCATTTTACCAACATGATGCCGGACCATGGTTGCATGGCTTCCGTTATCGCTGGTCGTATACAGCTTCGGTCCGCCGAATACCTCCATCACAAAATGCGCAACGTGCCGGGCATGATCCTCAGACATGTTTTTGAAGACCTCACGCAGCACAGCGTCTTTCATTACCTTTTGATAAAACAGTTCAAAAAGATCCTTAAATACCTTTTGTCCGCCAGCCCACGCAAAGAGCGATGGTACATCTTGTTTGTTCAGGGTCTTGTTCATACCAGCGGTGTTTGTTCATAATGCTTCATTTCCTGGATATCATTATAAAATGGCTTCACCAGGTTAAAGAACGTCATAAATTCCTTACTTCTCCTGAAGCCGTTCATATGATCAGCGGTGGATGTCCAGTGAATTCTGACAATGTAGCTTGAAGGGTCTTCGGCTCCGTGGATGATTTCGTAGCCGAGACAATAAGGCGAGGATTGAAGAACGGTGCACGCTTTCCGGTACACTTCTTCAAATGAATGTTGGTTGGATCCGGCAATGGTATACCGAATGATTTCAACGGCGTGGTTGGTTGTCCTCATAGGAGCCTGGTTTTTTTGGGCGTGCCCGATCATCACCAAAAATACGGCAACGGTGGATAGAAAATTCGTGAACATGTCATATTTTATATAATTTACCCGAAAGTGAATCTTTTAGGCAGCGGAGTCAATATCTTACCAAAAGGTAAGCCCGAATTATGATCGAACTGAATAATAAAGCGTATACCTGTCCCGTGGATGTGACCCTTGGACTTATTGGGGGGAAATGGAAACTTATTATCCTTACTCACCTTCGTCAGTTTGGCCGTCGCGGGTTCAGCGAGATCAAACAAAATCTTCCGCGTATTTCGGACAAGATGCTGATCCAGCAAATCAAAGAGCTACAGCACGACCAACTGATCGATAAACATGTAATCGCTGAGAAGCCTTATCGCGTTGAGTATTTTCTGACGGATTTCGGACTGTCGCTTTCCCCGTTATTTGACTTTGTCAGCAGCTGGGGTATCGAATACCTGAAAAAAAATCATATCGATTATATTAAGGACCAGCACCTGTATAAGTGATGAGGAAGTCATTCCCGACATTGCCGGAACCGGTTAACGTAACCACTTCCGAAAGGCGATTCAACATTTTACGTTCGAATAACTATTTTTAGGAAAGCATTTCAAATGAACAAGCATTTCAAGCCGAACGAGCGCGAGCTGGTGAAAGTTGCGACCTTCTTCAAACGGCAGAGTAAAAAGCTCATCGATGAAGGAAAGCTCGGCGACGAACATAAACAGGTGGAAAACGCGGTAGACCGGTTTGTCGAACAAATGAACCAGCATGCCAATGCGCGCGCCTTTATCCTTGAACAACGCGAAACCCTCCGGAAGCTGGTCAGGGACAATGCCGAATGCCCGAGCTGTCACACCCGCGACATGCTAAAACTCGCCGGCACAGAAAAGAATGAGAAGGGCTGGAAAAGCAATCGCTACAAATGCCGTCGGTGTAACATCGCATTCACCTGGAATACGCCGAATAATCCCTGGGATATGATCCTGTATTTTGAGGAAGTGCTGGCGCAGCTGCAGGCCAGGAATGAAGGGACTGAAAACGCTGCGGAAAAAGAACAGTTCACGGCTGCGATCGGGAGTATCCAGGATAACCTTGGTAAGCTTCGCCCCGTGATTGATGCACATGAACAGGAGTACCGCGACCTCCAGTCACGCGAATCCGAGATGGAGCAACTCATCCATGAATTCAAGAATTCCCTGCTGATCGAAAAAATCAAAATGGATACCTGGGAGAATAAGAAATCATCCGGAAAGCAAACATGACGTTATTAACCGTATCCGCTGTTTCCTGGAAAGGTGAGGGCAGCTTTTCGCTGAAACCTACCAGTTTTTCACAGCGAAGATTACAGCGCATTGCCATCGCGGGCGAGACCGGCTCGGGCAAAAGCACTTTATTAAAGATCATCGCCGGCCTGGTCCAGCCAGACGCGGGAGAAGTGTCATTTGATGGAGAGAAGGTAATAGAACGGCTCGTACCCGGTCATCCCGGCATCGCTTACCTGTCACAGAATTTTGAACTGCCGAAGTTTTTGCGGGTCGAGCAAGTACTGGCGTATGCGAACGATCTCCCGGTTGAAACGGCCGCTGACCTGTACAAGGTTTGCCAGATCGATCACCTGTTGATGCGCAAGACCGACCAGTTGTCTGGCGGGGAAAAGCAACGCATAGCCCTCGCGCGATTGCTGACGACATCCCCGAAACTTCTGTTGCTGGATGAACCCTTTTCTCACCTGGATATCCCACACAAGAATACGTTAAAAGCCGTGATACGCGACATTGGTGAAAAACTGCGGATCACCTGCATCCTTGTTTCACATGAACCGTCCGACATCCTTTCCTGGGCGGACAAGATCCTGGTGATGCGCGACGGCGCCGCGGTGCAGACCGGCAAACCGGAAAAGATTTACCGGCAACCGGTAGACACTTATGTCGCCGGCTTGTTCGGGAAGTTCAATCTGCTGTCGCCGCAGGTCCAGGCGCTCCTGAAAATCGCTTCGAACCCGCGACGACAAAACACCGGCATCATCGTCCGTCCGGAGAATCTTCGCTTATCGCGCAAGGGTAGAAAAAGCAGCGCCGGAAGAATCCAACAGGTGAGTTTCCTGGGGAGCCATTATGAAGTTACCGTAGCATTAGGACATTCGATGCTCCGTATTCGGACTTCGGACAGTTCCTTCGAACCCAGTGACAAGGTGTTTATATCGGCGTCAAAAGGAAGCGGGTGGCAGTTAAAAGTGACTTAATTTTTTCTTTAATGTAAATCAATTAACTATTTGGTTTTCGCCGTCTTATGTTGCTTTACATAAAGTAATTATATAGCTAATGTATATGTATGGGTGAAATTAGCATGTTTTCATAACAATTTGTATATCAAACACTTAACTGCATATGCCGCCAGGCATATAAAATCTCAAAACACCGCTTTCGCAACGCGATCCTTAATGAGGAGGGTCAGTCAAGCCGCTTCGCCTCTTCAATGACATTCCCATGTTCGTGCACAATGACCTTCGAAATCCTGCTATTCTCACTGGCAAATTCGATCTGCAAATCGCGCTCTTTCAGGAAGAACAATTTATCCGATGCCGGATAGAACGTTACCTGAAAATCTCCGGCGACCAGTTTCATTGTGTTACCATCCTGCTGAATGTCCATTGTTCCGGCCCGGGCGGATACATACTTTCCCGCATAACGCCGGAGCAAAGCGGGAGACACCGTTACTTCCGCGTATTGCGCTTTGTAAGGCGCCGGACCATGATCATAGCTTAATACCCGTGACATCCTCCACTGGTTGTCTTTATACTGCCAGACCTGTGTGAACCTGGCCAGGCCGTCAAGTCTTTCCTTCTTACCGGTTTCATTGATATAAAACAGGTGCTTTCCGGAAATCAGTCCGCCGTAATTCGCCAGCTCAAAAACCTCGACACTACCTTCCACAGCTTCTCTTCGGAGCCGAAAGTTTTCGTTGCCACAAAGGTTCTTTCGTGTCGTCGCTATTACCGCGGCGCGCGAGGTCGTGACCCCACCTTTGTCATGATAAAATTCGACATCATCGGTAAAAAAAACCGCCATTTTATCAATGTCACAGGCATTGTATGCGGCCCAGAAAAGACTGTCCTGGTGAAAGATCGCCTGCTTTATCTTTTCCGGATCTTCCGGCAAGGCACTGGATTGTGACCATGCCCGGCTGTTCATAAGAAGTGCGGAACAAAGAAGCATGCATTGAAAAGAGAAGGTCCGGTATTTCATAATTTTTTTGTTGGTTGAATGCAACGTAGTCCACTATGATGCCACTCGCGAAAAGCCAGGTTTCAAAGCCACAGGTGACATTTTTTTTTCGTGGGTGTTCAAACCTGAACAAGGTGACCGGGGATTGCGTACAAAGACGGATGGTGAATGGGTGATTGGTATTTAGAGGGGCTTCATAGGAAGATGCTGGATTTTGGATGATGATGAACGGCGCAAAATTGCGCACACAGTACTGCATTCGACGCGAACACCTGAACACCCGCGCACATCGCCTAAAAATATCCGAAAGCCACCGAAGACATTTGTCGCTAGCCCCACATCAACACATCAACACATCAACACATCAACACATCAACACATCAACACATCAACACATCAACACATCAACACGTCAACACGTCATTCATCTTTCAGGCACTTTGCGGGATTTATCCTGGCTGCTTTGATTGCCTGGGTTCCGACCGTAAGCCATGCGATGCAGATGGCAAGAAGGCCCGAGATTCCAAAGTACCACCACTCCAGCGGTATCCGGTACGCAAAATTGTCAAGCCATTGATGTGTAATGAAAAAACTTACAGGAAGCGCAATAACAACTGCGAGAAGAACGATCCTGGTGAAGTCACTGGTAAGCAAGTAGACAATTTCGCCGACGCTGGATCCCAAAGCCTTCCGGATGCCTATCTCTTTTGTCCGTCGTTCGGCGGTGAAGGCAGCTAGGCCAAACAGTCCCAGGCATGAGATCAGGATCGCCAGGCCCGCGAAGTACTTCGACAGCTTTGAGATTCGCAATTCCTCGCCATATTGCTGCTGGTAGTCGGCATCCATAAAACGGTAATCAAAATCGAAACCCGGGTTGAATTTCACATAAAAGTCCTGGAGCCGTGCGAGCGTTTCCTGTTCCTTTCCCGCCTCGATCTTTGCTATTATTTTTTCGGTGTATTGCGGGACCAGCACCAGCATCATCGGCTTTACTTCCGTGCGCAGCGATTCAAAGTGAAAATTCTTCGCGATGCCGATAATCTCCAGTGCAACACCACCACCGATGTCTATCGTTTTTCCGATGGGATCCTCAAATCCGATCACCTCCATGGCTGCCTGGTTAAAGATAACTTTCGCGCTGTCAGGGAAGTCCCTTGAAAACGCACGGCCCTTCGTTATCTCGATGTCCAGCATTTCGATCACGTCGTAGCTGACAGGTCGGATCGCGAAAGGAACTTTGACAGCCGGATCTTTCCCTTCCCATTCGAGATCGGTCGTATTACCGCCGCCCACCATACTTTGGCCGATGCTGGAAGCGCTGATAATACCCGGAATTTTTCTCATTTCAATAAGAAAGGGCTCAAGACTCTGAACGGTGCGTCCTTCCCGTTGAAAGTAGATAACGTTCTCTTTGTCATACCCCAGGTTTTTTGTCTGAAGAAATTTTATCTGCCGGTATATGACCAGCACAGACACAATGAAAACCACAGAAAGCGAAAACTGGAAAACGACCAATCCCTTTCGTGCAAACAACTCGCCGATCGCGTTGTCCAACTTCCCTTTCAGGACGCTTGCAGGACTAAACCGAGAGATGTAGAGCGCCGGGTAACTCCCGGCCAGGATTCCCGTGAGGGTCGCGATGCACAGAAACGACAGTATCATTCGCAGATCAAACTGTAATGCCAGCTGCTTGCCGGTGATGTCATTAAACTGCGGCAGGAAAATGTCGACGATCAGGATCGACAGTGAAAGCGAAAGGAACGTCATGAACATCGACTCGCCCATATACTGAAAGATCAGGGCCCGCCGACTGGCACCGACCACCTTCTTGATACCGACCTCTTTTATTCTCCTGGACGCTTTCGCCGTTGACAGGTTCATGAAATTGATACAGGCGATGGCGAGAATAAAGATGGCGACCACGGAAAACAAGATAACATACTCGATCCTTCCGCCTGTCTGAACACCGTTCTCGTATCCACCATACAGGTAAGCGTCTGTAAATTTTCGCGAGAACAAGGTACGATGTGTAACATCGGTCTTTGCTTTAATAAGCCCACTGATTTTCTTGTCGAACGCGCCCGGATCGCTGCCTTCTTTTAGCACGACGAATGTCATGGGTCCTGAGTTTCCCCAATTCAGCAGACCGGGATTCATTTCGATGGCCACCGGGAAGGGTAAAACGAAGTCGAACCGCGCACTTGCGTGGGCCGGTACATCTTTAAAAACACCGGAGATGAGAAACTCTTTCTCGTGTTGAAATTCAATCGCTTTACCAACAAGATCGTTTGTCGTGTTGAACAAGGCTTTCGCGACAGACTCGGAAATGACAATCGAGTTCTTGTCTGACAACACCCGGTCCTTGTCGCCCTGTACGAGTCCATACGAAAAGACGTTAAAGTAATCGTTGCTGGCATAGATTCCGGTCGCATCAATTTTTTTCTCCTCCCTGGAAAGCATGAATTTATCGAACCAGTAAGTCGGTGTAACCACCGTTGCGTATTCGACTTCCGGGATCTCATCGGCGAGTGTCTCTGCCAACGCCCCGGGGGTTGAATCCGTAACCCTGATATCGGCGGCATGCTGCTGGTGTTCCATGACCTGAAGAAGCCGGTCTGCTTTTTCGTGGAACCTGTCAATGCGGAGCTCGTCATCCACCCAAAGATGGATCAGCAGCGTACAAGCCAGTCCTGCCGACAGGCCAACGAGGTTAATAAAAAAAGTGCTTTTGAAGCGTTTAAAGTTTCTGTAGATCAAAAGTAAGTTGTGCTTTAGCATGGACGGAGTGTTCAAATTCAAGGTTCAAAGTTCAAAATTCAAGGTTCAAAGTTCAAGGTTCAAGGTTCAAGGTTTCGGGTTTCGAGTTTAGGGTTTCACCAATCGTCAACACATCAACACATCAACACGTCAACACGTCATCACGTCATCACATCATCACTCATCCTTCAGACATTCCGCCGGACTTACTCGTGCTGCCCTGAATGCCTGTGTCCCTACCGTTAGCCAGGCGATCGCTACCGCCGCGGCACCAGCGCCCGCAAAGTACCACCATTCCAGAGAAATTTTGAAAGCGAAACCTGCCAGCCAGGACCGGGTGATGATGTAGCTTAAAGGGAGTGCTACGATAATTGAAACGCCCACGATCTTAGTGAAGTCCGTCGAAAGCAGGTATATGATGCCAAACTCCGAGGCACCCAACACTTTACGGATGCCGATTTCCTTCGACCTTCTTTCAGCCGTAAAAGCGGCCAGGCCAAACAGGCCGAGACATGAAATAAGTACGGCTAATCCGGCAAAGTATTTCGACAGCATCGCTACACGGTGTTCCGCGGCGTATTGGGCCTGGTAAGCCTCATCGAGAAATTTAAAATTAAACAGGAAACCTGGGTTGATACGTTTGTAAAGGCTCTCGAGCCCCGCGAGCGTTTCCTGAAGGGCTTGCTGATCAAGCTTGATTGCCATGATGTAGGTATGGCCTGGATTGAGTCTGAAAAAAAGAGGGTTGACTTTTTCATGGAGCGACTGAAAATGAAAGTTTTTGGCTACACCAATGATTTCCATATTATAGCCCCAGAGTTTGATAACCTTGCCGATCGGATCCTTTAGCCCCATGTAATCGATCGCAGCTTCATTGAAAATAATTTTCGCGGAATCGGCACTGAATGCCGGGGAGAAAGTACGGCCTTCGACAAGCTCGATACCCAGTGTTTCGATCATTCCATAATTGACAGCTACATTCTCGAATTCAGTTCTGTCATCGGGATTTTTTCCAGGCCATTCGACGCCATAGGTGCCAGAATTGTGCCCGGTCATGTTATGGGTAATACTCGAAGCGTGCAACACGCCCGGGAGCTTTTCCGCTTCGTTGATAAAAGTTTCCAGGCGCTGCTGATCCCACAGGCTCCCGTCACGGTCGAATGTGATAATCCCGTCCCGGCTGTAGCCGAGATTCATGGCTTGTACGAATGCTATCTGCCGGTACACGACAATGACAGCAACGATAAAGATCACCGACAACGAAAACTGAAAAACGACCAGTCCTTTCCGTGCCCATTGTTCGCCGGGAGATGTGTTCAGCATATTTTTAAGGACAGACGCTGTATTAAAACCGGAAAGGTAAATCGCCGGGTAACTTCCGGCGAGGAGACCGGTGACGAGTGCGATGGTAATCGTCGCTGCCAGCAGGCCAGGTGTAACGGTCAGATCAAGCTGTTTCCCGGTGATGTCATTAAATTGCGGAAGCGCCAGGTCCACCATCAGTATGGCCAGTAACAGTGAAAGGAAGGTCATGAACACCGATTCCCCCACATACTGAATTAAAAGCTCACGACGGCTTGCGCCCACGGCTTTCTTTATACCTACCTCCTTAATCCTGCGGGATGCTTTTGCGGTCGACAGGTTCATGAAATTGATACAGGCGATCACGAGAATAAAAACGGCGATCAGGGAGAATAATTTCACATACGTAACGCGGCCACCGACCAACGCACCGTTTTCATACTTGCCGTACAAATACTTTTCTGAATACGGTTTTATGAACATTGTGCGGTGCGTGACCTGGTTGTTGCTTTTTTTCTTGATGTAGTCGGCTATTTTCTCATTGAAAGCATGCTCATCAACACCTGGCTTAAGCAAAATGCAGGTTTCAGGGGCGGTGTTATCAATATGTTCAAACCACGGCCGGGTTTCCAAAAATTTACTGTAAGTCATCACAAAGTCAAAACGCAGCGTTGCGTTCTCGGGAATCGACTTGTAAATCCCGGAAACCTGGTACTCTTCATGGTGGTCAGCTTCAATCGTCCTGCCGATAACGTTATCCGTTGTACCAAATAAACTGAGTGCTAAATTTTCAGAGATAACGATATTGCTTTTACCGGTTAGCACGTGTCCGGGTGCGCCATGTATGAGAGGGTAGGTGAATATTTTGAAAAAGTCCGCGTCAGCAAACCTTCCCGAGCTCCGGATATTCTTTTCGCCTACGGAAAAGGTAAAGTGATGTTCCCAGGAGAAGGACGCGGCATATTCCACTTCCGGCATTTCCTCAGACAGTGCTTTACCCAGCAGGCCATAGGTAGAGGTAAATGTATTGATCTCGTCGCCCTGCACGCGGTGTTCCATAACCTGGTACAGCCTGTCACGCTTTTCATGAAACTGGTCCACCTGCAACTCGTCGCTCACCCACAGGTAGATCAGGAGCGCACAGGCCAGTCCCGTAGACAACCCTATGAGATTAATAAAAAACGTGCTTTTGAAGCGTTTAAAGTTTCTGTAGATCAAAAGTAAGTTGTGCTTTAGCATGGGCGCAAAGTTCAAATTCAAAATTCAAGGTTCGAGGTTCAAAGTTCAAGGTTCGAGGTTCAAAGTTCAAGGTTCGAGGTTCAAAGTTCAAGGTTCG
>Ga0196965_1000928_pt1 | contig 13282 bp, 10 predicted proteins | sample S1_20metaG_FD_148668 | JGI IMG/M metagenome (GOLD analysis project Ga0196965, IMG submission 148668) | Soil microbial communities from Anza Borrego desert, Southern California, United States - S1_20 | ecosystem: Environmental > Terrestrial > Soil > Desert | place: USA: California | collected... | reverse complement strand
CGCCGCGAGGTGTTCAAGGACTTCAGCCTGCACATTCCGGCCGGGCAGAAGGTCGGCATCGTCGGCCCGTCCGGCGCCGGCAAGTCCACCCTGATCAGCCTGATCCAGCGCCTTGATGACGTGCAGGGCGGGCGCATCCTGATCGATGGCCAGGATATCCGCAGCGTCAGCCAGGACAGCCTGCACGAGAAAATCGCCGTGGTGCCGCAGGAGACCGCACTGTTCAACCGCAGCATCCTCGAGAACATCCGCTACGGCCGTCCCGAGGCGACCGACGGGCAGGTGTATGAAGCCGCAAGGCACGCCTTCTGCGACGAGTTCATCCGCGAACTGCCGCGCGGCTATCAGACCGTGGTCGGCGAGCGCGGCGTGATGCTCTCCGGCGGCCAGCGCCAGCGCTTGGGGATCGCCCGCGCGTTCCTGAAGGATGCGCCGATCCTGATTCTCGATGAAGCCACTTCCGCGCTCGATACCCAGTCCGAGGCGGAAATCCAGGCGGCGCTGAAAGAACTGATGCAGGGTCGCACGGTTCTGGCGGTGGCGCACCGCCTGTCGACCCTGTCCGGCTTCGACCACATCATCGTACTGCACCAGGGCCGCATCGTCGAAAGCGGGACGCCTCACGAGCTGCGCCAGAGCGGCGGCGTGTTCGACACGCTCTGGCGCCTGCAGGCGGAAGGCTTCAGCCCAGAGCCAGGCATTGGCCTGAAACGGAAAAAGAAAGGGGGCGACAGCATACATTCCCTGGGCTATGACGCCGATTAGGATAAGGCGGGAAATAACTTCCCTGAATTTTGACGAGCAACAATGTGTGGTGCGACTTTACTTGTGCCCTTTGGGGTAGTCGCCCAGGGCGAATACCCAGAGGGCACAAGTGAATTCGCCCCTACACCCTTCCGCCAGACGGGTTTTGTAAACCCGTCCGAACGTTTTGCCGAAGCCATGAAGCCGGTTTGAAACCTTCGGGACAAACTGGCAAGCCAGCCTTTCTGGCACATGCCCGAACGTTACGGACGGATATCCCGCCCGACGCTTGATCGGCCGATATAGCGATGCCCAGGGCAACCCAGGCTACAGGATAGACTGCCGGCAACAGGCCGCAGGCAAAATCCCCAGGCATCGATTTCATGACCATGTGCTAAGCGTGCGTTAATCTAACCGATGTATGCTAATGATATCGACTGTACTCTCTAGTCGCGCATCCTCTGAAGCCGCACGTCCTGGCTTTGCTCTCTCCCGCTGGAAAGGGGCCGCGCCCATTTGGCCGGCGAGCTGAAGCTACGGCAGTGCGGCTTGGTGATTTTTCAAAATCCTTGCAAGAAATTGTTGTTGTATTCTTATGCAAAATTCTCATTCGAAAGTTAAATTGCTGCCCAGCAAGCCCTTGGCCTTTCTCTGGCGCTATATCAGCGCGCGGCCCTGGCATTTCGGCAGCCTGATGTTCATCATCTTCGCTGCGGCAAGCAGCGCGATCGCCGTGCAGTACGGCATGAAACTGCTGGTGGACGCCATGGCCGGCGGCGACCGCGTCCACGCTACTGTCTGGTTCGCCCTGGGGCTGTTGATCGGCCTGATCGTCATCGAGAACACCCTTTTGCGCCTTAGCGGCTGGCTCGGCTGCCGGACGATCCTGGCCAGCTGCGTGGACATCCGCATCGATCTGTTCAAATACCTGACCGGCCACTCGATGCGCTACTTCCATGAGCATCCGAGCGGCTCGTTGGGCAACCGCATCACCTCGATCGCCGGCGCGGCCGAATCGCTCTATGGCGGACTGATCTGGAGGATCATGCCGCCCATCGTCGATTTCTTCGGCGCCATGGTGGTGCTGTTCAGCGTGGACCGGTACATGGCGCTGACGCTGGTTGGCTTCGCGGTCACGGTCTCCGCGCTGATCACCGGCCTCGGCATCCGCGGCCGCGCCAAGCACCAGCACTATGCCGCTCAGGTCTCGAAGGTCGGCGGCGAAGTGGTGGACGCCGTGTCCAATGTCTGGACCATCAAGGCCTTCTCGGCACGCAACCGTGAAAGCGAACGCCTGGCTCAACTGTTTGGCGAGGAAGCGCATGCCCATCGGCGCAGCTGGATGCATGTGGAGCTGGCCCGGGTGATACATGATATCTGCCTGTCGCTGATGGCCGGCGGCATGCTGGTATGGGCCATCACGTTGTGGCTGGACGGCGCCGTCACGACCGGCGACGTGGTCATGGTCAGCGCGCTGACTTTCCGCATTCTGCACGGCTCGCGGGACCTGGCGCTGGCGCTGGTGGACAGTACGCAGAAGATCGGCGCTATCGCCGATACCCTGCGCATTATCAGCCAGCCCCACGATCTGGAAGATCCCGATCCCCGTCTGGCTTTGAGCAGAGGCAGCATCGATTTTGAGCATATCCGCTTCGTCTATCAGGGCCGCCGCGAGGTGTTCAAGGACTTCAGCCTGCACATTCCGGCCGGGCAGAAGGTCGGCATCGTCGGCCCGTCCGGCGCCGGCAAGTCCACCCTGATCAGCCTGATCCAGCGCCTTGATGACGTGCAGGGCGGGCGCATCCTGATCGATGGCCAGGATATCCGCAGCGTCAGCCAGGACAGCCTGCACGAGAAAATCGCCGTGGTGCCGCAGGAGACCGCACTGTTCAACCGCAGCATCCTCGAGAACATCCGCTACGGCCGTCCCGAGGCGACCGACGGGCAGGTGTATGAAGCCGCAAGGCACGCCTTCTGCGACGAGTTCATCCGCGAACTGCCGCGCGGCTATCAGACCGTGGTCGGCGAGCGCGGCGTGATGCTCTCCGGCGGCCAGCGCCAGCGCTTGGGGATCGCCCGCGCGTTCCTGAAGGATGCGCCGATCCTGATTCTCGATGAAGCCACTTCCGCGCTCGATACCCAGTCCGAGGCGGAAATCCAGGCGGCGCTGAAAGAACTGATGCAGGGTCGCACGGTTCTGGCGGTGGCGCACCGCCTGTCGACTCTGTCCGGCTTCGACCACATCATCGTGCTGCACCAGGGCCGCATCGTCGAAAGCGGGACGCCGCACGAGCTGCGCCAGAGCGGCGGCGTGTTCGACACGCTCTGGCGCCTGCAGGCGGAATGCTTCAGTGCCGAGCCAGGTGCCGGTCTGGAACGGAAACAGAAGGTATCCGACAATGTCTGCTCGCTGGATTGCGGCGCCGAATAGCATGGTAAAATGGTCGAGTTTGACATTACCACGGATGGGCCGCGCGCTGTTTGCCCCATCCCATGCTTATTACACGCTATGAATGATATTGACTTAAACGACGAAGACTTTATTTGCTACTGCAGCGGCACAACCAAAGGGAAAATCAAGGCGCTTATCGAGGGCGGCATCGACGACCTGGACGCCATATCGAGGCTGACAGGCGCGTGCGCGGGCTGCGGGGGATGCGAGACGGCGGTATCGGAATTGATAGCCGGGCACAGGCCGGCAGGATAGGATGGGCTTCACGGAATAACTTCCCTGAATTTTGACGAGCAACAGTGTGTGGGGGCGACTTCAGTCGCCCAGGGCGAATACCCTAAAGGGCACAAGTACCCAAGGGGCACAAGTACCCAAGGGGCAAATGAATTCGCCCCTACACAATCGGCATCGGGAGGTTTTTGAATCATCCTAATCAACCTGCGGTTTGGGCGTCCTGGCGGTGGAAGCGGGAAGAATCGGGTAATCCACTTCAGGCTTCTTGCCGGTGAGGCTGTGCAGGAAGGTGACGATGCTCTGCGCCTCTTCATCGGTGATAGTGATGCCGAGCTGGGTCTCTCCCATGATTTTGACCGCCTCGTTCAAATCCCATACCGCACCGTTATGAAAATAGGGAGCGGTTTCGGCGATGTTTCTGAGCAATGGAACCTTGACCGCCCCGCCGGTATCCCCTTTGAAATCGCCTAAACTGGCGTATTTGTAGGGCTTGACGGCAGGGAATTTCTGCATGGAGCCGCCGCCTATGCCCACGCCGTTGTGGCAGGCGGCGCAGCCTTTGTCGATGAAGACTTTAAGCCCTGCTTTCTCCTTGGCGTTCAGCGCCGCGTTATCGCCGTGCATGAAGGCGTCAAACCTGGAAGGGGTGACCAGCGTGCGTTCGAAGGCGCCGATCATTTTGCCGATATTCTCCAGCGTCACCGGATTTTGCTGATCGGGGAAGATTTTGCGGAAGCTCTCTACATACTCGGGAATGGAGGAAATGCGCTGCACCGCCAGCCCGGTGGGCATGGCCATCTCCGGTCCCGCCTCGATAGGGCCTGTGGCCTGTTGTTCGAGATCGGGGCTTCGTCCATCCCAGAACTGCTTGATGTTGAACACCGCATTATAGACGGTAGGCGAGTTGAGATGATGCGGGTTGTGCTGCCATTTGTGCCCGATGGCCGTAGGGATGCCGTCAATGCCGCCTATGGCCAGGTTGTGGCAGGTGTTGCAGCTGATCAGGGTGCTCTTGGAGAGCCTGGGGTCGAAATAGAGCTTTTTCCCCAGCTCGAGTTTCTCCTTGGTGATCCGGTTGTCGGGATTGTCGATCAGTCTGGAAAGTTCGGCATCGTTTAGGGGAATGGGCTTAAGGCCTGCGTCACTTGCTTTCTTAATCAGATCTTCCGCCGCTATGGCATCGATGCTGAGTGCAAAAAGAATTAAGGCTGCGCTCTTGAGTGGTTTCATGGTGCTTTCCCTTGTGTTGAGCTTAAACTGTATTGGATCAATTCTTGCGGCGATGGCTTTCAGGAGCAAAGTCCGATGAAGTGGATCCGATTCGCCAAGCTGGATGATGATCTCCTGTTTGTCCGCAATGATGGCAATTGAGCTTGATTATGCGGGCGCGCTCCTCAGGTATAACGGAGCATATGTGGATCAGGCGTGCTGCCGGTCGATTTCAAGCCTGGCTATAACTGCCGCGATTACCCATCAGCTGGACATATGATGTATTGATTTTCAAAATGATTTTATTGAAAACAGCCGGACTGAGTAATGTAATTTGAGTGTTTATTGAGAGATTTTAAGTGTTTATTGAGGCTGGAGGCGGCGTCAAGCTTCCGCCGGGGCGAACGCTGCTTCGGAAAACTATCGCCGCCGCGCCGTTCCTTGCCGGTCCGGGTGTAGTCCGGCAAGAAAGATAAATGGGCCGGCTATTGTTCGACAAAGTGGCAATGTCCCGTGCTTTCCATTGCAAACATCGAAAAAAACCATCGGCGAAGCAAATCTTAAAGCTATAGAGATCGTAGGGGACATTTGTAAGGGCGAATGAGTTTCGCCCCCGCACAAGCGCCGATTTCATTCGACAAACCGGGATGTTATTTTTAACCGAATCCTGAGTAATCTCCCAGGAGGAACTTAAGTACCAATAGCCAATCTGAAAATTCAGGGGGTGTTTTTCCATTCAATGTTTTGAAACGCATGTAAGGAGGAACTGAAAGATGAAAAAGATCTATATGAAAGTATCTCTTATAGTCGTTTTGTTCTTGCCGATCCTTGATTCGCTGGCCGGAGAATCGCCTGATGTGAACAGCTTCACGGCGACCTTAAGCGGGTTTGAGGAGGTTCCTGCCATTTCCACTGCCGGAAGGGGCGAGTTTAGCGCGCAACTCAATGATGAGGAAACAACACTGACGTATGAGCTCGAGTATTCGGGGCTCGAAGGCACAGCTACAGCCGCTCACGTTCACCTCGGCCAGAGGGGCGTGAATGGCGGCATAAGCTTCTTCCTTTGCGGCGGGGGCAACAAACCGGCTTGCCCGGCCCAGGGTACAGTGACCGGCACAGTAGTCGCCGCTGACGTCACCGGGCCTGCAGGGCAGGGTATCGAGCCCGGCGAGTTCGCGGAGATTATTGCAGCCATGAAGAGCGGCGTCACCTATGCCAATGTCCATTCGGACAAGCATCCGGGTGGCGAGATCCGGGGACAGCTCAACGCCCCGCGCAGCGAGTGAAGCATCGTTTCCTTGGCTTAAGGAAACAACATCGGGCGCCGTGCAATGAAGGCGCCTGGCAGTCGAGCCGAAAGACGGCCGGATTCATTGCAAGCAAGCAACTGATACTGCGCACGGACGTTTAATTCCGTTTGCCGCATTGAATCGCTCGACCGTCGAGTACGAGGCTGTGGAAGCCTGTGGCGGTTTGTACTTGTGCCCTTTGGGCACAAGTACCCAAAGGGCATAAATGAATTCGCGCCTGCATGCGCCGCATAGGTTATTTATCAATAGCTGATTTCAGGCGATAGGAAACGGAATCCAGGGCGCTTTTCTGGATTTGCCCAACCAGTTCCATGATCTGGTGGTCCAGCATAAACCGCAGTTCCCATTCCATTGCCATGTCGGCCGGTAAGCCATCGATGCGGTGGTATTCTATGTAGCTTTGCTTCAGCCGCGCGTAGACGGCTGCAGCCTCAGTCCGGATTTCCCGCCGCCCGTCTTGCAGCGCCAGCGCCGCATTCTCCAGTTCGCTTGCCAGCGCCGCGTCGAAGGCGCGGCTATGTTGCTGCAGCGCATCGGGAAAACGGGCGAATTGCTGACCGCTCAACAATCGATAGCGTTTCCTGATCAGCAGCAAGCCGGACAAATTGCTGGCATCTTTGATCAGCGCGTTGAGCGCGGTTCTTTCCTCCGCTTTGTGGATTAACCCGGCATCCGGCTCCAGTACGGCGTGCATGACCAGATTTTGCGCCGCGGCCAGCTCTCTTTCCGCCGACAGCCGCAACGGCAGCGTATGCCTGCCTATCAGGCCAGAGTCCGGCAGTCGGGCCGTGAGCCTGGCGAGTGTGTGCAATGCCGCCGCGCTATGGTGACGGGCAAGCGCAATCGAACGGCGCGGCCACAGCGCATAGTCGATGACTCCCATCACGATGATGCCCAGCAGAATGCCGATAACCCGGTCGCGCGGCAGGTAGAGATCGGTGACCGGGCCGAAATCATGCAGGACGAACAGCGCGAACGAAAACCCGAACTGCCTGCCCAGGTAGGCGATGCGTTCGCTGCCCGAGGAAATCCAGGCTGAAATGGCCCAGACCGGGGCCGTCGCCAGCAGAAAGCCGGCGATGGTGTCGAGCTGGGACTGGAACACCAGCACATAAAGGTAGGCGCTGAGTCCGCCCAGGAACGCGCCCGACAAACGCAGTATCGATAGCCGGTAGTCGGCGCCGAGGCTGGTTTGCGCCGCGACCAGACAGGTGGGGATGGCGGTATTGATGCCCGGCCAGCCCAGGCTTTCGACGAACAGCGTGCAGAGTATGGCGCCCAGGGAAAATTTGATCCCGAATTGCAGGCTGTCGGCATGCGCCGCCCAGAAGTCATAGCCAAGCCAGGCAGGAAGCCGGCTGTCCGCGCCGTCATTGCTGGCTGCCGCCTGGGTTTTAAGGCCGGAAGACGAGGCCGGCTTGTGCAAGTCATGCAGCAATCCGGCGATACGCTCCAGCACCCGCCAGATGGCAGTCAACAGCGAAGGGTGGGTTAGCGCATAACGGTGCAGCACTTCATCGGCCAGCAGCGTTTTGATGTGCCCGGACACGTCGCGCGATTCTTCCACGCCCTGCCGCAGGGCGGCACAGGCGCCCTGCAGGGCCAGGTAGACGTCTAATTTTTCCTGATTCATCGGCTGAGCGCGATACTCCGCCGTCAACGCCTGGTCCAGCCAGAGGGCGGTCTGCCGTAAACTGTCGATTTCAAGCAGCAGGGCAAGATAAGTATCATGCCGTTTACGCACGGCGGGATGGATCAGTTCCGCGTTGGCCAGCAAAGCCGTGGCATTGCCGAAGCTGCCGGCGCTGGCCAGTTTCGCGACGACCTGCTTGTGGCTGATGGTCACGCCGCTGTCGGCCAGGCGCGTGCTCAAGATGCATTCCACTGCCGCCAGTTGTTCCGCGATGCTCGCCTTCAGCTGTTTGAACGGGTCTTGCGGCTGGACGGTCAGGTGCACCAGCGTCCACGAGCCGATAGCCAGAACGCCAATGATCGGGATATTCCACAAGGCATTGTAGACCGCTTCATCGGGCGCGCTCGGGCTGTACAGGACCGCCACCGAATACCACAGGGCGATGCCGGTAGGCCAGGCGATCAGACGGGCATGAAACAGGGCGAGCGCAAGAATGATGAAAGACACGGGCAGCAGCAGCCAGGCTTCGTTGCCGGCCAACACCAGCGCAAAGACCGATATCAGGGTGGTGAAAAGGATATAGCCCAACTGGCGCAACCCGAACGCCAGTGATTGGCCGGCATTCGCATACGGGTCGTAACTCAGGCAGATGAGCAGCGCGATCGCCCCTAACGGGGGCAGATGCAGGCTTTGGCTAGCCAGAACAATGACCAGCGACACGATGAACAGGCGAAACGCGGCGACCTGCCGCCCCGGAGAATCCTTGAGTTCAGTCTTCAGGAACTGGGTCAGGCTGGTTCCGAACCACAGGCGGCTTCGCCTTGTGTCCAGCGCCGGCGTATGCCGCGCGCCGCCGTTATTCATTGCCGCTCCGGGCTTTGCCGGCTGCCTTCTCATCGGCCGGTGAAAGCCCCGGAATCTCGGCAGAGCGGTCCAGAACGGTGACAAAGGCGGTCATGCCCATGCGCAGCGGGCGCTCGGGGTCGCGCTCGGTTATCTCGATCCGCACCGGAAAACGGGATGCCAGGACCACCCAGTGCAAGGTGCGCTCAACCTCCGGCAGTACGCCCTGCTGCCTGACATTGTCGGGAGAATTGGCCCAGCCGATGCCGGTCACCACGCCCCGGTAGCGTTTTCCCGGATAGCCGACCAGGAAGACTTCGGCTTCTTGGCCGGGGCGGATGGACGGCAGATAAGTTTCCTTGAAGTTGGCGACGGCGTACCAGTGGCGGTTGTCGACCAGGGCGAACATTTGCGTTCCGGCTTTGGCGTATTCGCCCTCGCGGGTGTTCAGGTTGGTGACGTAGGCATCGAAAGGCGCCCGCACCGAACAGTATTCCAGGTCGAGCTCGGCGGCGGCAACGACGGCCCTGGCCGCTTCGATGCGGGCATTGACGTCGCCGACCTGGGCGATCAGCGATACGGCGCGGCGGCTTTCGCTTTTGGCTTCGGCGATCGCGCTGCGGGCCGAAAGCGCCTTGGCGCGCGCGTCCGCCAGCTCGGCGCGCGAGGCGGCATACTTGGAGCGGGCCTGCTTGACCTGGTCCGCGGTGACGTATTGTTTCTCCGCCAATGGCTCAAGGCGTTCCAGATAGTTATGCAGATACTCATCCTCGGCTTCGATCCTTTTGACCTCAGCCTCGGCCGCGGCCAGTTCGTGCGCCAGCCGTTCGATGGCCAGCTCGGCGGAACCGCTGGAGGCGCGCCGCGAATCCACCTCTTTTTCCGCCACCAGTAATTCCGCCCTGGCTTGGGCCAGTCTGGCCTGATAGGGGCGGGGGTCGATCACATACAGCAGATCGCCCTGCCTGACGAATTGATTGTCTTCGACGTGCAGTTCCACGATGCGCCCGCTCACCTGAGGCGCAATACCGACGATGTTGGCCCGCACCATCGCATCGTTGGTGCGGGGATGCTGATAGTTTATGTGCCAGACCAGCGCTCCGGTTGCCAGCGCGCCCAGCACGATTGACGTTCCGATGAAACGCCCCAGCATCATGCGGCGCTCAGGAGTTAAAACGGAATTGTTCATTTGACTGTTTTCCATGCAGGACGGCGCCAGCGTTTACGTCGCGTAAAATAACAACCAGATGACGAAGGTGCACAGCGCCCACAGGCTCGGCGCGATCAGCAGCGGCGGCCCGAGATGAGGCGCCAGCCTGTACCGCACCAATTGCCACATCAGCGCCATGCTTGCCGCCAGTCCGGCAAGAATGCAGATAATCCAGGCCGGCCAGAACGAGCCTTCAATGCTCAGCATCGGGTCGCAGGCCGTCAAAAAAACGGCGGAAACGGCCATCAAGCCCGCTTTCCGCCACCCCGGCATGGCTGCCACGCGCAGCGTCTGAGCCGGGAAATTGAATTTGCACAATCTTGGTAAGCCCATTGGATTTATTTTTTAGCCCGCGTTGTTTTAGTGATTAGGTGGATTCGGTTAACAATAACTTTTCGATTTATCAATGATTGTAGGGGCGAATTCATTCGCCCTTGTCGCCCTTTGGGTACTTGTGCCCTTTAGGGTATTCGCCCTGGGCGACTAAAATCGCCCCTACATCTGAAAGTGAAAAGGCGCCGGCATTAGTACTCATATGAGTGCTAATACCTGAATTTTTTCTTATATTACATCATGTATGAGTACAAATAATAGTTTTAATTAGCGCTAAACATGATACACTTTAGTCATCCAGATGAACTTGAATTAGTTCTTAACGATACAGACCAGGGTTGATCCTCTATTTATGTTGCCGTTCAGGCGCTAAATTTCAACTTTCCCAGCTATTTCCATTCCACAACACAATTGACGTTTGAGCACGGTGTTTTTAAATTCACGAGAGTTACGGCGCTGTAAGTGCGATAACGTCTTATCCTGGCTGCCCTGTCTGCGGAGCGGCATCAGAGACTTGGCGATACTGGCGGCGATGGCGTTGCCGGCTTGCATGTCCCCGAGCATGGCGCAGTTCGATGAACCCCATATGGCGGCTCCGCCCGACCCTGCCGTTTACTGGCACGATAACCGGACCACAACCGGCACGCAGCGGACAGCCCTATCCAGCCGTCCGCCTGAAGAGAGCCTGATCGACACCAAGCAAACCTACGATCTGCCTGCGCTGGTCGATCTGGCCTTGCACGCCCATCCGGAAACCAGAGTCAGCTGGGAGGAGGCGAAAGCCGCCGCCGCACGGCTCGAAAGGAATCGCAGTACCTGGTATCCGACTTTGACGGCCATGGCGTTCGGGCAATTTTTCAAGACCAGCTTCCCCATCCCCGAAGGCGCGCTGGTAAGCCATGGCTACTCTACTTTCGGCAGTCTGGACCTGGCATGGACACTGTTCGATTTCGGGCGCAGGGAGGCCTTGGTCGATGCGGGCGCACAGCGTTTGAGCGCCGCTAATTTTGCCTTCAACCGCAAACATCAGGAAATTGCCTATCGGGTGGCAAGCAGTTTTTTTGCCTATCAGACGGCCCAGGCCAAGGTAACGGCGGCGCGGCAGACATTTGAGTCCGCAACTGTCAGTTCTGCCTCGGTTCAGGCGAAGCTCGACAGAGGGCTGGCGACACGGCCCGATTTGCTGCTGGCGCTTCAGGAGCAGGCAAAAGCCAGTTATGACCTGCAGGAGGCCCGCGGTTCGGCGATTCAGGCAAAGGCCGATCTGACGGCGAGCCTGGGCATCTCGCCTTCTTATTCGTTGAAACTGATAGACTTGAGCGAGTTGCCGCTACCGGCGGGTCTGGCGCCGTCGGTCGAAAAAATCGTTGATCAGGCATTGGAGCAGCGCCCCGACCTGATGGCGCGTCTTTCTGAACTGCGCGCCCGCGAAGCGGAAGTGAAGAAGGCCAGGGCCGAATTCTGGCCCAAGATTTCCCTGGGAGGCAGTCTTGGCAACCAATACTGGGGCGATGTGCACACCAACCCGCCCGGTGATCAGGGCTATTCGGCAAGTAATCTGGTGGGGACGGCGATGCTGAATCTGGAATGGACCTTGTTCGACGGCTTCGAGCGCAGTAATGCCGTGCGTGAAGCGGAGGCCAGGAAAGAAGCATCCAGGGCTCAGCTTGAGGCCTTGCGCCTGGAAATCATGCGCGATATCTGGAAAGCCTATGCCGATACCAAAACCGCATTGGAGAAACGCGAATTTGCGTTAGCCTTGTTGAAAGCGGCTGAGGAATCTTATGCCGCCACACAAGAATCTTATACCCATGGCTTTTCCACGGTGATAGAGTTGTTGTCCGCGCAAAAGGACCTGGCGCGCGGCCGTTATACCGAAATCGACAGCCGCGCCGCCTTGCTACGATCCGCGGCAACATTGGTTTATGCTTCCGGAGGGCAGAGCCGTGGAGATCTGAATACGGTTGGTGGGGCGTTCGGGAGCAGTCTTCCGGAGTGACGGAGGCAGGATTCACGCAGGCGGCCTTTCCACACGGCGGGAAATGAGGCTGATGAGGTTAAAGAAAGCGGCTTTAAAAGTTGTGGGGGGATTTCAGTCGTCTCTTGTGCCTGAAATGGGCGTCTGCCAGGCCCGAATCCGTTCCGGCGCACTCTTATCTCTACTTCATCAGTTCAGACCAGCCTTTATCCGTAATGAACAAGTCGGGTAGGCTCATCATCAACTGACTTTTCCACAACAAGATTTTCGCTCTTTAAGGAGTTTCATGCTTGAATCAAAATCAGTTGATAGCCGGTTTCCCGGTAAACTGTGCCAGGCATAGAGCCTGAAAATAGGCATTGGCTGCGGATTGAACCCGCTCGGGAAATGTCGGCAGGCGAATCTCCTGGGCCGTAAGGTAGCGCTCAGGCGGGGAATTTGGATGGGAGGCTATCCCAGCCAAAACCACTGGCTTGAAAAGGATTGGCAGTGCTGAAGCATCGATAAGATGCATGACCCAAGGTAGGCATTTAGGCGACGCCGTGAAGTGCATTAATTGCGAATGATGCGCCTCCTGTCGTCGGCAGCATCCTATGAGCTAGCACACCTTATCGCATTGCTTAGCACACTTTATTTATCTATAACCCTTCCTATACAGGGAGTTTACAAATCCTTCACTATCATCAAGTATATAATTTGATACAGAATTTTCTCTGAGAGGTTCATCATCAAATAAAACTGACCAGAGAATATTTAAAAATGATGAAACATCCTCTGGTGCCTCAAATGGCATATGGAATGCATCAAAGACACGTTCCAAGTTTAGGTTTCCTGACTTGATAAAGTACGATAAGGAATCCTTGATTATCTCTTGACTCTCTTCGTCATATTCGCGCACGTGGGGAACAATGTATTCTTGAAGTAAATCTATTAACTGCTGGTCATTGTTAATGTTCACACGCATCAACTTTTCATATTCTTCATCAATTGGAGAACAGAAAGGACTCAATATTTTTGCAATCAAATAACTACTTACACGTTTCGACATAATCACTCTGCCTTTAGTAACGGATAGAATGTATAGGGGGTTCCATCTTTAAATATAAAGACGGCTTGGTTTGTCGTAGCATAGACGTCTCCACCTTTGAGATAGCCTTCACCGATAGTTCGATCGAAATCAATGGTTACTACGGAATCACCAGTTCTGGCGAGGGTGTAAAAATTTCCGTGTAAACCGCCGTTAAAAAATCTCCGGAAACCGATCCTCATAGAGAATCATAAACTGATTCAGAGCGGGCTTCCAGTCACGGATTGGCATTGACCATTTCTTGGCAGC
>Ga0196965_1000927_pt1 | contig 13282 bp, 11 predicted proteins | sample S1_20metaG_FD_148668 | JGI IMG/M metagenome (GOLD analysis project Ga0196965, IMG submission 148668) | Soil microbial communities from Anza Borrego desert, Southern California, United States - S1_20 | ecosystem: Environmental > Terrestrial > Soil > Desert | place: USA: California | collected... | reverse complement strand
ACTACGGTGTCGCCCTCTTGAATCCCTCCCATTTCTGCTGCCTGGTAACCCGTCGGAACTACATCGGTCAAAAGAACCGCATCATCGGGGTCCATGCCTTCGGGAATAACTGTAGGGCCGACATCTGCATAGGGAACACGGACATATTCGGCTTGACCGCCATCATAGCCACCAGCGGTATGCGAGTACCCAAAGATTCCACCTACTGCAGTGGCTTCAGGATTCGACTCATGGCAGTTTCCATACAAACCCTGTTTGCAAAACCAACAGGTTCCGCAAGCAATATTAAAAGGAACCAACACATTGTCGCCAACCTTCAATTTTTCCACCGAAGATCCTATCTCCTCAACCACGCCAATAAATTCGTGTCCGAATGTCATTCCTACCCGGGTGTCGGGAACGAGTCCATGATATAAATGGAGGTCAGAACCACAAATACATGAACGGGTAACGCGGACAACAGCATCATTCGGATGTTGTATTTCCGGCATTGGTTTATGATCTACACGCACCCTAAGAGGTCCGCGGTAATTCATTGCTAGCATAAATATTTTCCTTTCTGATTTAACTGAACAACATTTCAACTACTCTTCCGAATTTTCATCTTCTTATTGCTATTTGAGCGCTAAAAGAAGACTTCAATATGATTAACTACTTAGTTGGAGATATTAAAGTTTCGGCAAAAAGGATAGACGTATTAAACTATTTGCTTTCTAATTCAGCAATATGTCATCGTTGACCCAACTGTTTTTATACGATACTGACCTATTTTTCAGACATTATGGCTTATTTTATTTCTGGATGCTATTTTGATTTAGACTGTTAAAAGAAAGGATTTTAACTATGGACTCTTTTTCAGAAACGGTTATTTCCGCGGTCGGAAAAACCAAAAACGCAGTAGTAAAAATTGATATACTAATGAAGCACGACAATAAATTCAAACCTGCCGGTTCAGGTTCAGGTTTTATAATCTCTTCTGACGGATATATTTTTTCAAACAGCCATGTAGTAAGCGGTGCGGATAAAATCAAAGTCACTTTACTGGATGGGAGAGAAGAAGAAGGTTTTTTAATTGGTGCAGACCCGGATACTGACTTTGGTGTTATAAAAATTTATTCTACAGGATACGATGTTGCCAAACTTGGAGATTCAGATGAATTAAAAATAGGACAACTGGTGATTGCTATTGGCAATCCTTTTGGTTATCAACACACTGTCTCCACGGGAGTGGTAAGCGCTTTGGGACGAACTTTAAAAACGTCTTCAGGTAGGTTTGTTGAAAACATTATTCAATCGGATGTGCCACTTAACCCGGGAAATTCCGGTGGTCCTATGATCACGGCTGAAGGAGAAGTTATCGGAGTAAACACCGCAATTTTGCAAGGCGCTCAAAACTTAAGCTTCTCCCTTGACATCAATACAGCAAAATCTATCGCCGGCGATTTAATCAAGGACGGAAAGGTAACCAAGGCTTTTCTTGGCATTCAATACCAGGAAATTACTCTGCATCCGAGAATAGTAAATTTTTACGGACTGGAAATTAACAAAGGGCTGCTGATTACTTCCATAGAACCAAATTCCCCTGCCTACAGCTCCAGCCTTTTATCGGGAGATATCATCATACAGTTTAACAATGAGGATATTCAGAGTTCGAGCGCGTTGTTTAAAAAATTAAATAAGGAAGTCATTGGAAAAAACAGCCGGTTAACTGTAATCAGACATACTGTAAAAAAAGAAATTTCCTTAACACCTGTAGAAAAAAAATAAACAACCTGAACTTTTAAAGTCAGTTGAAGTGGATGTCAGGAAGGTCGTACTGAACTTATTTTTGGGATCTTTAAATCATTTGCTTTTTAGATGCTGAAATAAATCCGGCAAGACCGAAAACGTATTCTTCTGGACATCTGCTTTTTTTGTTTTCGAATTAACCAATCCGGTTCTCCCTATTTCTTCTCAAAATCCTCTTCAATATACTTGATCTTTGTTTTACCATGAGGAGTAGGGTTGCCATTCTCATCCACGTTTACGAAGACAATTTTATCGATGGTAAGAATGCTTTTCCGGGTTATTTTATTCCTCACTTCGCAACGCATAGTCAATGAAGTATTTCCAAAATGAATGGCCGTAATCCCGAGCTCTATGATGTCTCCCTGTTTTGCAGAACTTACAAAATTGATCTCAGAGATAAACTTGGTAACCACCTTCGGATTTTCCAGTTGAACAATTGCGTAGATGGCTGCTTCCTCGTCAATCCATTTAAGAAGACTTCCTCCAAATAAAGACCCGTTAGCATTAAGGTCTTCCGGTCGTAACCACTTTCTGGTGTGAAAATTCATAATTTGATATTTTATCCTGTTATTATTTTATACAAATCGCTTTTAATCCTGTAGTCGGCCTACTCCAATAGTTTTAAAGACTCCCACTTATTTTTAAAATAGTCCCTCTTGTCCTTTTTCAATCCCTGATACTTTCATCTCCTCTTACTTTCGAAAAAATATATGAATCTAAAATTATAACAATAAACCATTTTATTTATGTTCAAAAAACTACTACTCTTAGCATTTACAATTTTGAGCTTTTGCTCACTTTCCTTTTCCAAAGACAAAGAACTGTCAAGTATGTTTCGGGGTGACCAGGAGCACTCAGGCGCATACAGAAGCAAATTCCATAATCATTTTGGCAAAACGAAATGGAAATTTAAAACACAAGGTAAAATATTCTCTTCTCCGGCGATTTCTGACGGAATAGCCTATATCGGAAGTGAGGATAACAACCTTTACGCTGTAGACATTCGGACCGGAAAGCTTAAATGGAAATTTCAAACCGGCGGCGCTGTTCATTCCTCTCCGGCCGTTTCTAAGGGAACCGTTTACTTTCTAAGTATGGATGGATATTTCTACGCTTTGGATGCCAAAACAGGGAAAAAGAAATGGAACCCATTTAAAACCGGTGGAGAAAAACTGGTAGGAGCGACCAACTTGTGGGGTATGCAGCCCGCCGGTCAATACATGGAAGATTTTTTTGATTTCTTTTTGTCCTCCCCTGTAGTTGATGAGTCCTCTAAAAACCCGACTGTTTATTTTGGAAGCAGCGATGGCAATCTATATGCCCTTGACCTGAAAACAGGGAAGAAAAAATGGGCGTTCAAAACCGGAGGAATAATCCATACTTCTCCAGCCTTGTCCAACGGGATTGTATATATCGGAAGTTGGGATAAACATGTGTATGCTGTGGATGTTAAAACAGGACAAGAAGTCTGGAAATTCAAAACCAATGATGACTTATACATGGACGGAATGATGGAAGGAATCCAGGCTTCTCCGGTAGTTTCCGACGGAATGGTTTTCTTTGGTGCACGGGATGGCTTTTTTTATGCGAGAAATGCAAAAACAGGAGACCGGGTCTGGGAATATTACACCGGAGGATCTTGGGTAGTGTCTAGTGCTGCGGTAAGAAACGGAACAGTTTACATTAGCACTTCCGATACGTATGAGCTCATTGCGATGAACGCCAAAACCGGAGCAATAAAATTCAAATTCAGGACCAAAGGTAACCTTTTTTCTTCCCCTGCAATTGCTGGAAATACCGCCTATTTCGGCGACTTTACAGGAAGAATGATTGCCCTCGACTTAGGGTCTGAAGGAAAAAACTGGGATGAATTCAGAACAGAATCCGGAGAAATAAACGATGAAAAAGTATTGGACGAAATGGGTGAAGTAAGCTGGGCAAAACTGTTTGGAGATAAAGATCCTTACCAATATACTTCAAATACGGATGGTATGAAGCAACTTTTTACCCTTGGCCCGATTGTCTCTTCGCCTGTTGTTGAGAATGGTATTGTTTATTTTGGAAGCGCGGACGGAAATTTTTATGCCGTTGAATTAAAAAGGAAACCTGCTCCTTTTGTAGCCATTGTCTCCCCTGATTTTAATAGTGTTTATAAAACAGGCGCACCGGTGAACATAAAGCTTATTACCTCCAATCGTAAACAAATTACCAAAGTAGAATACTATACAGAGCGTCCTGGTGATTGGGGAATGATCAGAGAAAAAATAGGCGAAACAGCCGGAAAAACAGAAAGTTTTACCTGGCATCCTTCAGTAAGCGCTGACTATACAATTAAAGTAATAATAACTGTCAAGACGGGATTAAAGGCATTGGATATGGTATCCGTCAAAGTGACGGATGAAGTTCAGTCTGCAAATCAAAACGCACTAGCAAGCAAGCCAGGTCCTGTGGATAAAAAAGTAAAAAGCAGCGGCGCTATTCAAAATACTTCCGTTTACCCTAATCCTTTTGCAGACCAAACAACAATTAAATTCACTTTGGAAAATGACGGATATACAAAAGTGTCGATCTATAGAAAGCTGGATGAAATGATTACGCTTACTGAAGGCTATATGGAAGCAGGAACTTATGAGTTTGTCTGGGGCAACGTTTCTTTGCCGCCGGGAATATATTATTGCAAAATAAACTCGGATAACAATATTTCTGTGATTAGAATAATTAAAAATTAAGGGTTACTATTAGTTTCTGCAAAAGCCGGTTTGGACTTCATGTTCAGCCGGTTTTTTTATTCTGTTTTAAGCTGTTTAAGCCATTGCAAGGCGCTTTTTTCTTTTGTAAAAACTTTCGTAGGAACCTGCGAGGAACGGGATAAATAGATATACGTATTAACTATAATTTGCTGTACGTGACTGTCCACAAGGAGCGCTGCAGCCTCTACATAGGTAAAGGAATACTTTGTTGCCAGGTATTCTTTTGCATTGTTTAGCATGTACATTCCCTCTCGTGCATCGACCAGGCATTTACGGGTTATTCCCTCAGTTATTTTTAATCTTGTTTCTACTATTTTTTTTGCTGTTTCCAAGTCTATAATTATCCCCTTATAGTACCGATACCTGACAATATTGTCTTCGATCCAGATTTCAAAGTTTTCTTCTTTTATATAATTCTTTCTTATTTCACTAAGCACAAAAGAAAATTAAAAAATATTTATAAAAATTCACTGCTAGTACTTCTACAAATTTGAAATAATATCAATGATCACCTTTTCGGGGTGCTTTATCCTCATCCATTCTTTCACGTCTTCTTCGCTATCCGCTATTATTTCTATGGCCATAGGGGCAAAACCAATGAGACCTTCAGGTGTATATATCACTTCAAAAAAGAAGGGTGATTTTTTCAGGCTTTTATAACCTTCTACGGTGATGTCCAGGGTTTCCATTGGGGAGATATATGTAGATTATATACTAGTTCCCACAAAAATAGTTTCTAATAAAAAATCAGGAATATAAATGAGGTCGCATATTTACATCTGGGTTTCAAGACGAGTTCAACCGGTAAATAATTAAACTTTTATAGGTTATGCTTTTTAATCCGATACTGTTTTAAAACCTCCTCACACTCTTCCTCTAAGATTCCAGAAACGATTTCGGGCGGAACTGACCAAAAGGATATGGAATGGGTTTTTAGAATACAAAACTCACCCGAATAACCGCCTATTTCCGGGACAGTAATACCAAATACTATTTTGCCAAATTTATGATGACGAATCAGGTAAGAACACATCACACAAGGTTCATGATTGGAATAAAGCGTTGCATCAGAAAAATCATTTACTCCCTTTTCAATAGCGTCTCTTATGGCTTCAACTTCTGCATGACAGATCACATCCTCTTTAGACTTTGTAGCTTCCATCCCCTTTCCCACCAGTTCCCCATTCTTCACTATTACCGATCCAACCGGAGCATTGCCGGCTTCCATAGCTTTTCGCCCAAGTTCCAGGCAGAGCTTCATCCAGTATTCGTCCTTTTGAAAAGATTCCATTTCTGTTGTTTAAATAAGTGCTGCCTGATTCTCCACATAACATTGTTTTTCAGAATTTAAATGCTGAAAAACGAAAACAAATTATGATTATTTACAAAAAATTTTGTAGGAAAACCGATCGCAACTTGTAACACTTCGAATTGAAAGCACAATTTTTGCTCCTAGAAATCAAATTATATTCATTGATTTTTTCAAGAATTCACTTTCTTCTTCAATTTTTTTCAAAATAAATTGCTTTTTGTGGTCTGTGTTTTTAAATAAACCAAAATTCTTTAGTTCTTCTTTTGTCACCCTACATCCAGTAATGTTATATTTTTTTTGATTTGCCATATCAAAATAAAATCCAGAATAAGAGTTTGCAGGTTTTTCAAATTGCAATTGCAAGAGGCCCATTTCAATACCCGTATTTGAATAATCGGTATGACTCTCGTATTGTATATATAGCACTCTATCTTGATAAGTACAGCTTATGGATTTCCATGTTGCTTTTCTATTTCCTTTACGATCGTAAGTCACTCCGTTTGCCTTAAATCCTCCGTCCTCATATTCAACATTAAATAGTACACCGTGCCTTACGATATACTTTTCTATATCTACCGATAAATCATAGTAGTATCCCTCAATAAAGTTTGAGCCTAGCAAGATTCTTCTAAGTCCGACGCTCTTATCTATCAATTTATCAAGTAAATTATTAAAAAGAGTCGTTGTAATAACAACTAAAACAATTACAAGGATATACTTTAGGTTATGTCCATTTGGAAATGATTGTTCTACTTGTTCGTTCAAGTAAAATGTCAAAATAGCAGCTATTGTGGCTAAGACGGTTCTATATTCTCGTTTATGATTTTCAAACCAATTCATGTTATGGATTGTTAGAATGCCTTGTATAAAATTGCTATTAGTAACCGCTTTATCTGCTGACTAAATTAATAAATGTCAATGGTTTACGAAAAAATAGATGAGGGAAAGAATAAGAATTTAAAGTATTCGATTCTTATCTTGCGTAGGCTAGATAATAGAATATACAGATATCAGACTGTAGAGGAGACTACTTTTGTTAACTGACCCACACAGCCAATAAGCTCCGTGGGTCAAAAACTAGTTTTCAGATAAATTTTCTTTTTCTACCAATTCATTGGTTATAATAGTGCCAGGTTCCAGCTTCCTGAGATTCCTTTGTTCTTCTACAAAAGGCAACACCTCCAAAATCGTAGTTGTTACGATGTCCATTATTTCATAGTCAGATATGGAACTTTGGAACACAGCTTCTATTTTTTCATACGCTTCTTTTACGGTATTTCCATTTACAATCACCGTTTGTTTTTGTTTCTTTTCCTTTTCTGTTTTTTCGTCATAAGTAACCAGGGCCACTTTACATTTATACCATTTCCCGCCTTCCTCAGTAGCAGGGATCAATTCATGAACCGGATATTTGGCTACTTTTAACAGAATAAACTCCATATAGTTCGCCCCAATTTCACTGTAGATCCTTGTTTCAGCGTCCGTAAAACTCACTGCATCTACCAGATAAGTTTCAGACACATTACTTATTCCACCATCCTGATTTTCACGATTGTACTTGAACTTGCATTCATACCAACTTGCCATATCTTATATTTTTCAGTTTTAAAGTTTGTTAAAGATATAGTCTAAAGGATGAAAGCAGAAGGGCCAAGAAAAAAAATGTTAGCTATTTTTAGCCGAATGGAGCTAACTGGGAAAGTCTCAGGAAGTTATTTTAAGAACCTTTTTAGATCAGGAAATAAGATTTATCCTTCATAAAGAGTCTGTGAGTAAAATCAATTTTTGCTGAATCTTTTTATAGCGAAATATCCTCCTACGCTTAACAATAAAAATATTATTCCAATAATTGACTCTATACTTAAAGCAAAGCCAAAATTGAATCCTTCCCCGTTAACTCCTTTAAATTCCAGATGGGTAAAGCTTTTGATAATTATAAAAGCAAACAATAAAATTATCAACAGGAAAAAACTCAGCTTATATAGTTTCATTTAATAAGATTTGTGTAGGCTCGAAAAAGTTTACTTACTTCTTTAAAACGATTCATTCTCATAAGTTTTACGACGCTTTCTTTTAATCAGCATATAATCACATTAACAAATATGCACATCATAATTATTCATAAGTCAACCTTGCCCCTCTTTATTTTAAATCTTTAAAACTAATAACAAAAGTGGATCCTTTGCCATATTCGGATCTTACGGAAATACTTCCATTGATTTTGGAAGTGGCTTCTTTTGCTATATATAACCCTAAACCGGATCCGCTTGCTTTCTCATGTCCTCTATAAAACATTTGAAATATCTTTTCCAATTGTTCTGACCTGATTCCTTCACCGTTGTCCTCCACTTCAATTTGTAATTCATCCCCGTTTCTGAAAGAGGAAATTTTCACATATGGTTTATGTCCCGGACTTGATTTTTGAAATTTAATTGCATTGGACAACAAGTTATTAAGAATGATCTTAAGGCGCGTTTTATCCTGACAAATCTCAGGTTCAAGAAAATTAAAGTGAAATTGAATAGGTTTGGTTTCTGACATTTCATTCAGATTCTCAATAATCTCATTACAAAGATCTTCTAAGGATATATTTTCAGAAACCGATTGCTGCCGGTTGTTCCTGCTGTAATCCAAAACTTCAGAAATAAATAACTCCAGCTTCTTCACAGATCTCTCTATCCAATTCAAGTAATTATAATGCTCGCCGATGTCAGTAGATACCTTGCTAATATTTACCAGGCCGAGGATGGATTTAAGCGGGGCACTAAGATCATGTGAAACACTGTAGACAAACCTGTCAAGCTCTTCGTTGGTCTTTTCCAGTTCGCTGTTTTGTCTTATCAGTTTTTCGTCAGCAATCATTACATCGCTTATCACTCTTCCGGTAATTGCTGCAAAAACAAAAAGCAGGCAAGCACCAAAAAAGATATTTATCACATCCTGGTAACCTCCTACCTCATTTTCACCAAATCCTGCAAAAATCTTCGGAAGAACATAAATAATGATCAGGATATAAAAATTAGTAAGAATGGCAGGACCAAATCCAAAACGAATGGCTACATAAAGCGAAAAAAATCCATATATAAACCAGAATTCACGAAACTCCACCAGGAAAACCAACACCGATAAGCACAGAAAAACGCCTGACATTTCAAGTAATACAGCTCTTCTGGCTAGTTGAGGTGCCAGGACTTCCTCCTGAAAATAATACACCAGCTTTTTTCTTTTTAACCATGGTGATAAAAAATACAAAGCAGGAAGCGTAATAAAAAATGAGGTAGTAAACTCGCTCAGTAGGTTGCTGACAATGTATTTCCAATACGTATAGGGCGACTGAGCTCCTGTCCAGACAAGCATGGATTGTAATGAAAATGTCTCAATAATGGCAGGAATAAAAACACCCAATACCAGAAACAAAACGGTGTTGCGAATATCTGGTAGCCAGTACTTTCCATCATAAACCTTTTTGAAAAGGAACCAGGCAAAAAATGTAAAAAGTGTCTCAGGTATTGCATATAAAAACCAAAGCGGCCATTGCTCGACAGGATTACCCCACAGATAAGAGGTGCCCACAGCATTGATATACATTACCGGCAATATATTTTTTGGTCCGAACCAGAGTATAAATACAACAGAAAAAGCCGTAGGAAGATAGTAGTCAGAAACACTAAGGTCGTGTTGCGCAAGTATAGAAACATGGCTGCCAATATGAATAACCAGGAATACCAAAAGGGGGATCCAGAAGGACTGTTTCGTAGAATTCATTACTACTAAAATCAGGTAAAAGTTTATATCTTAAAATACCCTGGGATAAGTCAGGATTAAAGCAAAGTGGTATCTAATATAAAAAAAACAAATTAGCTTTTTTATATTGCAAGTCAAAGGGTTTCTTTAATGACTAAGGTTAAGAATTGTTTTTGTTACCAGTTAACTCAGCAACAAAATGAATTAGCAGAAGGGAAGAGGTTTATAAATGGACTTAATAAATGACAGTGAATAGCGATTTAATTTTCTTAATTCTTAAATGCTAAACCTTTCTTCTCTAATTCACTTCTAAGTTTTGGTATAGTGGATGGCCCCATACCATGAAGCTTGAGGATCTCGACTTCTGAATAGTCAGAAAGTTTTTCTAAAGTTACAATTCCTTCACTTTCCAATGCACGTCTGGCAGGAGCTGAAATCATTGAAAGGAAGCTGTCCTTTGGTTTCCGCTCATTTTCGCAAACCGGACAAGTCGGGCAATCGCTTGTTTTATAGAACTTGTGTCCTTTTTCACAAACTTTTAACTTTCTATTTTGCGTCGTCATATTTTACAAATTTAAGTAGCCTGGCACAAAATTCAGGGGGTAAAATACGGCAGTTTAAGGGGGCAATTCTGAAATATTGTATTAATGGTAAATCTGCTTTAAAAAAAACCGCAGACCATTTCATAGTAATGGCCTGCGGTTTTGTAATTGGTTTATAAGAACTTAAAAAAGCAATTCTATTCAGTCGATTTTTTCCTGATTTTATTGACGTACAAATACTTGGGAACCACCGTTAGAAATTCCGTCAATCATTACATTTGATCCGATTGTTATAGAATTTCCATCTTCACTCATAGTTATGTCCCCTTCATAAGACCACACTGTTTCCACAGGCACACCATTTGTACGACGGGTCCATAATTCCAAACAAGTCCACTTATTGTCAGAAACTTTACTAATATCTTTAATTTTAGTATCACCCAGACTGACTATTCCATGATCAGCAGCGTCTTGCCAATTAGAATTAAAACTGTAGAAGACCCCTGTAGTACCTGAAATAATCAACCCCGTACCACTTGAATGTAACCAGGTTCCGTCAAGCTCAAAACTTGGTGTATTGTCACCACCGGTAGTTGTAAAAGTTACTTCAGTGCCATAGGCTGTACCTGCACTGTTTGTAGCAAAGGCCCGAAGATAGTATGTAGTATTTGCTGACAAGCCATTTATACCAAGAACAAAAATACCGTCCCCGGCTGCACTTCCGTCAATTATTTTGGTAGATAAAGCGATTGTAGGATTTGGTGAGGTGCTCCAAACAAATCCCCGTGCTGTGATTGCAGAACCATTATCGGAAATAAGATCTCCAACTGCCACGACAGTATTATTTTCAATAGAAGACACCTCTAAAGTATTTACCGCAGGCAATTCATTTTCTTCATTTTCTGTAGGACAAGAAAAGGTATATTCCCACTTTGTGCCACCATCCTCACAACCTGAGACGACAACTTCAATGTTTGTTCCATAGTCGGGATTATAATTGAACAAAAATTCAGATTCTTTGCCTACATATCCTTTACTTTCTGTTGCTACAATACAATCAGCCGCTTTTCTCAATGTGTTTCTTTCAGTGATCTGTCCTGTACCTCCAATCCATGTTCCGTTTTGAAAAACATCAATTTTGTCCTTAACATTATAAGTGTCATAACTAATTTTTATTTGACCTACAGTGTTTGGAACTTCAAACAAATTACTCGTAAGACCTTCGCCTCCGGAAACTTTTGTTACTCCACATTTACTTGGCTTAGTAACTGTTATGATCACCTCGGTAGACAAGCTTATGTTTTTATCTGAATCATAAAATTTTAAAATCAGGACAAATGTTCCTTCCTCCACTTCTGAAGGCAAGGTGAAAGGAACAGAAACTGTTCCATTTGAAGTGGTTGTATTTATAGGCACATCAAAGTATTGAGATGCACCTTCTACCTGGATATAAACACCATCTATTTCTGACAAAGCGGCCACATCTACAGGAATATATATTTTACTTCCCGCATTGTAGGAAACGCTTTTATCAAAATGGGATACAACCGGCGCTTCTGAAGGAGATGATGATTGGGGTAACGCTGATTCGTTTATTACTTCTGAATTTCGAAAAACCAGTATTTCCGAAAGCTCATCTGCATTAGATGGAGATATTATTCCATCTTCATCATCGGAATTATTATCCGGACCAGCCGCATCTTCTGTATTACAGGAAAATACAAGGGTTAAAATAAAAATTAATACAGTAAAAAGAGGTAAATTTTTTTTCATAGAAGTTTAAATTATTATAGTTTGATTTTTTGAATACAGAGTCATAGATGGCTTTTTTGCCAACATGGTTTGATAGATTAGCAAGCTAAGAGAGCTGGTTGTTATTTTGAATGGCTTATTTCGATTTTATAAATACACCGAAATCAATTGTCAAAGTTAGGTAGGTGGAATAAAAAATAAAATACCCCTTTCTGGGTATTTTTTTAATTAATCAAATAATTATGCAATTTTTATATTTCACTTCTTCCGGGAATTGATAAATAATCAACTTCTTTATTGATTAAACGACAAAGTTACCGCGAACATGACTTACGATGATTTGACGTGGACGCGTCCAACAGCTTCAAAATATCTACAGCATTTGCAAAAAGGATCTTGAACCGGCTAGGATGCTTTCTTTTAATTACCACCACTTATCTCGATCCTTTTTTCTGGATCTTCACATTTCCTTCCAATAATCAGGAGATCTCTTGTAACCTAAGAACGTATTCTTACTCTAAGAATAGTGCTCAAGCTTGAAGAGAGAAAACCCTGGTATTCTAAAAACAACAGCTTTAATTAAATCGCTATCGTTTTTAGTACTGAGGATTTTTATGGTCCTGAATACTTTCAGAGTATGGCAGAAATCAAATTATCAGAATACGCCTTAATCGGAAATTCCCGATCGGCCGCCCTTGTATCACACAACGGTTCTATCGATTGGTGCTGTATTCCTGAGTTTGACTCTTCAAGTATTTTCGCCTCAATACTCGATAGCAGGAAAGGCGGTTTTTTTTCAATTGCTCCCGTGCCTCCCTTTCGTTCGGTGCAAAGCTATTTGTCCGAAACAAACGTAGCGGAGACTTATTTTACCACTGACGAAGGTGAGGTCAGACTTTGGGATGCCTTTACTGTAATGGATGAGGAGGAAAAGACACGTGCACTTTTCCCGGATCATGAAATTCTCCGCATAATAGAAGGTGTATCTGGCACAGTACGGGTAAAGTTTGAGTATATGCCTAAAACATTTTATGGAAAAAACACTCCTCATCTCAGGGATTCCAAAAAACTGGGAATCAATTTCTCCTGGAAAGGTCATTATTTCAATCTGCTGACTACCCTTCCGCCTTCCATGATTAGTATATCTGATGAAAGAAGTATGGCTCAGGCTGAATTTGAAGTGAAAAAAGGAGAGCGGGTAATATTTTCATTGAGCTACTCTAATCAAGGTCCGGCTGTTCTTCCTGAACTACACGCAACAGGCTATAAACGAATGCTCAATACGATAAACTTCTGGAAAAACTGGCTGGACAAGTGCACATACGATGGGTTGTACAAGGAGCACGTCAAACGGAGTGCACTCGCACTGAAACTATTAACCCATGCGCCTTCCG
>Ga0196965_1000926_pt1 | contig 13290 bp, 11 predicted proteins | sample S1_20metaG_FD_148668 | JGI IMG/M metagenome (GOLD analysis project Ga0196965, IMG submission 148668) | Soil microbial communities from Anza Borrego desert, Southern California, United States - S1_20 | ecosystem: Environmental > Terrestrial > Soil > Desert | place: USA: California | collected... | reverse complement strand
TTTGGTTGCTGCATAAGCTGCATGATAGGCTAATGGGTTTTCACTTTCGATGGATCCCATATTGATGAGTCGGCCATAACCCTGGCTGCGGAACTGCCGCAAAGCAACGTGACTTCCGTAAATGAAACCTTTTAGATTAATGTCAACCATCTTTGCCTGATCTTCTATCGGGATATCCCAGAAACGTCCGATGGCACCCACGCCGGCCATATTGATCCACACGTCGATCTTGCCATATTGTTTGATTGCTTCGTCTGCCAGGCGCTGCACATCTTCCGGTTTGCTGATGTCCATGGTAACGACAAGCGCTGTTCCACCATTCGCCCTGACTTTGCTGGCCACTTCTTCGAGGAGTTCTGTTCTTCTGGAAGCCAGTACAACGTTTGCCTTATACGCGCCAAGCTGCTCCGCTACACCACGGCCAAATCCGCTGGATGCCCCTACAATAACAAAAGTTTTACGAGCCGTTTTACGTTGCCCTGCAGATCCGAGTTCCCATGTTAGGCAGCTGCTTAAGAAAAGTAATGGAAACATAAGGAGTGAAACCGAAGCGAGCCTAACTCGCGAAAATTGATATTGAATCATGTCATTAATTTAGGTTCAGCGATTCGAATTATTTTAAGGCATGCTTTTCAGATCTCTGTTTTGCCTGATCCAAACAGGGAAATGCTGCCGCTTAGATCAAGAATGAAAGAGATTCAGATAATAATCAAAACAGCGTTGGAGCTTGAACAAAAATTTTATACCTGCTGCGTCCCTTGCTTCATATTGTAGCGCAGCGATAATGTTGTTTGGTATAATTTTTTATATTTACCTAATCCCCCAGGTACGCAGGTGATTGTTATTTTAAAAAAATAAACTTAAACAAATGATTACGACACAACTTGGAGCTGTAGAACAACAAATCAGGTTACAAGAAAAAATGTTATTGGACGCTGTTAAAAAAAGTGATGTACAGGTGTTGGATGAATTACTGCATGACAACCTCTTGTTTTGTATTCCGGGTGGCGACACAGTGACAAAGGCCATGGATCTTGCTGCTCATCAATCCCGACAAATGGTGGTCAATTCGCTATCGGCCAGTGAACTCGTTGTACAGGTAATTGACGAAGGTACCGCCGTTGTTTCTGTGAAGATCACGACGGATGGAAAAATGATCGATCAACCAATTGCTGGTGATTTTCGCTATATCCGCGTATGGAAATTAATGGGTACTAAGTGGAAGATAATTGGCGGAAGCTGCAGCCCGATTTTATAAAGTTATGCTATTGCAGGAATCAACATCTGTAACACTTTACAGATAACAAGATTATTGCATAAGTTCAATGATATTTTCGCTCAACATAGAATAGACATCAAACATCAACACCGCAGAGAGCATAGTGGAAATGACCAATATTAGCAGTGCATGCTTTCTCTCAAGTTTATTGTTCACTTTTATTTGCTGAAGCAAATACGATCGCTCTTCCAGTGACAAACTTTTCTGTCTGTCAAAATCGTTTTCTCGCTAGCATTATATCCTCCCTGTTCAAATGGTTTACGCTTATGCTGTTTAAGCAGCGCCCTGTTCCGCTTATTCGTTTCATACATTTTTCCGATAAAACCTCCTCCGAGCATTGTAATGTTTTTATTAGAATATAATGTTAAGAACAATTATCAAAAAGGTGACAGAGATCAATTTTACGAAAAACTAGCTAGTACCTGTTTTCTTTTCTTATCCCTTCATTATCTTTTTCCGGTGTGAGAGTCCCCAATTCGCAATTGTAATGATCACTTCCTCCAGTGATTTGCCATAGGGTGTAATTTCATATTCTACAGTAATGGGCTTTGTATCCATTACAGTTCGTTTTACAAGTTGATGGGCTTCCAGGTCGTGCAGTTCTTTGGAGAGCATCTTTGCAGCAATGCCAGGTACTTCGCGCATCACATCCATAAAGCGCATACGGCCACCGAAAAGCAACGCACCTATAATCTCAATTTTCCACTTGCCACTTAATACATCAATGGCATCACGGATACCCATAACACGTTCGCGGTGGTCTGCCGCGCCACAATGCGGTTTTTCGCTTACCGGTGAGCAAACCAGAGTCGTTTCGTTATTCATACTGCAAGATCCACAGTAAATAACACATTGTCAACCTGGTTTCCCCGAGGTAACCGGTTTCTACAAGGAAACCCATTACGCATGTAAAGTTGATTTCCCGGAGGTTTGTCGAATAAAACAATAGACTATGAAACGAGATAAAGTTATTTACTGGATCACCACCGGACTGGTAGCCGCCGCAATGTTAACGAGTGCTACGATGTACCTGATGCGAAATCCGGAACTTATGCAAAGTTTTGAAACACTAGGTATACCGTTGTACTTTGTCACTATGCTCGGTATTACGAAACTTTTGGGCGCTATAGCGCTTATTATTCCGGGTGGGGAGAAACTAAAGGAATGGGCTTATGCTGGATTTGCGTTTACTTTTATTGGAGCGGTATGGACACATATCGCAACTGGTACACCCTGGATAGCACCACTCATTTTTCTGGCGTTGTTGTCCATTTCTTATCTATTTCGGTTGAGAGTTTCGAAAGCGAGTTAAAACGATTAGGCTTGGCGATACAAATTTTCTTTATCATTCAGAAAAACATGAATGTAAGAAACGCCAAGAGATACTAACATTCGAAAGTGATCCGGCACTACCATTCTTTACTTTAATTTTTATATTTAAAGCTTGTTTTAGCTTTAATATTAAAAGGTAGAGAATGGGTTTCAGTAGTCATCACAGTTTTGCTTTTTTGTTCATTGTTTTTTGTTATAACATCGCATACTCACAAAGTGAGCGGGAAATTGTTTCACAATACAGAAAAGCGCTCGATCAAAGTGTACACGAGGAGGCCATCAAGACTTTCAGATTTAAGGGCGAATTATCCATGCAGAAACTTAGGTTTCCCATGGTGCTTAGCTTTAAAGCTCCTTCGCTAATGCGGATAGAAATGAGTTTCCAGGACCTGACCTTCCTCCAGGTATCCAATGATTCTTTACAATGGAAATATAATCCTATGGAAGACAAACATTTGATCACGCCTGTTGTAAAGAACGAGGACGGTTCCCCGGATCAGGATGAAACATTTGACTTTGTTAACGATGATCTGCTGAATTATGATAATCGTGGCTATCGGTTAAAATTACAAGGAACGGAAAAAATAGATTCCCTGGAAGTTTATGTATTAGAATTGACAAAGGATAAAAAAGCAAAAACAAAATATTTTATAAATCAGAAAACCTTTTTGATTTACAAGGTGCAAGATGAAAAAGGTTACCGCTATTTTTCGAATTATATCAAACAGGATGGCTTTGTGTTTCCGCATTCTATTTTAAATGTTAGTAAGGACCAAACACTTGATATTAACTTAAGTCACCTTGAATTTAATGTAACGTTGGATGATTCTTTGTTCGTGATACCGCAAAGTGCATTCGATAAGAGTAGCAAACAAGATCATGTCATTGAAGCCATGTTATCGCGGGCAGATGATCTTTACGAAGCAGGAAACTACGACAGTGCCGTTGTCCATTATACAAAGGTTATAAAATCGAGTGAGGGAAATTATCGCGCGTTAAATTCCCGTGGATTAACTAAAATTCAACTAAAGAACTTTTACGAGGCAATTGGTGATTTCAATGCTGCCATTGAAATAGATCCATCAGGATCGAAAGCATTTAACAATCTCGGACTGGCGAAGTTTTACCTCGGCGACCTGACCGGTGCAATTAAAGATTACTCGAAGGCGATCGAATTGGAACCAGCGTTTTTTATTGCCTTTAAAAACCGTGGATTAGCGTATATCAACAACAGGAATTTTGAATCGGCTGCAAGTGATTTTAAAGAAGCGATCAGAATTAAACCGGAAGATGGTGAAGCACATCTCAGACATGGCGTAGCACTGGCTGAACTTGGGAATTTTGATGATGCTTTGGCTTCATACAATCTTGCGATAGTCAACAACTTAAAAAGTGCTGAAGTTTATAATTACAAAGGGGTGTCTCAATTTAGGCTTGAAAAATACGATAGTGCAACGGTAAATTTTCGTGATGCGTTTAAACTGGCTCCGGATAACCTGCAATACCTGGAAAATTATGGCCGGGCACTCTACGAAGCGGGTGATTATAAAACAGCAACTACTCAATTTGAACTTTATCTAAAGAAGCAAAGTGATAATTCTGACATCCATAATTTGATCGGCCTTTGTAAATTCAACGACGAGAATTTCAAAGGCGCAATTAAAGATTTCACAAAGTCGATCGAATTGAACGGAGAAGAGGCTACTTATTTTGATAATCGCGCTACAGCAAAAGAAATGATTGAAGACTACGAAGGCGCAATAAAGGATTACAGTGAATCTATCCGGATCTATCCCAATGACGCAAGCGTATTTTATAAAAGAGGTTTAGTTAAATTGTTAACATCGAAAAAACTGGAAGGATGTATGGATCTGGCTACGGCAAACGAAATGCAGTATGAGCCAGCCAAGGATGCCATCTTAAGTAATTGTCACTAATCATCGGCGTAATCAAAAATGCGCGGTATCCATGCGTAGGGAATGGAATTTTATCAAGGGCATGCTCCTGCGAATTGATAATGCTATTCAGCTTCAAATCCATAAAAGGAAAGTTCACGCATATTCCACACGACTTCAAAATCGAAAGGCTGACCTCGCCTTTCACCATGGACAACAGTTTCCGAACGCGTTAATGTGATGCGTACATACTTTGCCTTCATCGGCCCAAACCGGATGCTGGTGAACGAACCTCTACCCTGTCCGTTGGAAACAACATTAACCCAGTCAGAACCATTCGTTGACACCTCGACATCATAACCGCAGGGAAAGGTGGGTATTGGAGGTGGAGAACCCTCGCGCCACCCTCTGCTGATCGGAGGCGATTTAAATTGTAATTCGGTAAGTCGAACCGATGTTGGGAATTCAACTTGAAACCACATGCCTTTTTGTTGCGTGATTCCGGTTGTCCAACCTTCAAACGTAAACGCACCTAACGGTGAGGCTGTACTTCCTTTTCGGATTTCGCCAGTATGGCTCGCTGTAGCTTTCCAGCGCTGATCAGCAACCAAAAGCTTCGGAATCGAAGGCCACAATGTTTCAAACGTATAAGGCGTTTTTTGTTTGGAAGTTTCCTGTCGTATGCGAGCTACATCATTGACTGTAACAAGCGATGATTCATTTTCAAAATTCACCCTGATAAAAGATGCAATAGAAGCTATCCATTCATCGGAATTGTTACCCATCGGCGCCATCAGGCCACCAGTGTAGGATTCTTTCCCAAGTTTTCCCGTTAAGCCGTGAAGCAACACTTTAGTGACATAATCAGGATGCGCCTGAACACGCTTTGATCCTACAAACGAAGGTGCCATTAACTTACCTTCCCCAAACGGTGTCCCTGTTCCCAACGCACCATGGCAGGCGGAACAAAAGCTGGAGTAGATTTCAGCGCCTGCATTCACAAGCGCTGTTTCTTCTGCATTAAAATCCGGATAGCTTCTCCCAAAAAACGAATTGACAATGGGCGGATCCAATACCTGTTTTCCCACGAGTTGAACCCCTTGTGTACTATCTGAAGCAAGGATTTTTTTCACCACGGCGTTTGTGCCAGGGATTTTTAAAAGTCTACCCGTCATCATGGCACGCATCTTCACCTGAATGTCTTCATCCCGCATCATCGTTAGATAAATTTTTTCAAATGACTTATCTCCGGATTTATATAGTGATTCACTTACCCATAATGCCTGCATTCGCATCCGCGGATCAGGGTCTTCCATCAATGATTTTACCAATGAAGATTCTAAAGCGCCAATGCCTTCGAGGGACCACAAAGCATGAAAACGTGTGACCAGGTTTTGGTGCGACTCAACCATGTTTATTAACGCAGATGCTACAGACTTGTCCCGGCGTTGTACCAGGATTTGCTGCGCCATATCACGCCACCACCCATTTGGATGTTCAAGGTGCCGGAGTAACTCCTTGGTTGATTCTTCATACATCCGCGGCTGCGTTTTGTCGCGTTGGAGATCCTTGTGTGTGAGTCGCCAGATTCTGCCGAGGTTCACCACTTTATCGAGTTGATATTGTTCAATTTTTGTTCGCAGGTACGATCCTACCGGAGTCCATTCTCCCTCCTGGATAATACCGTGATACATGTCTACAATATACATGGTACCATCCGGTGCGGTTGCCATATCAACTGGTCTGAACAAAGGATCGGTGGATCGGATAAATTCTGATTGTTGTTCCTGGTAAACATTGTGAAGGGTGGTAAGTCCCTCACGCACTTCTGCGTCTACCTGCCTGACAATGCGTGCTACGGGTTCACCATAAAAGTATTGGCCTTTTAAATCGTCTGGAAGACGATGCCCCCTAAAGATGTCGTTACCTGCTGCACCTGTTACACGATTCAGTGCTCCGTCAGGCATACGCACTGCTTGCATCCCACCCTGCATATCGGCAAGCTTAATGGGTGCGCCCCATGGCACATCAAATCCATCTGCATAATTTTTTTCTACCACATAATCACCATAGTGAATGGGAAACTGAAAGTAGGTAGGCAGTCCGTTGGATCCACCCTGAAACCATAGCTTACCATCGTCGTCGTGGGTAATACCCCACTGCGCATGATTGGACCCAGTGGATTCGCGCACTACGCCATTCGGTGTCCAGCGCACGCGAAACGGATTAACGGTACTGTACAACCAGTTGTCCATACCCCAGTATAAAAATGCCTGTTGATGTTCAACATTGCCAGGACGGCCAAAGTTATCGGTAAAGAATTCTTTTTTATCAGCCCGGCCATCACCATCTGTGTCGGTGTACTTATAAACATTGTCGGCATTGGTTTCCATCGTGAGAATACTATTGGGGCCAACAGGCAGAACAAAACGCGGAAACACCAGGCTGTCAACAAACATCCCCCCTGTTTCATAAACGCCATCGTTATCTTTGTCCTCCCACCGTGAAATACCACTCACCGGTTTAAGCGTACCTTCAGAATCAACCGTAAGCATGTATGAACGAAGCTCAAGCACGTACATTCTCCCATTGCCGTCAAAGGTGATTGCGCCAGGTTGTTGTATCTGAGGTTCCGTTAAAACTGCTTGTAGTTCATACCCCGGAGGAAGCAGAAATTTTTTCGCTTCTTCTGCTACAGGTAAAGGAAGCACCGGTGGTTTAGGTTCAAGATCGATGCCTTTCCAGATTGCATTGGTGGTATCGGCCCCCGGGGGAAGGCTTACAACAGGCCATTCGGCTTTCTTTTGTGAACATCCAAGAATAGTGAAGACAGCCGTAAAGGCATGTAGAAAAATAAGGGATCGCGTTATTCTCATTCGTGTAACGTACATTTTACCTTCATCGGTTTTGACTTTTCAAAAATATCCACCCATATCCATATTACCGAGATGGGGAAATAAGTATTATAATGGTAAGCAGTTTTTATCATAAGATGTGCAGACTACGTATCTGACGGTATAATCAAGAGATCAACGGAGATTAATTTAATTAATCTAGCTGATTAAACACATGCTCATTTATGCTTATCTTTATTTTCAATGGGCTTGTGTTGTTGCTATCAAAACGCCATTGAATAATGTTCATCATCGCAGTAATCAAGAAAAGACTATGCAAAGCAATTTAATGAGAAAAACACTGTATACAATTGTCCTGATCACAATTGGTTTTTTACAGGATGCGAAAGCTCAGGAGATCGGACTCCAGATGGGAAGTATGCGTAAAATGTTCAAGGAAGGAATGCCGGCAACGCTGGCGCGAATAAAGGAACTGGGCATTACCGAGCTTGAAGGCGGTTTTGGTCGCGGCGTTAACAGAGATGAATTCAAAAGGTTACTTCAGCAACATGGTCTTAAAATTATTGCTACTGGCGCAGCCTTTGAGCGACTACAACATCCGGATAGTCTCCGAAAGGTGATTGCAAATGCAAAAGATCTTGGCGCGCAATACATAGTGTGTTACTGGATTCCACACAACGGAGACGATTTTACCTTTGCGGATATGCAAAAGGCAGTAGCGGTATTTAATTCTGCCGGGAAAACGTTAAGGGAGCATGGACTAAACTTCTGTTATCATCCGCATGGCTACGAATTCAGACCGTATGACGAAGGCACAGGTACTTTGTTTGAATATATGATGGACAATACCGATCCTCAATATGTGAATTATCAAATGGATGTTTTCTGGATTAAAAATCCCGGACAAGATCCGGTTGCGTTGTTGAAGAAATATCCGACCCGTTGGAAAATGCTTCATTTAAAAGACCGACGTGATGGAACACCGGATAATTTAAACGGCAGGCAGGACGTAGAAACCAATGTTGTGCTTGGAACTGGCGACGTTGGGATAGCAGCGGTTATGGAGGCTGCCATGGAAATTGGTATAAAGCATTATTTTATTGAAGACGAATCTTCGCGTGCATTGGAACAGGTGCCATTAAGTATTGCCTATTTGAAGACGTTGAAATGAGTCGAGATATTATTTTTTCACAGCAATCACTATTCCCGTAGCCCAACATTGTTTTGTCAGCACAAGATCGTTCCTTGTATTGAGATACTTAACAAGATCAATCGCTTTTTGATGATGGCCATCGGGCCAGTTCTCTTGCGGGAGCATGTCATCAATAATATAAAGTCCTCCCTTATTGAGCATGGATAAAACCTCATAAAGCAATAAATATTTTCCATGCCATGTATCTGCAAAGATGTAATCGAATTTTTGTTCTTTGTTGTTGTTCACCCACTCCTCTCCGTCTGTGGTGATTAGTTTCAGTCGTGTATCGTTGCCTAAAAATCGCGTTGCTATATCCAGGAAGTGGTGGTCATGATCAATTGAAATCAATGTTGAGTCTGTGTCCATCCCATTCAATATCCAAGATGTAGATAACCCTGTTCCAGTACCAAGTTCTAAAAATTTTCCAACAGGTTTTGATGCCGCAAGGGTTCGTAGCAATGAGCATGTCACGATATCCGATGCCATAGTGAATCCGGAGGCCTGTGTCGCATCACGTATGGCGATGTATTTTTCCGGTAACGCCTGATTAATTTCTTCTGTCATACTTGTTGATGTTTGAATGATGTTGTACAACATAGATAATTAAAATTATGTAACATCAATCAATCATCGCTAAGTCATTAAGCGATAAAATGCATAATGACGAAATCACAAATTGATATTTCGTAAAGACAATACGTGACAGAATTTTAACTATACAAGCTAACGTTTGGTTTCGCTGTCAGAGCGAAGAATTCTTGATTCTAATTATGCGTCGTCAGGATGTTTGTTGGACTAAAGTCATTGGATGCCCGTCAATAGCGGGCTTTAGCCCAAATAATTTTTACTATAATGATTAACGGCGTTCTCTCAACACGCAACGCTAAACCCTCCAAGAAAATGTTATATGGGGACCGTCGCTCGGAAACATAGCAAAAAAACAATAGCGCACTGTTTCCCTTCCGGTCTCACACAACGACCAATTCTTAAGCACTTCGTTGCGATAATTATTTCTCATCTAAAAACTTCTCTATGAAAAAATTACTATTTACGATGTTGTGTTGTGCACTCTTTAACTGTTGGTGTACACGCGCGTTTTCCCAAGACAAGGGAGATGGCAAACGAGGATTCAATTGTGGTACAATGGATGGCTATTGGGACCGGATCAGGAAAGATGACAAATTCCGGCGAGGAGAAGAAAAGCTCAATGGAATGATCGAAGCTTACGTTAAGAACCTAAGGGAAACCGGAGAGGCGGCTTTGTTTACCGATGTAATCAGGATTCCGGTTGTTGTTCACGTCGTTCATAATACAACAACGGAAAACATTTCGGATGCACAGATTCAAAGTCAGATTGACGCATTAAACCGCGATTTCAGAAGAGCGAATGCAGACATCAGTGCTGTGCCAGCCGCATTCAGTGGCCTTACATCCGACCTAAGAATTGAATTTGAATTGGCAAGTCGTGACCCTGATTGTAATGCAACCAACGGGATTACCCGTACAGCCACTACGGTAACTTCATTTGATAATTGTGATTTTTGTACAACTCCGGAAACCAGGAACCCTGTAAAGTTTACCAGCAGTGGCGGAAGAGATGCCTGGCCAAGTGATCAGTATTTAAATCTTTGGGTCTGCGATTTACTTGGAGGGCTCGCTGGTTACGCAAGTTTTCCGGAAGATCTTGCCGCGCGTCCAACAGAAGATGGCGTGGTCATGGATTACCAATATTTTGGAACTACTGGAACCGTTTCATCACCATTTCACCTGGGGCGTGTCTGCGCGCATGAAATTGGTCACTGGCTTAGTCTGCGTCACATCTGGGGCGATGATACCGTCGGGCCAGTCGATATTTGTGATGGTACCGACTTCGTTGATGACACACCGAACCAGGAAGGTCCGAATTCTGGTTGTCCGGGTTTTCCACATACTTCCTGCGGTAATGCACCCAACGGTGATATGTTCATGAACTACATGGATTATGTTGATAATACGTGTATGGTGATGTTTTCACATGGGCAATCTGAGCGTGTAGTCGCTGCGTTATCAACCGTAAGGTCATCGCTCATCGGTTCACCGGGATTGGTCCCTCCAGATGGCGTACCAGGACCGGATCTTTGGTCGCAGGATACGAATGAAGACATCGGTGATGAACCAAACAATCTTTCTCCTGACTTTTACCGGAGCAACGATATCTGGGTGAGAAACACCAACGATGGATTTACGAATCATGAACATCTTAATCCGGTATATAATCCTTCCAGTCCAAATTACATTTATGTTCGCGTTCGCAACCGGAGTTGTTCAGGAAGCCAGACAGGTGATGTAAAACTATATTGGGCATTTGCGGCAAGCGGATTAAGCTGGCCCGCCCCATGGGATGGTAGTGTTGCTTCGCCCGCCTTGATGGGAAATCCTGTGGGTAGCCAGTCCGTTACCGTAGACGGTGGTGAATTCGAGATCCTCGAGTTTGAATGGTATCCGCCAAATCCTGAAGACTATGCTTCGTTCGGTGCCGACAAAAGTCATTTTTGCCTCTTGTCGCGAATTGAGACAGCAACATCAGCTCCGTTTGGAATGACGCATCCGGAAACCGGGAATCTCGGTAACAATGTCAAGAACAATAACAACATCGCTTGGAAAAATGTGACGGTTGTTGGTGGTTCTACTGGTGGAGGATTCACACTTATCGTTGGAAATTATTCTACGGGTGAGATGAAGACACGGCTCACGTTTGATAATGTTAAAAATGCGGCCTCAGTGTTTGAATGGGGTCAGGTTTTCGTTGAGCTTCCGGATAAATTATACGATAAATGGAAAGAAGGCGGAATGAAGCAAAAGGGTGTACAACAGGTTTCAACCAACGTGTTTCAATTGCTTCGTCCATCCGCTTACCTCGGTGATTTCAACTTTAAGCCGATGGAAATATATCCCATGCATTTCAAGTTTGTTCCTAACCCTCAAACAAACATCACCCAGGTGTACAAGTTGAAAGTAGAGCAACTGGATCTCAGTACGAATAGTGTGTTTGGTGGAGAAATCTATACAATTAAACAATTGGGTACCGGTCTGGATGATGGTAAAGACGGTAAAACCATAAACGTACGGGAAGAAAACGAAAAAGAGAAAGTACCTGTGACGTTCTACCCTAATCCTTCACGTGGATCCATAACTATGGTGAATAAGGATGGGATAACCGGTGATGCGTTAATTTCAGTTTATGATCAGGTCGGTGACGTCAGGTTCAGCCAAAAGCATACGTTCAAAAATGATCGGGATCAACTTAATCTCGACCTTGGCAAGCTCGATGCCGGGCTTTATATCATGAAAATCGAAACGAAAAACGGTTCTTATAAAATGAAAGTATTCATTCAATAAATTAAACTAATGGAGTGCCGGTGAAATTGCCGGTTCTCCATTTCTATTCACCCATGAAAACGTTTATCATCGTGTCAACAATCTGTATTTCATTTACACTCCGGTTGTTTCAGGAAGATAAGATGACGGCATTGTATGGTATCTGGAGCAGTTATCAGCAAGCTGTGACGGAAGATATGACCGGATGGAAGGCATATGAAAAGGTCAGTGATCTGGAAGCATTGTCCCCGTTCACGGATTATTTTAAAATAAATAAAGACGGTACTTTTTTATGGCGATACCCCGGCCGTAGTGATTCGTATGTTTCTCAGGAAGGAACATGGTACAAAAGCGAAAACAACAACATCGTTCTTTCATTTCACAACGAAAAATTCAAAGACATAGTTGTTACACTCAAAGATATCGATCGAAATCTCATCTGGACGAAAAGGAAATAGCTTTTTTGGGTGGGTTATACTTATGTGTTTTGTGATGAGCTTCATGCTGCAAGCGGCAAGCTTCAGGTTGTTTTCGATATTGAACGTCGTTGTGCAATAGCCATGAGCTGTGAGCTTCGAGCTGCGAGTTTGTTTGGTAATAACGTAGGGAATTTCGAAAACTGCCGCGATAGCACCTCACCGCGGAGGCGCTGAGACGCTAAGTTTCGCAAAGTGAATCCTATTTAACACTTCGCGTGCCGCTGCGTCTTCGCGACTTCGCGGTGAGAAAAACACGACCATTGTACTATCGCAATTTGATAAATACGCTTAACCGCAAACATAGGGAGGCGCTGAGACGGGGAGGTACACTAAGTTGAATCAATAATAAACTGAAGTGTAAATTAAGGAATTGGAATCACTTCGTATCACAAAACCAACCTCAAACATCAGACATCAAACTTCAAACAACTTTCGAAAAACCATTCGTTATCTAAGCGCCACCTTTGAATCTTGAACCTTGGACTTCGAACTTCGAAACATTGAACTTCTGTACTTTCAGTACATCAGCATCAATGTGTTGTTTAAACTGATTACCTTTGGTGCAATGCCTAACTTTCGAGCCGTTCGTAGAAAGATCAAATATCGATTTCTCTATTTCCTGATAAAATTCTTTATGACCATCGCGAATGTGATGCCGCGTACCATCTGGCTTAGCTTGTGTGGCGGTTTAGGATGGCTGGCGTATGTCTTTGCCGCCAAATCAAGAAAACAAACGCTCAGCCACCTTACGCTTGCTTTCGAAAAGGAAAAATCGCCCGCTGAACTGAAGAGAATTTCGCGCGAGGTTTTTATCATGCTGGGAAAAAACGCAGGCGATGTATTGCGGTCGGCGGGTGTATCCTCGCTCGATGAATTGAATAAATTCGTTGTAATGAAA
>Ga0196965_1000925_pt1 | contig 13296 bp, 9 predicted proteins | sample S1_20metaG_FD_148668 | JGI IMG/M metagenome (GOLD analysis project Ga0196965, IMG submission 148668) | Soil microbial communities from Anza Borrego desert, Southern California, United States - S1_20 | ecosystem: Environmental > Terrestrial > Soil > Desert | place: USA: California | collected... | reverse complement strand
CGTTTGGTGGAGCTAGGCGCGGAAACTCCTGCAAGAAACCCATACGTAGCTGAAATGTACAAACTAGCATTAGAAGGAAAACTCTATAGCAGATCAGTACCTTAATTTTTTTTTGTTATTTTTTGTTATTGTTAAACTATTGTTATTGTTCTATCACCATATTTTGACTGCAAAAGCAAGAGGATTAAAATCCTAGTTAACTAAAACGTCATTACTTATCAAATTCTTAATTTTTTTGTAGTTTTGTATAAAATGAACTGCCGGTAATTGGTAAGAAACAGAGGTTATCCTATTGATATTTAATCAGTAGGCTCATCGATCTCTGAAGCTGTTGATTGCTTTAGCTTATCTGAAAAGCTTATTGTCTTACCATGATCGGATATGGATATATGAGTATCCACTCTAATCTTCAAACCAAGTGATCTATAAACACTAAGCATATCTCCACCAGATATTCGAGAAATTTCTCCAAATCTTATTAACTCGTTTAACCTCTTTATAATTATTCTAGTTTGAAAAGGAAATTGTTGTTCTGCAAGCTTTAGAACTTCATCGCCTCTGTCATACATATAACGCAGCAAAAAATTTCTTTCAGAATCAATTCCATCAGATTTTTGCTTATTTATTTGATTTTGGAGTTCCAAATTGCTCTTTTCTTTCTCCTGCTCCTGTTTTTCTTTGAATGCCAATTGTTCCTGTAATTTCTTCATCTTCCGTGCTTTAATCATTTCAAGATCTGGATCATCCATGCCTCAATTCTTACCTGCGTCCAATTTAACCTTTGATGACTCCCAGTGGGACAAGTCTAGCTACTTTTGTCGCGATCCCCACATTATGTGACACATCTGCAACCATATCTACATCCTTGTATGCATCAGGCGATTCCTCAATAAGGCCGTTTTTAGTTAAAGATCTAACATATATTCCTCTTGACTCTAATTTTTTCTTGACACTATCTAGCGTATTAGTTCTTTTTGCCTCTGATCTTGACATGGTTCTACCTGCGCCATGGGCTGTGGACCCAAAGCTAAGATCCATAGATTTCGTAGAACCTAAAAGAACCCAACTTGCTGTCCCCATCGATCCTGGAATAATTACAGGTTGACCAATAGACCTAAACTTCAAAGGTAGTTGTTCCATTCCAGATGGAAATGCACGTGTTGCACCTTTTCTATGAACCACTAGATCACGAGAACCTTCACCATCAATTTTATGGCGTTCTACCTTTGCAATGTTATGCGATACATCATATACCAGTTTCATTTCTAGATCCTCTTCGCGTAAATTAAGAACTTTTTGAAATGTCATTCTAGTCCAATGAGTAAGCATTTGTCTGTTGGCCCATGCAAAATTCAATGCAGAAAACATAGATTTTCTATAACTTTCACCTTCTATTGATGTATTAGGTACACAGGCTAGTTCTCTATCCAGTACGTTTAGATCGTATTTTTTCATGGCTTGTTCTGATAACCTTAGATAGTCAGAACAAACTTGGTGTCCAAATCCACGAGAGCCACAATGTATTAGGATTTGAATTTCTCCTTCCTGTGTAATCCCCATTGCATTAGCTGCTTCCTTGTCTAGGATTTTGTCTACTTTTTGGACTTCAAGAAAGTGATTTCCTGAACCAAGGCTTCCTAATTGCATTGAGCCCCGCTTCCTTGCATTAGTCGAAATGTTTATTGGATCTGCTCCACGCATTTTGCCGCTCTCTTCACATGATTCCAGATCGCTATCCATACCATAACCATTTTCTACTGACCATTGTGCACCATCAACAAGCAAATCATCTAGTTCTGAATTAGTTAGCTTAATGGCCCCTTCACTTCCTACACCAGTAGGAATAGATGAAAATAAAGAATCTACCAGATGTTTGAGATTTGAACGGATATCAGACTCTAACAAATTAGTCCGGATCAATCTGACTCCACAATTGATATCATAACCGACCCCTCCAGGACTAATGATTCCTTCCTCAAAATCAGAAGCAGCAACTCCACCTACAGGAAAGCCATAGCCCTCATGTCCATCTGGAAGTACAACCATATGCTTTTTAACACCAGGCAAAGTTGTAACATTAACTGCCTGATCAAGTGTTCTATCGAGTGTCATTTTGGATATCAATAGATCGTTTGCAAATATTGTGACTGGAACATTCATTCCATATGTCTCATTCCTGTTTATTTGAAATTGATTATCTGAAATCTTATTAACTATATGTTTACCATTTTTTGTTACTAATGAACCAGACATTATTCCCTTTAAGATAAATATTCGAATTTTGGCAAATATTAATCATCCTAAATAATAAATTAGATGATCCATATTTGGTTTTAGAGTAATGCCTATTTTACCAATAGATAGCGGAAGATATGGAACGAAAGAAATGAAGGCTATTTTTGAGGAGGAAAGAAAATTATATTATGAATTGACCTTTGAATCTGAAGTAGCCAATGCACAAGCCAAATTAAATATAATCCCAGTCAATGCAGCAGAGGACATAAAAAAGGTAATTTTATCAAATAGAATCACAGTACAAAGAGTTAAAGAACTAGAAAGTGTAAGCGATCACGATATTGCAGCAATAGTTGAAGCAATAAGCGAGCTGTGTTTGGAAAGCTCTAAACCATGGATTCATTATGGATTAACAAGTAATGATGTAGTAGATAGCAGTACTTCCATGCAAATGCGAGATGTATTTAAGATTATCGAATCAAAGTTACACCAATTAATAAAAGAGTTGCTAAATAAAGCAAAAGAATATCAAGATTTACCTTCGGTAGGTAGGACACATGGACAACATGCAAGTATTACGGCCTTTGGACTTAAATTTGCTATTTGGGCAAACGAGTTTCTGGATCACTTGACGAGAATTAAAGAAGGAAGGAAGAGATTTTTGTTATGCAAAACCTTAGGAGTAGTTGGAACTGGCTCGTTAATGAGAGAGAAAGCGCTTGAAGTTCAAAAGATTGTCGCAACAGAATTGGATCTTTTTCCTACTGAAGCTGCCACCCAAGTAATTCCAAGAGAAAGATATGCAGAAATGATGTTCATAATTGCACTTATGGCTTCTACCCTTGACAAGATCGCAATTGAAATTAGAAATTTGCAACGGACTGAAATCGACGAAGTTCAAGAATCATTTAGGAAAGGACAAATGGGAAGCAGTGCAGTACCTGTAAAAAGAAATCCTATAAAGAGTGAAAGGATTTCATCTTTAACCAGAATTATCAGATCAAATCTAAATGTTTCATTTGAAAATATTACACTTTGGCATGAAAGGGATCTATCAAATTCTGCTAACGAACGTTTCATAATTCCAATGACATCTATTCTGATCGATGATATGATAGGTACCATGATAAAAATCATATCAGGATTAAAAGTAAATACAGACAAGATTATAAAGAATATTGAATTAACAAATGGTCAAATATTTGCCGAGTTTGTACTTCAAGGATTGATATTAAAGGGTGTTCCAAGATTTAAGGCATATAGAAGTATTCAATCCATCGCGTTTAAAGCTGCTGAAGAAAATGAGCATTTTTATGATGCATTAGTAAGTAAAGACGAGGTTATGCATAATATCAACAATGAGGAATTAAAGGTTATTTTTAATCCCAAAACCCAGCTTTCAGCTTCAAAGAATATTATAAACAACATAATAGACAAAGCAAAAGAAATGAATGTTTACTAGCCTGTTAAAACAAATCTATACCTTCTTGTTCCTTTTCTAATAGAATGTGTATATCAATAGTATGTTATTTTGCGAGGGATGGTATAATATGGTTTAGAATGGATCAGAAGGAAGCAAAGAAGGCAAAGAAATGAAACAATACTATAGATCGCTATGGATTTAAATAGTAACTATTATTTTTTATCTTTTAAAAAATAATAATCTCCCTTTATTTTAGTATCAAACAGAGATCTTAAAAATAACATTCATAAAATAGAAATAGGGATAGAGATAAATCAAATTAATATCAATAAATGGAAAGTTAAACAGTACCCAATTTCCATTTGGGGTGAGAAATTGATTTGAGTGTAGTAGATGATTCTACTATAAAGTATAAGAAACGGACATTTAATTTATCCTATTATGATTATGCAGGTTATTTTTTTCTTGCTTTATCCTTTACCTCAATGATTAGCACAGGTATTTTTGCCATTCCACTTTTCTTGGATCTTTTTTTGAATGAGAAAGTCGATTGGTCTAAAGATTGGTCTAATTTATTATTTTCAATAACTAGTGCTTTAGGATGCATATGGGGCCTTATGGCACATACACAGTTTGATTTCAGCACTAAATTGATCAGAAATACCTGGCATACCTGTCGCAGATTAGATCCACTCATCGGAGAGTATGATTATAAAACTCTTAATCCAGAAACAAATCAGTTAGAAGAAGGCTATGCGTATAACCATTTAGTAGATTTCTGGGATAGAGAAAATGAAGTACCATATTGGCTTGATAAGGGCAAATATTGGAAGATGCTTTTAGAGTTGCAAAAAATAAACAGGAATATAAAATTGCAAGTAGTAAAAGATATCGATCTTCCATTTAATCAAGGAAAGGGCAATGTGACGGTAATTATTAAAAAAATCGATTACACAGATCCATTAGCAAGGAAAGAAGGACCGGCAGACAACAATACAACAGCAGTTTTTAATGTCATGATACCACAATGGTTGTTATTAAATACAGAATATAAAAGGTTCAATATGTTCTCTCAGGCGGAAATAAATACGATAACTAGCAAAATATCTACCGTAAATAAGAACATTCCATCAATAATAAATGAAATCATATTTAAAGAAAAACCTGTATTGAGGAATTCAGGTAATATCCTCTCATCTTTCTATACTTATTTAAACAAAAGTCTTCCTTTACGAATAGTATATAGCAAAACAAAAGAAATACTTCCAGGTGCCAAAAAAAGACAGATACAATATACAAATGAAAATCTGTCAAGTGTATCTTTGGATTATTTAATTGAATCAATTTTGTTAAAATCAAAATCAGTTGGAATCCATGAATCATCACTTGCTAAACTATACTCATTGACAGAGTTCCTAAAGAAAGAATATGATAAATTGGGCTTGGGAGAGGGTTCGAGTGAATACCATAATTTTCATCATTCTTTAGAAGTTGCGTATATGTGTCTCAGCATGTTACCAAAGGAGATACATGGGTATACCATTACTAGTAGAGATTATGAAATAATGCTGGTAGCAGCGCTGTTGCATGATTATGATCCAGTAATAGGTTCCTCTGAATATGAGTTAAAATATTCAAGAGTTCCTACAGTACCTAGCACAATAGCAGAGCTAAAGAAAAAGAGAATTCATGAGGCGTATTTCATATTAAACAATGATGAATTTATCATATTCTTTAGAAAATATGATTCGCCATTGCTACCCACAAAAGAATTTGCAACAACACATCCAGAAATGCTAAAGGGCAAAGGAGTGAAAGTCGAAAGTAAAATAGTTGAAGCCCTGATCTGGAGAACAGATTATCCTTTCAATGAGAATGCATACAACAACTTTAATCAGTTACTAAAAGAAATAGATAGTGGAGAGATTTCTGTAGAAAAGATAAACCTGATTGCCGAGATCCTATCACTCTCAGATTTATCGGTTACATATCTAAGTTCAGATCCTCTCCTAGCATGGAATAGAGTAGTTAAACTATATGAAGAATTAGATTTTCCTATAGTTGAAGCAGTTTCGAGAACTGACAGATTCTTATCGTTATTTTCTGAAGGTTCATTATTTAAAGACATCATAACAAGAAAGAATTTTCCTGATGTTTTCAGACAAAAATGGGATAACGTTTATCAATTTTTTCATGAAGGCAATCCGGCCAATAAAATAAATAGTCTAATTCTTGATGCCAAAACAAAGTATGAAAAAATTAACATGGACGTGAATACAAGCAGTTGTGATTATCTAATAAGTAGCGCTCTGAAGAAAAAGAACGAGTACTTTATAGGAATCGTTAAGGATAAAATAGAAATGATCAATACACAATCAAAATTATCCGGGCTTCAAATAGACAATTTAGAAATACTCCCTGGTAACACTGAAAATATCCTTCCTTTTATAAAGGATAAATCGGTGGATAATTTCATAGTTACTGTTTTTTATGACAAACCTAGGAAAATGATAAACAAGGAAAAAATCTTGAGGAATCTGCTTCATTCATATAGTTCAAAACTAAATCAAGGAGGAACAATTCAGATCATTGTTGATAGCACTATAGATTTTGAAAATGTAATTTCCCTTATACCAGACCATGATTACAAAGTAATTGAATCAACTGATATAATTTTGCAAAATGTAGCTAAATCAGCTAAATCAGCTAAATCTGTCGATAAGAAAAGTATTAAAGTGATAACCATTCAGAATTCAAATAATAAAAATAACAACTAGAAAATTTATATTAACTCAGAATTGAGAATCGAGAAACAAAAAGAAATAATAACGAAAAGAGATATATAAATACAATATAATTTTGGTTTATATTAAAAAGTTGGATGTTTTTGGATTCAAATCATTCGGTTCAAAGAATATTTCATTAAATTTTCAAAAGGGATTAATTGCGGTCACCGGTCCAAACGGATCCGGAAAAAGCAACATTCTTGATGCTATTATATTTGCACTGGGAGAAAATAGCCCAAAGGCTCTCCGAGTAGACAAGTTTCAATCATTATTTCACGATAGTAGTTCTAGTAATAACCCTCATAAAGTGGTAAAAGTTAGCGTCACATTTGATAATGAGGACAGAGGTATTCCGGTAGATGACAATCATGTTACCATTACAAGAGAAATGTCTGGAGGGAATAGTGGAGAAAGTCAATATTACCTAAATAGAAGAAAAGTTTCAAGGAATAACATTTTAGAATTAATGGAGATTGTGGTAGCTTCACCGAATAAGCTAAATATAGTTCAACAGGGAATGATCACAAGGATTTCTGAACTCAACTCAGAAGATAGAAGAAAAATTATTGAAGATATTATAGGATTATCATATTTTGATGAAAAGAAGGATCAGGCGTATAAGCAATTAGAGGAATCAGATAGAAGGTTAGAAATAGCTTTAGCAAAAATGGGAGAGGTAAGAAACAGGATTGATGAGCTAGAAGAAGAAAGAAACTATCAGCACAGATATTCCCAAATAGAATTAGAAATCAATAGGTTAAAAGCAATAAAATTATCAGGAGGTCTTAATAATTTAACAAGAAAAATTACAGAATTAAAAGAAGAGCAGAAAATCAAGGAAGAAAAAAGTATACAAGTTTCAAAAAGATTGGAGGAATTAAATTCTCAGATTGAAAGCACCAATAAAGAGAAAGAACAATTTCTTATTCAAGCCAATTCCTCTACAAATGAAAAAATATTGCATGAAAAGAAACTATCATCAGTTAATTTTGAATACCAAAAGACAAGATCTGTAATTAAAGAAGCAGAATATCATTTTAATCAGCTTATTCAGAATGAAAAATCAAACAAGATTGAACAGGAAATACATCAAAAAAAAATAACTGAACTTCATAGTCAGCTGAAAAATATCGAACCTGAGATATATTCATTGAATAAGGCTCAAATCAAACTAAGAAATATGCTAGAGGAAAAAAATGAACAGATTAATGAGATAAAGAAAAAAAATTCAGATGAAATAAACCAGAAGAATTTCTTGACAAATAGAATCAATAAACTGATACCAGTACAGAGTAAAATCGAGATAAACATTGCGAGAATAGAGGAGAACATTAAAAACTATTCTGGAAAAATAAAAGAGAACGATTTGCAGATACATCAATTGCTCGCAAGGAATAAAGAAATTGAAGAAGTTGTGAGGAATTCAAGGGCAAGGATTAAAGATATGGATAGCGAGCTAACAACATTCAGAAAAGAAAAGGGAAGCATTGAACAGAAATGTCAAGAAATGAAAAGAGAAACAGATACTTCAAAAAAAGTTATAGAGAATGCAGAAAAAGTAATCATAAAATATGATGAGAAGATCAAACTTGCCAAAAGTAGTTTAACGGAAGACTATGCTATTGCAACTTTATCAAAAGACTTTGAGAAACTAGGAGTAATAGGATATGTATTTAATTTATTAGTATGGAACGAAAAATATCAAAAGGCTGTAATAGCATCAGGGAACGAATGGATGAAAGCAATAGTTGTAAAAGATATTAAAAGCATGATCACACTTGCTGAATTTTCCAAAAGTAAAGGAATAAATTTTCTTAAAATCATTCCGCAAGAATTGCTTTTAGATGAGAAGATAAAAAGCGTGGAAGATAATCCCTCTGTTTTAGGAGTTCTTTCAGATTTTGTAACTAGTAAAATCCCATATTTAGCAGAATTTTTGTTTGGAAATATAATACTCACAAAAAATCCATTGACTGCTTACCTATTGTCTAACAGAGGATTTAAAGCGGTATCAACAACTGGAGAAATCTTTTTTCCGGATCTATCTCTGATGCAATTTGACTATGGCTCAAAGGTTGCAGACATTACAAGGGATTTATTACTTTCTGATTCTATCGAAAATCTAAAAATCAATATAGAAAAGTTAAGAGAATTGATCAAACAAAGAAGTATAGAATTAGATGATCTCAATGAATTAAGACTAACTAAGACAAGAGAACTTGAGAGTTACGATACCGAGAGATTTAACATAATAAAGAAAATAGACGAGGCAGAGAATATGATGACTACAAACCACAAGAATTTGAATCGACTTTGTACCTTAAATATAGAACATAGTTTATTTGTCGATAAACTATTCCTTGATTTCGAATATTTTGACAAGAGGTCCAAGACTTTAGCAAATACCAATGATAGAATTAGGCTATTGATTGAAAAAATAGAAGAGAGAATTGATCAAAAAGGAATAGAGAAAACAGAAGAGGAAAAAAAAACAATTATTGGCGAAATCGAATCTCATAACAATAAAATGAATCAATTGAAACTGACACAGTCCATGGCCTCAAACAATTTAGAAAGTATATTACGCTTGTACAACAGAACTAAACAAGCAAATGAAAACATAGAAATAGAAAAGATCTCAAAGAAAAAGATCTTAGAAAAGGCAATATCAGAAGGAGAAAGAATTGAAACTGAAATGAAAATCTTGAGGGAAAAAGAGGATGAAATAATACAATTATCTAGTCTAACTTATACAAAATTACAAGAATTTGAAAATATAGTTAAAAGACTCAATGAGCAAGAAAAAAAAACTAGTAAAGAATTAAATCAATTGGACAAAGATTTAGGATTTCTAAGAAAAGATATCATAAGTTTTGAGAATCAATTTGAGAACCAAAGCAACGAACTTGCCAGATTGGGTCACAAATCAATTTTAGAAAATTTTGATGTGGATATTCTTTATCGAGAATTAAAAGAAGAATATGAAAGCATCAAAGATCAAATAAATTTTAGAGCAGATGAAACTTATTTAGAAATAATAGAAGGATATAGAGGTTTATCTGATAAAAGAAATCAGCTTGAAGAAGAGAGAAATTCGATAGTAAGTTTTATAGAAAAAATATCAAAGGAAAAAGAAAATCAATTTATAGATGCTTTTAAAAAGGTTGATGAGGACATCAGAAAAACATTCTCGGATATCACTGGAGGTAACGCCTGGTTAGAGCTAGAAGATCCAGAAAACATTTTCTCGGGTGGAATCTTATTAATGGTACAGTTCCCCAACAAACCCGCCAGGGAATCCACCTCTTTATCGGGTGGTGAGAAAACAATGGCCGCTATAGTATTTCTCCTAGCCTTGCAATCACTCAAGCCATCTCCTTTCTATTTGATGGACGAAGTAGACGCTCACCTCGATGCCCAAAACACCGACAGGTTGTCAAAAATACTATTACTAAGATCTGTAAATAATCAGATAATAATGGTAACTCTCAAAGATTCTACAGTAGCTAAATCAGATCTAATTTTTGGAGTTTATCCTAGAAATGGAATATCTCAGGTAGTAAAATATAATCATCCTAGCAAGGTAAAAGTGGAAGCTTAAATGATTTGTCTATCGACAAAACTCATGAAACCATAGGTATTACGAATAGAAATATTGAACAACCACATGTATTAAATCTAGTTCATATTACGAACGACATTCTTATAGTGAAAACATGAAACAGCATGTTTCCTATTAATATTGAATTGCTGTATATCGTTAGTGCAATCATCAAAAGATAATTTACACCTGTTATAAAATTTGCAGCCATTTAATGGCAAAGCAGAGAAATTTGAGCCAGAATAAGGCTTGTAAAATTTGGATTCATTAGTAGAAAATGTAACTGCATCCAATAACATCCAAGTATATGGGTGTAGTGGATTATGCAATATCTCGTCGATCTCCCCATATTCTACAATGTTACCTGCATACATGATTCCAATCTTGTCGCCGATAAATCTGGAAGTAGCCAAGTCATGAGTTATATAAATAATAGAAATATTCAGAGATTTTCTCAAATCATTTAGCAATGATAAAATTTCAGCTCTAACAGATATATCCAGCATTGAAACGGGTTCATCGGCAATAATTAATTTTGGAATTTTTACAATAGACCTTGCTATAGAAACACGTTGTCTTTGACCACCCGACAGCATGGTTGGATATTTATCTAAGAATTCATTTACGGGTTCAAGTTTAGTTCTACTTAAAGCAATTCGTACTTTTTCTATTTTTTCGTCCTTACTTAATTTTTTATCATGAACTTTTAATGGCTCCATAACTATATCTTTAACCTTAAGGTACGGATTAATGGAACTATACGGATCCTGATGAATCATTTGTATCGATGAGTAAAGTTTTTTCTTCTTTTTTAAATGCTGGATATCGCTTCCTTCAAAACGGATTATACCTTTATCAGGTGTGAGTGAACCCATTATTAGTTTAGCCAAAGTTGTTTTTCCGGACCCAGATTCACCAGCCAAAACGAATACTTCTCCCTGACTTACTTCCAATGATAGATTATCTATTACTTTTCGAATGTTTTTCGATTTAGAAAGGATATTGAATAAACCCTTATGGACTGGGAAACTCTTGTTGACATTCTTGAGCAAAAGAAAAGGAGGCATAATTAATTATAAACCTATTAGTATTTTAAAATAATGTATTCAGGTCGTGAAAGAAATTTATCGTATTTGTCTGATTTGTAACATACATTTACCCATTACCATATTATCATATGTAACTGAAAAGGTATGTACGTTGCTTCAATTTAGGTCACAATAATTAAAATTAGTTTTTGGTTATTCGAGTATAGTTGGAAGAACCGTCTTGAGCAATTTACGCAAAACTTTTGCAATAACCATATTTAAAACCATAAAGAGCAAAAATTCAGCATAATGGTAAGTTTTACAAATTTTGCATTTTGATCTTATTTCAGATAAAATAATGGATACCAAATCTTTATCGCTAGTAATAATTTTTTTTATGACTTTATAGAATTTTGGATAAAATGAATTGATAATGTATCTATTATCTCTTGTAAACGTTACAAAGGGATAATTATCATAAATTAGCATCTTGACATTAGATTTATAGTACTTTACTAATTTCCCTTTAATCTCTTTTTTTCTATGAATACTTATTAAACCATTTTTTTTTAAAATGGATATGTGATGCCTTAAAGTGGTCATGGAGATATTAAATTTGGCTTTTCCTAATAATTCAAACAAATCCTTAGTTGAAAGACTTCTATGATAAAGAAGATCTAATATTTTTAATCGGTGAGGATCGCTTAAACCTTTGGCAATATTTTCGTTTATCATTATAGTAACTAAAGGTCTATCATGAATTGATGTATTGTTCATGTCATACTTTTTTTAGTTCAATTTTATTAATCTTGGTAAAACAAATATACATAATAATTTTTTATTGTGCATGTTCATGAATAAATATAATGAATCTAAACAAGTGTGTATTTTGCGAAATTATTAGCGGTAATATCAAGGCTAGAAAAATATATGAAACAGAACATTCAATTGCAATTTTAGATGCATTTCCTCTAAAAGAGGGCCATTCGCTTTTAATTTCCAAAGCTCACAGACCTAAAATTCAGGATCTAAGTGTAAAGGAAAATAGTGATATTTTTGATACATTACATTTTCTGACAGAAAAGATTGAAAAAGCGATGAATTGTACTTCGTCTCTTATTGGCATTCATAATGGAAAGGATGCAGGGCAGGAAATTCCACATTTTCATATTCACATTATTCCAGCTTCACAATCCAACAGGAACACGTCAATTCATTCATTATTTGACAAAAAGGAGATTCAAGTAGATAAGCTAGATGAGCATTGGAGAATAATATCAAAAGAGACAAAGCTAATTTAACCAATAGAGGATAAAATTTCGGGCAATTCTATTATAGAATTTATGGTAAGTAGAGGCATCTCTTTCTTATTTAAAGGTCTTTGAATCTTGTACAGGGAATCCATGGTACGGATGGTTTTCATTCCAAGTTCATTAGCTGGTAAAATATCTATATCCAACCTATCTCCAACCATTATGCAGTTATTGATATTTGAATTTGAATCAGTAAGTGCCTTTTCAAATATTTTATGATTTGGTTTTTTAAAGCCGATGTTTTCAGACAAACATACCACTTCAAAATATTTATCTAGGTTATGTCTTTTTAGCAAATTTGCTGACCCCGATGAATTATTGCTAATTATACCTAAAGAGTATTTTTTAGTCAGCATTGGAATTATTCTGGGAACCTCATCAAACAATTTGATTAACTCTCTTTTGTTACGTAGCAAATCTTCCTTTAAAATATCGTTAATTGTTGAATCGTATCCTCTTGGAAGAATTAGTTTAGCCATTAGAGAAATCAATTCCAAAAATCCTGATGTTCCAAATTTTCTATCCCGAATTAAATTATTTCTCAAAGCAACATAGTTTCTCTGATCGATTCTTGCACCATAGTCATTTAGGGTCTTAAACAATAGGTTATCAAAGTAGGCTATAAAATTCCATTCATCAATTAGTGTTTGCCCTAAATCAAAAAAGATGAATGGCCTCATCAAACCTAATTTTATATAGACTAATTAATTATCCTTTAGACCAGTTTATCCTTGAAGATAATCATCAAAGTTTAACTTGAGTATATATAACAAATCAGTACCTATTTTATAATTATTCTTGTAGCGATACTCTATTATATTATTTTTTATATGTATACCTAGTATAATTTATAAATATTTCAATTGATATCTTATATAGTTGAATCATGAAGGTATATTGAAAAGAAATG
>Ga0196965_1000924_pt1 | contig 13311 bp, 11 predicted proteins | sample S1_20metaG_FD_148668 | JGI IMG/M metagenome (GOLD analysis project Ga0196965, IMG submission 148668) | Soil microbial communities from Anza Borrego desert, Southern California, United States - S1_20 | ecosystem: Environmental > Terrestrial > Soil > Desert | place: USA: California | collected... | reverse complement strand
TATCGGTGAACTTAAAAAAATGGGGACACGCGTTTCAGTATTTGTTGATCCGGATTCTGTAATGGTAGAAGGCGCAGCAGACGCAGGGGCGGATCGCATTGAATTGTATACAGAACCTTATGCCGCGGCCTTTTTGACAGACCCTGATGCAGCGGTTATACCTTATGTCTTCTGCGCCCATAAAGCACGTGAATTAGGATTAGGAATTAATGCAGGACACGATCTGGATTTAAACAACCTGAAGTTTCTAAAAGATCATATTCCGTTTCTGGATGAAGTGTCGATAGGCCATGCGTTGATCTGCGATGCACTCTATTTTGGCTTGGAAAACACGATTCAGTTATATTTAAGACAACTTCGTTCGTAATCGCCGGCTACGAATACTATCTTTGTCGGAATTTAACCGTTGATTTATCACCGGTTCAAAAAATTAAAAGCAATACATGAAACTTAAACAACAATTCTCTGATCAGGATCTCTCCCGGATCAAGGCTGCTGTAAACGCGGCCGAAGAAAAGATTTCCGGTGAAATAGTACCGGTCATTGTTGAACGAAGTGGTTCGTATACTGTTGCCAATTATAAAAGCGCACTGATTGCCGCGGCGCTTACTTTTGTTTTAATGATTATCCTGGATCGGTACATTATCGCAGATGCATCTAATACATTGTATTATGATCCTGTTTTCATCTTTGTTGTCGTTACGTGTGGCGGATTGGTCGGGGCACTTTTGCCAAACTGGATTAAGCCCTGGAAGCGGTGGCTAGTCAGTCAGGAACAACTTGATTTAAGTACACGCCTTCGTGCAGAAAATGTTTTTTTGGAGGAAGAAATATTCAACACAAAACAACGTACAGGTATTTTAATCTTCATCTCTTTTTTTGAACACGAAGTGATTGTGATGGCAGATAAGGGCATCAATAAAGTGGTGGAGCAAAAACAGTGGGATTCCATCGTAAGTGGATTGATTGCGCGTATTCGGGGTGGCCAGATCGTAGAAGGGCTCGAAACAGCAATCAAGCAATGCGGTGATCTCTTATTGGAAAAAGGATTTCATAAAACCGTTGACGATACAAATGAATTGGGAGATGACCTAAGAATCAATGGCTGAAAAAAAAGTACAGATAATCTTGTATCGCAAGGCGTTTTGGATATTTCTTTTCATCAGCTTGCCCATGTTCAGTATGGCGCAACGCACGATACCCGAACACGGTGGTGTATGGGTTCACGATGAGGCTAAAGTCCTTTCACCGCAAACTGTTCAACAACTTGAACGCCTCCTTAAACACGATCGTGACAGCACCTCCAATCAAATTGCCGTTTACATCATTCCAAGCCTCGAAGGCGAAGATATTGATGATTACACATTTCGTGTTTTCGAAAAATGGAAGCTTGGACAAAAAGGAAAAGACAACGGTGTTTTGTTTTTGATCGCCATACAGGATCGAAAGATGCGCATAGAGTCGGGGATGGGTTTGGAAGGCGTGTTGACCGATTTACAATCCAGCCGGATAAACAGGAATGAGGTTGCTCCGCATTTTCGTAATGGCGATTACGAAAAAGGCGTGGTGGCTGGTGTTATTGCAATTATGCAAACCATTAAAGGTGAGTATGTAAATGATAACCCACAACCGCAGAAAAAGAAAAGAAAGAATAAGTCCATTTTTACAGTGCTGCTCATACTTGCCGTGATTATTTTCTTATCGAGAAGAAGAGGTGGCGGTGGCGGTGGTGGCTATTGGTCAAGTGGCGGAGGATGGATTGGCCCGATGGGTGGAGGTTTTGGGTCAAGCGGTGGGTCGTGGGGTTCAGGCGGTGATTTTGGTGGTGGCGGATTTTCAGGTGGCGGAGGCTCCAGCGATTCGTGGTAAAATACACAGCGTTGAAAAAAACAAGAATGAATAAAGTACTGTTCTTTTTCTTTTGTTTGATCGTTCAGACTGGGTTTGCCCAGCGTGCAGTCCCCCCGTTATGGGGCCACAGTGTTCACGATGAAGCGCACGTACTTTCTGCGTCAGCCATTGACGCGCTTGAGGTCATGCTAAAACAACATGAAGATTCCACGTCAAATCAAATTGCCGTGCTGATCATCCCTTCCCTTGACGGTGAAGTACTTGAAGAGTTTTCGCTTCGTGTTGCGCATGATGAATGGAAACTGGGACAAAAAGACAAAGACAACGGTGTACTGCTTCTCATTGCTGTAGAGGATAGGAAAATGCGAATTGAAGTTGGCGAAGGATTGGAAGGTGTATTACCCGATGTAATAACGAGCCGGATCATTCGCAACGAAATTGCGCCACATTTCCGGTCGCAAAATTATGAGCAAGGTGTAACCGCAGGCGTAGATGCTATAATCCAGGCTATCGGCGGGGAATATGTGCAGGATCAGGACGGTGCAGGATTAGGAGAAGTCTCTGCTGAACTTTCATGGAAAGAGAAGCTGCTTATGGGTGCTTTTGTGTTTGGTATCCTGGGTATCTTTACCCTATTGGGATTGTTTATACCCGGGTGCGGTGGATGGGCGCTCTATGCTTTTCTCATTCCCTTCTATGCTACTTTTCCAATGGTTATTTTCGGCGTTGACGGCGGACTTTACGCATTGGGAACATACATGATTAGTTTTCCATTACTAAAAGTTATTCTTGGAAAAACAGCTTGGGGAAAAAGAATGATCAAAAAAATGGGAACAACCCGTTCTGGTTCTGGAAAGTCTACAGGGTCAGGCTGGTTTGTGGGAGGTTCATCAGGAAGTGGATGGTCATCGGGTGGCGGCGGGGGTTTTTCCGGAGGCGGAGGAAGTTTTGGTGGCGGCGGAAGCAGCGGGAGCTGGTAATTTAGCCACGAGTACAAATCTTTATTTAAAACGATTGTTTTCCAGTTCAGGAATTTGTTTCTCTTACATTATTGGCGCTTTTGATTTAGAACTTATCTTTGGCCCTTCTTTTAAAGCCAGGCTGGCAAAATAATTAACGAACATCAGCATGAAACGCGACAAAGTCATTTTCGACCTCATTGAAAAAGAAAAACACCGTCAACAGAGTGGCATCGAACTTATTGCTTCTGAGAATTTCACCTCACAGCAAGTTATGAAAGCCATGGGCACCGTGCTCACAAACAAATACGCGGAAGGTCTTCCCGGAAAGCGATACTATGGTGGTTGTGAAGTGGTAGATGAGATCGAACAACTGGCCATTGATCGTGCAAAACAATTGTTTGGCGCGGAATGGGCAAATGTTCAACCCCACTCGGGCGCTCAGGCAAATGCAGCTGTTATGCTGGCCTGTTTGAAGCCTGGCGATAAGATCCTTGGCTTTGATCTTTCTCATGGCGGTCATCTTACGCATGGCTCTCCCGTTAACTTTTCAGGTAAGTTATATCAGCCATTATTTTATGGTGTGGAGCAGGAAACCGGCGTAATTGATTTCGACCGTGTTATCGAAACGGCAGAACGAGAAAAACCAAAACTCATTATTTGCGGGGCCTCAGCATATAGTCGCGATTGGGATTATAAAAAACTGCGTGAAGCCGCTGATCGTGTGGGTGCTTTGTTACTTGCTGATATATCACACCCTGCGGGGTTGATTGCACGAGGCCTACTAAGTGATCCGATGGAGCACTGTCATATTGTAACCACAACAACGCACAAGACCCTGCGCGGTCCACGAGGGGGAATGATCCTCGTCGGAAAGAATTTTGAAAATCCATGGGGTTTGAAAACGCCTAAAGGTGAATTGAGAAAAATTACGTCGATTCTGGATTCCGGTGTTTTTCCAGGAACGCAGGGAGGCCCGCTAGAACATGTTATTGCGGCAAAGGCAATTGCTTTCCAGGAAGCTCTTTCCGATGAATATATGGAGTACATACTTCAAGTGACCAAGAATGCAAAGGCCATGGCGCAGGCATTTGTTGATCGCGGGTATAAAATTATTTCCGGAGGAACAGACAATCATCTGATGTTGATTGATCTGCGTTCCAAAAAATTAACCGGTAAACAAGCAGAAGAAGGTCTGATACAGGCCGATATAACCATCAATAAAAACATGGTCCCCTTCGATACACAATCACCTATGGTTACTTCCGGAATGCGTATCGGAACACCGGCGATTACAACGCGTGGCCTTGTAGAAAAAGACGTTGTTAAAGTGGTGGAGCTGATTGATGAAGCCCTTACCAAACCGGAGGATAGCAAACATCTTAAAGCTGTTAAAAGAAAGGTGAATCGTTTAATGGAAAAGTTTCCGCTGTATTAATAAGGTAAGGGAACACACTTTCACGCAATAATTTCAATATATAACTCAGATTAAATGCCCTTAGATCAGGAACCGATAGAAGAAAGTGCCGAAAAGGAAATGTCTTTTCTCGATCACCTGGAAGAATTACGGTGGCATGTTATCCGCTCGCTGGTAGCGATCATGGTGTTTACCATTGTTGCGTTTGTATATGTGAAATGGGTCTTTAACAATCTTCTTCTCGCTCCTGCAAAGGCAGACTTCCTTACCTGGCGTGCCCTTTGTAAGCTTGGAAACTTAGTCGATAACCCTGCGTTGTGTATCAAAGATATTCCTCTGGAGTTGCAAAGTCGTTACATGACTGGCCAATTCACGATTACAATCATTTCGGCGTTGGTGATCGGTTTGATCATTTCATTTCCCTATGTGATCTGGGAGCTTTGGCGGTTTATCAAGCCGGGGTTACACGTTCGCGAAAGAAAAAATTCAAAAGGCGTGATCGGGTTTGTTACACTGCTTTTTGCGTCAGGTATCTCGTTCGGATATTATGTCATCACACCGCTGATGGTTTATGTGATGGTGAATTTCAAGATCAGCGATATGATTGTAAACGAATTTGATATCACATCGTATGTAACCACCGTTGTGGCATTGGTATTTGGAACGGGCATGTTGTTTCAACTTCCCATCGTAATTTTCTTTTTATCAAAAATCGGTTTAGTAACACCAGGATTTTTGCGAAAATACCGAAAGCATTCTATTGTGATCATCCTTATAATTGCGGCCATTATTACGCCACCGGATCCGTTAAGTCAAACACTCATTACCATACCACTCTATCTTCTTTTTGAGATAAGCATTTTAATTTCGGCGCGTGTCGAAAAACAAAAATTGAAAGCGGAGGCGGAAGAATTATTAAACGAAGAAAAATCAAACACATGAAAACCAAAATAGCCATTGGTTCTGATCATGCCGGATATGACTACAAAGAAGCTTTAAAAAAATGGCTTACTGCAAATGGCGTGACTTACCAGGATTTCGGAACCCACTCAGCATCCTCAGCGGATTATCCTGACTTTGCGCATCCTGTTGCGAGCGCGGTAGAGAATAAAGAATTCGAATTGGGTATTCTGGTTTGTGGAAGCGCCAACGGAGTTGCCATCACCGCGAATAAGCACCAGGGAATTCGTGCGGCGATATGCTGGACGGAAGAACTTGCGTCGTTATCGCGGCAGCACAACGATGCCAATATAGTTTGTATTCCGGCACGTTTCATTGAAATAAAAACTGCAGAACAAATTGTAGATACCTTCATCAAGACTGAATTTGAAGGCGGACGTCATGCTAACCGTGTAAATAAAATCAGTTGCTGATGCGGGTATATCCACCAGCAGATTTTTGATATTGATTTTTTAATTCCGGTATGCGTTCTAAAAATGGCGCAAGATACCCCGTTGAGTCCACGATTACCTCAGGTGGATCCGCTTTGAATCCGTGATAGACGGCAAATACGTTTTCGTAGTATTCCGGATGTTCAAAGATGGGTTTTGATAACGCCCAGTTAAAAAACGGCGTAGCTAACGAATTCTCTTTATACCATTCCGGGTGGTCACCCAGTACAAGAATTCTTTTTCCGGTTAGCTGTTGGCTATTCGTTTCCTTTACAATGAGGCTATCATATTGAACTGCCCCTATTTTTCCATACCGGCTTAAATAGCTTATCCCAATCACACCAACAAGAAGTATCCAGAAGAAAATTTCTGCAATTCGTTTTCTCCGGATCATTAACAGCATGTGTGTGATTAAATATGCCAGCGCAGGGAAAAGCACCAACACACTTTGCGGCCGGAATTCATTGGTTAGCCAAAGGTGGATAATCGAAAAGAACATCCAGAAAAAGAGTGCCTGAACGATTTGCGATTGATATTTGGTGAATCGTGCATCGCGCGTGAGTATTACCAGGGATGTGATAAGAAATCCAACAGGAATTACACACAGTAAAAAGAAGCTTCTCAGGCTAAAGTATCCCGCGTTTTCAAATCTGAGATTCGGAAGATAGTAAAACGCCCAAAGGGATGTTGTTCCTTCCTTCATGTAATAGGCACTGATAAGTAAAAGATGTGGCATCGTAAAACCAACAAGTACCAACAGGAATTTTGGCGATGTAGACCGCGAATACAGTCCAAGGATTGTTATGGCGGCGATGATATACAGGCCAAAAGAGAAAGTAAAAAGGGAAGCGATTCCGATAAATAGTCCGGCATTGAACACATTTTCGTTGCCCTGCTCCCGGAATTCAAGTTCTTTAAAGAGACTGTTCAACGCGAAGATCAAGAATAATCCCCCCATTAAATCGCCCGTAAGCGCCAACGTATCGAATGAAAAAAGACAAAGAATGCCAAATATTAACGGTGGAAGGAATGAGCTTTCCTGGAAGACTTTTTTATCAATAAATATAAAACCCAATATGGCGCCTTGCAGAAACAACAATACAAAAGCAAATATGTGACGCGCGTAGAGTGAATCACCGAATAGAAAGTGACTCACCGCATAAAACCATGCTGAAAGCGGACCGGTAAAATCAACCAGGTCCGTGTAAGGAGAATGACCTTCTCGGACCTTTTCGCCTATAACGATGCTCTTCAACTCGGGGTGTGTAAGCGGAGGAGGGTCGAGGAAATACGGGAGAGCCAACACGAAAAGAATGGCCAAAATGACCAGCAGTCGATAAGGATCGTTTATTTTAAAATAACGCAGCAAGATAAAAACGCTTTAAGTGCCCAAAATAGAGCAGGTTTTTTTTAATTGACAAAGGTTGGTTGCGAATTGTTCTACGATAAAAGATATTTGCCTTTATGACGGGTACAACAAGACAGCAGAAATATGCACGGTTGATTCAAAAGGAAATCAGCGATATCTTTCAACGTAACAAGAAAGGTATCCTGGATAATGTTTTTGTCACTATTGCTGAGGTGCGTATCAGCCCGGACCTGAGCGTAGCCAAAATTTACCTCAGTATGTTGCTGGCCAAGGAGAAAGAAAAGGTGCTGGAAAAAATAAACAATCGCAAGAAGGAGATCCGCAAAGAACTTGGTGATAAGATCGGAAAACAGGTAAGAATCATCCCGGAGCTTGTATTTTATATTGATGAAGTGGAGGAGAATGCACAACGTCTGGAGGATCTTATTAAGAATCTCAACATACCTCCTGCTCCGAAAGAATAAACCAGCTAAGTTACCAATCAATCCTCCCCAAATTGAGTTTTCCTTTTTTTATAGCGAAGCGGTATCTGTTTTCAAAGCGGAAAAAAAACTTCATTAACATTATCTCAATTTTGTCGATGGTTGGTGTAGCCTTTATAACGGCGGCATTTGTAATCATTCTTTCTGTTTTCAATGGACTTGAAGACTTACTGCGGTCACTCAATAATTCGTTCGATCCCGAGATAAAAATCGAGGCCACACAGGGCAAAACTTTTCTAGCTTCCGACTCACTCATTCAGGAAATAAAGGCCATAGCAGGTGTTCATTATGTCACCGAGGTGATTGAAGATTACGCCTATGTACGGTATCGCGATGCTAACCAGATTGTCACATTAAAAGGCGTGAGCGATAATTTCATTGAGCAAAAGCGGATACCAGAATCAACCCTGATAGAGGGTGAATTAAAATTAAAGGAAGGCAATGTCAATTATGCCATTGTCGGGCATGGCGTACAATATACCTTATCTATTGCTACGGGTGACAACATGTTTCCGCTTCAGGTTTACTACATCAAAAATGTGAAGAGTACCTTGGACCCTTCACAAATGTATGCGAAGAAAAACATTATACCGGGAGGTGTATTTTCCATTGTGCAGCAATTTGATGAGAATTATGTGGTAGTTCCTTTATCATTTGCCGAGGAGCTACTTGGTTATGGAAACAAGCGGACTTCAATTGAAATAAAGACGGCATCAACTGCTGATATATTTGAAGTAGAGAAGAAAGTCCAAACTGCGTTGGGAGATTCTTATAATGTACTTAACCACGAAGAACAACATGAGGATATTTACCGGCTCTTGAAATTTGAAAAACTGTTTACATTTCTTTCCCTCACGTTATTGCTTGGCACCGGATCGATCAATATTTTTTTCAGTTTAATGATGCTTGCGCTGGACAAGAAAAAAGACATCTCGGTTTTGGCCTCTATGGGAGCAAGCCAGCAACTGATACGAAATATATTTTTACTGGAGGGAGCGTTGATCGCGCTTGTAGGAACCATTGCCGGGCTGGTTCTTGGCGGTACGTTTTGCTTCCTGCAGCAGCATTTTGGCATTATATCGATGGGGATGGAAAATGCCGTTATGCAAGGATATCCGGTGAAGATGGTAGCAATAGATTTTGTGCTAACCCTGATCGTTGTGGCTATAATAACATTTTTAGTATCTATCCGACCAGCTTTACAAGCGTCCAGGCTTGGTTCCGTTCAGCATTTATAATTGGACCAAACCGCTAAATTTTAGCCCAACTGTTAAAATTTTTGGCTGTTAATCCTTAATTTTCCATTTCCTGTTCCTTAAGATTTCGAGATTTCCGATGAAAGTGTCTGCTTCACATCCGTTTCAAATAATCTATTCGTTGTTCTTACACGAATATCTCGGATTCATTTTCGAATCATATATCGTTCATCTCGATGATAAGGGAAAGTTAACTTTTCAACATCAAAATATTTCGATCAAAAATGCCCGGGAATTTTCGCGAGGCCTTGACGAACGTGATTTTGAGTTAATCGAAATCATGGACTCCATGCATCAGGAGAATGTAGTGAAAAAGTTTTCGGCTAAATATATGAAGCCGGAAGAATTTTTCGCCAAAATTTATGCTAAGTCGAAAGGCAATGAATTGTTGCAGGAGCAGATTGATGACTACATGGAAAAGCGAAGAGCAAAAATCCTGGAAAAGATAAAAGGAAAAAAACTTTTCGAAATGGGTAACGATGGTGAGCCAACCTGGAAACAGATTGAAGTACTTGAGCCGCGTGCATCCATTCAATTTCACTTTATGCGTTCGGCGAACCAAACCAATTATTATCCCACCATTTTTTTCCAGGGAAAAAAAATTGAGTTGCCCAATCCGTCGGCTTACCTTGTGTGTAAGTACCCTGCGTGGATGGTACTGAATGGTAAGTTGTATGGATTTGAAAAATATGTAGACGGTAAGAAATTAATTCCATTCTTTACCAAGAAGCATGTTGTAATTCCAAAGAATGTAGAAGAAACTTACTACAACCGCTTCATCGCACCCCTCATCGCTTCGTTTGATGATGTTGATGCGAAAGGATTTGAGATCAACAAAACAAATTACGATCCACATCCGGTGCTTACCTTATCGGAATTAAATACGGCACAGCAAAAGACAGCATCGTTATTCCACAACGGTAAAAGTGACGAAGACGACGGGAGCGACGAGTCTGGCAAAATTGTTTTTGATTTGTCTTTTAAGTATGGGAAGCACCGCTTTCGTGGCGACAACATCGGGCCGGTAAATGTAACGATGGAAAAGCAGGGGGATGAATATGTTTTCCACCGGATAACGCGCAAAACGGATGAAGAAAAAAAATTCCTTCACACATTACAGAAATTAGGTTTGCCAACAAAGGGTTTCAGGGTCGCCATTCCAAAGTCGTGGGCCTTTTCGTGGCTCAATGAAAACCGTGTCAACCTGCTTAACCTCGGGTTTGAAGTGAGTCAGCCGGAAAGCCGGGATAAAAAATACTTTGTCGGCAAAGCCGTAATAGAAGTTGAGGTAAAAGAAAATCTCGATTGGTTTGACATCAATGCGAAGATAAAGTTCGGAGAATTTGAAATTCCATTTAAGGAGTTACGCAAGTTGATTATGCGTAAGAAGGTTGAATTCAAATTACCGAATGGTGAAATAGCCATCATACCGGAAGCATGGCTTGTAAAATATGCCGACCTGTTCGCCCTAAGCGAAACGGAAGGTGACCACGAGAAGCCGGTATTACGCAAGCATCATCTTAATCTTGTAAAAGAGCTTGAAGAAGGTAATCTTGCAAAGGTCCATCTGAGTGAAAAACTTCGTTCACTGAATTCTTTTAGCGGCATCAAAAATTATCCAATACCGGAAGGGTTCAAAGGAGAACTGCGGCCTTACCAGCGCGCTGGCTTTAACTGGCTGAGATTTTTGAATGAATACCGGTTAGGTGGTTGCCTTGCTGATGACATGGGGCTTGGTAAAACCGTGCAGACCTTAACCATGCTTCAGACAGAAAAAGAATCTGATGCAGGCGCTTCACTTTTAATTATGCCAACGTCTCTCATTTACAATTGGGAAATGGAGGCTGGAAAATTTACACCCGAGCTGAGAATATTAATCTACACGGGAACACTCCGTAATAAAGATATTTCGAGGTTTAAAAATTACGACCTGATCCTCACTTCGTATGGTATTGCCCGACTCGATGCGGAGCTGTTGAGCCAGTTTTATTTCAACTACATTATTCTGGATGAATCACAGGTTATTAAAAATCCTTCTTCGAATATTGCCAAAGCTGTACGTGAATTAAAATCACGACATAAGCTGGTACTCACAGGTACGCCGATAGAAAATACAACCATGGACCTGTGGTCGCAAATGTCATTTGTCAACCCGGGTATTCTTGGGCCACAAACCTATTTCAGAAACGAATATCAAAATCCGATTGAAAAGAAAAATGACGAGGCAAAATCCAGAAAACTTCATGCTGTAATTAAACCTTTTATTCTGCGCCGCCACAAGTCGCAAGTAGCTACGGAGCTTCCTGAAAAAGTCGAGAACATTCAGTACTCAACGATGTCGCCAGAACAGGAAAAGAAATATGAACAGGTTAAATCGCTCTACCGTGAGAAGATTTTTAAGCTAATCGAATCGGAAGGGTTGGGTAGCAGCAGGTTCATACTTCTTGAAGGCTTAACGAAACTTCGTCAACTTGCCAATCACCCGCGCATGGTGGAGCAAGGGTATACCGGCGACTCCGGTAAAATGGAAGACATTACCCACATGCTGGAGAATGCACTTTCGGAAGGTCACAAGGTGTTGGTATTTAGTCAATTTGTAAAACACCTGGAGTTGGTACGGCAATATCTTAAGACGAACAAAATTGATTTTGCATACCTGGATGGATCAAGCATTGACCGGAAGGAACAGGTAGAACGTTTTAATAAAGATAAAAATCTTAAGGTATTCCTGATCTCGATTAAAGCTGGCGGACTTGGTTTGAATTTAACGGAAGCAGATTACGTATTTATTCTTGATCCCTGGTGGAACCCGGCGGTAGAGGCGCAGGCAGTGGACCGTGCGCATCGCATTGGGCAAAAGAAAAAAGTTTTCACCTACAAATTCATCACGCGTAATACAGTAGAGGAAAAAATATTGTTGTTACAGCAGCGTAAGCTTCGCCTCACCTCTGATCTCATTACGACGGAAGAAAGCTTTATGAAACAGCTGACACGCGAGGACATTGAACAAATGTTAATGTAACCTTAGTATTTAATCTTAATATTTAATTCCCTTAATGTGTCTTCTCTTCCAACGTCTGTGTGTCCATAACCACCCCGCAGGATTTTCCCTGATCAGTTTTTCCACTTCAGCTGCATAAGTTTTAATTATAGACACATCCCCTTTTGGATAGGGAGGTTCTGCAATCTTTATAAAGGTTGCTTCATAATATCCACGCTTGATCTTTTTCACACCCGCAAATACAACAGGGTATTGTGTAAGTAAGGCAAGTTGATTTGCTCCCTGAAAAAAAACGGTTTCTTGTCCCATAAAATGCAGAGGAAATTTTTTGTCGCGCTTAAGACCCGGATATTGGTCTGCGATAATGGCGACACCGCGGAGGATTCCTTTTCTTCTGATTACTTCTCGTGCAACATCATCTCGTTTTATGGGATAGGCACCAAAACGCGTCCGGCATTTTAGTAGAAAGGCATTAAAGAATGAAAGGTGTAAAGGTTGATAAACAAAATCAATTGGAACGGGTAACGAGAAATTTCCGGCAGCTAACAACCATTCCCAATTGAACTGATGCGCGGCGAGCATGAGAACAGGAGTTTGTTCATCTTTATAGTGCTGGATGATTTCCTGATTCCTGAAAACCATTCGTTGTGACAAAAAAGTCTCAGTCATAGTCAGGAGTTTTAAAGTTTCGACGGCGTAATCACACAGGTTGATATAAAATTCTTTTTCTATCTGGATTAGTTCACGTCGGGATTTGCCGGGAAAAGAAGTCTCAAGGTTTTTTCGAACGAGTTGCCTGCGATAACGGATAATATAATAGACGACAACAAAAAGAAAGTCAGCCAGTAGATAAAGTGCTCCCAAAGGTAACCAGGAAATAAGGCGAAGAAAAATCATCAGTCTGCGCTTTGGTCGCGAAGTTAGTGAAGTTTGTTATTTTTGATAAGGCAACGAAGCGCGATCCTGCGCATTCTTATATTTTTACATCTATGAAAGACAAAATCGTGATTATAACGGGCGGATCATCGGGTATTGGTAAAGCGATGGCCGAAAAATTTGGCCGGGAAGGATCAAAGATACTGATAACCGGCCGTAACCTGGTTGAGTTGGATCATACCGTAAAAGAACTTCAGGATAAGGGCATTAGCATTGTTGGCATGCAGGCCGATGTGAGTATAGAGGAAGACAATAAACGTATGGCAGCGGCGGCGATAGCGAAATATGGAACCATAGATATACTGATCAACAACGCAGGAATTTCCATGCGTGCGTTATTTTCGGAAGTGGATCTTGATGTTGTTAAAAAAGTGATGGATATAAATTTTTACGGCGTATTATATGCAACCAAGTATTGTCTTCCTGAAATCACGAAGAACAAAGGATCGGTGATTGGCATTTCATCGATTGCAGGTTACCGTGGCTTGCCAGGCCGGACAGGATATTCCGCATCAAAATTTGCACTTAATGGATTTCTGGAAGTGCTTCGTACGGAGTTACTGAAGACAGGTGTACATGTGCTTACGGCGTGTCCCGGGTTTACCGCATCCAACATCCGTAAGCGCTCGCTCACGAAAGATGGAAACCA
>Ga0196965_1000923_pt1 | contig 13313 bp, 9 predicted proteins | sample S1_20metaG_FD_148668 | JGI IMG/M metagenome (GOLD analysis project Ga0196965, IMG submission 148668) | Soil microbial communities from Anza Borrego desert, Southern California, United States - S1_20 | ecosystem: Environmental > Terrestrial > Soil > Desert | place: USA: California | collected... | reverse complement strand
ATCTTTTATTCTGCCAATCTTTTTCAATTCTTGATCTTTCAATCTTCCCGGATTCTGTGGTAAATTGAATTTTATTCGGTTAGCTTATTAATGCCATTACCCTATATTATCACATGAGTAAAAAACTAAATGACCCAACGTTACCGCTAAATCTTGATGCTGTGGTATTGGATAATCCTTCGCTTGTTTCTGAAGCACTGGAGGATGACACCATCAATTTTGTTTTCGGTGCTGACAGTAAGCTTAACGTTTCACTTTTTAATGCTGAAATTGATGCTGATATGGATGAAGTATTCGGTGGGAAAGAGGCACTTATTCCTTTTAACCCGGCCAATGCGTGGTTAAAGTATGAAGGGGATGCGAATATAAAACTAAGTTCCGGCGGAGCAATCAGATCAATCGGTTTTGATGTTGATGCGAAAGCCGGGTTGAAATCATATGTTTATCGTATTCACAGTGCATCGGAGCAGGTTGCGAAGGCAATTGCAGATGATATTTCACCGTTGAAAACAATCTTCAGTAGAGATGATATCAAAGGATTAAAAAATAATGAAGCTGTTGCATTACAGTTTTACGGTGCAATAACAACTTTGCTCGAAGTTTCATGGTCAGACGTGTGGAGCACGGGATTCTCAACATTAACAGGCTTGCTGGATAATGCGGAGCTGGTAAAGCTCAAATTTGGTCCGGAGGTTTCAGTTAAGGCGAAAGTAAAGGTTGAAGATAATTTTAAGGTGTTGATCGTTAAAAAGGACCACGAAAAATACTGGGTTCGTTTAAAACGTGATTATGCGAATAGCCGATCCGTTGGTGCCGCATTGTCCGTTGCCGTTTCAATTGAAAATCCGAAGGTGGTGATAAGTCAAATAGAAACCATTTTTAAGGATATACTGGAAGTTAGTTACGGTCAACTGGAAAAAATTGCTGCAAAAACAGAAGATGCTTTGCTTCCTGCTGATGTCATCGTTATACGCGCGTTGGCGGATCGTTTGGGATGGCAAAAGGGTGATCTCTTTGCCCGCCTTCAGAAAGAACTGGAAGACCTGAAAGAAAAATGGATTGAAAAGATAGCAGCGGCTGTCAATACTAAAATAAAGGCTGGATTTTCTTATGCCTATTTACGCGTGAGGGAAAAGGAAGATGTTTTTTCTGCATCGTTAACCAGTAAAGCCATTGATAAGTTTTACTTCGATCTTTTAAAGGGGAATGTAGGAAAGCTAACAGATTTTCATATTAAGAATCCAGCTTCGTCCTTGTTAAACGACGTTACTTTTTTAATGAAGGACGTACGTAAGCGCGAAAGGAGTTGGGGCTTTTCTCTGGGGGTCGGCGATTTTGTAGCCAGTGATAACCATAAAGTAGCCCTTCGTACTGTGCAACGCAAAACGGAGAAAGGCCAGCAGATAAGTTATGAAGGAAGACGTACCTATGAAGAAACGTTGGGTAAGGAGAAGGTAAGCTGGAAAATAGACTTCAATGCCAGTATGCCGTTGGTGTCGAATTATGCCACGCCGCTGGCAAGCGAATTCGATTATAGTTTATATCTCAACTTTGAATGGCAGTCAAAAAAGTTCAGGAGTGAAGATCTTACGCGTTTTCTGGATTTATGCCGGACGTGGAATATTATTAATGAGGGTCAGTTTTTATCGCTACGCGAAACGCTATCAGCAGACTTAAAAGGTGCAAAGGATCTTACGTTTTCTTGTCATTGTACTTATCCCTCAACGCTTTTTAAAGCAATCATCATGGGGATGGGAAATGATAAAGTGGCCATCGATGATGTATGGTATTCTGGTCTGGCGGCGGCGTTGCCATATTGGGAGCCATTTACGGTTCGCATGCAACCCGATATAAGGGCCAGGTATTACGCAGGTATCTGGAAGGAATTTCTTGAAACTGAATCGGTATTGCCCCATGAAATCGCATATCAAAGACTGAAGAAGGTGGATAAAAAACTCGCGGAACAGGAATATGATTATCGTCCGAATGGCTTTATCAATTTCAAATCGTTTGCTTTTATCGCCAATGCTAATCCACAGGCGTTTCGACGATGGAAAGCATTCCGCGAAGGGATGTCTTTATTGAAAGAAGCCATCGATCAAAAAGCGATGCAGCGTCATACACCCGTCATTGAAAAAGCTTTTGAAAAATTGGAAGACCTGTGGTTTTTCTCGCACCATGTTATTGCTTTTGGAAATTTGTTAACGCGTGTAGGTATGGATATTCCAATACAATTCAGAGAAGCCAGTTTAGCAGGGGAAATTCAATATGAACTTCATGAGAAGCAGACCATCATGCTGGGAAAGAGTTCATAGTTCATGGTTCAAAGTTCAAAGTTCAAAGTTCAAAGTTCATGGTTCGTGGTTCGTGGTTGATTTCGAAAAATAAAACGGTTGCGAAATTGTTTGAGGTTTGATGTCTGAGGTTCAAGGTTGGTGTTCGAAAATTTTTTAGTTTACCGAAAATAACTTGAAGCTCGTAGCCTGGGTTCAAAAAAAACCAGCAGATCTTCCGACAAAGTCGGAGGATCAGGGTGGTTAAACCCGGATCATTACGCAAACACGTTTACATTCCTAATCTGATTACTTCAATGTTCAGGTTATTCAAACTTATATGTGCCGTATTTTATCATTGCCTCAAGTAAAATATAAGCTCGGTTAACCACCCTCCGTCCAGATAAATCGGAACTGACTGTCCCTCCTTAAAAAAGGAAAGAAAAATTTAGACAGATTACTGCCCAACAAACTCGAAGTTCGAAGCTCATCACTCATAACGCAAGAACTCTTCAAATATTCCCACGCCCACCGGCTACCAGTTCCGGTGTGCGTGAATGTTCGAATGTTTTCGCTACTTCCATAGTTGAAGGAATTTTCAGCGTAAAGGTAGTGCCTCTTCGATCAGGCGCGGAATCAATGTCAGCGCTACCACGGATCAGGTTAAGACGGGATTGGATGTTTTTCCAGCCATTTCCTTTACTGTTTTCGAGTTTGCCCGGATCAAATCCTTTACCGTTATCTTCAATCATGATATTTAATTCATCTTCGTGGCCGATAAGTTGAATGCCAATGGTGGTAGCTCCTGCATATTTAATGATGTTGTTTGTCCACTCCTGTATAATGCGATATAACGATATTTCATGTAGTTCTGTTAAACGTTCGGGAAAGTTGAAAGAGGATACTTCAATGTTGAATTTTCCCGTAGTATTGATGCGCATAGACATTTCGTTAATCGCAGGAGTAAGTCCGTACTGAATGAGTGTATGTGGCATAAGATTGAAGGCAATGCTTCTGAACTCGCGGTTCATTTCTTCCATGATCTTCTCCGATCGTTCTACTACTTCAATCTTTCGTTCATCCGTATTGGCTTCCTGTACATCCGACAATGCCAGGCGCAACGATGAAATCCATTGGCCCATACCGTCGTGAAGATCTTGAGCAAATCGCTTTCTCTCGTTTTCCTGTGATTGAATGGAGGCGTTAATGAACGCTTCACGCACGGAAATCTGGTGTTCCTTATGTAGTATCTCCTGTTTCCGGATTTGCCTGTTGCGCAGTAAAAGGAAGATGATCCCCAATAGAATGACTGATACAATCAAACCGATGATAATGATGTAATCTCTTTCAATCCTGGCTTGTTGCTCTGAAAGCGCGGCTTCCTGGATAACGATCTGTTGCTCTTTTTTGTCAGTTTCGTATTTAACCTGCAGCTCTGCAATCTGTTTTTGCCCGGATTCATTTAACAACGAGTCTTTCAGCGTTGCATAACTCATAAAGGACTCCAGTGCATTTTCGAGTTCTCCTCGCTTCCTGTAGAGAGCATAGAGATTCTGATAGATCTTACTTTGTTCAAGTCGCAGGTTTTTGCTTTTGGAAGAATCGAGTGCCGCCACAAGAATGTTTTCGGCATCTTCATATTGATGCAGTTTCGTTTTAATGCGGCCAATCATATTCATACTGGAAACGATGCCCTGAAAATCTTTAATATTCCTGCGTAAGTCGAGGGCTTTATTTGAATAGATCAAAGCACTGTCGTAAAGACTTTCTAAAGTGTAGATCTCGGAGAGATTATTAAAACAGATAGCCAGGTAGTGGTGCGTGCTCCGCGACTGCGGATTAAGTAACGCTGCCGATTTCAGATACAACGATTTAGCATTATTATATTCCTGCCTGTGAAAATGAATATTGCCAATGTTAATCCAGGTAGTTCCGGATTGTATGGGGTCTTTTAATTGTTCATGGAGAACCGCTGCCTTTTTATAGTACTCCAGGGCTTTATCCAGTTGATTCTGATGTTCATACACCGCCGCAATGTTATTCAGGCATTGTGCAATTCCTTGTGGAATATTCAAGGCTTCGTATGTCTTCAGCGCATCCATCTGATTGCGCAAGGACAGCTCATAGTTCCCTGATTTAAAATGGGCCGCGCCCAATTTAATGTAAAGGCTTGCTGACCCGACGGCGTCCTTGAGTTCTTTCCTTAACTGAAGTGCCTCGTTCCAAAATTTAATGGCATTTTCGAAATCACTTTTATCGAAGTATATAAATGCGGCATCGCTATAAGCCTGGGCAAGTCCTTTCGTATACTTAATTTTTTTACCTAACTCAATCCCCATCTTCCCAAACAATAAAGCGGAATCCTGGTGAACGAACCTGTATTCGTAACAAAGGTCTGCGTATGCAATTACACCCAACGTATCGTTGTGGTGGATGGTGGCAACCTGAATTAAGCTATCCAGCCGTTGATGCTGTCCATGCGAATCAGAGAATACAATAAAAAAACAGGAAAGTAATAAAGCAGTTACTTGGGCAGTCATAGGTTGGGTAAATTTCGTGCATTCAAGGTTTTATCTCGAATACAGATAATGAAGTTCCAAAAAAATAGGGTGTGAAAAAAGGACTGCCGCGAATAAATGTGAATCAGATCAGGTTATTGGCGTAGGCAAACTTGATCAATCCCACCAGGGAGTTGGTTCCGGTTTTTCGGAAGATATTTTTACGGTGTGTTTCTACAGTTCGTTCGCTGATAAAAAGCTCTTCGGCGATGGCCTTGTTTGAATATTCTTTCGATATAAGCTTCAAAATTTCCCGTTCCCTATCAGTAAGTAGTTTTCCTTCGTCTGGATTTTGCAGGTTTTGGATCAGCAATTTGTTGATGTCGCTGCTGAGGAAGATCCGGCCCTGTCTTACTTCTTCGATGGCCTGGAGTAATTCGCGATGCGAATCGTTTTTTAAAACATATCCGTTCACGCCGGTTCGAAGAATCTCTTTCACGAGATGAACTTCGTTATGCATACTCAAAACGATTATCTTAAGGTCAGGGCAAATACGTCTAACGGTGTGGATAAGCGAAAGTCCATCCATTCCGGGTAGGTTGAAGTCGGTGATCAGCAGCTCAACATCCGCGGATTTTAAATACGCCAAAGCTGTTTCTGCTGTTGATGCCATATGCACAACCTGTAAGGTGGTATCTTTTTCAAGTAAACTTTTTATTCCATCCATAAGAATCGAATGGTCATCTACAAGGAGAATGCGCATCACAGGCAGTATGTGTTTTGGTTTCCAGAACTTAAAAATACCAGACTCGCCCATACCTGCAAATAAAACGACGAAAGAGTTTTTAAGATATCCGTGGTGGTGGGTATTTTTTTGTTCAAAGTTCAGGGTTCAAAGTTCAAGATTCAAGGTTCAAAGTTTGCGATAACGATGGACTTGTGTCGATAGTTTGAAGTTTGATGTCTGAGGTTCGATGTTGGTTGTTTAAAAATGGGTGAGCTAATGAAATCGTTTTAGAGAACCCATTGGCTATCGATTGCGTACCTCGTATCCCATGCCCTCAAACCGTTGTGTCAAAAACCTGGGTGTTAAGTTTGCTGGCTATAGCTTGGACGTTTTTAATTAGCATCTCTTTATTTTTATTACGTTGAATAAGTACTTTGGTACCTGTGTCGAATTTTAAGAAGGCGCTATAGACCACATCACTAAAAGTGGAAGAGTTTAATGTATGTGCCGTATACATTTTTTGAGCTACCTTATTGGCATTTATAAAAATGCGTTCAATCGCGTCATAATTTTCTACTTCACCTGTTTTAATAAAGAAGTATGCATTGTATTCCTTAAGGGTTTTTAAGTTTGTATTTATCTCCACGCCTTCACGTGCTGTTAAGATAAAAACGCCTGCTAAAAGGAAGCTTAACCCTCCGATAAGATGTGTCGTTAGTAATGGAAATCCGATAAATATGAAAATAACACCAAGTATGAGAAAGTGAAACGGAAATAATCGGCCGTTGTTAATGTCAATTTTGTGTTGCATACATTAAAGGTAAGATTTTTCAATCACAATAGCTGGTAGGTATTACAATTCATTACAGTGATATCGACGGTCCTGATATGGAGATTGAGCGGTTATAGGAAGAATTTTTGGTCGGGCCAGGTTAATCGAAGTAGTAGTGGGTTATAAAAGTGAAGATCCAAATGAATGGAAATTAAAGAAAGCGATGGCAGGAGGTGGCTCAATTGATGAATCTTGGCGTCTACTGCATTCAGTGTAGTCGTTATGTACTTGGAAGAGCCGGCTCTGTTACTGCACAGTCTGGTCGGGTCGCCCAACCAGGTCTAATTTTTTGAGGTTAAAGGAATCGATTGCGTTTTAGAATTCAGATCCCAGAGGGCGGATGGCGATTGTTTATAAGCATTCAATTAAAAATTCTTTCGGTGTTGAAGAAGGCGGCTTATGATTCTGCTCTTAGTAAAATGCTGTCCAACACCGTTCAACGTTGATTCTTGGATTTCCGACGGGTTTTACTATCCGTCTGCTTGAAAATAACTACTGTAATTTTTTTATTGGTGACCCCTGTGCTTTTGCGTGGTTGCATTTCCGCTTTGGTTATGCAAAAGTATTTTCTTTAATGAGAAATGGAATAACACGCTAGGCCTATGCTACCCACCATAACAAAAATAGCGTCTGGAAAATCGTACCGGATCAGCAACGAATTTTCCAGGCTAAAAGAATTTACATTGGGTGTCCATGAAAAATTTGATCTCGGAGGAGAGATTCTTCGTGGAAATCGCAATGTGGTTAAAAAAATAATTACGCCTGATGGTGAGTTTGTCATCAAGAGCTTTAAAGGAATGTACTTTCTGAATCGACTCGCTTATAGTTTGTTTCGGAAGTCAAAGGCTGAAAGATCCTATCGTTATTCTGCAAGACTGAATGATAATGGCATACTCACGCCGCCACATGTAGCGTGGATTGACTGTTATACATGGGGTTTTTTAACACACAGTTATTTTGTGAGCGTTTATTGTCCATACAAAACACTTCATCAGTTTCTTGAAACGTCAGAAGAATCTGACAAAAAGTCGTTGTATCGCCAATTGGCGGCGTTCACACTGAAGATGCATCGTCTTGGTATTTACCACGACGATTTTTCCGTGGGTAATATCCTGGTTCATGCTGAAGGGGATGATTTTAAATTTTCACTCGTTGACCTGAATCGGGTTAAGTTTCAGAAAATAAATTATAAGAAAGGATTACAGAATTTTAAAACGTTAAAGATACCGCCACAGGATATGAATATCCTGCTTCGTGAGTATGCCATTCAATCTGACCGGTCGCCGCAACATTCTATTAATACTTTTTGGATACATCAAAAGCGGTCATCACTCTTGCGGGCGTTTCGAAAAAGGATTCGCTATTATACGGTAACACCACTTGAACGTATGCTGGCTGGAAAATATTTTTGACGATAAAACGAACTTGTCCATTGTCTAGACGGATGCCTTTCATTCTTGCGAAGAAACAATTAGAATCAGTTCATCATTGTGATTATGCAAATTAGAAAATCTATCAACGTTTTACGATCACGCATCATGCGTAGTATCACCAAAAACATTGGGGTTACATCGGTTGAAAAGCATGGAAAACAGATCGGTCATATTGATATAAGGAATATTTTGATTTCCCGGCCCAATCATCGGTTGGGAAACTTGTTGATGCTGACACCCCTTTTGCAGGAAATCGCGGAAACATTCCCAGATGCTAAAGTTGATCTGTTTGTAAAAGGAAGTATTGCACCTATTTTGTTTAAGCATTACGCCAATGTGAATCAGATTATTCAATTACCCAAAAGGCCCTTTAAACACTTTCTTCAGTACCAGCGGGGGTGGATGGCGATGAGAAAGAATCATTATGATCTGGTTATTAATGCTGTAAATCATTCTTCGTCGGGACGACTTTCGGCGAGCTTGGCAAATGCAACCTATAAATTATTTGGGGATGTTGATGGGCCAGTGCGACTTGTATATCCGGATTCCAGACATATGGCAAAACATCCTGTGTATAGTTTTCGTCAATTTATAAAGCAGCTTCGGCGCCCTGAAATTGAGAGACCGATACAATCCCTGAATCTCATGTTAAGTGACGAGGAGATCGCGGAAGGAAAAAGCATATTGGACGGTCTGGTTTCTGAAGATAAGAAGACGATTTCCATTTTCACTTACGCAACGGGCGTGAAGTGTTATTCGAAAACATGGTGGTTGGAATTTTACGAAGGATTAAAGGCGGCGTATCCTGACTTTAATATTATTGAGATTTTGCCGGTTGAAAATGTTTCGCAAATCGATTTTAAAGCACCGGTATTTTATAGTAAGGATATTCGAAAGATAGGTGCCGTGATTGCCAATACGGTGGTGTTCATTGGTGCAGATAGTGGTATGATGCACCTTGCCAGCGCCGTTCATACTCCGACTATGGGGTTATTCAAAGTAACGAATCCGGCTACATACCAACCCTATAATAATAAAAGTAAGGGCATCACTACCAACGACCATACTGTTGATGACTGTGTGAAATGTATATATGAGATCCTGGAAGCGTATAACCTTTCCGTCGTGTAGATCAGGTAGTCAGAAGATAAAATGAATTTGTTATTTTACTTGCGCATTATACTCAAGCGCGAGCTTGATCCAGTGATGTAATTGCTTTTTACCGGGTATGATGGATTCCTCAACATAGACCCAGCCAATATAATCGCGTCCTTTCATTTTTACGGTGGTAACACCAGGAAGACTAACGACGTCTTCGTGAATGAGTGGATCGATGCGGCACATGATATGGTCATCCTGGACAGTTACACACATCTCGTTGTTAATCATAAAAGCAATTCCTCCAAACATTTTCTTTTCTTCAACATGTGGCAGGTTAGTAAACATTTCTCTTACTCTTCTTGATAACACAGGGTTTATTGCCATGAAAATGTTTTTGATGATCGTTGAAATTTATTTATTCATTGTGAATAAGAAAAATATTTCCCGGACAAATTAAGACCTTTATTAAATATTTGAATCTAAGCACGACGCTGCGCAAGACAACGGCCGCAACGGATCTTACGCAACCGCGTCGATAGAAGTGTAGCATACGGATGATTAAACCAACTACTAGCTCAATGCCTCCTTTTCGTTGCGGTCAAACTTCGTCAATGAGGTAACACCATAAAATAAGGTCGCTAATGAGAGATGGTGTAGCGGTAATATAGAAGCAATGCTTCTTAACTTATAACTTACCGGTAAGGGCGGTGATGCCGTTGTTCGCTTAGATTTAGAATGCTGTAATGATAAAAGCTTACTGTAAAGATTATCTCAATAAAATTCGAAATATTAATATAACTGCGGGAAGAAAATTGCATGCTGAAGTTGTATCAGGTAATGGTTGATGTACACTACTTACGTAATTTTAGTGATGCTACCCAATGTCATTGAATTAAACTTGTTTTCTTATGGCCTTGTCCTGCCCTCTCCAAAGGAGCAGATTTACGGAAGCTTAACGCAATAACATTTCATGCTTGTCTGGCTTGAACTATATACCCCAAATTTTCGATATACATATCCCTTTAGAAAGTAAATGTGTTTTAATTAAAAAGTTATATATTGGCTAAAGCTCACAACATCGCTTGCGCACATGTTTATCAATTTTTTAACAACTCAATTTTAATCCGGAACCCGATGTTGTTTAGAAACGCCCCCATTAAGAAGAAGATTCAGCTGGTTATCATGCTCACCAGTGGCGTTATACTTCTGCTGATGTTTGCGTCATATTTCATCTATGAGTTTATCACTTTTCGTCAAACTGCAGTACAAAATATCTCTGTGCAGGCGAAGATTATTGCCAGTAACAGTACTGCCGCACTTGCTTTTGAAAGCCGGGAAGAGGGCCACACAATACTGAGTGCCCTAAAGGCGGATCGGCATATTATAGCGGCTGCATTATACGATAAAGAAGGAGCGCTATTTTCTAAGTATCAGGAACAAGATGCTGGTAATGAACTTCCAAAAGATGTAAAACAACGAGGCCATAAGTTTGAAGATGCTTATTTAATTTTTTTTGAGCCTGTTGTGGAAAACAATCATGTTCTTGGTACATTATATCTTAAATCAGATATGGATGCGTTATATGACCGGCTGATACGATATGCTGTTATAGCGGCAATCCTTATCGCGATGTCACTTGTTGTTGCTTACCTGCTTTCCATGAGATTACAAAAGAGTATTTCCCAGCCGGTACTGGCTTTAGCGGAAACGGCAAAGGCGGTTTCACAGCGAAAGGATTATACCGTTCGGGCAACGAAATATAATGAAGATGAAATAGGTTTGTTGACAGAAGCTTTTAATCAAATGTTATCTGAAATTGAATTGCAAAATATTCAAATACAAAGATTCAACCAGGAGCTTGAATCAACCATCAGACAAAGAACAGATGACCTTCAAACTGCAAATAAAGAGCTTGAATCTTTCTCTTATTCCGTTTCACATGATTTGCGGGCGCCACTGCGGTCGATCAATGGATTTGCGAGAATTTTACTTGAAGATTATGGTGAAACGTTAGATCCTGAGGGAATCAGGAGTTTACACACCATTATACGCAACGGTGAGCGCATGGGGCAACTGATTGATGACTTGTTGGCGTTCTCTCGCCTCGGTAAGCAACAGGTAACGAAAGTATTATTAGATTCAGAATCGATTGTAAAAAATGTTATAGAAGAATTGAACGGACAGTATGGGGACCAGAGCGAAATACATGTTAAATCATTACCCGATATTTATGGAGACAGCAGCATGCTGAAGCAAGTGTTTCAAAATCTTATTTCGAACGCTTTAAAGTATTCGATGAAAAAGGAAAAGCCCGTCATAGAGATTGGTGGTTATACCGAATCTTTTATCAACACGTATTATGTGAAGGATAATGGAGCTGGTTTTAAAATGCAATATTATGATAAGCTGTTCGGCGTATTCCAGCGTCTTCATAATACAAGTGAATTTGAGGGTACCGGTGTGGGGCTTGCGCTTGTTCATCGTATCATTACGAGACACGGTGGAAAAATATGGGCAGAGGCGGAAGAAAATAAAGGTGCAACATTTTACTTTTCACTTCCTTTAAATAAAAATCACAAAGCATGAATAAATCTATACACGATGTGGATGTGTTGTTGGTTGAAGATAATATGGATGATGCCGCACTTGTTATAAGGGCGCTCAAAAAGCACAATATGGGCAATAACCTTATTCACCTCACAGATGGTGAACAGGCACTGGATTTTCTTTTCTGTCGAGGGCAATATGCCGAACGTAAGATGGAAGATAAGCCGAAGGTTGTTTTACTTGATTTAAAAATGCCAAAAGTCGATGGACTCCAGGTACTGAAAGCTATCCGCGAGAACCAAGTGACCAGCCGGATACCAGTAGTCATCATGACATCTTCCAAAGAAGACAGAGACATTGTTAATACGTACAATTCAGGTGTAAATGCGTACGTCGTCAAACCTGTTGGATTCGATAATTTCTCGAAAGCGGTGGCTGATCTGGGTATGTTTTGGTTATTGGTTAATGAGTCGCCGAAGTAACAACTTCTTTCTTTATTAATTTTTATTTTATCTGAATGATTCGTCTAAAACATTTCTCTTTTTATCAGGCTGTTTTTGTTTGGACTTTGTGTTCGTTGTCTTTCTTTGTTGAAGCACAGGATTTAGAGATACAAAAGCTCAAAGCAATGAGCATGGAAGAGTTGTTGGCCATTGAAGTTACATCGGTTTCCAAAAATAAGGAAAGGATGTCTATGACTGCGTCTGCGATTCAGGTTATTACAAGTGAAGACATACGGTATTCAGGTGTAACAAGCGTGCCCGAGGCTTTGCGATTAGCGCCTAATTTACAAGTGGCGCAGGTGAATGCGAGTCAATGGGCGATCAGTGCGAGAGGATTTAACAATGTATTGGCAAATAAACTTTTAATTATTATTGATGGGCGTGTGGTTTATACGCCAATGTATGCCGGTGTATTTTGGGACGTACAAAATCTTTTGCTTGAAGATATTGAACGGATTGAAGTAATCAGTGGTCCTGGTGGAACACTTTGGGGAGCGAATGCTGTTAATGGCGTAATTAATATTATTACTAAAAAAACACAAGATACCCAGGGACTTTATGCGGAAGCTGCCATAGGGACAGAACTTAAAGGTTTGGGAAGCTTACGGTATGGTGGTAAGATCTCCGATAAATTATCGTATCGTATCTATGGCACAGCGTTTAAACGTGGTAATACAATTTTTCAAGACAGCGTTTCCTCCGATGATGACTGGCAGATGGCACAGGGTGGTGTTCGTCTCGATTGGACCGCTTCCGAAAAAGATGCCATAGCGCTGCAGGCTAATATTTATGATGGCAGGCCTGATCCTGATAGTGGCAATCCTATAATAGCGAACGGTAACAACGCTACATTACGATGGAACCATAACGTCTCTGAGCGATCTAACTTTCAGCTTCAGGTATTTTATGATAAAACATGGCGTGACTTCCGCAATGGTTTTGCTGAGGAACTCACCACCTATGATTTTGAAGGACAACACCGTTTCCCAATAGGACAACACCAGGAGTTGATTTATGGAGCGGGTTTTCGCATGATGGATCATTCAGTGAGAAACCTTGAATTATTCGCGTTCAAGCCAGGGAACAAATCCCTTTATTTATACAATGCATTTGTTCAGGATGAGATAAAACTCGTAACGGAAAAATTGCGATTAACCCTTGGAATAAAAGTTGAGCATAATAGCTATACGGAATTTCAGTATCAGCCGAATGCGCGGTTGGCATGGGTGCCTGCACCGACGCAAACGATCTGGACAGCCGTATCTCGTGCCGTGCGTAATCCAGCTCGGATTGATCGGGATTTTTATCTTTACATTACGCCAGACTTGCCCTTTATTTCCGGAAGTGACTTTCAGTCGGAAGAGTTAGTTGCCTACGAACTGGGATGGCGGACGCAACC
>Ga0196965_1000922_pt1 | contig 13319 bp, 9 predicted proteins | sample S1_20metaG_FD_148668 | JGI IMG/M metagenome (GOLD analysis project Ga0196965, IMG submission 148668) | Soil microbial communities from Anza Borrego desert, Southern California, United States - S1_20 | ecosystem: Environmental > Terrestrial > Soil > Desert | place: USA: California | collected... | reverse complement strand
CAGTCCGGTAGAATCACCGATACCTGTGATGTGGTGGCGGTCAGTATACTCATCTACGAATGGGTTCGCTTTCGAAAGTTTCATGGATGAACTGGCTGTGACTGCTGGTAAAGATCCCCTGGAATTCCGGAAGCAACATTTCTGGAATGGCCGATATCATCAGCTGGCCACTAAACTGGAAGAAGTTAGCGGATGGAAATCGAGGGAGAAGAAATCGGGTTATGGCATAGCGATTACCGAATGTTTTGGAAGTATCGTGGGCGAAGTTGTTAAGGTTTCAAAAACAGGGGCAGGTAAAGTCAAGATTGATAAAGTATGGGCTGTAATGGACTGCGGCTGGTACGTAAACCCTGACATCATTAAAGCGCAAATAGAGGGAAGTATCATCATGGCATTAGGTGCGGCGGTTACACATGAAACGACCTTTGCTGAAGGAAAAGCTGTTCATCAAAATTTCAATACGTACAAAATGCCACGCATTTCAGAAACACCTGAGATTGAAATGCATATTATGGAAAACGAAGAAAAAGCTGGTGGTGTAGGCGAACCGGCGCTTCCGCCTTTTGCTGCTGCGTTAACGAATGCAATTTTCGACCTTACCGGAAAAAGAATCAGAAAGCTACCTTTTAAATTAGACGAAGTTTAACACCATGGAAGCCCAGTCTGCCTTACAGATTGGGTTCTTTATTTGCATAATCGAACGACATGAACCGAATTATTAACTCACGGATATTCATAGTACTCTTACTTACTTTGATGGCATTGCCTTTTTTAAGCTTACAACAAAATAAGTTTGATTTAAAGGCCAGTATAACCCGCGGGAAGGAAATATACAATGTACAATGCATGAGTTGCCACATGGAGAACGGCGAAGGACTAGAGGGTGCTTTTCCCCCGTTGGCAAAATCCGATTACTTAATGGCCGATCAGAAAAGAGCAGTCCATCAGATTCTTAACGGTTTGTCGGGTGAAATAACCGTCAATGGCAAAACTTACAATGGCGACATGCCGGCATTTGATCTTACAGATGAAGAAGTAAGTGATGTTTTAAATTATGTACAAAACAGCTGGGGTAATAAAGCAGAAGCTGTAAGGCCTGATGATGTTAAGGCACTCCGAAATTAATTATGCGGTATGAAGGACTTAAAAACTGTAGTGAGTGAATACCACCGGGTCGATTTATCAAAGCTCAAAGCAGCACTCGCAACGGTGGTGCAGGTTAGGGGTTCATCTTACCGGAGTCCAGGCGCGCGTATGGTGATCACAGAAGATGGGAAATGGGTGGGTTCAATCAGTGGTGGTTGCCTTGAAGGTGATGCTTTACGAAAAGCACGCCAGGTAATGAACAGCAATATTCCAATGACTGTTACCTATGACACGCACGAGGAGAGCAATCAAAATTTAGGCATTGGGTTGGGCTGCAATGGCGTGATTGACGTGCTGATTGAACCTATTTCTGCGCATAGTGACAACGTTATACATTGTTTTGAATCTTTAATCGAAACCGAAAGACCATTGGCTCTTGCCACCATTTTTGACGGTTCGTCCTCAATCGGAGATAAATTGCTTATTAATGAAGAAAAGGAGATCATCTATTCCTTCAAAGATGGTGCGCTTACAAACCTTGTGATCAACGATCTGCTTTCCGTTTTCACAACGCAGAATTCAGAAGCCAGAAAATATGCATTGCATCATAGTTCGATATCTGTTTTCCTCGAGCTTATACAACCTACACTTTCAATAATAATTTTTGGCGGCGGATTTGATGCACGCCCTGTAAGTCACCTTGCCAAATCGCTGGGATGGAATGTTACTGTAACGGATGAATGTGTAGCGCATATAGCGCCGTTGTTTTTTCCCACAGCGGATAAACTTTCATTATGTCACCGGCAATGGATTGATCGTGATTTTAAAATCACACCTTATACTGCGTGTATCTTGATGTCACATAACTATGAGTACGACCGTGACGTGCTGAAAAAGCTTATTTATACTGAAACACCATACATCGGAATACTTGGTCCGCGCAAACGCTTTGAGAAAATGATGACCGATTTCAAAGCGGATACCCTTGAATTACCATCCTCGGCATTACAACGAATTCATTCACCCATCGGTCTTGATATTGGTGCAGAAGCTCCGGATGAGATTGCAGTTGCTATCATAGCGGAGATCCAGAGTAAGTTCTCTAATCGCTCTGGCGGATTCCTCCGTTATCGAACCGGACCAATACATAAACGCGATTCAGTTTCAGATCAGGTCTTTAAACAAGTCTACCTTAACAAAACGCGTAGCGAAATCAATCCGGATACCAGTTACGGTTAATCATCGCATCTTCTATGCATATCGTCACAATTGTTCTGGCGGCAGGTTCTTCGTCCAGGATGGGCACATCAAAGCAACTGCTCGACATAAAGGGAGAACCCATGTTAGTGCAAACAGTTAAAACGGTACTGGCTTGCAAAACAGAAAATATTGTTGTGGTTCTAGGATCGCAGGCAGCACACCATGCTAAATTATTGGAAGCATTACCTGTAGATGTAATTGAAAATCCTGTCTGGAACAAAGGCATTGGAAGTTCCATCAAGAAAGGACTTACTCACGCCCTGACCATGGAACCAAACACCGATGGCGTATTGTTTTTAGTTTGTGATCAACCTTACCTTACTGGAGAATTAGTCAACGCGTTTATCAAATACAATGGCAGCAAATCAATTTTTTCCGCCTACTATGATGGATCACCAGGTGTACCGGCATTGTTTACAAAGAAACACTTTAATGAGATCTTAGCGCTAGAAGACCACCTGGGTGCAAAAAAAATCATTCAAAATCATTTAGATGAAACTGACTTTATCGACTTTTCCAGGGGAATGATTGATCTCGATACGCCTGAGGATTATCAGAATTACCTAAAGCAAGCCGATTAACAAAAAAGCCTTCACATACAATGCGAAGGCTCCTTGTTATTTATTGAAGTAGTTACTATACTTTGATTTCAACATCAACACCACTTGGTAGCTCAAGCTTCATCAGGGCATCTACCGTTTTCGCGCTGTTTGAATAAATATCAACCAACCGCTTATAAGTACAAAGCTGAAATTGTTCACGTGATTTTTTGTTAACGTGTGGTGAACGAAGCACGGTGAATTTTTCTTTCTCAGTAGGGAGCGGAATTGGTCCGCTTACTACGGCGCCTGTAGCTTTAACTGCCCGAACGATCTTCTCAGAAGACTTGTCCACAAGATTGTGATCGTAAGACTTTAATTTGATTCTGATTTTTTGGTTCATAGTTGTTGGTTGAGGATATCGCCTAAATCCTATTCGTGTTTATTTATTTCGCCATTGCGGCACCTTTCACTTCTTCAATTACTTTATCTGCCAGGTTTTTAGGAACCGGCGCATAATGCGAGAACGTTAATGAAGCTGATGCACGGCCAGATGTAAGGGTTCTTAAGTCTGTGATGTATCCAAAAAGTTCTTTTAAAGGAACATCAGCCTTGATAATCTGTGCACCAGCACGTGTATCCATCCCTTTCATTACACCGCGTCTTCTGTTGAGGTCACCGGTTACAGAACCTGTGTATTCATCTGGACTCATTACTTCAACTGACATAATTGGCTCTAACAATTGTGGAGCACATTTAGAGGCAGCCTCTTTGAATCCGATTCTCGCAGCTAATTCGAAAGACAATGAGTCAGAGTCAACGTCATGGTAAGAACCATGGAACAGACGCACACGCATATTGTCAATCGGATATCCAGCTAATGGTCCATTCACCATCGCGCTTTCAAAACCTTTTTGAACTGGCTGAATGAATTCACGTGGAATTACACCACCAACGATATCATTCACAAATTCCAATCCGTCCTTATCACCTTCTTTAAGTTCGCGTGGGCCGATCTCAAATACGATATCAGCAAATTTACCACGTCCACCGGTTTGTTTCTTGTATACTTCCTTGTGTTCGATCGATTTGGTAAGCGCTTCCTTGTAGGCAACCTGAGGAGCCCCCTGATTGATTTCTACTTTAAATTCACGCTTTAAACGATCAATGATAATCTCAAGGTGCAATTCACCCATACCACGCAGGATCGTCTGACCTGTTTCCTGGTCTGTATGGACACGAAGTGTAGGATCTTCTTCCACCAGTTTAGCGATTGCCATACCGAGCTTATCAACATCAGCCTGCTTCTTAGGTTCGATAGCATAACCGATAACGGGTTCCGGGAACACCATTGATTCCAACACCACTTTGCGTTTCTCATCACAAAGGGTATCTCCTGTTTTGATATCCTTAAAACCAACTACCGCGCCAATGTCACCCGCAGGTAAACGCTCGATTTGGTTTTGCTTATTGGCGTGCATTTGAAACACGCGTGAGATGCGTTCTTTATTTTCAGAACGCGTATTGAAAACGTAAGAGCCTGATTCAAGCACACCTGAATAAGCGCGAATGAAACACAGACGTCCTACAAATGGATCAGTCGCAATTTTAAACGCAAGGGCAGCAAAAGGTTCGGTTTCATCCGGGCGAATAACAACTTCTTCATTCGTATCAGGATTAATCCCGATGATATCATCCTTGTCTAATGGTGATGGCAATAATTCCATCACATAATCAAGCATGGTTTGAACACCCTTATTTTTGAACGAAGAGCCACACACCATAGGAATAACTTTCATTGCGATAGTTGCCTTACGAAGTGCAGTAAGAATTTCGACTTCCGTGATAGAATCAGGATTTTCGAAAAATTTCTCCATTAATGACTCATCAAATTCAGCTACGGCTTCAAGAAGTTTTTCTCTGTATTCTTTAACTTCCTCCTCCATATCAGCTGGAATTGGTATAACTTCAAAGGTCATACCTTTATCTGCTTCGTTCCAGATAATACCACGGTTGTTGATCAAGTCAACCACACCACGAAAATTTTCTTCAGAACCGATTGGCAACTGGAGTGCCACAGCATTACTTCCTAATTTCTCCTTCACCTGCTTGCAAACGCCGAGGAAATCTGAGCCTGCACGGTCCATCTTGTTAACAAAGCCTATGCGTGCTACTTTATAGTTATCGGCCAGGCGCCAGTTGGTTTCCGATTGTGGTTCAACACCGTCAACTGCGCTAAATAAGAATACAAGACCATCCAATACACGTAAAGAGCGATTTACCTCAACGGTAAAATCCACGTGACCCGGTGTATCGATAATGTTTACATTGTATTTATTCTCTCTGTAGTTCCAGAAAACCGTTGTGGCTGCAGAAGTAATGGTGATACCACGCTCCTGTTCTTGGGCCATCCAGTCCATCGTTGCAGCACCTTCGTGTACTTCACCAAGCTTGTGGCTTACACCGGCGTAGAAAAGAATACGTTCTGTAGTTGTAGTCTTTCCAGCGTCAATGTGTGCCGCGATACCAATATTTCTGGTGTATTTAAGATCTCTTGCCATGTTTTTACTAAACCTCTTTTAGAATCTAAAATGAGAGAATGCTTTGTTAGCTTCTGCCATTCTATGTGTGTCGTCCTTCTTTTTAATCGCTGCACCTTCTCCTTTTGAGGCGGCAATGATTTCCGCTGCCAGTTTATCCATCATAGTTTTTTCACCACGAAGCCTTGAGTAATCGATAAGCCATTTAATGCTTAGGTTTACTTTGCGTTCAGGACGGATTTCAACAGGTACCTGGAATGTTGCTCCACCTACTCTCCGGCTCTTTACTTCCACAGAAGGTGTAAGGTTATTCATTGCACGCTTCCATACTTCAAGACCGCTTTCGCTGGTTTTCTTTTCAACAACTTCAATTGCATCGTAGAAGATACCGTAGGCAGTACTTTTCTTTCCCTGCTCCATCAGGTAGTTAACGAACTTTGTTACAAGTGTGTCACTGAACTTAGGGTCAGGAAGAAGATATCTTTTCTTTGGTTTTGACTTTCTCATGGCTTAATTCCTGTTATTTCTTTCCTTTAGCTGGAGCACCTTTACCTGCCGGTGCTGCTGCACCTGGCTTAGGACGTTTTGCTCCATATTTAGAACGACTCTGAAGACGACCATTAACACCTGCTGTATCAAGCGCACCACGAATGATGTGGTAACGTACCCCAGGAAGGTCCTTTACACGACCACCACGGATCAACACGATAGAGTGTTCCTGGAGGTTATGTCCTTCACCCGGAATGTAAGCGTTTACTTCTTTTCCGCTTACTAGACGCACCCTGGCTACTTTTCGCATAGCAGAGTTCGGTTTTTTAGGGGTCGTGGTGTACACACGTGTACATACGCCGCGTTTCTGTGGGCACGAATCAAGAGCGGGAGACTTAGACTTAAACGTCAATTTCTTCCGTCCTTTTCTTACAAGTTGTTGAATGGTAGGCATTTATATTTTCTTTTATAAACCTTTCAAAATTTAGGACTGCAAAGGTATTTAAAGTAACAGACCTTGCAAAGCCCCTTTTGAATATTTTTGAAATAACTCCCTAGTATTTAGCTGTTTTTGAATGACTTCCTCGATTCAGGAGGGACAACGACAGAAAATACATGATTAAGTCTTTAAGCTTCACCCATTGTACCTCCAAAGTTCATTGGAAATTTTGGCATATCATCCGTTCGCTTTATAGGCCCGAACGAAGCTTCATACTTGTCAATATTATCCTTTAAAGCGGTTAAAAAACGCTTTGCATGTTCAGGGGTAATCACAACGCGTGATTTCACCTTAGCCTTAGGCACGCCAGGCATTAACCGAATGAAATCGATTACAAATTCACTGTTGGAATGTGCGATCATTGCCAGGTTTGAATAGATGCCTTCCGCAATTTCCTCGGTAAGCTCAATATTAATCTGGTTCTGGTTTTGTTTATTTTTGTCGTCTGCCATTATTCGCTCTACGTTTTAGACGCTTACAATAAAAAAGGGTTGACCTCTTAGGAAGTCAACCCGTTGAAAACTTAATATGATTTAGTCCTGAAGCTCACGTTCTCTGTCACGGGCGCGTTCGGCGGCCGAGACCATAGACTCGTATTCATCTTTATGGGTAACCAGAATGTCATTATAAGCACGTTGACCTGTACCAGCAGGAATCAAGTGTCCGACAATTACGTTCTCTTTCATACCCAGCAAGGCATCTGTCTTACCGCGAATTGCAGCTTCACTCAGCACCTTTGTAGTTTCCTGGAACGACGCTGCAGATAGCCAGCTTTCTGTTTTCAGCGACGCCTGGGTAATACCCTGAAGCGTTGGTCTTGAAACAGCAGGCATCGCATCGCGAACTTCAACCAATTTCTGGTCTTTTCTACGCAACACTGAGTTCTCATCCCTTAACTCACGAGCCGTAATGATCTGACCTGGTTTAAACGTTGGCGAGTCTCCGGCTTCAATAACAACTTTCTTATCGAGAACAGTGTCGTTATCTTCACGGAACTGCAATTTATCAACATATTCTCCTGGGAGGAAACTTGTGTCTCCCGGATCAATAATTTCAACCTTCTGCATCATCTGGCTTACGATCGCTTCAATGTGCTTATCATTGATCTTCACACCTTGCAGGCGGTAAACTTCCTGAATTTCATTTACAAGATACTCCTGTACTGCAGTTGGTCCTTTGATCGATAAGATATCTGAAGGCGTAATCGAACCATCAGATAATGGCTGACCCGCTTTCACAAAGTCATTATCCTGTACCAGGATGTGTTTCGAAAGCGGAACTAAATAACGCTTTTGAACGCCATCGCGTGATTCGATGAATATTTCGCGATTACCACGCTTGATACCACCGTAGGTTACCACACCATCGATTTCACTTACTACCGCCGGATTAGACGGGTTCCGCGCTTCGAACAATTCAGTCACCCTAGGAAGACCCCCCGTTATGTCACGGGATTTACCCATGGTACGTGGGATTTTTGCAAGCACCTGACCTGCTTTGATCTGATCACCAGCATCCACTGCAAGGTGAGCGCCAACCGGAATGTTATATCCTTTTGAATCGTTTTTACCCTTAACAATAACCGCAGGGTTTTTTGTCTTATCACGCGTTTCGGTGATTACCTTTTCGCGGTGACCCGTTTGTTCATCAGATTCCTCCTTAAACGTTACACCTTCGATGATAGATTCGTATTCAATCGTTCCGTCGAACTCTGACAGGATAACCGCATTGTACGGATCCCAATAACAAAGCTCTTCACCTTTCTCTACCTCCTGACCATCTTTCACCTTAAGGAAAGCGCCGTATGGAACGTGGTTGGTAATCAACACACGATTCTTTTCTTTATCCACGATTCGAATCTCACCGGTACGACCCATCACAATTTTCACCGGATTATTGTCATTGTCGGTAGATTCAATGAAACGAACACCTTCAAACTCAAGTGTACCAGGTAATTTTGCCTTGATGTTTGCTTCTACGGCGATGTTAGATGCGGTACCCCCTACGTGGAATGTACGCAATGTAAGCTGTGTTCCAGGTTCACCAATTGACTGTGCTGCGATAACGCCTACAGCTTCACCCTTCTGAACCATGTTACCGGTTGCCAGGTTACGGCCATAACATTTTGCACAACCACCTTGCTTGGATTCACAAGTTAACAGCGACCTGATTTCAACCTCTTCAATAGCAGCTTCTTCAATACGTTTTGCAATTTCATCTGTGATCTCGCTGTTTGTAGGGACAATCAATTCATCCGTAAGCGGATCAAAGACATCATGTACGGTTACCCTTCCAAGGATACGCTCGGAAAGTGGTTCTACGATATCCTCGTTATCTTTTAACGCAGTTACTTTAAGTCCGCGCAATGTTCCGCAATCCTCTTCCGTAACAACCAGATCGTGCGCTACGTCAACCAATCTCCTGGTAAGATATCCTGCATCGGCAGTTTTCAAGGCTGTATCGGCAAGACCTTTACGCGCACCGTGCGTTGAGATAAAGTATTCCAATACATCCAATCCTTCTTTAAAGTTGGAAAGGATCGGGTTCTCAATAATGGATCCTACTGAACCTGCAAGGTTTTTCTGTGGCTTGGCCATCAGACCCCGCATTCCACCTAACTGACGAATTTGTTCTCTCGAACCACGCGCACCGGAGTGCATCATCATATAGATCGAGTTGAACCCTTGCTGATCATCTTCCAGCTGGCGCATCAGGGTTGTTGTCAACAACGTGTTGGTACGCGTCCAGATATCGATTACCTGGTTATACCGTTCGTTATCGGTAATCAGACCCATCATATAGTTATTCCAGACTGCATCAACCTCTTCTTGCGCATTAGCAACAAGCTTCTCTTTTTCAGCAGGAACTTTCACATCGTTCAATCCCATGGACAGACCACCTTTGTAGGCCATCTGGAATCCAAGTTCTTTAATATCATCCAGGAACTTTGCAGTTTTAGATTGGCCCGCAATTTTGTAAATCTCGGAGATAATGGTCTGCAGTTTTTTCTTTGTTAAGAGTTCATCCACAAAACCTACTTCTTCGGGTACATTCTGATTGAAGATCACGCGACCAGTTACAGTATCGATCATCTTCATCGATAATTCGCCAGTCTTCTTATCCAACACCGACACACGTACTTTAATGTTCGCGTGTTTAGAAAGTTTTCCTTCGTTAAAAGCTACAATTACTTCTTCAGCCGAATAGAAACGTTTTCCTTCACCGATGATCGGGTGTTCAGGTGTACTCTTTCTTCCTTTGGTCAGATAATACAGACCAAGTACCATGTCCTGAGAAGGCACAGTAATAGGTGCACCGTTGGCTGGGTTTAGGATATTGTGTGATGAAAGCATCAACAAAGACGCTTCCAGAATCGCCTCCTGACCCAGTGGTACGTGTACCGCCATCTGATCCCCATCAAAGTCGGCGTTGAAGGCCGTACATACTAATGGGTGAAGTTGGATCGCTTTCCCTTCAATAAGTTTTGGTTGAAAAGCCTGGATACCAAGTCTGTGAAGTGTTGGAGCACGGTTCAAAAGAACAGGATGTCCTTTCAATACGTTTTCCAAAATATCCCAGATCACCGGATCTTTCCTATCTACAATCTTCTTTGCAGACTTAACCGTTTTTACGATACCTCTTTCAATGAGTTTCCTGATAATAAACGGCTTGAATAATTCAGCTGCCATATCCTTAGGAAGACCGCATTCGTGTAGTTTTAATTCTGGTCCTACCACAATTACAGAACGACCAGAGTAATCTACACGTTTACCCAACAGGTTTTGACGGAAACGTCCCTGCTTACCTTTCAGCATATCACTCAGGGATTTCAATGCACGGTTTCCATCAGAACGCACGGCATTTACTTTACGAGAGTTGTCAAACAATGAGTCAACAGCTTCCTGTAGCATACGCTTCTCGTTACGAAGAATAACTTCAGGCGCTTTAATATCAATCAATCTTTTTAAACGGTTGTTACGGATTATAACACGTCTGTAAAGATCATTCAAATCAGATGTTGCAAAACGACCACCATCCAACGGCACCAATGGACGCAATTCCGGAGGAATTACAGGAACCATTTTAATCACCATCCATTCAGGCTTGTTTTCAATACGGGTACGCGCGTCGCGGAATGCTTCCACAACTTTAAGGCGTTTTAAAGCTTCAGCTTTACGTTGCTGAGAAGTGTCAGTTGCAGCCTGGTGACGTAGTTCATATGAAAGCTCATCTAACGCTGTTCTCGATAATAACATCTCAAGCGCATCAGCACCCATCTTGGCGATAAATTTCTTCGGATCGTTATCGTCCAGTAATTGGTTTTCACGCGGTAACTTATCAAGGATATCCAGGTACTCCTCTTCTGTAAGGAAGTCGAGTCTGTTGATGCCATCTTCTTCCTTCACACCAGGTTGAATAACAACATAGCGTTCGTAGTAGATGATCTGATCCAGTTTCTTAGTCGCAAGACCAAGCAGATAACCAATCTTATTTGGAAGAGAACGGAAATACCAAATATGTGCTACCGGTACAACCAGTTCAATGTGACCCATCCGTTCGCGTCTTACCTTCTTCTCTGTAACTTCTACACCACAGCGATCGCAGATAATGCCTTTATACCGGATTCTTTTATACTTACCACAATGACATTCCCAATCTTTTACAGGACCAAAAATCCGCTCACAGAACAACCCTCCCATTTCAGGCTTGTATGTTCTATAGTTGATGGTCTCCGGCTGTGTTACCTCACCATGTGAGCTTTCCAGAATTGATTCTGGTGAAGCAAGACTGATGGTGATCCTGGAGAAGTCGTTGTTGATCTTTTTATTTTTTCTGAAAGACATATATCAAGTTTTCAGTTTGTTGTTTACTTATTTAATCCGAAAGTCGGGAAAGTTAGCCAGTCCGAAAGACGAATCCTCCGGACTTTCTGATCCTTGTTAATCCATAGTGATCTCAAGCGCCAGACCTCTTAACTCGTGAACCAATACATTGAATGATTCAGGAATATTTGGCTTGCGCATGTTTTCACCTTTTACAATGGCTTCGTAAGCTTTGGCCCGGCCAATCACATCATCCGATTTGATCGTCAGGATTTCCTGAAGGATATGCGATGCACCGAATGCTTCGATTGCCCAAACCTCCATTTCTCCAAAACGCTGACCACCGAATTGTGCTTTACCACCAAGAGGCTGCTGCGTGATCAACGAGTAAGGCCCGATAGAACGTGCGTGCATCTTATCATCCACGAGGTGACCAAGTTTCAACATATAGGCGATACCTACGGTAACCGGCTGATCAAATTTAGCTCCGGTCAAACCGTCGTATAAATAGGATCTTCCATATTCAGGCAGGCCTGCCTCTGTCAATTCACTCTGCACTTGTTCCAGTGTAGCACCATCAAAAATTGGTGTAGCATATGTCCTTCCAAGTTTCAATCCAGCCCAAGCCAATACGGTTTCGTAAATCTGCCCGAGATTCATACGCGATGGTACACCAAGCGGATTCAAACAGATATCAACAGGTGTTCCATCTTCAAGGAACGGCATATCTTCTTCACGAACGATTCTCGCTACCACACCCTTGTTACCGTGACGACCTGCCATCTTATCACCTACTTTCAGTTTACGCTTCTTGGCAATGTACACCTTCGCCAGTTGAACAATCCCCGTTGGTAATTCATCACCCACTTCAAGGGTAAAACGTTCACGCTTAAATTCACCGGCGTATGTATTGCGTTTCACCAGGTAGTTTTTCACTAACTGACCGATCAAATCGTTGGTATGTTCATCGCCAGACCAGTTTTCAAGGCTGATATCAGCAATCAGGTTCACTTCTTCAGGAACGTTATAATTGCTCTCATCGCGATAGATGTTCTTATCCGGGAAGAGATTGTTTTCAATCACCTTCTGTGAGAACTTCACGCCTTTGCTTACCAGCTCATCACCGAACTTGTGCTTCACACCATTGCTGGTTTTTCCGTTCAACAGTTCGGACAATTTATTAATCATTTCGGTACGCAACTCAGCAAGTTGCTTACTGTACTTGTTCTTTAATGCATCCAGCTCTTTCTTCGACTTGGTCCGCACATCTTTATCGCGTTTCGGCCTTGAGAAAAGCTTGGTATCGATAACAACGCCTTTCAGGGATGGCGGTGCTTTAAGCGATGCATCTTTCACATCACCTGCTTTGTCACCAAAGATAGCCCGCAATAGTTTTTCTTCCGGAGTCGGATCTGTTTCGCCTTTCGGGGTGATCTTACCGATCAGAATATCACCTTCGCGAACTTCAGCACCAACACGAATGATACCGTTTTCATCGAGATGTTTAACGGCTTCTTCACTAACATTTGGAATCTCGGAAGTCAATTCTTCTTCACCACGTTTTGTATCACGCACTTCGAGTTCGAATTCCTCGATGTGAATAGACGTATACACGTCATCACGCACTACACGTTCGGAGATAACAATGGCATCCTCGAAATTATATCCCTGCCACGGCATGTAAGCCACCAATAGGTTGCGACCAAGTGCCAATTCTCCATTTGCCGTTGCATATCCCTGGCAGACTGGCTGACCCTTCACTACTTTCTCACCTTTTTTCACCAACGGTGTAAGGTTGATACACGTATCCTGGTTGGTTCTTCTGAACTTAATCAGGTTATAGGTTTTGTATTCGTTATCGAAGCTTACCAGTTGCTGTTCAGGAGAAACATCATACTTAATGATAATCTTCTTCGCATCAACAAAATCAACAACACCAGTTCCCTCAGCGAGAATAAGCGCACGTGAATCAAGGGCAACACGACCTTCGAGACCTGTACCAACGATCGGCGCTTCGGGGCGCATCAATGGCACGGCCTGACGTTGCATGTTTGAACCCATCAATGCACGGTTCGCATCATCG
>Ga0196965_1000921_pt1 | contig 13325 bp, 18 predicted proteins | sample S1_20metaG_FD_148668 | JGI IMG/M metagenome (GOLD analysis project Ga0196965, IMG submission 148668) | Soil microbial communities from Anza Borrego desert, Southern California, United States - S1_20 | ecosystem: Environmental > Terrestrial > Soil > Desert | place: USA: California | collected... | reverse complement strand
TGGTTACTACGAAGCTGAGCCTTTCTACAAGGCCGGTGCTGACATCTGTACCGTTCTGGGTACTGCTGACCTGGGCACCATCAAGGGTGTTATTGACGTTGCCAACAAGTACGGCAAGGAAGCCCAGGTTGACCTGATCAATGTGAACGACAAGGCCAAGCGTACGCAAGAAGCTGCCAAGATGGGCGCGCACATCATCGGCGTTCACACCGGTCTGGACCAACAAGCTGCTGGTCAAACCCCATTTACCGACCTCAAGCTGGTGACTGGCCTCGGTCTTGGCGTCAAGGTTTCGGTCGCTGGCGGCATCAAGCCCGCTACAGTGCAGCAAGTGGTTGATGCGGGCGCGAATATTGTCGTTGCCGGCGCAGCCATTTACGGCGCACCTGATCCTGCAGTTGCAGCGGCTGAAATTACCGGTTTGGCACGTGGTCAATCCGGTAACGGTGGCGGCGGTGTTTTCGGCTGGCTGAAAAAACTGTTCAGCTAAACCGTCAATCGCATGCGTCAGAAACCGCTGCAAACCAGCCAGTTTGCAGCGGTTTTAGTTTTATAGTCACCCACTTGATAGTAATTAAATTTGGCCCGGTCTTGGGCTATTTCAATACAGGCAGTAAAATACCTCTATGCGTACAGCCGAAGTCAGCCGTAATACTCTCGAAACTCAAATCACGGTCTCCATTAATCTGGACGGCAACGGAACTTCCTCATTGAACAGCGGTTTGGGTTTCCTGGATCACATGCTTGATCAGATCGCTCGCCACGGCATGATGGATATCAGCCTGGAAGCCAAAGGCGACTTGCATATTGATGCACATCACACTGTTGAGGATATTGGCATCACGCTGGGCCAGGCATTCACCAAGGCGTTGGGCGATAAAAAAGGCCTGCGTCGTTACGGACATGCCTATGTCCCACTGGACGAGGCATTGTCACGCGTGGTGCTGGATGTTTCCGGCCGCCCCGGGCTGGAATTCAACGTCGAATTTTCCAGAGCGCGCATCGGCGAGTTTGATGTCGACCTCATTCACGAATTTTTCCAAGGATTTACCAACCATGCTTTGGTAACCTTGCACGTGGACAACTTGCGCGGCGATAACGCCCATCATCAAGCCGAAACGGTCTTCAAGGCGTTCGGTCGCGCCCTGCGCATGGCGGTGGACATTGATTCGCGGATGACAGGCATCATGCCATCCACCAAGGGAACGCTATAGTTCCTTCCTGATTCATCATGATTGATATTGCAGTCGTTGATTACGGTATGGGCAACCTGCGCTCGGTTGCCAAGGCGCTCGAGCATGTCGCTCCGGGCAAGACCGTGGTTGTCACCCGTGACCCCTCCGAGATTCACGACGCCGAACGCGTGGTATTCCCCGGGCAAGGCGCCATGCCTGACTGTATGCGCGAACTAGAGAGCCGGGGGTTGCGCGAAGCCATTGTTTCCGCAGCGGGGACCAAGCCTTTTCTGGGTGTCTGTATTGGTCTGCAGTTGCTGTTCGAACATAGCGAAGAAGGCAACGCTGCGGGCTTGGGCATTCTCAAGGGGAAAGTACGCCGTTTCGCCAGGGATATGCAGGACGACCAGGGCCGCAAGCTCAAGGTGCCGCATATGGGCTGGAACCAGGTTTACCGCGACGATGCCGAAGCTGGGCGCATGCACCCGATGTGGCGGGATATAGCTAACGGTGAACGTTTCTATTATGTGCACAGCTATTATATTGACCCCGAAGACAAGAGTTTGGCTTCCGGGTACAGCAATTATCCTGCGCGCTTTACCAGCTGCATCGCGCGCGATAATATTTTTGCTGTGCAATTCCACCCGGAAAAAAGTCAGCACGCTGGACTCCAGCTTTTAACCAATTTCGTCCAATGGAATGGACTTCCTTAAACAACAACTGTTAAAAAAATGCTGATTATCCCTGCCATTGATTTAAAAGACGGCCATTGCGTACGCCTGAAACAGGGCGCCATGGAAGACGCAACGGTTTTTTCCGAAGACCCCGCTGCCATGGCTCGCCATTGGCTGGATCAAGGCTGCAAGCGTCTCCACCTGGTCGACCTTAACGGCGCGTTCGCCGGAAAACCGGTTAACGAGAGTGCGATCAAAGCCATCGTCAGCGAAGTCGGAAGTGACATCCCCATTCAGCTGGGCGGTGGCATACGCGACCTGGAAACCATAGAGCGTTATCTGGATGACGGTATCAGCTACGTCATTATCGGCACTGCCGCAGTCAAAAATCCAGGTTTCCTGCATGAAGCCTGTTACGCTTTTCCAGGACAGATCATCGTGGGCCTGGATGCCAAGGATGGCAAGGTCGCTGTTGACGGGTGGTCGAAATTGACTGGCCATGATGTCGTCGATCTGGCCAAGAAATTCGAGGATTACGGCGTGGAAGCCATTGTCTATACCGATATCGGCCGTGATGGCATGCTGAGCGGCGTCAACATCGAGGCAACCGTCAAGCTCGCCCAGGAACTGCTTATCCCTGTGATAGCCAGTGGCGGCATCACCGATCTCGAATGTGTGCGACGCCTGTGCGAAGTCGAGGGTGAGGGCATCATGGGGGCTATCACCGGTCGCGCCATATATGAAGGCTCACTGGATTTTGCTTCAGCACAGGCGCTGGCAGATCAACTGCAGAACAACAATTAACGAAAGTCTCTCGTGGGCTTAGCAAAACGGATTATTCCCTGTCTGGATGTGACAGACGGGCGGGTGGTAAAAGGCGTCAATTTTCTCGAATTGCGCGATGCCGGCGACCCGGTTGAGATCGCCCGCCGCTACGATGAACAAGGTGCCGATGAGCTGACCTTTCTTGACATCACGGCCAGCTCGGATAATCGCGGGCTTATACTGCATATTATTGAGCAGGTAGCCTCCCAGGTTTTTATCCCATTGACTGTGGGAGGCGGCATACGGCAGGTTGAAGATGTGCGGCATCTGCTGAATGCAGGCGCGGACAAGGTCAGTATCAATACTTCCGCAGTACTCAACCCGCAACTGGTCGCGGATGCTGCAGGCCGTTTCGGCTCACAATGTATCGTGGTGGCCATTGATGGCAAACGTGTCGGCGATCATTGGGAAGTCTTCACCCACGGCGGGCGCAAGCCAACGGGTCTGGATGCGGTGGAATGGGCGCAACGCATGGTTGCACTGGGCGCTGGCGAATTGCTGCTGACCAGTATGGACCGCGACGGCACCAAGATCGGCTTTGATATCGAATTCACCAGAGCCATCAGCGATGCGGTCGAGGTGCCGATTATCGCTTCCGGCGGTGTGGGCAACCTGGATCATATGGTACAAGGCGTACAGCAGGGCGGCGCCGATGCAGTGTTGGCTGCGAGCATATTCCACTTTGGCGAATATACTGTGCGTGAGGCCAAGGATTACATGAATGCCCATGACATCGAGGTAAGGCTCTGACACCCGATACGGGAGGAAGCATGAATAAAGCGTGGCTGGATCAGATAAGCTGGACGGCCGACGGTCTGGTGCCTGTGATCGTGCAGGAATCAAAGACAGGAGACATCCTGATGTTTGCCTGGATGAATCAGGAAGCTCTGGAATTAACCGTCACCACCGGTAACGCTGTTTACTGGTCGCGTTCACGTAGCAGGCTGTGGCATAAGGGCGAGGAGTCTGGCCATGTGCAGAAGGTCAAGGAAATCCGCATGGACTGCGATGCGGATGTCATATTAATCAGCGTGGAACAGGTGGGCGGCATCGCCTGTCATACAGGGCGGCATAGCTGTTTTTTCAGAAAGCTGGATAAAGACACGTGGATCACCGATCAGCCTGTCCTGAAGTCTCCGGAGGAGATTTATCATGAGTGATGTGTTGACTCGGCTGGCCGATCTGCTCGAGCAGCGTAAGCAGGCTGATCCGCAGTCCTCTTATGTCGCTAAGCTCTATGCCAAGGGCATGGACACCATCCTGAAAAAAGTGGGCGAGGAGGCGACAGAAACCATTCTCGCCGCCAAGGAAGGCGATCGGTCCAAGATTATTTATGAAACGGCGGACTTGTGGTTCCACTGCCTTGTGATGCTCGCCCAAGCAGGATTGAAGCCACAGGATGTGCTCGATGAGCTCGCGCGTCGTGAAGGATTATCTGGCCTGGAAGAAAAGGCCGGCAGGCAGGAGTCGTAGCATGACGGATTGTATTTTCTGCAAAATTATCAACGGTGAGATCAAGTCATCCCTGATTTATGAAGATGAAGATGTCATTGCATTCAAGGATATTCGGCCGATTGCGCCTGTGCATTTCCTGATCGTGCCGAGGAATCACATAGTAAGCCTGGCCGAATGCAGCACCTCCGAACAGAGCTTGCTTGGCAGGATATTGTTGCTGGCGCCGCAGCTGGCCGGTCAGCAGGGCTTGAAAGGGTTTCGTACCATGATCAACACGGGGCGTGAGGGCGGGCAGGAGATTTTCCATTTACACGTACATGTGTTTGGCGGCGGCGAAACCTTGCCCAAAACCTAATCAGGAGACAGACATGGGATCATTCAGTATCTGGCATTGGCTGGTAGTGTTGCTGATAGTGGTGCTGGTGTTTGGCACCAAAAAGCTGCGCAACATGGGCAGTGATGTGGGCGGCGCCGTGAAAAGCTTCAAGGATGCCATGAAGGACGAAAGCAACCCGCAACCCCTCGACCACACCTCTACCGACAATACGGTGGAAGGCGAGGTCACCCACAAGACCAAACAGTAGCTTGCCTTGTTTGATGTCGCATTTTCGGAGCTGCTGGTTATCGCGATTATCGCGCTGGTGATCATCGGTCCGGAAAAGCTGCCGCGGGTTGCACGTACCTTGGGGATGATCACCGGTCGCCTGCGACGGTATGTCACAACCATCAAGACGGACATCGAACGTGAAATACAGATGGAAGAACTGCAAAAGATGCAGCAGGACATCCGCCGTTCAGCTCATCAAATCCAGTCCGAATTGAATTTGGATACGCAGCAGTCGCAGCCTGGCGACCCAAAACCTGAACCGCCTTCTCACAGTGAAACCCGCTGAAGGTCTGCTTTCTCACCTGATTGAATTGCGTAACCGGCTGTTGCGCATCCTGGTAATTTTCCTGCTGGTCTTCATTGGCCTGTTCCCATTTGCCAACGATCTTTACACACTGCTTGCAGCCCCCATGCTGTCCAAGCTGCCAGCCGGGGGGCAGATGATTGCTACTGCGGTCACCACACCGTTCTTCATACCTATGAAAGTGGCCATGCTGGCGGCCTTCATCGTTTCCCTGCCGCACACGCTGTATCAGATATGGGCGTTTGTGGCGCCTGGTCTATATGCGCACGAGCGCCGTCTGGTCGCGCCATTGGTAGTATCGAGCAGCCTGCTTTTTATGATCGGAATGGCCTTCTGCTATTTCCTGGTATTCCCCGTGGTGTTTGGTTTCATCACAAGTGTGGCGCCGCAAGGCGTTGCTGTAATGACTGATATCGGCAATTACCTCGATTTCGTCATCACGTTGTTCATGGCATTTGGCGTTGCGTTCGAAGTGCCGATTGCGGTCGTGCTGGTGGTGTATCTGGACATGGTCAATATCCAGACGCTCAGGGAAATCAGGTCTTATGTGATCGTGGGGGCATTCGTGCTGGGCGCCATTTTTACGCCACCCGATGTCATTTCGCAGTTCATGCTGGCGATGCCTTTATGGCTATTGTATGAACTGGGCATCGTGGCAGCAGGCTTTATCAGGACCAGAAAAGTCCCGCGCCTGGAATCCTGAGCGGATTACTCCTCGAAGGGATTGGCCATCATTCGTGGCATTGGCCGCTTACCCGCAATAATCGTGATATTGAGCTTCTGCTGTGCGCGGATGATGGTAAGAACAGCGCGGTTGTCCGGCTTCAGGCTGGATACCAGATTGAGCATGTCAGAGCTGTCCGTGATCTCGCGCCCATCGACTGCAATCAGAATATCACCCGGCTTTAAGCCCGCACGTTCAGCCGGACTGTTACGGATGATGCCCGCTATCAGCGCGCCATGCACATTCTCAAGCCTGAAGGAATCTGCCAGGTCCGGCGTAATATCCTGCGCTTCTATCCCGATCCAGCCGCGCACCACACTGCCCTGACGGATAATCTGCTCCATGACCTGTTTGGCCAGGCTGACTGGAATAGCAAAGCCGATACCCATCGAGCCGCCGCTACGCGAATAGATGGCGCTGTTGATGCCGACCAGGTTTCCTTCCGTGTCGATCAGCGCGCCGCCAGAATTGCCGGGGTTGATGGAAGCATCGGTCTGTATAAAGTTCTCGAAAGTGTTGATGCCCAGATGGCTGCGGCCCAACGCACTGATGATGCCCTGCGTGACGGTCTGGCCTACGCCAAACGGGTTGCCGATGGCCAGAACGACATCGCCGACATTGCTTTTTTCAGAGGTGGCGAAGGTAATCGCAGGCAGATTCTTGATATCCACCTTGAGAACTGCAAGATCGGTTTCCGGATCTGTGCCGACAATACGTGCAGGCATTGTACGTCCATCCGCCAGCGCAACCTCGATCTCGTCAGCAGCCTCGATGACGTGATGATTGGTCAGGATGAAACCTTCACTGCTGACGATGACGCCTGAACCCAAGCTATTTTCGCGTTGCGGCTGATCCTCAAGCTGGTCGCCAAAGAAATGGCGGAACAGTGGATCGTCCATGAATGGATGACGGCTCTGGACATTCTTGCTGGTAAAGATATTGACGACAGAGGGCATGGCCTTCTTGGCCGCGGCGCTATATGAATAAGGACTGATCGTCTGCGGGACTGACGATTTCGCGTGCTCAGGTGCCGGAGCGCTGTGGTTCACGCTAAGCAATTGGGGATAAAACTGTTGAATGACAAATAGCACTGCAAGACTCACAGTGACCGTTTGTGCAAAAATGAGCCAGAGTTTACGCATGGGATGAGGGCCGACTAAGGGCGCGGAAGGTGAAACATGGAAATTAAGAAGTTGACGGATTATACCGTAGAATTCCTGCAGGTTGAGCGCTTCCGGGACTACTGTCCCAATGGGCTGCAGGTCGAAGGGCGGAGTGAAATCCGGACCATAGTAAGCGGCGTGACAGCCAGCATGGCACTGCTTGAAGCTGCGACACATGCGGGTGCAGATTTGATTCTGGTGCACCACGGATACTTCTGGCGCAATGAAGATCCTCGCATCATCGGCATGAAACGCGGGCGCCTGAAATTCCTGCTGGAACACGATATCAATCTGGCTGCTTACCATCTGCCGCTGGATGCGCATTCCCAGGTTGGCAACAACGTGCAGCTGGGCAATGTCATGGGTGCGTCCATTGAGGGCATGGCCGGAGATCCGGCGCTGATAGCTTATGGGCGGCTGGCAGAGCCGCGGACTTTGGCATCGTTCAGTACCCATTTACACCAGTGCCTGAGTCGCGAACCTATTGTGATCGGAGAGATGGATAAGCCAGTCGCGCGTATCGCCTGGTGCACCGGTGCAGCCCAAAGCCATTTTGAACAGGCCATCGCACTGGGGGTGGATGTGTTCATCAGCGGCGAAATCTCCGAGCAGACCGTGCACCAGGCACGTGAGTCGGGAGTCGCTTATATTGCAGCCGGACATCACGCGACAGAGCGCTACGGTATCCAGGCGCTAGGCCGTCATCTGGCAGACAAGTTCGACCTGCAGCATTTTTTCATCGATATCGAAAACCCCGTCTGAACTGGCTCAGACAGATGTTTCTCATGCATTTTCTCCGCTTCCATTTAAGTTTTGGTTGCGAAGCTGTAAAATGCCGGGCTGCACATTTCACGTGTTAGAGAAGCCTGATGGCAAAACAAGAAGTGGATCAAAGTAAACGGCGATTTCTCATTGCGGCCACCTCGGCTGCTGGCGGGATTGCGGTAGCTGCAACCGCTGTGCCTTTTGTCGCCAGTATGCTGCCCAGTGAAAGAGCCAAAGCCGCCGGCGCACCCGTGGAAGTGGATATTAGCAAAATCGAACCTGGTGCCATGGTGACGGTGGAATGGCGCGGTCGCCCTGTATGGATTATCAACCGTACCGATGAAATGCTTGCAACATTGGCAGAACTGCAGGATGAGTTGTCTGATCCTGAGCTCAAGGTTGCGCAACAGCCCCCCTATTGTGAAAATGCCACGCGCTCCATTAAGCCAAATTTGATGGTTCTGGTGGGCATTTGTACCCATCTTGGCTGCTCACCATCGCCCAAACTGGAAGCCAACGGCGATATGGGCACGGATTGGAAGGGCGGCTTTTTCTGTCCCTGTCACGGATCCAAGTTTGACCTGGCTGGTCGCGTATTCACCGGCTCACCAGCACCTACCAATCTGATTGTGCCGTTGCATCAATACATCAATGATTCGGTATTGCTGATCGGCGCTGACGAAACCGGGGTGGCCGCATGATGAAGCCAGTGACCAATCTGTTGAATTGGGTCGACGCACGTTTTCCGTTGACTGCGAACTGGAAAGCCCACCTGTCAGAATATTACGCGCCGAAGAATTTCAACTTCTGGTATTTCTTCGGTTCCCTAGCCTTGCTGGTGCTGGTGCTGCAAATCGTGACCGGCATTTTCCTGACCATGCACTACAAGCCCTCCGCTGAACACGCGTTTGCTTCGGTTGAGTACATCATGCGCGATGTTCCCTGGGGCTGGCTCATACGCTACATGCACTCTACGGGCGCGTCGATGTTTTTCGTGGTGGTCTACCTGCATATGTTCCGCGCGCTGATTTATGGTTCCTACCGTAATCCGCGCGAGCTCATCTGGTTATTCGGCGTAGCCATTTTCTTGTGCCTCATGGGTGAGGCGTTCTTCGGCTACCTGCTGCCGTGGGGCCAGATGTCCTACTGGGGCGCGCAGGTCATTATCAATTTATTCACATCTATTCCTTTCATCGGGCCGGATATTTCCCTTTGGCTGCGAGGCGATTACATGGTCTCGGATGCCACACTCAACCGCTTCTTTGCCTTCCATGTGATTGCACTGCCGCTTGTGTTGGTCGGCCTAGTGGTCGCACATCTGGTCGCGTTGCATGAGGTGGGTTCCAGCAATCCTGACGGTATCGAAATCAAGGAGAACAAGGACAAGGTCACGGGTATCCCGCTCGATGGAGTGCCATTCCACCCGTATTACACGGTCAAGGATCTCGTTGGGGTTTCGATATTCCTCATCGTATTCGCCGCGATCCTGTTCTACGCGCCTGAGATGGGCGGATACTTCCTTGAAGCTAATAACTTCATCCCGGCCGATCCGCTGAAAACGCCGTCGCACATTGCGCCTGTATGGTATTTCACGCCTTATTATTCGATATTGCGCGCGGTGCCACCCATCATGAATTCGCAGTTTCCGGGTGTAGCAGCGATGGGCTTATCCGTCATGATATTTGCGCTGATACCTTGGCTGGACAAGAGTCCGGTCAGGTCCATCCGTTATCGCGGACGCATCTACAAAACATGGCTCTTGCTGTTTGTTGTCAGTTTCCTGGTTCTGGGTTATCTGGGCACTGAAGTGACAACGGTGTGGGGACAATTCAACGGCGCCTGGGCAGAGATTCTTGATACCAAGGATAGAGCAACCTGGGCGGCGCGATTGCTGACCATTGTTTACTTCCTGTTTTTTATCCTGATGCCTTGGTATACGCGCATCGATAAAACCAAGCCTGTTCCGACGAGGCTGACCAAATGAGCATCATTGTAGTGCGTAGCTTTTTGATAGGGTTGCTACTCTCTTTGCCCTTGGCAATCCAGGCTGCGGAATCCGTACATCTGGACAAGGCGCCCATCAATCCAAATAACAAGGCATCTTTGCAGCGCGGTGCCAAGGTATTTGTGAACTATTGTCTCAATTGCCATAGCGCTGACTATATGCGCTACAACCGCCTGACCGAGATTGGCCTAAGCGAGGTGCAGATCGCGGACAACTTGATGCTCGCCGGGGAAAAGATTGGCGATACCATGAAGGTGAACATGGCTAAACCCGATGGTAATACGTGGTTTGGCGCAGCACCGCCGGATTTGTCGGTAGAGGCGCGGGCTCGCAGTGCTGACTGGTTGTATAGCTATATGCGTGGATTCTATCGTGATGAATCGCGTCAGACCGGCTGGAACAACGTGGTTTTTGACAAGGTAGCCATGCCGCATGTGCTGTGGCAGCTGCAGGGCGTGCAGGTACTCGATACCAATCTCCAGTCAGATCAGCACGCAGGTAGCGTCACATCCAGGCTGGTGCTGGATGAGCCGGGCCGGTTATCACCCAGGGAATACAATGCGCTGGTGGCAGATCTCGTCAATTACATGGTCTTCATGAGTGAGCCCGCAAAGCACACGCGCTTGCATACCGGTATTTATGTGCTGTTGTTCCTGGGTCTGTTGTTGGTGTTGACCTATTTCCTGAAAAAGGAATTCTGGAAGGACGTTGAATAGAATTATTTGTTGCGCTGATTGTCAGTTCAGACGCACTTTACTAGCTAGCAGGAAACTAAAAATATGATGACACTGTATTCAGGCACCACTTGCCCCTATAGCCACCGTTGCCGCATCGTGCTGTTCGAAAAGGGCATGGACTTTAACGTGATTGACGTTGATATGACCAACAAGCACGAAGATCTTGCTGTCATCAATCCGCACAATCAGGTGCCCGTACTGGTCGAGCGCGATCTGGTCCTGCAACAGGCGAATATCATCAATGAATATATCGATGAGCGTTTTCCGCATCCCCAGCTTATGCCAGCTGACCCTGTGATGCGCTCAAAGGCCAGACTTGGTTTGTATGAGTTCGAGCGGGATTTGTATGCCTACGTCGCTGATCTGGAATCTTCCAACCAGAAGGTGGCTGAAAAGGCCCGCGCAACCATTCGCGATAACCTGACGCAAATCGTACCGCTGTTTTCCAAGCAGCAATATATCCTGGGCGATGAGTTTTCCATGCTGGACGTGGCGCTGGCGCCCTTGTTGTGGCGTTTGGGCCATTACGGCATTGAATTGCCCAAACAGGCTGCACCCTTGCTCAAATATGCCGAACGCATCTTCTCGCGCCCGGCTTATATAGAAGCGATGACGCCTTCTGAAAAGGCCATGCGCAAATAATTTCCTGATGAGCAAGCTAACCCCCACAAAGCCTTACCTTGTCCGAGCCTTGCATGAGTGGTGTACGGATAATGGCCTGACGCCGCATTTGCTGGTCGCGGTGGATGCGCAGACGCGTGTGCCTGTGGCTTATGTGAAGGATGGAGAAATCGTGCTCAACGTGAATTATTCGGCAACCAAGGATTTGCAGCTGGGAAACGATGCAATTACTTTTTCTGCACGTTTCAATGGTGCGGCCACTAATCTTTATATTCCAATGACTTCTGTGCGTGGATTATTTGCGCGGGAAAATGGTCAGGGCATGTTCTTTGAAATCGGGGCAGAGGAAAGCCAGGACACTGCAGAAGTCGGCGCTGACATCGAAGAATTTAATGATGAAGCCGAGGCGTCTCCAGACAAAAAACAGGCCAAGCAGCAAAAACCTGCACTAAAACTCGTAAAATAGCGGCCGCGGCGTTTGCCGGGGCTGTGCATCATAGGCCGGATTAGCTCAGTTGGTAGAGCAGCTGATTTGTAATCAGAAGGTCGTTGGTTCGATTCCGACATCCGGCACCATTCCCCTCCCTGAAGAGGTTTGACACGCTGCGGCAAAATCAGCATAATCCCGGGTTCGTTTGGAGGGGTGGCCGAGTGGTTAAAGGCGACAGACTGTAAATCTGTTCTCACTGAGTACGCTGGTTCGAATCCAGCCCCCTCCACCAAAAGCAGTTTGGTAGTAGTAATTGGAGCCATGTGAAGTCTTGCTGGCCGGGCTGGCCCATTGCGGGTGTAGCTCAATGGTAGAGCAGAAGTTTTCCAAACTTATGACGAGGGTTCGATTCCCTTCACCCGCTCCAGGATTAGATTGGCACTGGGCAATGGTGCAATAGATTTCAGTGATAAGCGCCCATGTGGCTCAGTGGTAGAGCACTCCCTTGGTAAGGGAGAGGTCGCGGGTCCGATTCCCGCCATGGGCACCATTTATGGTGACGGTTTTGTAAATTGAAAAGCGCACCAGTTTTAACTTGATGTGGTTTAAACAGGGCCTATTTAACAACTAAGTTAAAGGAAAAACGGTTATGGCAAAAGGCAAATTTGAGCGGACGAAGCCGCACGTGAATGTAGGCACGATTGGACACGTAGACCATGGCAAGACGACGCTGACGGCGGCGATCACCACGATCCTGTCCAAGAAGTTTGGTGGCGAAGCCAAGGGATATGCGGATATTGACGCAGCGCCAGAAGAAAAGGCCCGCGGCATCACCATCAACACCGCCCACGTGGAATACGAAACGGCCAACCGCCACTACGCCCACGTTGACTGCCCCGGCCACGCCGACTACGTCAAGAACATGATTACCGGTGCCGCCCAAATGGACGGCGCCATCCTGGTTTGCTCCGCCGCTGACGGCCCTATGCCGCAAACGCGTGAGCACATCCTCCTGGCCCGCCAGGTAGGTGTACCTTACATCGTCGTCTTCATGAACAAGGCAGACATGGTGGACGACGCCGAACTGCTCGAACTCGTCGAAATGGAAATCCGTGAACTGCTCTCCAAGTACGACTTCCCAGGTGACGACATCCCTATCATCAAGGGCTCCGCACTGAAAGCCCTTGAAGGCGACCAGTCCGAAATCGGCGAACCTGCCATCTTCAAGCTGGCAGAAGCCCTCGACAGCTACATCCCCACCCCGGAACGTGCCATTGACGGCGCCTTCCTGATGCCAGTAGAAGACGTATTCTCCATCTCCGGCCGCGGTACCGTTGTAACCGGTCGTATCGAACGCGGCATCATCAAGGTCGGTGAAGAAATCGAAATCGTCGGCATCAAGCCAACGCTCAAGACCACCTGTACCGGTGTTGAAATGTTCCGCAAACTGCTGGACCAAGGTCAGGCAGGCGACAACGTCGGCGTACTGCTGCGCGGTACCAAGCGTGAAGAAGTCGAACGCGGTCAGGTACTGGCCAAGCCAGGCTCCATAACCCCGCACACCAAGTTCACCGCCGAGATCTATGTACTGGGCAAAGATGAAGGCGGTCGTCACACCCCGTTCTTCAACGGCTATCGTCCACAGTTCTACTTCCGTACCACCGACGTCACCGGTGCGGTTGAGCTGCCAGCGGGTACCGAAATGGTCATGCCGGGCGACAACGTCTCCATCACGGTACAGCTGATTGCACCTATCGCCATGGAAGAGGGTCTGCGCTTCGCGATTCGTGAAGGCGGCCGTACCGTCGGCGCAGGTGTCGTAGCCAAGGTTATTGAGTAA
>Ga0196965_1000920_pt1 | contig 13346 bp, 13 predicted proteins | sample S1_20metaG_FD_148668 | JGI IMG/M metagenome (GOLD analysis project Ga0196965, IMG submission 148668) | Soil microbial communities from Anza Borrego desert, Southern California, United States - S1_20 | ecosystem: Environmental > Terrestrial > Soil > Desert | place: USA: California | collected... | reverse complement strand
TTGAGTATCGTACACCATCTATTGGTGGTTTTTTATACTGCCTACACTGGCAGCGGTTATTATAACTTTAATGACCGTAAGCTTCCAAGCCATAAAAGCCGCGACCATGAACCCTATAAAAAGTTTGAGGACGGAGTAAGAGGTATGAGGTATCGGGGGGCAGCTTTTAGCTACTGTTGTCCGGGAAAATTTTCTATTATAAAAAAGAGGCTGAAATAATCAGAGATTATAAAGAATAAATCGGCAGTTTTTAAAAAGAGGGTGGTTATGGGAAGTCAAGTTTTTAATTGACTGTAATTAAGATTACAGCTTTTCGGGATTGTTTAGAAAAGCAACAAGATTTAAGTAATTAAACTGATGTAGTCTAATAACACCCTCAGCTGGTCCAAGCCTGTTCCAAATATTAACCTGCTCAGCCGTCCCCTTGAATTATAATTATACAGCGTCCGCTGAGCCTAAACAAGTAAAACCAAATCAATTATACGTTGTCATTATTAGACACCGCCTGGCTGTCTCTGGTATTCTTTTGAACAGCAATTGCCCCGAACAACGACAGTAAAAATGCAAAGGCATAGAATCCTTTTTCACTTGGTAAAAGAGTTGCATTCCATAGTCCTACAATCAGAAGCACAATTGCCAATATTGTCGAAAACCAACATATTGCATAATAAAGATCTGTGACCGGAACTTTCTCAATCCTGTCTCTGACACTTTTCTGAAGTGACACTACCGCAAAAAGTCCGAACATTAAAACCGTAAAATAATAACCTTTTTCATTCAAAAGCATTTCAGATCTCCAAAGTCCGATTAAATACCCAATCATTCCGGCGCCTAAAGCAACCCAGGAAGCACCAATAAACGCAGCTGATGGTTTCTGATTCATAATAAATAGATTATAGTTTAATATTTGTAGTGATAAAATATTCCCGTGTCAAAAGGTGTCCAGAAACTGGCCTTTTGTCCACAACTTTTGAGTCCGTTATTCGCCCAGGTATTGCAGGTGTGAAACAAATTATAACTTCCATTTGCCTCATAAAAAGCATCGTTTTGATTATAATTAGCAGTGGTCTCAATATTTATAGCCTTTCCTGAAGGATCGGTCTTAAAACTTGCCTTGATGTATTTGACTAACCGGGTGTACTGTTCCCGGCTTAACTCTATTTTCTTACAATCATCCCCTTCCTTCATCTCCTTATGAAATGTGGCGTGGATAGCTGAAGTACTTAAACTAAAAGCTGCTTTAAACGCAGTACTTGCCTTTAGGTCAGCCCAGGTTGGTGTTTCCAGATAAAAGCCTTTATCTCCCCAACCCATGGCAAGGAAGTTCACTAAAGAATCTTGTGAAGGAGTATTTTTATATTTGATATCTGTGCTCCAATCAATGATCTCATTTTTAACCGGTAATACAAGATCAGTATGTACTCCATTGGTTAAGATATAAATGGATACATCTTTAGAAGAGACAGCCTCTTTCCCAACCTCAATTCTCGACAAAAAATAGGCTGACAAAAGATAAAATCCAACAAGAAAAACCACACTCAGGAGAGTAATACAAATAATTTTAAAGGCTCTTTTCAATATAAATAGGTAAAATTAAAAACTCACTTTAAATACTCCGGATCTTTCACGCAGTGATTACCAGTGGCTAGTTAATTAATGAAAGTATAAAATAATTTCATCAAAGCAATATCGTTGTAAATTATTTTTTGCTTTAACTTTAAAAATTGTGGATATCAACCAGTTATGTTTCGTAAAATCTCCCTGGCTGTCCCTGGTATTTTTTTGAACAGCAATGGCGCCGAACAATGACAGTAAAAATGCAAATGCGTAGAATCCTTTTTCACTTGGTAAAAGAGTTGCATTCCATAGTCCTACGATCAGAAGCACAATTGTCAATATTGTCGAAAGCCAACATATTGCATAATAAAGATCTGTGACCGGCACTTTCTCAATCCTGTAGACGATTGTTAGTTCAATTGTTTGATGAATAATTTCCTCTTGTTAGTAACCCTAGTTTATAGGATTGCAAATCCTTTTTCATCTACAGTTCGACATGCCCTTCATTACTGACCGTATTCGCACTATAACTGTACGATCTTGAACAGGGATAAAAATCTTCCGAATCTGGAAATCCCAGAAATATGCGGGATTAGAAGATGGCATCTAAATTGATTTTAATAATTTGCTTTCAATTGGGAATGAGTAAGTTGTCTTTTTTACAATAAATGTAAATTCAACCATTGTTTAAAATGTTTTATAATTATTTCAAAGTAGGAGTTAGAAATATCCTGAAGTATAAGGTGTTTTCATTTATTAATGTCTTTGGATTGGCAGTATCAATGTCAGTTTGTATGCTTATTATCCTTATGTTGGTTGATCAAAGGAAATATGATCAATTTCATCTTAAGAAAGACAGAATATACCGCATTCTTTCAAAAGTTCCGGATTCATCCCGGCCACATGCAAGTACCCCTTTTCCTTTGGCAGCCGCTTTAAAGATAAATTACCCTACAATAGAAGAATCTACTCACCTGACAAGGGGGGTAGGAGGTGAAGCAGTTTACAAAAATAAACGCGTGGAGATGCGTGGTTTTTTTGCAGACGCTTCCTTTTTCAAGGTTTTTAGTTTTCCACTTGAGAAAGGTAATAAGAGCACTGTACTTCAGGCTCCAAATTCCATCGTAATATCAAGGAAGATAGCGGATCAATTATTTAGTGATGAAAATCCCATCGGCAAAACAGTTGAGTTTTTTGACAGAGGTTTGCACTATCTGAAAAGTGGAAAAGATTCACCTCCTGTTCAATGGGGTTATTACACAATAACGGGTGTCATTCCTAATGAAAGCTATAAATCTCATTTAAAATTTGATGTGTTGATGTCCTCCTCTTCTTTGCCTGTCCTGTATAAGGAAAAGAAAATGATGGATATCAGCAAAGATTGGGAAATATTTGACCGAACCTTTACTTATGTACTTTTGACGCCTGGGAAAAATGAAGAGGATCTATCTGCTGCTTTAACTGACCTTGTAACGCGGAAAGACGTGGAATTTAAAAACCTTAAAGGTTTTCAACTGAGGGAACAAAGCTTAACCAAAATAACCCCCGGTATCCTTGTAAACCAACCAACAAGTTTCCAACTACCGATTGAAGCATATTATTTCCTTTCATTTTTAGCTTTGATTATTATGGGCTCTGCTTGCCTTAATTATGGCAATTTATCTACTGCTCGTGCCATTACCCGGGCAAAAGAAATTGGTATACGTAAAGTGACAGGTGCAAAAAGAAAAGACCTGGTATTTCAATTTTTAAGTGAGTCAATAATTACTGCATTGTTTGCGCTGCTAGTTGCTATTGTGTTAATTATTTTCATCAAACCTGCTTTTAAAGGACTTTGGGTGAATACTTACCTGAATTTTGAATTACAGGAAAGTGTTTCTGTCTACATTATTTTCACAGGATTTGCTTTACTCATTGGTATTCTTGCAGGCCTTTACCCTGCCTGGTACTTGGCAAAGTGTAAACCTATTCAGGCTCTCAAAAATAATGAAAGCAAGGGCTCCGGAAGTCTCCTTTTACGAAAAGTATTGAGTACAGCTCAATTTGTGGTTTCACTATTATTTATTATTACTTCTATCCTGATATATACACAGTTTAAGCACTTTCTTGAATTTGAATATGGATTCAATACAAAGAATGTCCTTAATATAGAATTACAAGGAAATAGTTATCAGAAAATTTCCACTGCATTAAGCACAGTTCCAGGTGTTTCCTCTATTTCCGCCAGTGAATATATTCCTGCCATAGGTCGAGCTAGCGGAATGGATTTAAAGGTAATGGGAAGTAAAGAGGAATATAAGAATTTAGAACTTTTGAGTACGGACGAAAATTTTATTCACAATCTCGAAATTAAGCTTATATCAGGCAAGAATTTGCCTGCCACAAATGATTCTGTAAATAGGTTTATTTTAGTGAATGAAGCAGCAGTAAAGGAGTTAGGTTATCAATATCCTTCTGAGATTATCGGACAAATACTGGAGACGAGATTTGGTAAAGAAGCGCTGGAGGTAGTTGGGGTTGTTAAAGATTTTTATGTCAGGATGCCAACGGGGGAAGATAACATTGGCCCTGCGATGCTAAGAAATCAACCCGCTAACTTTAGTTTTACAAATGTAAAAATTGTTTCAGGCGACATCCCCGGTACGATCTCGAGGTTAGAAGCGAAATGGGAAAGTGTTGCTCCGAATCATTCCTTCAAGTACAGGTTTTATGATGAACAACTTACTGATTCATATCAAGTATTCTATGATGCAGTTTCAATTATCGGTTTCATTGCTTTTCTTGCAGTAATTATTGCATGTTTAGGACTGCTGGGAATGGCAACATATACCACAGAAAGAAGAATGAAAGAAGTTAGTATCCGGAAGGTTTTAGGTGCAAAGGATTTGGGTATAGCATTATTGCTCTCCAAAGGTTTTTTAAAAATATTGATAGTTTCTGTATTTATTGGTGGACCTTTGAGTTATATCATCAATAATTTTTGGCTTCAGGATTTCCCTAACAGAGTTGATTTTGGTTTTGGTACTATTTTATTAGGTTCGTTGATATTGTTGTTATTAGGTTTATTAACTATTGGCTCACAAACGTTACGGGCAGCTATGAGTAAACCAATAGATACTCTCAGGTTTGACTAATTAAGTATTGTGATAATTTTGCTGTCTTTGCTGTTCTGACATGTTCAGCAGGGCATGTCGAACTAAAGATAATAGGGATTTTAATCCTCTTCCAAAGCTTCTAAATCTATAAATCCTTTCCTTGTGCCATAATAATCCGCACAACTACTCAATAAATATTCTTCTTCTTTTTCAACTATCCCAGCCCTAACAGGATTTAAATGAATATAATTTAATTTAGTGTTGAAAAAGGATTCTGAAGTAATTTCCTCTCCATGATAACCCTCCTCCCAAAACCATATTTTATTTTCCTTTCTAAACAACCACAACAACCAATTTTTCCGACTTTCCCTGGTATTGTTTTTGATTGCTTCAACAATCTTTTATGCAGTATATTTTTTCAGATCTCTTATATATCACTTAGGCCCTTTCCTTCACTACTGACAATCATATGAATATGATTACTCATCACAACCCAGGCATAGATTTTCAACCCTTTTTTCTTTTTGACAGTACCTGATACTGTTTAACAATATTTCGGAATAATCTTTTCTTGTAAATACATCGACCCATTGATGCAGGTAAAGGTGCGAAGTAATTCTCTTTCGATCTTTTATTGTGTAGGTAAGGGCCATCAAGTAAATTGTTAGTTCAATTGCTTGATGAACAATTTTCTTGTTGGTAACCTTCCTCGGAATATTACAAATCCTTTTTTATCTACAGTACGACACACCCTTTGGAACATGTCGAACAGTCCGAAAAACTAAGATAATTTATCCCAAATATTAAATCCTATCTTCCAGGAATTATTGTTAAAAGGTCATAAAGAACGATAATTCCAAAAAATAATGTAATCAGTCCAAAAATGAAATTCATAACAGGGATATAACTTTCCCCAAGTATTTTAGGTGGGATTATATTAGGAAAGAATGAAAAAAGGAGTTTGTCTTTATTGGTAAATGAGGTATAAAGTGCATATATACCCCAAAATATCAAAAAACACGCACCAATGGATTGAAGTATCATTTAATAAGTATATGTTTTTTAATCCTGGTGTCCTTTTCCTCGGCCATGTGGCACACTGGACGAAAGCAAGATATTCTACGTGCCACAGATCATGGGAAAGTAACCCTCCGCGGTATAGGATTACAAATCCTTTTTCATCTACGGTTTGACATACCCTTCGGAATATGTTGCACAGTTAATCTGATTCAATTGTGTTGATGCTTAGTTCAATTATTAGCCTTTCAAGTAAATAGTCAGTATTTTTATTAAGATACACCAACGCTTTTTCCTTGATTAGCGGAAACTTTCTGAATTGCTCAAAGTAGTACTTTGTTTGATATTCTGTTGCCCATTTTGGATTGAATTTATTGTAATCGAAATGCTCCATATTAAATAGCCAGGAATAATATTCATCAATATTTCGAAAATCATCGAATTTACGTTGAGATAAATTTATTTCATTTTTGAAGCAAAGATTTAAAAGCATGTTGACCTTCGGTAACCGATTATCTTCAACTCCTGAGAATGCAGATTTAAAACTGCTGGTTCTGGGTTTAGGTTTTGCGGATTCAATAAATATATCGAAGAATTCATCCTCTCCATTAAAAATACCATAAATAGCCGACATGTAATAAAGATTACTGTTGAACTGATTTTTTAATACCTTCTCAATACGGTTTTTAATTTCCTTTTTAAATTCGGATTTCGTTGCATCATAAACCCTTGTGATAAACTCAGGAGAATGCATGTGATTGCATAATTTACATTTTTCAAAAGCAATAAAAAACAACTCGTCTAATGTCTTTTTATCAATTCTCAGTTCCTTATGGTGCTTTTTGATTTGATCAATTACGGACTCTATAAAGTCATTATCGTGAAACTTTCCATTTGTAACAAATAGATTTAGGAAACCATATAATTCAGCTGCATCAATAAACTCTGCCTTTCTATTTATAAATAGACGGACATATTTAATTGAAATGTGATTTAAGAAGCTCGTTTCATTAAGATATTTAAGCAAATTTTTTGAAATAACTTTTACATGAGAAGATTCAATCTCACTAATGCTAACCAATAACATTAAATTGCAAAAGATATCATTGTATTTTTTCCAAAAAACACGGTTTGATTTTTCACAGGATTTTTCAAAAGCAGATAAAATATCCTGATAGCTTGTTAGGTGATTATTTACAATATCTAAAAAAGTATCACCCTTTTTTGATGTCGGCTTATATTTTATTGAGTTCAGTTCATAGCGATTGAAAAGTTTTAAAATTCGTTCGGCATTGCCGTTAAATACAATTCTTAAAAACAACCAATCATCGAAATGTTCAAGTCTGCTTGCTTGATTTTCATCCATTGCATGGGAAATAATTAATCCTTCAATGAAATTATCAGTTAATTCCTGATACTCGGAGAACTTGTCATAAACAATAAAATTCCCATTCAGGAATGTTTCAATTTCTGCATAATCGTTTATCAAGTTCCAAATATGGCTATTTGAACTCCATCCGCCTTTTAATTGTGTATAATAATGGTCTTTGATTTTATTGACTGTTCTGTCTATTTCTTCTCTTTTAGAAGTGTAAAATTTTGAATTTAAAATCCAATCAAGAAACTTTTTATTTTCATCTGTTTTTAACTCACAGTATAGTTTATCCGCTTCAATCGTTTTTAATTGCTTTATTAATTCGGGTTGTGCATTTTCTCCCCAATAATTGTTTCTGATAAAAACATAGAGTTTTGAGAGGCTGAATTGAGCAATTGCGTAGCGCTTTACTTGTTTTTTCTTTTTTGCATAGTTTGCAATGTCTTCAAAGTATTTTGCCGATTCAACAAAGTTGCCGAGTTCATAATGCATATATGCCAAAAGCAGTTTGTCTTCAATTTTCTTTGGCTTTTTTTGTAATCCCTTAAAAGTGGCTTCGTAATTAAGTCTTCCGAACGAACATCTTGTACAGATACACGATTTTTCGTGAGAATAACGAATGTTTATCGTTTTATGTGATTTATTTTGTTGAATGTTAAAAATCAGATGTCCCGAAAGTTTCTCTATAATATACTTTAATTTCTTGGATGAATCTTTTACACCTTTTTTGAACTTGTTATTGTTCGTGGAAACATTTCCATTTTCTATTTTAAGGGAATCAAATAATTCAAATAACTCATCATTATCTGTTGTAAGGGTGAATAACGAATAATAAGCATAGAAATCATCTGACTTTTTGAAAGGATAATTGTTTTTTATTAAATGTGGATATTCCTGCCTAAAGGGTGCCACCCATTCCTGGGCAAAGGGTGCCAGTATTCCTGAGTAAAGGAGGCCACTGATTCCTGAGCAAAGGGTGCCAGTCAAAGAACTAATTTCGTGGTTCAAGGTTAATAATTAATTTAATTTTTTCCTCATTGATTCTCCTTTTAGTTCTATCCTATGAGAGGTATGAACTATTCGGTCTAAGATGGCATCAGCTATCGTCTTTTCTTCAAAAAGCTCATACCAGGAGCTTACAGGAAGCTGGGAAGTGATAATTGTTGACTTCTTACCATGCCTGTCTTCTATGATTTCTAAAAGTGCTAATCGGGACATATTGTCCAGAGGTTGAAGTCCAAAATCATCCAGGATCAATAAGTCTTGTCTTTCTATTTTCCTTATTTCCTTCTGATAAGTGGCATCTGCTTTTGACATTTTAAGTTTTGTAAATAGCTTTATGGTATTGAAGTATATTACTTTATAACCTAAAGAACAGGCTTGATGGCCTATTGCAGAAGCCAGATAGCTTTTTCCTACTCCTGTGGGTCCTGTGATTATTACATTCTCTTTTTTGTCAAGAAAACTACAATCGGTAAGCCTTATTAATTGGTTTTTATCCAGATTGCGGGATGGAGTAAACTTTACATCTTCAAGACTTGCAGGATAGCGGAACCTGGCTCTCTGAAGGGAAGCTGAGATCTTCTTGTTCTGCCTGTATTCCCACTCCTGGTCTACAAGGTAGGCGATAAATTCATCTGCTGTAAGCTTTTCATTTTGTCTTGTTTCCATACTTGCCTGGAAGGCTCTCAGCATTCCTGAAAACTTCATTGCTTTGATTTTTTCTAATGTTGAACTGTTCATTGGGTTGTTTTTATTGGTTTAGATTTTACTTGTAATATTCTTTACCTCTGATATTTTCGTGGAATGAGAAGGCCATTTGAACTTCAGCTTTGTCTTCTATTGGCTGCATATCCAACTCTTTTTCAAGAATATTTTTTACTGTCTGGTAGTTGAAGTTCTGGTAGTATAATGCCCTTTTGCAGGCATTGTTTAGTCTTGTATTGTTATACTTTTTTCCAAAGCTTAGTATTCCTACACATGACTTATAGGCTTGTTCGGGATGCTGTTTATTTTCTATGATCCGCTCTATTACTTCTTTTGTTTCTTTTCCGATCATAGTTGCCCACCTTATAAACTTCTCCGGATTCCAGTCAGCCTTATACTGATGCGTAGAAGGCATATGATCTTTTTGAGTTGTGTATTTATAATGACTGTAATCTCTTGAGTGAAAGGCAATACGTACTTGCTTGTGATGTACTTCTACCCTTGTTTTGGTATATACTACTTTTACCTTTTCTCCTGTATACCGGTAAGGAACGCTGTAGTAGTGCTTGTCTTCTCCAAGCCAGATGTGGCTGTTTTTATATACTGTGGCCCAGCTAAACTTCTTAAACTCATAGCTTTCCTGCGGTAAGGGTGCCAGTTCACTTTTCTCTATTTCATTAAAAAGCTCCTGCCTGCTGTGGCTTTTACCTTGAAAGGGTGTTTTGTTGTGCTGATCCAGCTTCTCTTGTATTGTCCGGTTTAGGTCCTGTAAGGAGAAGAAGGTTTGGTTGCGGATGGCGGCAAAGATTCTTGTATAAATGATCTTTACGGCTCCTTCTACAAGTGCTTTGTCCTTAGGCTTTGCAGCCCGTGTTGGTAGGATAGTCGTACCATAGTGATGGGCAAAATCCTCGAAAGTTTCATTTAATACAGGTTCGTACTTATCGCTTTTAACTACAGCCGATTTTAGGTTGTCGGGAACAATGGCTTTGGGTACTCCTCCAAAGTAGATGAGTGCATTTTCTACTGCTCCTATAAAATCTTCTTTCTTTTGACTTGCTGTGGCTTCTACATAGGTAAGCTGGCTTGCTCCTAAAATGGCTACAAAAACTTCTACCTGTTTTACTTCTCCTGTTTGCCTGTCTACAATTTCCAGCTTCTTACCCGTATAGTCCACAAAAACTTTATCTCCTGCCTTGTGCTCCAGGTGCATACTTACTTCCTTGTTCTTTTGCCATTGTTGGAAGTGATGACAGAATCTGCTATAGGTATAGCCTTCAGGATTTTTGTTCTTGTATTCTGCCCAAAGGGTCCACCTGGTTACTCCAACACGCTTTAATTCTTTTTCTAAGTATGGAAATAAGGAAGCTAGTTTATAATGCTTCTCAGGATCAGAATGTAGTTCTTTTTTAGGGCTTTCAAGAAGTTCATTGAGGTCAGCATCTTCAAGTACAAGTAACTCCTGATAGCTTATGGCTAAAGCATCAATCCGTTTTGTATACTTGTCTACTGCTTTGCGACTAACTCCTAATAACCGGTGAGTTTCTCTATTGCTGTTGCCTTCAGCTTTAAGTCTTATAATTTGCCTGAGTGTTGTCATTCTAAGTCTCTTATTAGCCATCTTTTTCTGTTTGCAAGCAAATTGCTTTACAGAAAAATATTGGCAGAGAAATTAGCTCTTTGGCACCCTTTGCTCAGGAATAGCTGGCACCCTTTACTCAGGAATTAGTGGCACCCTTTCGCCAGGAATAGGTGGCCTCCTTTGGCAGGAATATCTAGTCAGACTAAAATTAACCGGACATAACCAAGCGCAATTAAAAGTGCGGTAGTCAAGAATTTATATTTTTTAGAGAAGCCATCAGGTTTAAGAAGGTTGAAAATGGAAAGCAAACTATCAAAACGACTTGCTGATGTTGTGAACGCTCTTCCCTTAAAAGACGGTATAAGAGTTTTAGAGATCGGATGTGGTCCCGGAGCAGCAGCAAGAGAAATTTCAAAGCGAATCGGCAATGGATATGTTCTTGCTATTGACCGTTCTGCCAAAGCAATTCAACAAGCAATTGCTAGTTCACAGATAGAAGTAGAAGCAGGTAAACTTTCATATAGACGAGCTGAAATTGAGAATTTTGAGCTTGAGGCCAACGAAAAACAGTTTGATATTGCCGTTGCAGTAAGAGTTGGAGCCTTGGACGGACGACATCCCGAAATTGAAAAACAAGCTTTACTCAAAATTGCCAATGCATTGACAAAGAAAGGAAAACTTTTTATCGACGGTGGAAACCCGTTAAAAGAAATACCACTTGATAAATTTAGATAGATGAATGACACCGTCTTTTTTTTAAAAAGAGGGCATTGTTATCAAATAAGCCATTAATCAAAAAGATATTGAAAATTTATGAGTTATCTCTACTCATAGCTGCTAACCACTATTGTCAAACGTATACACTCTTTTAATTATTAGCTGGCAGCCTTAGGTCAACAACTTCAAAAACATTTGTGAGAATAATTGAAAAATAATTTGCGTAGTTAAATAGCTACATTTATATTTGTAGTCAAATAGCTACGTAATGAATTTAAGACGAGACGTATTTCAAGCCATAGCCGACCCGACAAGAAGGGCCATACTTGTGTTGGTAGCCTCCCATTCCATGACAGCTGGCGCAATAGCCTCAAACTTTGACACAGCAAGACCGACTGTTTCAAAACACTTACAAATACTCACAGAGTGTGAATTGCTTGAGCAGGAGCAAAACGGCAGAGAGATTTATTATCACTTCAATCCCAAAAAAATGAAAGAAATAGCTGATTTTATCGAACCCTTTCGCAACCTGTGGGATGACCGCTTTAATAAGCTGGAGTCCATTATGAAGAATTATAAACCCAAAAAATAGGATATTATGGAACGGAAAACGAAGATCCTTGCCGAAGACGGCAAACAAGAATTGGTAATCACAAGGGAATTTGATTTACCATTGGAATTGCTTTTTAAAGCGTACGTAGAGCCTGAAATTGTTGAGCAATGGATGGGAACGAAGGTGCTGAAACTTGAAAATAAAAAGCACGGCGGTTACCTATTTGAAACAAGCGATCCTCTGGGAAATAAACACAGGTTCAATGGGGTAATCCATGAGTTTAGCCGTGACCAGAAGATCACACGGACATTTGAAATGGAGAATACCCCTTTCCCCGTGCAGCTAGAGTTCCTGGAATTTGAAAAACTTACTGACGACACCAGCAGGCTCAACATGCATATTGTATATAAATCAATTGCCTACCGTGACCAAATGTTGCAGTTACCCTTTGCTCAAGGTATAAATATGGCACATAATAGGTTACAGGAGACTGTAAATAAGTTAAAATAAATTGGCTACGAAGGCGCGAAAACACGAAGTAAACTTTGCGCCCCGGACGCGAACAAAGTAGCCGAAACTTAAATAAATTAGCCACATAGTCACAAAGAAGTTTTGTCTTTGTGCCTTTAGTGTCTCAAACCTCAAAACACAAATTATGAAAAAAAGAAACAAAATCATTTATTGGATTGCAACTGTCTTTTTGGCTTTTGGCATGTTGGCAGGCGGCGTGCAACAACTGTTGCAAATTGGAGGTTATGTTGAAATAGTTACTCAACTGGGTTATCCGATGTATTTATTATCCATCCTAGGTGCGTGGAAGATATTGGGAGTAGCAGCATTGCTTATTCCGAAGTTTCCTTTAGTGAAGGAATGGGCCTATGCAGGCTTCTTCTTTGCTATGTCAGGAGCGGCAATTTCACATATTGTCGTCAGTCAATCCTTTATTGAGGCACTTCCTTCACTGATATTACTGACTATGACTGTGATATCCTGGTACTTCAGGCCAGAAGATAGAAAAATTATTGTTACTCATTCATAAATGAACAGTATGAATCCTAAGGTAGATTGGTTTTTTAATAAAGCTACTCAGTGGCAGAAAGAATTTGAGCAATTGAGAATGATCATGCTTGACTGTCAGCTAGTCGAAGAATTGAAGTGGGGGCAGCCCTGCTACCTGTTTGAAAACAGAAACATCGTTTTAATGCATGGATTTAAAGAATATTGCGCTCTTCTGTTTTTCAAGGGTGCCTTGTTAAAAGATCCCAACGGTATTCTGATCCAACAAACGGAGAACGTACAGGCTGCTCGTCAGATCAGGTTCACCTCTGTACAGGAAATAGTGGAGATGAAGTCCATTCTCAAATCTTATATTTATGAAGCTGTTGAAGTGGAAGAATCCGGTTTGAAAGTGAATTATAAAAAGACAACTGAGTTCGCAATTCCTGAAGAATTTCAAACTAAGTTGGATGAAAGCCCGGCTTTAAAAACTGCATTTTATGCATTGACACCAGGACGGCAAAGAGCATACATCTTTTATTTTTCTTCGGCCAAACAATCCAAAACCCGAGCGGCAAGGGTTGAAAAATATGAGGAGCAAATTCTCAATGGCAAGGGACTAGACGATTAGTTAGATTGACCTACACAAATAGAAAGCAATGCAACAATGGGAAAAACAGAAAGCCGGGAATTGGGAATTGTTAAAACATTTAAGGCTCCCATTGACCTTATTTGGAAAGTCTGGAC
>Ga0196965_1000919_pt1 | contig 13357 bp, 8 predicted proteins | sample S1_20metaG_FD_148668 | JGI IMG/M metagenome (GOLD analysis project Ga0196965, IMG submission 148668) | Soil microbial communities from Anza Borrego desert, Southern California, United States - S1_20 | ecosystem: Environmental > Terrestrial > Soil > Desert | place: USA: California | collected... | reverse complement strand
GGAAAAGCGCCGCACCTGCTGGATGCCCGGGGTGTTGATCTTGACCGCCTGCTCGGAGAGCTTGATCCTGTACTGCCAGGCGCCGCCGTTCTCACGGATCGCCGTCAGCTTGTAGACCCCGCCCAGCGCCGGATCGCCGTGGGCCGTGACCAGCCGCGTCCCCACCCCCCAGACGTCGATCTTCGCCCCCTGCAGCTTCAGGCTGGTGATGACCTCCTCGTCCAGGTCGTTGCTGGCGGTGATGCCCGCCTCGGGGAAGCCGGCCTCGTCGAGGATCTTGCGGGCCTCGATGCTCAGATAGGCGAGGTCGCCCGAGTCGAGGCGGATGCCCACCATCTCGTGGCCGTGCTCGCGCAGCCAGCGGCCGGCGCGGGTGGCGTTGCGCACCCCCTCCAGAGTGTCGTAGGTATCCACCAGGAAGACGCAGTTGTTGGGCAGGGCCTCGGCGTAGGCCTGGAATGCCTCCAGCTCGGAGGGGTAGGACATCACCCAGCTATGGGCATGCGTCCCCTTGACCGGAATGTCGAAGAGATGGCCGGCCAGCAGGTTCGAGGTGGCGACGCAGCCGCCGACGTAGGCGGCACGGGCGGCGGCCAGTCCGCCATCGATCCCCTGCGCACGGCGCAGCCCGAACTCGATCACCGGATCGCCGTCGGCCGCCAGGCAGACCCGCGAGGCCTTGGTGGCGACGAGCGTCTGGAAGTTGATCAGGTTGAGGAGCGCGGTCTCGAGGATCTGGCACTGGACGATCGGTCCGGCCACCCGCAACAGCGGCTCCTGGGGAAAGACCACCGTCCCCTCCGGGATGGCGTCGACGTCGCACTGGAACGTCATCTCCCGCAGGTAGTCGAGGAAGCTCCTCTCGAAGAGCGGCGCGCCGTCGTTGCCCCGGAGGCCGGCGAGGTAGCCCAGCTCCTCGTCGCCGAAGCGGAACCCCTCCAGGAAGTCGAGGACCGGCTCGAGCCCGCACGCCACCGCATAGCCGCCGCCGAACGGGTTCTTCCGGTAGTGGAGATGGAAGGCCGCTTCCTTCCGGAAGGTCCCCGACTTCCAGTAGGCATAGGCCATGGTGATCTGGTAGAGGTCGGTGAGGAGCGCCAGGCGCTCCCCATAGAGGCGGGTCAGCGTCCCCATGGCATCCTCCTATCGCGTGGCGCGGATACAATACGCCCATGACCACCACCATCGCCACCGAGCCGAGGCCCGAGGCCGCCTCTCCCCGTACCGTCCGCGCCCCCCGCGGCACCGAGATCTCCTGCCGCGGCTGGCAGCAGGAGGCGGCGCTGCGGATGCTGATGAACAATCTCGACCCGGAGGTCGCCGAGCGGCCGGAGGAGCTGGTGGTCTACGGCGGCTCGGGCAAGGCGGCGCGCAACTGGGAGTGCTTCGAGGCCATCGTCGCTACGCTGAAGCGGCTGGGCGACGACGAGACCCTGCTCGTCCAGTCCGGCAAGCCGGTGGCGGTCTTCCGGACCCATACGGAAGCTCCCCGCGTGCTCCTGGCCAACTCCATGCTCGTCCCCCGTTGGGCAACGGCCGACGAGTTCCGGCGCCTGGAAGGGCTCGGCCTCACCATGTACGGCCAGATGACCGCCGGCTCGTGGATCTACATCGGCACGCAGGGCATCCTCCAGGGGACCTACGAGACCCTCGCCGAGTGCGCCCGCCAGCACTTCGGGGGGAGCCTCGCCGGACGCCTCACCGTCACCGCCGGCCTCGGCGGCATGGGCGGCGCCCAGCCGCTGGCCGTCACCATGAACGAGGGGGTCTGCCTGGTCGCCGAGGTGGACCGCAGCCGCATCGAGCGGCGGCTCGCCACCCGTTATCTGGATGAGGTCGCCCCGGACATCCGCACCGGCGTCGAGCGTGCCCTCGCCGCCCGCGACCGGCGCCAGGCCGTGTCCATCGCCGTCGAGGCCAATGCCGTCGAGCTCCTCGAGCACCTGGTGGCCGCCGGCCTCGTCCCCGACGCGCTGACCGACCAGACCTCCGCTCATGACGCGCTCCAGGGCTACGTCCCCCACGGCCTGCGCTACGACGAGGCGCTGCGCCTGCGCCAGGAGGACCCGGAGACCTACATCGCCCGCTCCATGGAGTCGATGGCCGCCCACGTGCGCGCCATGCTGGTGCTCCAGGAGCGGGGGGCGGTCACCTTCGACTACGGCAACAACCTGCGCGGCCAGGCGCTCCAGGCTGGCGTGGACCGCGCCTTCAAGATCGGCGGCTTCGTGCCCCTGTTCATCCGGCCGCTGTTCTGCGAGGGCAAGGGCCCGTTCCGCTGGGCGGTCCTCTCCGGCGATCCCGAAGACCTGGCGGTCACCGACGAGGCGATCCTCGCCACCTTCCCCGAGGACCAGGCGCTGGCGCGCTGGATCCGGTTGGCCCGGGAGCGGGTGGCCTTCCAGGGGCTGCCGGCGCGCATCTGCTGGCTCGGCTACGGCGAGCGGGCGCGGGCCGGCCGGGTGTTCAACGAGCTGGTGGCGTCGGGCCGGGTCAAGGCGCCCATCGTCATCGGCCGCGACCATCTGGACTGCGGCTCGGTCGCCTCGCCCAACCGCGAGACCGAGGGGATGCTCGACGGCTCCGACGCCATCGGCGACTGGCCGGTGCTCAACGCGATGCTCAACGCGGTCAACGGCGCCACCTGGGTGTCGGTCCACCACGGCGGCGGCGTCGGCATCGGCTACTCGCTGCACGCCGGCATGGTGATCGTCGCCGACGGCACCGAGGCGGCGGCGGCGCGGCTCGAGCGGGTGCTCACCGGCGATCCCGGCATGGGGGTCGTCCGCCACGCCGACGCCGGCTATCCCGAGGCGATCGAGTTCGGCCGCCGGCACGGCGTCGACATCCCCATGCTCGGCCGGCCGGGAGCAACGGGAAGCGGGGAGTGATCCGTGCGGTTTAGTCCAGGGGTGAGCCCCGTCCCATTGCGGGGCTCCAACAACCCTTGAGATCCCGAATCCTCAACCTCGCCCTGCTCCTGGGTACCGTCTCGGCGCCCTTCCTGCCGCTGCCGTGGCCGGCGCTGGCCCTGGCGCTCCTCACCGTCCTCTGGCTCTGGACGCGCCCGCCCCGCCGCGAGGTGGTGGTGGTCACCATCGCGCTGGCGGTGTCGGCCACGGCGCTGGTGGCGGGATGGCTGGAGGAGCGGCAGGCCCGCTCGTCATCGCGCGATTGGGTGGGGGAGGCGCGGCGGGAGTACGCCGAGCTGTGGGATGGACTGCGGGACGAGGCGCAGAGGGCGGTGGCGGCCGTCGGCCGGCCGCCCGAGACGCGGGAGGAGCGCCTGGCCGCGTTCAGCCGGCTGGCCGCGCTCCAGCCCACCCGCGGGCGGGAGCGCCGGGCCCTGCTGCTGCTCGACCCGGACGGCACCGCCATCGCCTGGGCGGGGGAGGGGTTGCTCCACGAGCCCCGGCCGGACAGCCTGCCCCGCGACGGCCTGCACAGCGCGGTCGGCTGGAGCGCCGTGACGTTTCTTGCCGTCGCCCCCCTGGACGAGGCGCGGCGGCCCTGGCGGATCGTCGCCGGCGCCAGCTTCCCCACCCACGTCCTGCCGTTCCCGGGTCTCGACCGGCCGCAGCGCTGGTCGGTGGTGGACGATCCCGCCCAGGCGCTGCCCGGCGCGATCCAGGTGCGTGCCGAAGGAGCCCCGACCCTGGTCATCGATCCCGCCTTGGAAGGGGCTCCCGGGGCGCCGGCGGAACGGCCGTGGGCACGCCGGGTGGCGTGGGCGGCCATCGCCTTCGCCCTGCTGTCGCAAGCGGCGACGCGGGCGCTCGGGCTGATCCTCGCGCCGGGCGTGTTCCCGACCGGAAAAATCCGCGAGCGCCGGTTCTGGATCGCGGCCAACGTCCTCGGCGGTGCCTTCGCCGCGGGGATGGCGGCGGCGCTGCCCCTCTTCGCGCTGATCGCTCTCGAAGCCGGGCTCCTGATCGCGGCCCTGGGGCTGACCGGCCGCCACTTCGCGGGGAGGGCGGGCCCTCCCTGGGGGGCCCGGTGGATCCCGGTATGGGGAGTGGTCACCGTGCTGCTGCTCGCCGCCGCGGCCTGTGGGCTCCAGTGGCTGCGGGGTCCGCTGGACCTGTCCTCGAGCATCCTGGTGCCGCCCGTGGCCCACGCCCTGAGGCTCGCGTGGACCGCCGCGGCCTTCGGCCTGCTCTGCTTCCGGGGCCTCACCCTGCCGGCGCCGACCCGGCCGCGGGACCGCTGGGCCTGGCTCGCCGTGCTGCTGCTGCTGGCCGGAGGCATGCTCTCCAACCACCCTTGGGCCGCCTTGCCGCTGCTCGCCGCCGGCGGCGCGGTCACCGCGTTCTACGCGCGGCACCGCCGGCTGGGCCAGGGCATCGGGCTGGGGGTCCTCACCCTGTTTTCCGTGCTGGTGGCGATGGGGAGCTGGGAGGTCGGCTACCGGCTCCGTCTGCGCGCCGAGGCCGGGCCCGGGCTGCTGGACCGGCTCGCGCCACCGTCCGAGCAGGCGATCTCGGAGCTCCAGAAAGGCCTCCGGGCCCACTTCCAGTCCTACGACCTGAGGGATCTGGTGCCGCGCGCCGACGCCGGCTTGGAGCGGCAGGACCTGGCCTTCGCCCTCTGGCGCGACTCCCCCCTGGCGCGCCCGCACGCGCTGTCGGCGGTGGTGGTGGAGCCGCTGGAAGGCGTCCCGTCCTCCTTCTCGTTCGGCATCCCGCTGGCCGCAGAGGGGGGCATCGACACCAACTCGCCCTCCTGGCAGGATCTGGGGCTGCCGCTCTGGGAGGAGACTCTGATCCCGGGACAGGCGGAGCTGCGTTTCGCCGGCCGCCCTTGGGGGACGGTGCGCTACTGGCTGATGCCGCGACCAGGGTTCCAACTGCGCGGCGACCGGCTGGAGGACGTCGAAGCGGGTCTCCTCAAGGGGGGGCCGGCCGCCTCCCAGGTGGAGGACATCACCGGCCCCGCCCTCTTCGCCCTCTACTGGGCTGACGGCCGGGTGGCACTCTCGCCCTGGGAGGAGTCTCCTTCCCTCGATCCGCGCCTGCTGCGGGAGCCGCGGAAGGTCGTCCGTATCGGGCCGGTGAGCACCCCGTCCGGCCCGGTCTACGCCTTCAGCCGTGCCACGCGGCAGGGTTGGGAGGTGATCTACCTGCCGCTGCTCACCCCGCTGCGATCACTGGAGCGGATCGCCAACGCGGGGATCGGCACCCTGTTCCTGCTCGCCACGGTCCTCCCCCTCCTGCTGCTGCCGAGCCTGCCCCGGTCCGCGTTCCGCGACGGGGTGCAGCGGGTGATGCGCTCGTACTCCAAGCGCCTGCTGGTGGTCTACACGGCTCTCCTGCTGCTGCCGCTGCTCCTCCTCTCCGCCTTCCTGGTGCAGGCCATGGAGCAGCGGCTGCAGGAAGAGCAGCGGGCGGCGGGCGAAGCGGCCATGTGGTCGGCGCAGAAGGTGCTGGGCGAGTACATCCTGCTTCTGCCGCCGGGGTTCATCCTGGAGACCGAGCTGGACGACGACCTGCTGAGCTGGATCTCCGAAGTGATCCATCACGAGGTGAACCTCTACTGGGGGAGTGGGGTCTACGCCTCGACCAAGCACGAGCTGTTCACGGCCGGCTTGCTGCCCCGGCGCATCCCCGGCGAGATCTACTCCCACCTCGTGCTGGGAGGCTTCGCCCTCTCCTCGCGCACCAACGTCGCGGGGGACACCACCTACCTGGAGCTCTACGCGCCGGTGCGGGTGGGCAACGAGGCCCCGGGCGAGGGTCGGCTGTTCCTGTCCATCCCGCTGCTGGCCCAGCAGGAGGAGGCGGCGCGCGACCTCGCCCAGATGCGGCGCCAGGGCGTGCTGGTGGCGACCGGCCTGTTCATCCTGCTCGCCGCGGTCGGTATGCGCCTGGCCCGCAACTTCACCCGGCCGCTGATGCAGCTCATCGAGGGGACCCGCCGTATCGCCGCGGGTGCCCCGTCCCTCGACCTCGCCCCCTCCGACCTGGAGCTGGCCTCGCTGGTCGCGGCGGTGGACGAGATGGCCCGCCGCATCGCCGAAGGGCGGGAGCGGCTGATGCGCGAGAAGCAGGTGGTGGAGCGCATGGTCGACAACATCACCTCGGGGGTGGTCTCCGTCGACCGCGACCGCCGGGTGCTGATGCGCAACCGGGTGGCGGCCGAGCTGCTGGGGGTGGAGGTGGGGGAGAACCTGGAAGAGGCGGTGGCGCGCGGCGAGCGTCTCGGCGGGGTCTCCGCCTTCCTGGGCACGGTCGCTTCCGAGATGGCGCGCGAGACCGTGCGCCTGCCCGCCGACGCCGGCGGCGAGCGGGAGTGGAGCCTCGTCTGGGTGCCGGTCCCCGGCTCGGGCGAGCCGAGCGCCCTGCTGGTGGTGGAGGACGCGACCGAGGTGCTGCGCGGCCAGCGGCTCCTCGCCTGGGCCGAAATGGCCCGCATGATCGCGCACGAGATCAAGAACCCGCTGACCCCCATCCGCCTCTCGGCCGAGCACATGCGGGAGGTCTACCGCAGCGACCCCTCCCACTTCGACCGGGTGTTCGACCGCTGCACGTCCAACATCCTCACCCAGGTGGAGGAGCTGCGCTCGATCTCGGCGGAGTTCTCGGCCTACAGCGCCATCCCGCGCATCGCCCCCCGTCCGGGCGACCTGACGGCGGCGGTGGCCGAGCTGGTGGAGGGCTACCAGGCGGCTCCACCCGAAGGAGTGAGGGTGGAGCTCGAGACCAACGACGCCATCCCCGCCCGCTTCGACGCCAAGCTCCTGGGGCGGGCGGTGCGCAACCTGATGGAGAACGCCCTGCGGGCCGCCGGCGCGAGCACCGGCAGGAGCGGCGAGGTGGTGGTGCGGGTGGAGCGAAACGACGGCATCGCCCGCATCGCCGTCCTGGACTCCGGTCCAGGCGTCCGCCCCGAGAATCTGCAGCGGATCTTCGATCCCTACTTCTCGACCCACGACACGGGCACCGGCCTCGGCCTGCCCATCGCCCGCCGTATCGTCGAGGAGCACGGCGGCGGCATTATCGCCCGCAACCGCCCCGAAGGCGGCCTCGAAGTGACAATCACCCTGCCGGTGGTATGAAGTGATGTAGGGGATGGGCTTGCCCCCCCTCCCGGGAGGGGGGGCAAGCCCATCCCCTATAGAGAGGAAGAGCCACCAGAAAGGTCGAGAAGGCGGAGCGGTCTAGGAGCCGCCGGCGCCGTGGTCGTAGAGGTAGGCCAGAGGATTGACCGGCTCGCCATCGACGCGCACCTCGTAGTGGAGATGGGGGCCGGTGGAGCGGCCGGTGTTGCCGACGCGGCCGACGACCTCGCCGCGCTTGACCCGCTGACCGGGGCGGACGTCGATCCGCGACAGGTGGCCGTAGCGGGTGGTGAGCCCGTAGCCGTGGGAGAGGAAGACGGCCTGGCCGAGACCGCCCTCGACGCCGGCGCGGATGACGATGCCGTCCGCCGAGGCCTTGACCGGCTGGCCGGTGGCGGCGGCGATGTCGACGCCCTGGTGGACGCCGCGGCCGTGGGTCACCGGGTCGGAGCGATACCCGAAGCCGCTGGTGAGGATCCCCCTGACCGGAGTGATCGCGGGCGTGGCGGAGAGCCAGCGCATCCGCTCGTCGAGCTTGGCCTGCACCTGGTCGAGCGTGCCCGCCAGATGCTCGGCGCGGCTCGCCATCTCAGGGAGATCGGTGGCGTCGATCTCGCCGCGGGCTTCTTCGCCGGGAGCCGGTCCGCCGGCCCCCAAATCCGCGATCGGAGGCATGGGCTCACCGCCGCCGATGCCGGCCTCCACGCCCTCGCCGAGATTCTCGAGGCCGGCCACGATGGCGAGCTGCCGCGTGCGCTCCTCATAGGAGCCGAGCTGGTTCTGAAGCGACTGGATGCTCGTCTCGAAGCGGTGGTTCGCCAGCCGGAGCTGCTCGTTTTCCTGGCGCAGGCGGGCGACCTCGGCGGGATTGGAGGGGGTCGAGAAGAACGACCAGAGAGCTAGAGCGGCGGCGACCGTCAGCAGGACCAGAGCCCCGACCGCCACCCCGATCTGGAGATTGCTGATGCGCCACTTCCGTAGCTTGGTGTGCGCGTGAGGGACGAAGATGACCGTATGGTGCCGTTTGGACATGCTTGTACCACCAGCAGGGGAGCGGTAGAGCACCTGCCGACTCCCTGACAAACCTTGACTCGAAAGGGCGAAACCTCTGGTGCCTGCGTATTGTAGCGGCCGAAAGGAGCTTGTCAAGAGGCCAATAAAATATGGCGGTCCAGCATGGAGCTTAACTTTTCTACATGGTCCGCCCTCTCCCGCGAGAGGCGTTTTGCAGCCCTTGCCAAGCCGGGGCCCTCCGCTACCTGGGAGGAGTTGCCTGCTTATACGCGTATGCCAATAAGGTATGAGGCTGTGGCGGACGTCTCTCCCGGGCCTCACCAGGTCACCCGCCTGTCCAGGCTCCGGTACTGGATCGCCTCCGCCAGGTGCGCAGAGCGGATGGTATCGCTGCCGGCGAGGTCGGCGATGGTGCGGGCGACGCGGAGGACCCGGTCCAGGGCGCGAGCGGAGAGGCCGAGCTTCTCGAAGGCGGAGTCGAGCAGGGTCCGGCCCGCGGGATCGACCCGGCAGTGCCGGCGGAGGGCCTCGGGCCCCATCACCGCGTTGACCGGAGTCGAAGAGCCCGTCCCGAAGCGCTCGAGCTGGACGGCCCGGGCCTGGGCGACGCGGGCGGCCACGTCGGCCGTGCTCTCGCCCGGGTCGGACCGCAGCTCTTTCAGGCTCACCGCCGGCACCTCCACGTGCAGGTCGATCCGGTCCAGCAGCGGACCCGAGACGCGGCTGCGGTAGCGTTCGACGAGAGGCAGCGGACATCTGCAGTCGTGCCGCGGATCTCCCAGATGGCCGCAGGGACAGGAATTCATTCATAAGTTGCCATGTCACCCTCCGGGGACAGAAACTCCGACCTGGTTACCCTGAAAGCCCCCGGACCCTGAGGGAGCACCTCAAGAAGAGGCGGCTTGACCTCGGACTCGGGCAGAAGGAGGTAGCGGGACAGCTCGGCGTCTCGAAGGCAACACTGGAGAAGTGGGAGCAGGGCCTCCACGAACCGGAGATCCGCTTTCTGCCGGCGGTCATCGGCTTCCTGGGATACGACCCTGTGGCTCCCGATCCAACTTCAGGGCTTGGCGAGAGGATCAAGGCAGCCCGGCGTCGGCAAGGTCTTTCCCAACGGGAGCTTGCCCGCCGTCTTGGGCTCGACCCCTCAACCTTGGTGGCTTGGGAGACCGAGCAGGTCAAGAAGCGTTACCCGCGTCTCGTTCGTCTCTTCGAGGAGTACGTTGGGGAGACGGCCAGCCAGAGCGCGACGACTCTTGAAGAAAGGATAAGCTGTCAGCGGATGCGGAGCTGACCTTTAGCCTTACGGCCTCACAGGTATATCAATTGAGAGAACGAGACGGGGTACCCACGTCTGCCGGTACCGCCATGCCTGGAGAGAGGTCGTCCGACTAAGAGCCTCAGCCTCCTCCAGTGTCTCCGGGAGTGGGGCCACGTCCATGGTTTCCCACGCCTCGAGTGAAAGGGCAGCAAGGGCGCCATAAGCAAGCGCATCGTCATTCCCCCAGCGAGGGGGAGGAAGCGCCACGTCCAAGGCGGAGCGCGGGTTTCCTCGGAGGAGGTACGCCCGGCCTAAGGCAAAGCCAAGGGCCAAGAGCGTTTCCAGGTCGTCAGAGGCCGGAGCCTCTTTGGCGATCTCTTGAAGCTCGTCGAGACAGCCAAGGAAGTCCTTCTCTTCCACCGCCCGGAGGATTGCCTGGAGGAGACGGATCGCGAGCACGCGCGAGAGGTTCCCTGCCGCGCACACCCTGGCTACCGCCAAGCGCTCCCGGGCCTCTGCAAGATCTCCCCGCGCGAACCCGAGACAGGCGAGGTTCATGAGGGGCACGGCGGTCTCCTCGTTTTCTCCCAGGGCTCCAAAGACGCCAAGAGAGGCGAGGAGCCGCTCATGGGCTAGGGGGAAGTTCCGAAGCTCCAGGGCGACGACTCCCAAGTCGTTCAGGCAGCGCGCCTCCTCTCCGCAGAAGCCCTTCTCCCGGGCAAGTTCCCTCGCCCAACGAAGATGCGACTCGGCGGAATCCGGATTCAGGAAGAGGCGAGTCATCCGGACAAGCGATAGGAGGAGGCCATCGTCCTTCCGCCTGCGGGCGGAGGTGCATGCCTGGGGATATGTGATGCGGGCGCCAACCTCGTCCCCCGCTCCCCGATATGCGAGCGTGAGGTCGCGTAGGAAGTCCCCGTCCCACGGGTCCACCTCGCCCCGCATCCGCCTCGCTTTGAGCGCCTCGACCTCAAGGGCCGCGCGCTGCCGGAGCCGGAGGAGCCCCTCACGCAAGATGGAGCCCTCTGCCGCCATGTGCCTTCCCAGAGTTGGCGTGACTCGTTACGACTTCTTCCGCTCCCGTTGGGGCAAGGGCGGAAGGTCGAACTCCCAGCGGTAACCCTTGGCGAGGAGGTCGGCGACGAGCGCGCTGCCCGCCGGCGGGGGCCAGGGGTGCGTGCCGAGAGGCTCCTCCGGCCTAAAGTCCGCAGGGAGCGTTCGGCCCCGGAGACCCGCTCGGAGATGGGCTATCGCCCTTGCAAAGGGACGAGAGCCCGGAGCCCACGCTTTCCGGAAAAGGTCGGTGGTCGCATGCCTCGTGTCTCGTAAGGCGACGGCCGCCTCGCCGACCGAGAGGGCCTGCTCCGTAAGCACGCTTATGAGATGCGCCTCCGCGGTCATCGGGGCCTCCCCGGCCTCGATCGCCCGGAGTTCCTCCGCAGTCGGGGCTTCGACCCGCGCAGCGAAGTTCCGGAGGCGCTCGGCGATCTCGCTGAGGAGTTCAGTCTCTTTCTCTATAGCCCGCCGGATCTCTCCAAGCTTCACGGGGCTCACTCTCTCCCTTCTTGTGTCTCTTCGCCCATAGCCTTCCTCGTCCGGAGCTTCCGGTACTGGAGTGCCTCGGCGAGATGCGGGGCGCGAATCACATCGGAGCCGGCAAGATCAGCGATCGTGCGGGCCACCTTGTGAATACTGAGGAGGCTCCGGGCCGAGAGGTGAAATCGTGCTCGGGCCTCTTCAAGAAGGCTCTTCGAGGCCCGGTCAAGAACGCAGTACCAGAGGATGTCGTCCTCGCTCATCCGGGCGTTTATCCTGGCAGGGTGAGGCTCGAAGCGCTCGGCCTGGATCGCCCTCGCGCCCGCGATTCGCTTCGCCGCTTCCGCCGTCCCGTCCTCCTCCCGAGGAGCCCAGAGGTCGGGTGGGGCCTGCGCTCCCATCACGACTTCAAGATCCATCCGGTCGAGGAGGTCAGGCGGCAGCCTCTTCCGCCCCGCGGGAGCGAGAGCGCCTACGACCTGGAAGCGGGCGGGTAGCCGCTCTCCCCTCGCTTCGACCGTCCCCTCGTCCATGGGCCGAAGAAGCGAGAGAAGGGTGTCGCGGCGGAAGGCGTGCAGGCCATCGAGGACGAGGACCCCGCCATGCGCGGAGATCGCCTCGCCGGGGCTCCGGCGGCTCCACCCTGCCATGCGGTGCGGGGTGATACCTGGGGCTGGCGAGCGGACGGGGCGGAAGGGCCGAGCGCCTCCTCTTCCGAGGTCCGCCAGTTCCCGCACCTCGCCGGGGCTAAGAGGAGGTAGAAGTCCCGGAATGCACCGCAGAAGCAGGCTCTTGCCGCATCCGGGAAGACCCTTGAGGAGGAAGTGGTGTCCGCCGGCCAAGGCGACCTCAAGGGCACGCTTCGCCATCTCTTCGCCCCTGACCTGCCCGAGATCTGGGACACCGTCTCTCGTATAGCGCACGGCACGTGAGCCTAGCCGCCGTGCGTCCGCGAGAGAAGGATGTCCCCTCTCCGGTACGGAATGCCGTTAGCGGGAGACCGGCGCTCGGCTCTCCTGCCTGCAAGGGCCTATCGGCTGATCCGCCGGGCCCCTCTCTGCGGGGTCTTTGAAGAAGCTGATGGAGAGGGTGTGACGTGCGTGCCTTGGAGGAAGAGGAGGAAGACATCGAATGCGTAGCCCGCATCGGGGCGAGAGCGGGGTGAACGCGGTTCGTCTGAGATCCCGGTAGAGGCGGGCCTCTCTCGCTCCTCGAGCGAGTCGGTGAAACGCACGAGCGTGAAAAATTCGTGGGGCTCCACCTCGAGAGCCTCGAAGATCCGCTCCAGGGTCTCAAGCTGCGGCAGGCTCTGTCCGCTCTCGTAGGCCGAGAGCCGCTCGGGCCGCATACCCGCACGCCGAGCGAGCCATGCCTGGCTCCGCCGCCGAAGGCGACGCAAGAGTACGAGAGTCGTGCCAAGGGTTCGAAACATTCCTCCCTGCATGGGGCGCCTCCTGCGCACGTATAGTAGCTGCAAGAGGGCACAGCCTACCATGGCGTGACGCCTTTCAGATACAGTGTGTGCCGGACGAGCGTCTAAAGAGGCAAGGAGGGGCAGGAGACGGGCGCTCTCCTGCCCCTCTCGGCATTAGCGGGACGCGCGCAGGCTGAGCGGCAAGGTCTCATCCTCTCCCGAGGCGGTCGCAACCGGAGGAGGGGGCGTGGAGCCTCCCGGCTTAGGTAATCCGCTTGGATCGAGGGAGGCCCCCTCTTTCTCCCAGGCGCTGCCGATGAGCCTGAGGATACGGCCGGGCAGTTCTGTCCAGGAGAACGCGATTCGGGAAGAGGCCGGAGACAGAACGGGAGAGAGACCTCCTGAGGCGGAGGCGTTAGGTGCCACAGAGAGGAGGAGAGTACTGGCGAGCAGAAGGGCGCAAAGGATGCGCGAGGTGTTCATGCGGGCCGATCCTTTCTTCGGGCAGCTTCCGATGCAAGCCCACGATTGGTCTCGCCGTGCCGCCCTCAAAAAAGAAGAGTGTCCCGCAGACCGCACAGATCGTCCCCCGGACGGGACCGTTTGCCCTGCACCACGGCCCCGGTCCCCTGTCCCGGAGGAAGCAGCACCTACCCCCTTGAGCGGCACAACTTCAAGAAACACGACACTACGAGAGAAGGAGGTATCCGCAATGACGGCGAACCATCTGGACCCCGACGCCCTGAATCATCTCTTGGAGAACCACCTCGACAAGGAGGCATGGAGCCGAGCGCTGCTCCATCTGATTGCCGTCTGTCCTGAATGCCGCAAGGCAGGGGGCGCGATCCTTGACCTCTACGAGGCGGGCGCCGTCGATTTGGATCTCTGCCCGATAGCCATTGGGCTTGCCCGCTCTCGCGCGGAGGCTCCGGCGCTCTTCGCGGAACTCGAAGCACTACCGCTCGAGGCGAGAAGGAAGACGATCGAGTCGGATCCCCAATGGAGGAGCTGGGGGCTCTGCGAGCACCTCTCCGACGCGAGCGAGAGAGCAGCGGCCGAGGACCCGAAGAAGGCT
>Ga0196965_1000918_pt1 | contig 13359 bp, 10 predicted proteins | sample S1_20metaG_FD_148668 | JGI IMG/M metagenome (GOLD analysis project Ga0196965, IMG submission 148668) | Soil microbial communities from Anza Borrego desert, Southern California, United States - S1_20 | ecosystem: Environmental > Terrestrial > Soil > Desert | place: USA: California | collected... | reverse complement strand
GCCTCGGCCATCACATTGTTCTGTCCGTTGAAATTCTGCAAATCAAACAAATTGAAGTTGGCCAGTTCATTTCCTTGCGATCCCTGGATAAAGAAGCTTAATTCCAAACCTTTATAAGAAAGGGTGTTATTAAAACCCCAGGTAAAATCAGCCTGAACACTTCCTATAACTGTCCTGTCTTGTTCATCAATTACACCATCTCCACTGATGTCGCGGTATTTTCTGTCCCCTGCTTTTGCGTGAGAAGGCGCATAAGGCGCAGTTGCCTCCTGGCCTTTCAATACAGGACTATTGCTTGCTTCTTCGTCGGTCTGGAAAATCCCGTCAAAAATGTAACCGTAGAATGTTCCTATCGGCTGTCCAACTCTTAAAATCCCACCTCCCATAGAAACCGGAATATCCTCATCACTATTCAGATTGGTTATCTTGTTTCTGTTAATAGAAAAGTTTATGGAACTGTTCCATTGCAGTTTCCCCTTTGTATTTACGGTACGAATGTCCAGGTCAAATCCTTTATTCTCAACATTTCCTACGTTAAGCACTGTAGATGAGAAACCGGAAGTATTGGGAATCGGTGTATCTAAAAGCAGGTCATATGTTTTCTTATGATAATAATCGGCGGTGACGGAAATCCTATGGTTAAAGAATGAGGCATCCAGCCCAAGATCAAGTTGCCTTGTTGATTCCCATTTCAAATCTTCATTGGCGTACAACAACGGCTCCTTCCCTGTATATACATCGGATCCGTTAAAAACACCTTCACCAATAGAACCGACCGCCGGCAATGATGAATAAGGCGGAATAGCCTGATTACCAAGCACACCATAACTTGCCCGAAGTTTTAAATCAGAAAAGAAATTGATATCCTTCATAAACTCCTCATTGGAAACCTTCCATGCTACTGCTCCTGAAGGAAAAAATCCATACTTATTCCCTTTTGCAAATTTTGAAGAGCCGTCCACACGGCCCGTTACTGTGAACAAATACTTATCGTTCAGTCCATAATTCACTCGTCCGAGATAAGAAACCATGTTCCATTGCGACTCACTGTTTGCCGGCTTCTGCGGATTAACACCTGCACCAATATTATGGTATCCGGTTCTATTATCCAGGAAATCAAATGAATAGGCAAGCAAACTTTCATTCTTGAACTCCTGAAGGGTATATCCTACTACCGCATTTATGTTATGTTTTTCATTAATTGTTTTGTTAAAGGTCAATGTATTCTCATTTAGCCAAGTCAATCCCTGGATCGCTCCTATAGAAACTTCGCCTTTGCTGGCTTTCGTCCTTCTTAAAAAGTTGGGTCCAAAAGCTCTTTCTTTGGAGGCAAAACCATCTACTCCTAAGCTTGTTTTAAACTCAAGGCCTTCAATTATTTCATAATTAGCATATACATTTCCTAAAACCCGGGAAGTAGTTCCAAAGGAATTAAACTCTTTTGCCTCCGCTACAGGATTTCCCAAGGCTCTGCCAAATTCATCATTCTCATAGGTGTAACCGCCCGGTCCATTAGGATCGTAAACTTTGTTGGTTGGATAAAATAAAAGCGCCGAAGTAACTACACCCGGGACGATGGTTCCGGCATTGGTCAAGATTCCTGTAGAAGATATGTGAGCCAGGCTTAAGCTCGTTCCAATAGTTAGTCTTTTGCTTAAATCCCTGTCAAGATTAGCGCGGAAAGAATACCTTTTAAAGTCAGAGCTTAAAATAATTCCTTCCTGAGTAAAATAACCTCCTGAGATAGCATACCGCGTTTTAGCATCACCACCGGAAGCAGAAAGCTGGTAATTGGCAATAGGCGCGGTTCTGAATAGTTCTTCTTGCCAGTCTGTTCCCGCTCCTAAATTTTTGGGATTAACATATTTGGGTGTTTCGTTGGCATTGATGTTGGCTTCATTTACGAGATTGCCAAACTGCTCTGCATTTAATACCTCTACTTTATTAGAGATTTGCTGTATACCATAATAACTTTCAAAGCTTATGTTTGCTTTTCCTGCCCGACCTCTTTTGGTTGTAATCAAGACTACTCCATTGGTACCTCTGGAACCATAAATTGCAGTTGCCGAGGCATCCTTCAAGATCTCAATAGATTCTATATCACTTGGATTAATGGAAGCAAGTGCTCCTATCCGTGGTCCAAGATTTACACCTGTGGACATATCCCCGCCATCACTACTCACCAACATTCCGTCAATTACATACAAAGGCTCATTTCCAGCCAGAATAGAACTTGTACCTCTTATCCTTATTGAGGTTTCTGCACCGGGTTTTCCGGAAAGTTGTGTCACCTGAACGCCTGCTGCCCGCCCTTGCAATGCCTGATCGAGCGACGTGGCAGGTACTGCTTTTAATTCTTCAGATTTTACTGATGAAACTGATCCTGTCAGATCCGACTTCTTTTGGGTACCATAACCTATGACTACTACTTCCCCCAAGGATTTAATGTCTTCGGAAAGCATTATGTTTATGGTGGTTTTATTTCCTATTTCAACTTCCTCAGGTATATATCCTACGTAGGAGAAAACAAGAATTTCGGCAACATCAGGAACAGTGATCGAATACATCCCGTTCACATCCGATACGGTACCTGTAGTAGTTCCTTTTACTACTACACTAACACCCGGCAATGCTTCTCCAGCTTCAGAAGTTATCTTTCCGGTAATCACTTTTTCCACGGCTTTTCCTTTTGAAAAAGAGGTGTACTCAGAATATCCCCGGGCACTTAATTCCAGAAGAATAAAAGCGAACAAGGACAGCAGGATTCTTAAGTTTGAAACCTTAATCATTTAATTCATTTTAGGAGTTAATAATTTGATTTGTTCATATGTTCATACATAAAGTAAGACACTCTTAAGCAAGGAGCTTAAATACGATTAACCTCTTGCTATATCAATAGTATAAGTAAACCTGTCGGCTCTGTAAAAACCTATATTATATTCAATAGGTCTGTCTCCCGGATCACATACTACCCTTTTTCTAAACAATACAGGATCGCCTACTTTTATCCGTAGAATTCCAGCCAGTTCCTCATCGGCAAGAATTGCACTTATTTCTTCTTTTGAAACTGATGCGACCGTATGGTGTTCTTTTTCAAGCATTTCATAAAGTGGTTTTGTAAAATCCTCTTTTCCGGTAAGATCAACCCGCGGATGGAAATAAGAAACAAAATAAACGACAGGACCAGAATTTAATCCCCTTAAACGTTCCAGCTTTAACACTTTGGTTTTTTCTGTTATGCTAAAGAGTTGAACAATTTCTTCTTCAACTTCACACCAGGATACTTTTAGGTTGTAATTTTTAAACTGAACGCCTTTTTCGTCCATTTCATGTGTAAAGCTGGACCATTTATTTAATTTAGTTGTGATATTATTTTTAGCGACTTTGGTTCCTACTCCTTTTTTACGAACCAATAACCTCTCATAAACCAGCTTATTTGTTGCCTGTCTTACTGTATTTCTCGAAATACCCAACCTTTTCGCGATATCCACTTCATTAGGAAATAATTTTCCATTTTGATATTCAGGATCTTCAATTAACCCTCTCAAAAGATCTTCTACCTGAACATGCAAAGGAAGGGCGCTTTCATGGTCAATATTAAACTTTTCCATTAATTATGTTTAAATGTTCATACATATGGACAAATGAAGTTGAAGATAATATTTTACAAAACAAAATTATTTTTGCTTTTTTTTAAGTATTGCAAAATCTATCTTCAGAAATTAAAGGAATAAATAAAAGGTATTTAGTCAGGAGTAGTATGAAAGATAATTTTTCAAGTCACGCAGAAGAATATTTAAAATTCAGACCAACTTATCCCCGGGAGCTTTTTGAGTTTTTACTAAAACTTGTTTCCGAAAAAATTACTGCATGGGATTGTGGAACAGGGAATGGTCAGGTAGCTCAGGAATTAGCGAAATATTTTGATAAGGTTTACGCCACAGATATTAGTGAAAAACAAATTAAAAATGCTGTTAAAAGAAAAAACATACATTATAAAGTAGAAAGCGCGGAAGAAACGTCATTTCCTGACCGATTTTTTGATCTGATCACTGTAGCCCAAGCCATCCATTGGTTTGACTTTAATAAATTTTATAAGGAAGTAAAACGGACGTTGAAGCCTAATGGAATTATTGCAGTAATTGGCTATGGACTCATTCAATTGGACGACAAAACAAACAGGATAATAAATAATTTTTATAACAATATAATCGGCCCTTATTGGGATAAAGAAAGAAAGTATATTGATGAAAATTATGAGACCATTCCCTTTCCATTTAAGGAGAAAGATGCAATTAAACTGACCAGCGAATTTCAATGGACATTGGAACAATTTATAGGATACCTTGCAACCTGGTCTGCGGTAAAACATTTTATTAAAGAGAAAAATCTGAACCCAATTGATCTTATTTATAACGACCTTAAAAAAGCCTGGAAAGGAATAAATACCAAACCGGTTAGTTTTCCTATTCTTTTGAGGGTTGGTCAGGTTTAAAAAATTCTAAAATTGAGAAGAAATTAAAAAGCTAAACCAAACATAATGAAAAACTATTTTTTAATCGCTATAACTTCTTTAACACTCATATCATCCTGTTTACCTGAAAAATTAAAAGAAGAAATGGATGAAGGTATGAGATTGAGTCTTGAAATGTTAGCAGACCAGGATTTTAAGAAAACGATCGGATTCGTTGAACTTCATAAACTTAGGTCGGGAGTATATCCTAATTCATTAAATGAATTGAAATTTATGGGGCAAATGGATTCAAGCATTTTTAACTTTGTGAGTTATTCTAAGTTGGATAGCGGGTACGAATTAAATTTAAAGATGAAATATTCCACTTTTCAGGGGGAATCAGACGAGGTAATCCGGCTCAAGTATCCAAAGGAGTTTTGGGAAGGGTTGGGATGCGTTAAATCCAATTTAAAGGATTAAAATCATGGTTATAACTCTTTTCTAACAATTATTATCTATAAAGGGATTCGAGAGATCATTTTCTCAAAAAACTTTCAATAAAAGTCATCAATCCGGTAGGATAAACTCCAAACCAGACAATCAATAAAGTCAATACAGATAATGCGGCGCTGCTGAAGAGGTAAAATATAGGATGGGCGTTTTTTTCCTGAACTGACTTGTCTTTCTGGCCGGAAAACATGGTCGTAATAATCCTCAGGTAATAATACAAACCGATTACACTGCTTAAAACAAGCACAATGGCTGTCAACCAAAATCCGCCCTGAACTCCTGCAGCCAGAATATAAAATTTTCCTATAAACCCTGCAGTGAGCGGTATCCCTGCCAAAGACAATAGTGAGGCAGAAAATATACAAGCCAGTACAGGATGATTCCAGAACAATCCTTTATAGCTTTCAATTTCTTCCGCATCAGACTCTTTACCTGAAAGAATGGTAACAATACCAAATGCCGTAAGAATACTGAGCGCGTAAGCAAGCAAATAGAAACTCACTGCTTCCGTACTCATATTACTTGCAGGTATAAATGCCACAAGCAAATAGCCAAGGTGAGCAATGGATGAATAGGCAAGGATCCTTTTTACATTTTTTTGCTGCAAGGCAAGCAGATTACCAATCAACATAGAGGCTATTGCAATACCGATTAAAATCAAGGTGACTGTATAGGATCTGAATCCATCGATGCTAATAAAAAAACGTAGAAGAACGGCAAATACTCCTCCTTTGGATGCAGTGGCAATAAATGCTGTAACCGGAGCAGGTGCGCCCTGGTATACATCAGCCGTCCACATGTGGAAGGGAACAACCGCCAGTTTAAAACCAATTCCAGCGAGCATCATTCCCAACCCTGTCATAAATAGTGGCGAGAATGATTGAGAGGAAGAGATTGACTTTGCGATAGCTAAAAACTCCATACTTCCCGCTTCCAGATAAATTAAACCCATTCCGAACAAAAGAAAAGCAGAAGAAAAGGCAGCAAGGACGAGGTATTTAATCCCGGCTTCAATATTATGGTTCCTGGCCCTTAAATATGCAATCAAAGCATACAAACCTACAGTCAGGATTTCCAGCCCCAGAAACAAAGAAATGAAATGTTTACTGATGGCCAGCACACAAGCGCCGAGGGCGCATAAAAAGAGCAACACATAATATTCTTTAGGGCTTTCTTCTTTTTCTTCAAAATACACATAAGACAACACATTGACTACCAGAGTCGAAAAAATAATTATTCCGATTATAAATATTCCGAAATCATCTATGATCAAAAGAGGTTCTATCACATGAGGCAGAGAATTCTGAATCATAAAAAGCGAAACGAAAGCCGCGATAAATAATACAAGACTACTAAGCTGGATAAATCTGTGGCTTAACTTGACAGCAATTAAAATCATGACCAGTACAGAGGAACCAGCCAAAATAAGCAGGGGTGTAAGGGAGTAAAAATCTTGTGTTGACATATAATCTTTTGTCTTAATGTTTTCGTAATTACTCAATTTTTATTAACCACCCTGTCGTACCGACATCCCTCCTTGAAAAGGGAGGGAAAGGCGGCTTTGTTAAGTAAAATAGCTATGCATAACTTAGTTTTTAAAGTATTTTCCTTATCCTTGAAAACCCTTTCCAAGCGTCTTCACCCTTCTTTTTTCAAGGAGGGGTGTCCGCAGGACGGGGTGGTAAAAAACCTGATTTATCAGAATCTTTTTGTGTTAATACTTCCACAGGTTTCAACTTTTCTTTTCCCCTGTTTTGAGAAGCTGTATACATCTCTTTTTCCAGGTTGGTTACCATTGTTTTCGCAGTATTTATAACCGGTTGGGGATACAACCCAAGCCAGATTATGGATAAGCTAAGCACAGCCATTAAAGAAATTTCACGCCATGAAAAATCATAAACTTTGATGGACGTAATAACCGGCCCTAAAAACACTTTTTGCATTATTCTCAAAGAATAAATGGCAGAGAAAACCAGTCCAAGTGTAGCCAAAATAGCAAGTCCGATATTGGCTTGATAGGTACCTAACAAGATCAGAAATTCGGCGATGAAGTTTCCCAATCCCGGGAGGCCAAGTGAAGCCATCGCGAACAAAAATCCCATTCCACCCATTTCAGGCATTTGGGTCCATAATCCACCCATTTTATCAATATCCCGAGTATGAAGTCGCTCTTTCAGCATTCCTGCTAAAAGGAAAAGTGCACCTGTACTGATGCCATGTGTAACCATTTGCATAACTACGCCTTGCAAAGCCAGTTCATTAAAGGCAAAAATTCCGAGAATTACAAACCCCATATGACTAACGCTGGTGTACGCCACCAGTCGTTTCAAATCAGTCTGTGAAAATGCGAGGACTGCACCATATATAATTCCTACAACTCCCAATCCCATTGCCCAAGGCGCTATTTCCAAAGCTGCATCCGGAAACAAAGGAAGCGCAAAACGCATAATTCCATAAGCCCCGGTTTTCAATAATAATCCAGCCAGAATAAGACTTCCTGCGGTAGGCGCTTCTCCATGTGCATCCGGCAACCAGGTATGAAAGGGAACAACCGGCAATTTCACAACAAAAGCAATCATAAAACCAAACATCAATAATACACTTGTGGCAAGGGGAAGATCTGTTCCAAGCAACTCTAAGTAGCTGAATGTATAAACACCAGTTTGCTGTCCATGGATAAAAAACAGGCCGAGGATAGAAAGTAGCATTAACAGACCGCTGGCCTGTGTAAAAATGAAAAATTTGTAGGCGGCATATTCTCGATTTTCACTTCCCCAGATACCGATAAGGAAGTACATAGGAATGAGCATTACCTCCCAGAAAAAATAAAATAGAAAGAGATCCATGGCCATAAAAACCCCGGCAATTCCTGCAATGATCCAGAGAAGGTTAAAATGAAAAAAACCTACACGCTGCTGGATCTCTTTCCAGGAACATCCAACCGCCAGAATGCCTAGAAAGAAGGTAAGGATCAACAATAAAAGACTTAACCCATCTACTGCCAGGTGAAAACTAATCCCGAAATTCGGGATCCATTCCTGTCTGAATTCTACCATCCATGAGTTGGCAGTTGAAGAACCAAAAGAAGAATAGTTATTGATCCAAAAAAAGATCGAGATAACAAAATTATTCACGAGTGCAATCAATGCAATCCACCGGGGAACGGTTTTATTCCACATCCCTAATATCAGGGCAAGGATTCCCCCGATCATTAATATGCCAATTAGCCAAACAAGTATCATATGATTATTTCCATACCTAAAATAATTATTGCTCCCATGACAAGCCCCATAATGTACCACCTCAGAGAGCCTGATTGGGTAAATGACAAGGAACGGTAAAGGCGATTACTTATAAAAGTAATGCTCCTGTAAAACCCATCAACTATATCATTTTTGTTGATGGTCGCTATAAATACAATGGGCCGGACAAACAGCGTATTATAGAGTTTATCAAAGGCCCAACCAGACAACCAGAAATTGTAAAGATCTCGGGCAAGGGAAGATTGTTTTAAATTAAGAATAATAGAAGGTCGTTTGTAATATAAAATGTATGCCAGGTAAATCCCGCCAAAGGTTACTATCCCTGTTATAAGTTGAAATATCCATTCGGCAGAACCATCTATTTTCAAAACAGTTTCTGGCAACGCATTATGAAGGATATTAGAAAAAAGGGTGAAGTGACCAAAATTATGCGGTAACTCAATGAAACCTGCAAAAAGTGAAAAAACTGCAAGCACCATTAAAGGAACCGTCATAAGGCGCCCCGGAGGATGGCCTACTTGTGTCTTGGCTTCACCCCAAAAAGTAACAAGCATCATTCTAGCCGTATATAATGCTGTGATAAAAGCGCCCAAAAGGGCAATAAACCATAAGGCAGGATTTCCATCCTCCGCAGCCCACGAATACCATAAAATTTGATCTTTACTGTAAAATCCTGCGCTTATTAACGGTATGGCAGCCAATGAAGCCGAACCGATCAAAAATGTCCAGAAAACAACCGGAAGCTTGTCTTTAAGACCACCCATTTTAAACATATTGTGCTCATGATGCAGGGCTTCTATAATGGCGCCTGCAGCCAGGAATAAAAGCGCTTTAAAAAAAGCGTGGATCATAAAGTGGAAAATAGCAGCCGACCAGGCACCAACTCCCAAAGCCAGGAACATATAACCAATCTGGCTCATAGTAGAATAAGCCAGCACCCTTTTAATATCATATTGTGTCAATGCGCTAAATCCGGCTATGAGCAATGTTATAGCGCCGATTATAGCAACTATAAATTGGGCTATTGGAGAAAGTTCAAAAATAACATGCATTCTGGCGATGAGATAAACTCCGGCAGTGACCATAGTTGCGGCATGAATTAATGCACTTACAGGAGATGGGCCAGCCATGGCATCCGGAAGCCAGGTTTGCAAAGGAAGTTGCGCAGATTTTCCAACACCTCCAGCCAAAAGTAATAATGCAGTAATGGTAGCTAAAGACGCTCCGGTTGTCCATTGCTCTGGCGCCTGAGCTAAAATATCCGGGATTAATAAAGTGCCAAATTGGTTAAAGAGCATAAAAAGTCCGATGGCCATGGCGGTATCACCAATTCTGGTAATGATAAATGCTTTGCGGGCAGCATACCCATTTTCTTTATTTTCATACCAGAAGCCAATTAGCAGATAACTGCATAAGCCTACTCCCTCCCATCCCAGATACATAAGCAACAAATTATCAGCAAGAACCAGAACCAGCATTGAGGTTACAAAAAGATTCATGCTGGCAAAAAAGCGTGAATAGTCATTGTCATTTGCCATAAATTCAATAGAATAAATATGGATCAACGCCCCTACAAAAGTGATGACAAATACAAAAACCAGTGAAAGTCCATCCAGGTAGAAAGTGATTTTGGGATTAAAACCACCTACATCCATCCAGGTCCAAAGTGTCTGAGCAAAATGACCTGACTGTGGAGGAGAAACAAGAAAAGAAATCCCTACCAATATAGCTGAAAGCGCTGAAAGACAAATGCCACCTGCACCTATAACGGCCACAGAAGTACGAGGAAGCATTCTTCCCACGAATGCCAGAATCAGGAAACCTGCAAATGGAAATGCAGGTATGAGCCATAATAGATAATCCATCTGCTTTTTGTTTTACTTTTTTTACAAACTCAAGACTTCTTTCTTTTTCTCTTGTTTATTTACGCCTACCTTCGCTCACAGGCTTCTACTCTCATTCCGCGTATCGTAAAGGAGACCTGTGCGCTTTCAAATTTTCTCTTCTACTTCCAATTCCATCTACTAACTTCCCACTTTAATTACCCGCTCATTTGCTTCAACTTATCTATATCCAAAGACTTATGCTGGTGATAGATCTGTAAAATCAACGCGAGTCCGACAGAAACTTCCGCCGCGGCCATTGCCAGAATAAATATGAACATCACTTGTCCATCCGGCTGGTTCCATTGTGAGCCGGCAACTACAAATACAAGACCTGCGGAATTTAACATCACTTCGACCGCAAGCAGCATGAAAATGATGTTTTTCCGGATGATCACGCCAAACATTCCCAGGATAAAAAGAATGCCTGCGAGGAGTAAAACCGATCCTACAGCTATTGATGACATTGTCTTTTAAGTTTTACATTTTAGGAAAATGACGAGATACCAATGACAAATAATGAATTGTTTACACAATCAGGCCATTTCGTAGCAACCATCATTTTCTTTTCATTCAACATTGACATTTAAAGTTAGAAAGCTCAAACCTTGGAAGTTTTTAAACCTCCAAGATTTATGGTGCTCATTTGCTTCAAAATCATCATTCCTCTTCATTTAAAAATTCAAAATTTAACATTCAATATTTAAAGACCCACCATTCGTCACTCGTCATTCTAAACTCGTCATTCAACTTCATTCCTTTAAAAATCTATGGTGCACCATCTTTTTTTGCTGACCAATATGGGCTGCGCCTACAACTCCTGCCATTAAAAGCATTGCTGCCAGTTCCACCGCAATTACATATTGACCAAATAAAGAAACAGCTACTACTTTTGCATCTACATATTGAATATCATAACTAGAACTCTGGGTTGTAAAGATCAAGTAGCATAACTCTATAAAAAGCACTAAAGACAGTATTCCAGGACCTATCCATACTCGCTTGTTAAGCCATTCTTTTTCCTGTTTTGCTGCTTCATTGCCCAGGTTCAGGAGCATAATGACAAAAATGAAAAGCACCATAATTGCGCCCGCGTAAATGATCACTTCCAGAATAGCTACGAAAGGAGCCCCCAGCATCAGGAATATTAACGACATGGACAATAGTGAAACAATCAGATACAACAGCGCATGGACTGGATTATATCGTGTAATTACCATTAAAGTAGAAATAATGGTTACGAAAGCCGTTATATAAAATGGTATATTCATAATTAGGGAAGTAAGCTGTGTACATCTACCGGTGGTTCTTCTTTTTCTCCTTCTCCTTTACCTTTTACTCCTGCATCCAATCCTGCTATTTTATAATAATTGTATCCCGGATATTTTCCCTGGCTGTTTATCAAAAGATCTTCTTTTTCATAGACCAGGTTTTGTCGGTTGTATTCGGCCATTTCAAAGTCAGGGATCAATTGGATGGCATAAGTAGGACAAGCCTCTTCACAGTAGCCACAGAAAATACATCTGGAAAAATTTATGCGGAAAAACTCAGGATACCTTCTGCCATTTTCATCCTCTGTAGCCTGCAGCGAAATGCAATCTACCGGACAAGCGGCCGCACATAAATAACAACCCACACAGCGCTCGCCCATATCCGGATCTTTCGTAAGTACAATCCTTCCCCGCCACCGTGGACGAAGAGGGGCTTTCTCTTCCGGATATTGATAGGTGGCTCTTTTCCTGAACATGTGCAGAAAGGTGAGGCCAATGGTTCTTAATATACTTAGCATAAGTAATGGGTTTAGCTTTTTGCTATCAGCTATTTAATTCTTCATTAATCGTCTTTCTTTTGGTTAACCCTTGGAGGGTTATTCCCTTCATTTAACATTTAACATTTAAAATCTCCCTTAATTCTCATTCAACCAAAGCGCCACCCCTCCCGTTACCAGTAAATTCAACAAAGCGAGAGGGAGAAGGATCTTCCAGCCATATTCCATAAGTTGATCATATCTGGGTCTCGGTAAAGAGGCCCTAAGCAGAATGAAAAAGGCTATAAAAACAAAAGTTTTCAGGATAAACCATACGATGGGTGGTAAGAATGCAGGTCCTAGCCAGCCTCCGAAAAACAGTGTGACCACCATTGCTGAAACCAAAGTAATTCCCAAATATTCACCGATAAAAAACATCCCGAATTTCATCCCCGAGTATTCGGAATGAAAACCTGCAACCAGTTCACTTTCTGCCTCAGGAATATCGAATGGCAACCTATGTGTTTCCGCAACTCCTGCTATCATAAAAATCACAAAAGCTACAGGCTGCGTAAGAATGAACCAATGGTTTTGCTGGGCCAGCACAATTTCACTCAAGTTAAAAGAACCAGCGAGCATAACCACGCCCATCAATGAAAGTCCCATAAAGACTTCATAAGTAATCATTTGTGAAGCTCCCCTGAGGCCGCCCAGTAATGAATATTTATTATTGGAAGCCCATCCTCCCAAAACCACACTATAAACACCCAATGAAGACATCGCCAGAAAGAATAAAAGTCCAATGTTCAAATCAGCGATAAGAATACCCGGAGCAAAAGGAATAATTGCAAAGCCCATCAACACACTTGCAACTACCACTGCCGGCGCAATAACAAAAATCTTTTTGTCAGCAAAAGGAGGAATCCAGTCTTCCTTAAAAAATAGCTTGAGCGTATCCGCGAGTACAATCAAAAGTCCAAATGGGCCTGCACGGTTAGGTCCATATCTATCCTGCCAAAGGGCTAAGAGTCTTCTTTCAAGCCAGATCAAACCTGCAGCTACTGTCAGTAAAACAAACAGTACACCAACAATCAGCAACCAATAATATAAGGTATCATTCATTTTTTCCTTTGGTTAAAATCCCCGATAATGTAGCAGCAGATACTCCATTTACACCTGTAAGTCCTGGAATATTATAAGGTATCCCAAATACTCCTGACGGTAATTCTTCTCTTATTAAAACAAGAAGATCATATTCATTTTGTCCGATTTGCAGGTGTAACGTTTCACCTACCATCACCTTTAAATCACTGGCATCTACAGGATTAATAGCGATGTAGGGCTTAGGCGCTCTTTCTTCTATTCCCTGCGTGTACATGCTTAATTCTTCCGAACCAAAGATGTGCGGCAAGGGCAGAATTAAATATTCATCTGCTTTGGGTTCAAATTTTGGAGGAATTGTATTGAAGTGCTTTTGTTCATTCCACCCAGCTTCATTGCATA
>Ga0196965_1000917_pt1 | contig 13364 bp, 12 predicted proteins | sample S1_20metaG_FD_148668 | JGI IMG/M metagenome (GOLD analysis project Ga0196965, IMG submission 148668) | Soil microbial communities from Anza Borrego desert, Southern California, United States - S1_20 | ecosystem: Environmental > Terrestrial > Soil > Desert | place: USA: California | collected... | reverse complement strand
CCTGTGGCGTCGCCGCGGAGCACTCCGGAGCCGTCCCTCAGTGTTGAGGGGTAACGGCGAAGTACTGAGGAGCTGGCGCGAAGTACTGAGGAGCTGGCGCGAAGTGCTGAGGAGCGGCCCCGAAGTATTGAGGAACGGCCGAGAAGTGTTGAGGAGCCGCCGCGAAGCATTGAGGAACGGCGGCGAAGCATTGAGGGACAGCGCCTCAACACTGAGGAGCCGACCCGGGTTCATTGACAACTGAACTGTGATGGGGCGCCGCCGGGTCCAAGGCCGCGTCCCTGAGGATTCCTCCGTCCGACAGGAGGACCGGGGAGGCGGAGGTCCGATCCCTCCGCCTCCCCCGGATGGCCACACGTGTGCCTCACCCGCCATAGACAAAAGAAGTGGTTCAGGGAAGTGGTGCCGGGCGGTGGTGCCTCCCCCTGGGTGGTTGGGCGGTAGGAAGTGGGGGAGGTCAGGAGAGGGGCAGCTTCTTTTTCGGGAGGGCGGGAGAAAGCGGGCGCCACCGCCGAGGTGGCGCCCCTATGTATAAGGACGTCCTACCCGGCCGCGCTGACCGCCGCCACCCGCTCATCGAGGATGGCGCCGCACCGCTCGAGGGCGACCGCCCCCGCCGCCTCCAGCAGCCAGGCGAGGGACTCCGGAGCCTGGAGCAGGTGGATGGCGACGTTGACGGCACTCACCAGCCCCTCGTCGAACACCCGAAGCCGGCCGACCGCCTCGTCGCCTTCGAGCCCGGGGAGGACCAAGGGATAGCCCCCGTCCTCGTCCGGCTGCTGGTCGATGCGGAGCAGCGGCTCGCGCCCGGAGCCGGGGAGCACGGCAGCGATGACGAGAGCGAGCCACCGGGAGGGGACCACCGCGACGGGAGCGAACCCCCGGCCGAGGCTCTCGCCGCTGCGGAACAGACCGAAGCCCTGCCCCCCGCTCCAGGCAACCTCCTCGATCCGCCAAGGCCCGGCGACATCGGCCTCGGAGGCGGTGGGAGGCTCTTCCCGCTCGGCGAGACGGCAGAGAAACTGGGTAGTAAAGACGCTGGGATGAAGGGACGGGGTAGTACTATGGGTGCAGCTCTGCATAACTCCTCCTACGTAGGATTCGTGTAGGGTTAGGCTTCGGGAGCGAGTTCGCTGCTCGCTTCCGGGCCGCAAGCCGGCACCATGCCGGCCGACCCTCCTTCCAGAGATTGTCGTCGGGATCTTGCCTGCTCAGTCTCTCGCTTCGCCTCTACACCCCCTTCCCCCGGAAAGACCTCACGCCGGGTTTGTGATCTGGGGAAACTCTATGAGAGCGCGGGGGAGGAAGTCAAGCGGGTGGAGGGGGATTCTTTGCGAGATCTTTTGGAGGGTAGATTCGCACAAAACCATCGGTAGGGGCGGGTCTGGACGGTGGCGTGGGGGCTCGACCCGCCCTTGGCGGGGAGGCCTCCTTGCCCTCACCTCTTCCTCCTGGGGCGGCGTCGTTTCGACCCGACGCGGACGAAAGAGGTCAAGGGGGCGCGACCGCCTCGCCCAGGGCGGGTCGCGCCCCCACGCCACCGTCCAGACCCGCCCTTACACAGGTGTCGAAGACAGAACTCCCAATATGGGGACCCGGCCAAGGTCGCTTTCTGAGTGTCACCTCTGGCGCGGAACAACCCGGGTGCCCTCCTGATGGTAAACGTTCTATCCATTGACGCCGATTGCCCGCCGCGCTAGACTCAGGTAAGTGCTTTGGAGTGAAGCAGCTAGCTCGACGTGACCCGGGAGAGGTCATGCGTTCATGGGGTTTTATCCCAGATCGCTGTATGGGCGACGCGAGAGCGTCGATCGCAGGTTAAGCGCCAGGTTCGGGAGACATGCACGAACTAATAGCGGCTAATGTGGCCAAGTCTCTCCATAGGCTTGTGGGCAACGAAGCCTGGGAGCCATCTCAGGAAGAGCAAGCTTTGCCGCACATGTTCTCGTTCCTCGGGCTTCCACCGACTCCCATTGGAGTTGCCATTTCCAAAGAAGGTTGTCTTAGGTCACCTCAGGCCCCAATTTTTGGGTTCTATGCCTTGCGCAACATCGTGCGCAGTATTCTGCTCGGTGCTCGCCCATTCGAGGCTGGAAATCTTCTGCTCTCCAGGGGTTTCCTCGCCGCCGCAGTCGCCTCATATTATACCTCGGCATTCCACCTGTTAAGTGGATTGCTAGCATTGAATGGTCGAGTATGGTTCGACGAAGTTGCTGTGCTGTCGAGCGTGAAAAAAGAAAATATTGAGTGTGCCGTCGGTCGCCTCACAAGGAGCAATAGCTGGCTAATCGAGCGGCGGTCACGATCACATGGCAGGAAATGGGCCGAGTTGGGGCAGGCGTGCGAAGAGAGCAAGGGCTTGGTCGATAATAGATTTGTTGATCTACTTTCAGGCTTGGTGAACTATGGCCCTTACCCATTTGGGGATGAAAAAACGGTCCTTTCAGACAGTCTAAGGAGGGTTGCAGAACTCCGCCACGCGGCTTTGTACCAAGGCTTCGGTTTTGATGAATTTGCCTTTGATTTAGCGTCAGAGAACGGAGATCGTGTCGTGCTGAGCCAGCGCGCAACGTCATTCCGCGGCTTTGTTCGTCATTTGATGGGGGTAGTCCTGGATGGATTCGAGACGTTAATCGCCAGGTCTACCGCTTCGACGCTGGTGATGATTCGACCGATGCTTTTAATGAGTGTGTACGCTCCACCCTTCGAGGTCACCCTTGCTGAAGGAATCGAAGACGACGCATTGGCCGACAAAGTCAGAGTCGTACGTAGTTGGATGTTAGGCGAGCAGGCGCTCAACCCCTCGTTGCACCAGGCGACTGGAGTCGCGCCTATCCGCCGGTGATATGGGAGGCGGTGGGCGGTGCATGCCGCGAGCGGTTGATCAAACTTCGAGGGGAAAGTATGGAGCCTCTAGTTTCTCAAGTTGAGATTCACTTTTACGATCAGGACAAGGCTTCGATCTTCCTAGAGACCGGGGCGAATGGCTCCTCGGAAGTTTACGGAGAGCTTGCGTTATTCACTATGTTCCTGGTGCGGACCCTGAGCAACATATCTGGTACCGAGGTAGCAACAGAAGTAGCTGTGCCGGCTCTTGAGGATCTCTCGCCTCTCCTCGATAATCCAGGCTTAATGCCGGATCTCGCTCGCTTGATTCTTTACCCTGGTCACCCGGGTCGGAAGCGCTTCGCATGCCGCGTTGTCGTGCGCGCGGAGGATTACAAGTATAGTTTTTCGCAAAGGGGCTTTGGCTTTCTTGGGAGAGGTTTGCCTGGCTACAGTATCGAGGCATGCCTTCTGTTTGCGCTTTATCTGACTCGTAGGCGAAGCGGGGATGTTCTCTATAATGCCATGGTCTGCCATGTCGCGCAGTTGTGCTCTCGCTTCTTGGCAATGAGGGCTATCAAGGTGTCGAACCACTACGAAATAGGAACCGCAGTAATGGCAGAGGCTCTCGCTCCGCTGGCCCGCGGCTCGGCTACGCCCGAAAGGTGAGCCGTGGCCACCTCAGGAGGCACAATGCAAAAAGTCGGAATCAAAGAGCTTAGGTCCAGGCTGAGCGAGTACGTGGGACGGGCGACAGGAGGAGAGCATATCCTCGTCACGGACCGGGGTGTGCCCGTCGCCGAGTTGGTCCCGCTCACCCCGATCCGCCGCAAACTGCTGCGGTTGGCTGATGAGGGAGAGCTGAGCTGGAACGGCGGCAAGCCAACGGGCGCGCGTGGGATCGTAGTCCGCGGCGAGTCCGTGTCCGATACGGTTATCCGGGACCGCGGGTGATCCGCTCCCCGCTTCCTGGAAGTCTTGCCCCATGACCGATCTGGAGCAGGTAGCCCGTCGCCTCTTCTGGTGGAAGGCGCCCGCCGAGGCGTTGGCGGACCGGAAGCGTTTCCTGGCGCAGGTGATGACCTACGGCACGGTCGAGGATCTCGTCGCTGTACGCCGGCACTTCCCGCTGAGCGCCCTGCGTGAGGTCCTCTCCGATCCTCCAGCGGGCGTCTTCGATCCACGCTCGTGGAACTACTGGCACGTGGTCTTCGGCCTGGAGGCTCCGCCTCTGCCCAGGCGCTTTCCGGAGAGCGCTTGACCTTGGAGGAGGAGGGGGAGCTTCTTCGCCGTGGCCTGGAACGGATTCCCCCCCGGGCCTCCCAAAATGAACAGCCGGGGACATGGGTAACACTTCAGACCGGGTACATGGGTGACACTCGCAGGGGTAGTAGGTTGATCATCAGCTCCATGCCCTGGGGGGGCGGCGGCTCCGAAGGGAGCCCGGAGGGCGACCGTAGGAGCCGCCGCCGCGCCGCCGTGCTCAAGGCCCATAAAGTCTACGCTCGCGATCGTCTAATCGAGCGAGAAGCATCTGCCCGAAGTACACCGACCACACTCCGTCCTCGTACTCCTCGAGCCCAATGTGCTCCCCGCCCAGGCACTCGCTGACAAACAGGTACTGCCCGCGCCACCGAATCTCCCCACCTCGATGAACGAAGCGTACGTCGAAATGGCCGGGGTACTCAGGCTGAGGTAGGCGTGAAGGATACGGGCGGTGTGACGGCGTGTAGAACTCGGACGGCGTCTTGAAGTCCAGAGCTTCATGCGGCCTCTGCTCGTTGTAGCAGCGGCGGAATTGGTCGAAACGCTGCTGTTGGGTCGTCTGATTGGCCGCCGGCGGGCGAGCCGTCTCTGCCTTCAAGGTTCGGTGCATGCGCTCGTGTTGACCATTCTGCTGCGGTCGGCCGGGTTGGATGCGCTCAGGCCGGATTCCTAGCTTGATCCAGCGAACCGAAAGCCGAGAGAGACCCGCTACGGCCTTCGACGCGAAGGGAGTGCCGTTGTCGGTCCGGATCACCTGCGGCAGGCCATACTCCCGAAACAGCCGCTCGAAGACGGGCCACACGCCTTCACCGGCCACCGAGGCCAGACCGTCGACCGCCAGCAAGTACCGACTAAAGCTGTCGGCGACTGTCAGCGGGTAGCAATAGCGATGGTCTCCGGTGCGGAACTCGCCTTTGAAGTCGCTGGTCCAGATCTGGTTGGGAGCCGCTGCCGAGGTGGTCGGACGTCCCGGATGAGCCCATCGGCGCCGAGGCTGGCGCCCCGTCACCAGTCCGTGGCGCTTGAGCACCGCGCCCGCCGTGCTCGCCGCAGGCCAAGCCACTTCCGGACGCTGTTTTCTCAGCACCGGCAACAGCTTGCGAGGCCCCCACGAGGGCCGATACCGGCGGGAGTCAACCAGTGCCTTCTCGACCTCCTTGGAAGTCTGATGAGGACAACTCTTCGGCCGGCGGGAGCGGTCCTTGAGGCCTTCGTCACCCTGCTCACCAAATCGGTGGATCCACTTGTAGGCCGTCTTACGGCTAACTCCATAAGCCTCCGCCAGTTCGGTGACATGAACTTCCCGCTCAAGTAGTCGTCCATGAATCGCTGCCGCTGTTCCATAGGGGTCGTCTCGCTCCAAGGCATCGAGCACCTCCGGTGCTCGATCCTTCCCTACGAGACTGTTACCTATGTCCCCGGTCCGCTCTGTTACCCATGTCCCCGGTCTGTACAGCGGGATCTACCCCCCGTCCTTCTCCCGCAGCCGCTCGGCGAGGCGGCTGAAGCGGGGGCGGACGCGGCGGTTGTTGACCGCGGTGGCGAGGGCGCGGTGCTCTCCCACCAGGATGGCCAGCCGCTTGGCCCGGGTGAGCGCGGTGTAGAGGAGGTTCCGCTGCAGCATGACGAAGTGCTGCGTGTGCAGCGGGATCACCACGCAGGGGTACTCGCTCCCTTGCGATTTGTGGATCGAGCAGGCATAGGCCAGCCGCAGCTCGTCCAGCGTCCCGAAGTCGTAGGCGACCTCCCGGCCGTCGACGGTGACGCGGACCACCTGCTCCTCCTCGTCGATCCCGGTCACCCGGCCGATGTCGCCGTTGAACACCTCCAGGTCGTAGTTGTTGCGGACCTGCATCACCTTGTCCCCCACCCGCAGGCTCTGGCCGCCGCGCGTCACCATGGCGCCGCCGGGGTTGAGCAGGTCGCGCAGCACGGCGTTCAGGTTCTCCGTCCCCAGGAGGCCGCGGTTCATCGGCGTCAGCACCTGGATGTGCTCGACCGGGTCGAAGCCGAAGCGCGCCGGGATGCGCCGCGACACCAGCTCACCCAGGGTCTGCAGCACCTCCTCGGGCTCGCGGCGCTCGATGAAGAAGAAGTCGCCGTCGCTGTCCACCGCTTCGAGGATGGGCATCACCCCCTGGTTGACCCGGTGGGCGTTGACCACGATCAGGCTGCGCTCGGCCTGCCGGAAGATCTCGGTCAGCCGCACCACCTCCACCTCGTCCGAGCGGATGAGGTCGGCGAGCACCTTGCCCGGACCCACCGAGGGGAGCTGGTCGACGTCCCCCACCAGCACGACGCGGCCATGGTCGGGCACCGCGCGCAGCACGTGATAGGCGAGCACCGTGTCCAGCATCGAGACCTCGTCGACGATCAGCAGGTCGCAGGAGAGGGGGCGGTCGCGGTTGCGCTCGAAGCCGCGGCTGTGGGGGTTCCATTCGAGGAGCCGGTGGAGGGTCAGCGCCTCGGCGCCGGTCGCCTCGGACAGGCGCTTGGCGGCGCGGCCGGTGGGGGCCGCGAGCTCGATCCGCTGCCCCTTCTTGACCAGGATCTTGACCAGGCCGCGCACCAGCGTCGTCTTGCCGGTGCCGGGGCCGCCGGTGATCACCAGGAGCTTGCGGGTGAGCCCGGCGCGGATCGCCTGCTTCTGCTCGCGGGCGAGCTCCAGTCGCTCCCCCTTCTCGAACCAGTCGAGGGCGCGGTCGACGTCGATCTCGAACGGGAGGGAGGGCTGGAGGAGGAGGGCCCGCACCCGGTCGGCGACGCCGCTCTCGGCGGCGTGGAGGGCTTTGAGGAAGACCGCCCGCTCCGCCGGGTCGTCGGCGACCGGCTCCACCACCACCTGGCCGGTGGCGGCGAGGCGCCGGAGCCCCTCCTCGACGGCGGCGCCCTTCGCCTCCAGCAGCTCCTCGGCCTCCTTCACCAGCGCCTGCCAGGGGAGGTAGAGGTGCCCGCGGTCGGCGCCGCGGTCCAGCAGGTGGAGCGCGGCGGCCTCCATCCGCTGCGGCGCGTCCTTGGGGACGCCGAGCGCGGCCGCGATCTTGTCGGCGATCTTGAAGCCGATGCCGTAGACGTCCACCGACAGCCGGTAGGGGTTGTCGCGCACGATCTGCCCGGCCTGGGGGCCGTAGGCCTTGTAGATCCGGATCGCGTACTGGGTGGAGACGCCGTGCGACTGCAGGAAGATCATGACGTCCTTGATCTCCCTCTGCTCGGTCCAGGCGCGGCGGATCTCGCCGCTGCGCTTGGGGCCGATCCCCTCGACCTCGGTGAGGCGGTCCGGGTGGTTCTCGATGACGTCCAGGGTCTCCAGGCCGAAGGTGGCGACCAGGCGCTGGGCCATCACCTTGCCGATGCCGCGGATCAGCCCCGAGCCGAGGTACTTCTCCATGCCGGCCGCGGTCGCCGGGGTGACCGTCGCGTAGCTGGTGACCCGGAACTGGCGGCCATGCCGGGGGTCGTTGACCCACGACCCGAACAGGCGCAGGTTCTCGCCGGGCTGGACACCCAGGAGGTTGCCCACCGCCGTCACCAGGTCGCTCCGGCCCGGCACCGCCAGCCGCACGACGCTCCACGCGTTCTCCTCGTTCGCGAAAACGACCCGCTCCAGGACTCCCTCCAGGGTGGTTGGGGCGTCGGGGGAGCGCGAGGAGTCGAGGGGGAGCGTCATGGAGGAATCTCCTCCAGTCTATGACAGCTCGCCCCGGCAGCCCTGAAGAAAAAAGACGGGGCCCCCGGGAGGAGCGGCCCCGTGGAAGAAGACGGCTGGCCCGGCGTGGTCAACCACCCAAGAAGCTCCTGACCGTGTCGAACGTGCTCCGGAGGTCCGAGTCGCCGGGGACGCGCCAGGTCGAGGACGCGCCCGCCCCGGTCCCGGCGCAGGTCACCAGCACCTCGCCGCTGTTGAGGAACTGGACGTCGGCGTAGCGGCCCGGCGCGCCGAAGGCGATGCAGACGCCGCCTTCGAGCGACGGCACCAGACGGTGGGGGGGCATGCCGATCTCGGCCAGCAGGCGGAGACCGTAGTCGGCCAGCCGCCGGGCCCGTGAGCCGGGCGCCTCCGTGGACTCTTCGGGCCACTCGGGAGACAGGCCCAGACCCAGCAGGCTGCGGCGGGCCTCGGGGAGCCAGACGGGATCGGCGGTGAGGGTTCTCGATTCGTGGTGCATGGCAATCCTCCGGTCCTTACGGGCCAGGGGAGGCGTTCTCCTCTCCCGGCCACCTGGAAGCGAGATTAGACCGCCGGGGTGACCGTGTCGGTCGAAATCAGGTTCCAATTCGGGAGTTGTCTGGAACCGCCGTTTTTGTGCCAAAATGACCCTCCCATGCCGGACCGCCCCCTCGTATTGGTGATCGACGACGAGACAGGCTCCCGTGAATCCATGGCCCTGGCCATCGAGAAGACGGGGCTTGCCGTGCGTACCTTCGACGACGCCCGCAAGGCGCTGGAGTTCCTCGACGAGAACGAGGGGGTCCGCCTCGCCGTCTGCGACCTGCGCATGCCGGGCATGGACGGGCTCGGCTTCCTCAACGAGGTGCGCGAGCGCAAGTACGACCTCGGCATCATCCTGGTGACCGCCTACGGCTCGATCGAGTCGGCGGTCGAGGCGATGCGGGTCGGCGCCGACGACTACCTGACCAAGCCGGTCGACCTCTACGAGCTGCGCAAGCGGGTGATGAACCTGATCGAGAAGGAGCAGCTCCGCCAGGAGGTCTCGAGCCTGCGCGAGATGCTCGACAAGCGCTACGGCTTCGAGAGCATCATCGGCCGCTCGGCGGCGATGGAGCGCCTGTTCGAGCAGATGAAGCTGGTGGCGCCGACGCGCTCGACCGTCCTGCTCACCGGCGAGAGCGGCACCGGCAAGGAGCTGGTCGCCAACGCGCTCCACCGCGCCAGCCCGCGCCGCAACGAGCGCTTCCTGGCCATCAACTGCGGCGCCATCCCGAGCGACATCCTGGAGAGCGAGCTGTTCGGCCACGAGCGCGGCTCCTTCACCGGCGCCGTCTCCCGTAAGATCGGCAAGTTCGAGCTGGCGCACAAGGGGACCCTGTTCCTCGACGAGATCAGCGAGCTCTACCCGGAGCTGCAGGTCAAGCTCCTGCGCGTCCTCGAGGAGCGCCAGGTGATGCGGGTGGGGGGGAGCGAGCTCATCGACGTCGACTTCCGGCTCATCGCGGCCACCAACCGCGACATGGAGAAGGAGGTCGCCGCCAGCCGCTTCCGCGAGGACCTCTACTACCGGCTGAACGTGGTGGCCCTGCGCATCCCGCCGCTGCGCGAGCGCCTCAGCGACCTGTCGCTGCTGGTCGAGCACTTCCTGGCCCTGTTCTGTCAGGAGCACGGCAAGCCGCCCAAGCGGATGAGCGCCGAGGCGCTGGAGGTGCTGGCGCGCTACCCCTGGCCGGGCAACATCCGGCAGCTCCGTAACGTCATCGAGTCGGCGGTGATCTTCCATCACGGCGACGAGATCGGGCCGGGCGACCTGCCGGTCGAGGTGCGGGAGTCGACGTCGGTCTCCGCCGCCGGCACGCCGGTGCAGGCGGTGGCGGGCGGGGTGCGCACCATGGCGGACATCGAGCGCCAGGCGATCCTCGAAACCCTGGAGCGCACCGGCGGGCATCGCGCCAAGGCCGCGGACCTCCTCGGCATCGGCCTGCGGACCTTGCAGCGCAAGCTCAAGGAGTACAAGGATGAAGGGCATGTGCAGGATTGAAGTGGAGGAGGGACGATGGAGTTACCGGCCGAGGTGCTGATCCACAACGAGACGCTGGGCGTGAAGGGGGGGAAGGGCACCCTGCTCCAGGTGGGAGACGGCTACTATGAGGTGAACTGCTCCTTCGGCGAGAGGGTGCACCGGACGCTCTTCCCCATCGCGGGGACGGTGCTCATCTCGCGTGAGCCGGAGGAGTCCACACGGACCGAGCTGGAGATCGAGCGCTGACATGGCCGCCAAGAAGAGCACCAAGAAGACTGCTGAGAAGGGAGCGGGACGGCAGGAGGGGGTCCGCCTGTCCGTCAACGTCGACCACGTGGCGACCCTGCGGCAGGCCCGCCGGGGCCGCCTGCCGGATCCGGTCGAGGCGGCGCGCGTCGCCGAGGACGCCGGAGCGTCCGGCATCACCGTCCATCTCCGCATGGACCGCCGCCACATCCAGGACAGCGACGTGGAGCGCCTGCGCGCCAGCGTCGGCGGCAAGCTCAACCTGGAGATGTCGATCGCCGAGGAGATGGTCAAGACCGCCCTGCGCATCAAGCCCGCCCAGGTGACCCTGGTGCCCGAGCGGCCGGAGGAGGTCACCACCGAGGGGGGGCTCAACCTGGTCTTCTACGGCCGGCGGATCGGCGAGGTGGTGGACCGGCTGGCCGACGCGGGCATCGGGGTCTCGCTGTTCCTCGACCCCGAGCCGCGCCAGATCGAGGCCATCGCGACGCTGGCGCCGCGCGGCATCCAGGGCTTCGAGATCAACACCGACGCCTACACCCGCGCTCCGGGCGGCCTCGCGGCCGACCAGGAGCTGGCGAAGATCGCCGAGGTCGCGGAGCTGGGGCGTTCGCATGGGCTCCGTCTCTATGCCGGGCACGGCCTGACGGTGGACAACGTCGGCCCCATCGCCGCCATCACGGACATGGAGGAGCTGAACATCGGCTACTCCATCATCGCCCGTGCGGTCATGGTGGGCGTCGAAGCCGCCGTGCGCGAGATGCTGGAGGCCATCGCGGCGCGTTGAGGCATTCCCCGTGAGGCGCCGGCAGGCCTTCGGCGAGCACCCATGAGGGTGGAGCCGGAGGCCTGAGATGGAACTGAGCGTTCTGCTTTCGACGCGCGACCGCGCGCCGCTCCTCGCCAGCACTCTGGAGCACCTCTGCCGTCAGGAGGGGCTGCCGGCAGGCCGGTGGGAGGTGCTGGTCGTCGACAACGGCAGCCGTGACGACACCCCCGCCGTCCTGGGGCGCTTCGCCTCCCGCCTGCCCCTCGTCGCCTTGCGGCAGCCGCAGGGCGGCAAGAGCCATGCCCTGAACCGCGCGTTGGAGGTGGCCCGTGGCGCGTTGCGGGTCTTCACCGACGACGACGTGGAGCCGCGGCCCTCCTGGCTCGCCGAGCTGCTGGCCGCCTCCCGGCGCTGGCCCGATCACCCGGTCTTCGGCGGCAGGATCATCCCCCGTTATCCGGCGGAGACGCCGGACTGGCTGCGCGACCTGGTCCGGGAGCACCCCGAGTACGCGTCCGCGGCGTACGCCCACTATTCGCTCCCCCAGGAGGAGGGGCCCACCGAGGACCTGCCCTTCGGCCCCAACTACGCCGTGCGCGCCCAGGCGATGACGGGGCTCCGCTTCTGCGAGGACATCGGGCCGGTGGGGAAGGACTACCCGATGGGGGAAGACACCGACATGCTCATCCGGCTCACCCGCAGAGGGGTGCCGGCGATCTACGTGCCCGGCGCCATGGTCTACCACGTGGTGCGGCCGGACCAGCTCCAACCCTCGTGGCTGTTGGGACGGGCCTACCGTCTCGGCCGCGGCACCCTGCGCCTGCGGGTCGCCACCCTGGGCCAGCCGCTGCCCCCGGCATGGAAGGCCTGGCTCCGCCTCCCCCTGGCCTGGGCCCTCTACGGCCGCGAGCGCTTCCGGGGGCCGGGGCGGCGCCTCCTGGCCGGCGTCTCGATCCACTTCCTCCGCGGCTACCTCCTCGAGCACAGCCGCCTGCGGGCGGAGCGGGCGGGGAGCTAGCCGGCCCCCAATTCTTCGCGGATGACGCCGGCGAGCTCGCCGGCGAGGGCGTCGATGGTGGGCTGGTCCGGGCCTTCGATCATGACGCGGGCCAGGGGCTCGGTGCCGCTGTAGCGCAGGACGAGACGGCCGTCGGCGCCGAGCTTTTCCTCGACGCAGCGCTGCGTGGCGACGACCCTGGGCAGGGCGGCGAAGTCGGTCTTGCGGGCCACCCGGACGTTCAACAGGATCTGCGGGTAGCGCCGGAAGCCCCCCAGCAGCTCCGCGAGCGGCCGGCCGGAGCGGTGGACGATGTAGGCGATCTGCAGCGCCGTCAGCAGGCCGTCGCCCGTGCTCGCCAGCTCGCTCTGCACGATGTGGCCCGACTGCTCGCCCCCCAGGACGATCCCCTCCTCGCGCATCGCCTCCACCACGTAGCGGTCGCCGACGTTGCAGCGCTTGATGCCGATCCCCTCGCGGTCCAGGGCGCGCTCGAGCCCCAGGTTGCTCATCGAGGTGGCGACGATGCGCGGTGGCTGGAGGTGCCCCGTATCGCGCAGGTGCCGGGCCCATAGATAAAGGATGGCGTCGCCGTCCCGCACCGTGCCGCGGTCGTCGGCCAGGATGCAGCGGTCGGCATCGCCGTCGAAGGCGGCGCCCAGGTGGGCCCCCTCGGCCACGACGCGGGCCGCCATCTCCTCGGGTGCGGTCGAGCCGCACTTCTCGTTGACGTTGCGGCCGTCCGGGGCGGCGTGGAGGAGGGTGACCGCGGCCCCGAGCCGCTCGAAGAGCTCGCGGGCATAGAACGAGGCAGCGCCGTTGCCGGCATCGAGGACGATCCGCAGCCCGGCCAGCGGCGTCTCTCCGGGGACGGTCGAGGCCAGGTGGCGCAGGTAGTCCTCGCGCAGGCCGCTCTCCGGCTCCAGGGCGCCCTCCGGCATCTCCGGCACGGGCTGGGAGCCGCCCGCCAGCAGGCGCCGCTCCAGGGTGGCCTCGTTGTCGTCGCTCCACTTCGCGCCGCGCGGATCGAGGAGCTTGATGCCGTTGTCGGGGTAGGGGTTGTGCGAGGCCGAGACGACGATGCCCGCCGCGGCACCGAGGACCGGGGTGAGGTAGGCGACACCCGGCGTGGGGATGACGCCGGCGTAGCGCACCTCGGCGCCGCCCGCGGTCAATCCTTCGGCCAGCCAGCGGCAGATCCGTGGCGTGCTCTCCCGGGTGTCGCCCCCGAGGACCACCAGGGGATTGCCGAGCTCCCGGAGGGTCGCGGCCAGATGCAGCGCCAGCGCGGTCACGGTGTCGTGGTCGAGGGGGGGCTCACCGAAGTGGCCGCGGATGCCGTCGGTTCCAAAGAGCTTCTTGCTCAAGAATTGTCCTCTTGTTCCGGATCGGCCGCGTCTTGTGCCGCGTCCGCGTCGGTGGGTTGGGGGGGCTGGGGTGGTATCAGCGGCACCCGTACCGTGACCTGCGTCGGCTGCACCACCTGGACCAGGGGGTTGGGCGGGTCCACCGGCACGTTGACCTCGAAGGTGGTGGCGTGGCCGTCCAGCCGGATCGGACGGGT
>Ga0196965_1000916_pt1 | contig 13372 bp, 13 predicted proteins | sample S1_20metaG_FD_148668 | JGI IMG/M metagenome (GOLD analysis project Ga0196965, IMG submission 148668) | Soil microbial communities from Anza Borrego desert, Southern California, United States - S1_20 | ecosystem: Environmental > Terrestrial > Soil > Desert | place: USA: California | collected... | reverse complement strand
CGGCATCCGCTCCGGCGCCGACCAGCTGGTCTGCCGCTCGGTCGACGGGATGACCATCGGCGCGCCCACGCGCTCGGCGCTCGAGGTCGAGGACGCGATGCTCGCGTTCGGGATGAACGGGGAGCCGCTCCCGGTGGAGCACGGCTTCCCGGTGCGGATGATCATCCCGGGCCTCTACGGCTACGTGTCGGCCTGCAAGTGGCTGACCGGCATCGAGGCGTCCACCTACGACGCGTTCGACGCCTACTGGACCGAGCGCGACTGGGCCGCCCGGGCGCCGATCAAGATCGCCTCCCGCATCGACACCCCGGCGCCGCTGCGCCGCTTCCCGGCCGGTCGCCGTGCGATCGCCGGGGTGGCCTGGGCGCAGACCCGCGGCATCGGTGCCGTCGAGGTCCGGGTCGACGACGGGCCGTGGCTGCCGGCGCAGCTCTCCCCGCAGGTGGACGCCGACCTGTGGCGGCAGTGGGTGCTGCCCCACGACTTCGCCCCCGGCTCGTACCAGCTCACCGTCCGCGCGACCAGCGCCGAGGGCGACGTGCAGACCGAGGAGCGCGCCGAGCCGTTCCCCGCCGGCTCGAGCGGACTGCACTCCATCCGGGTTCAACGCGACCTGAGCCACCCACCCACAGCTCGTCTCGGCCGCCGGCCGCAGGCGTGGTCCGCGACCCCCGGGTCGTGGGCCAGGAACCCCGCACGACGACCAAGGAGATCCCCGTGAAGCGCACCCTCACCCGCACCGCCGTGCTGGTCACCGCCGCCGGCACCGCCATCACGCTGAGCGCCTGTGGCGCCGAGGACACCGCCTCGGAGGCGGCCGCCACCGGCACCGGTTCCAGCAGCTCGTCCCCGGCCGCGCCGGAGACCAGCACGGAGATGGGCACCGACACGGCCGCCGCCGAGCCGTTCGGCGAGGGCTGCACCGCCGTCCCGGCCGACGGTGAGGGCAGCTTCACCGGCATGACCGACGACCCGGTGGCCACCGCGGCCAGCAACAACCCGGTGCTGTCCACGCTGGTGCAGGCCGTCATGCAGGCCAACCTGGTCGACGCCCTGAACACCGCCGAGGACGTCACCGTGATCGCTCCGGCCAACCCGGCGTTCGAGGCCATCCCGGCGGACGCGCTGCAGGCGGTGCTGGCCGACAACACCCAGCTCACCGCGATCCTGACCCACCACGTCATCGAGGGTCGCCTGGCCCCCGACGAGCTGGCCGGCACGCACACCACCCTCAACGGCGACGAGGTCACCATCGAGGGCTCCGGCGAGGACTTCACCGTCGCCCAGACCGTGACCGGCACCCCGGCCTCGGTCATCTGCGGCAACGTCCAGACTGCGAACGCCACCGTCTACGTCGTCGACCAGGTGCTCGCGCCGGCCGGCGCCTGAGAGAGGACCACCCTCCCGCCCACGCCCGGCGCGGGATCCTGGGGGGTGGCCGGCCGCGGGCCGTCGTCCGACCGGACGGCGGTCCGCGGCCGCGTTCGTACTGTTGTCGTGCCGTTACCGGCTGTCGCGCCTCGCGCCGGTGATGATGACGGGCGCCCCCGACGAAGGAGCCCCGCCCCGTGACGCGCACCCCGACCCGCCGCGCCCTGCTCGCCGCCGCCACCGCACTGGCGCTGCCGCTGGCCGGCTGCGGCTCCGACGGGCCGGCGGACGACGTCGCCGCGGCGAGCAGCCCCCCGGCGACGACGTCCGCGACGGAGGTCGCCCCACCCGCGCCGACCGGACCCTTCGGTCCCGGCTGTGCCGCGCTCCCGCCCGAGGGGCCGGGCAGCCCGGCCGCCCTCGCCGCCGCGCCGGCCGCGACCGCGATGTCGACCATCCCGGGGCTGACCAACACGATGGTCACGGTGCACGCGGCCACGCTCGCCGCGTCCCTCGACGCCACCCAGGACCTCACCGTGCTGGCCCCGGTCAACGAGGCCTTCGCTGCCGTTCCGCCCGCCACGCTGGATCCGCTGCTGGCTGACACCCCGCGGCTGACCGCACTGGTCACCCACCACGTCATCGCCGGCCGGCTGGCCCCCGGCGAGCTGGCCGGCACGCACACCACCCTCGACGGCGGCCAGGTCACCATCGACGGCGCGGGCGAGGTCTTCACGGTCAGCGCCGACCAGACCCTGCTGGGTGCGGCCGACGCCACGGTCATCTGCGGCAACCTCCCGACGCTCAACGCGACGGTCTACGTCGTCGACCAGGTGCTGGACCCGCCCGCCTGAGCGTGCTGGAACGGCCTCCCTGAGGGGCCCGCCGCGAACCTGCCAGCGGTGAGGAGGACGGGGTCCTTCTAGGGTCGGCGGCATGGAAGACGACCCCCTCCCTCCCCGCCCCTCCGCCCTCGGAGCGGGACCCGGGGAAGGAGCCGCCCGGCCCGACCGTGACCGGCTGCTCGAGCTCGTCGTCGACCTCGCCGTCGTCCACGGGCGGGTGACGCTGTCCTCGGGGCAGGAGGCCGACTGGTACATCGACATGCGCCGGCTGACGTTGCACCACGAGGGCGCGCCGCTGGTGGGCCGGGTGATGCGCCAGCTCACCGGGGACCTGCGCTACGACGTCGTCGGCGGGCTCACCCTGGGCGCGGACCCCGTCGCGACGGCGATGCTGCACGCGGCGGCCGCGGGCGAGGGCTTCCTCGACGCGTGCGTCGTCCGCAAGACCGGCAAGGCGCACGGGCTGCAGCGCCGGATCGAGGGGCCGGACGTCGCCGGTCGCGCCGTCCTCGTGGTCGAGGACGTCTCCACCACCGGCTCCAGCCCGCTGACCGCCGTCGAGGCACTGCGCGAGGCCGGCGCCGAGCCGGTCGCCGTGGCGGTGGTCGTGGACCGGGGCGGGCGGGCCGCGGTGGAGGCGGCGGGTCTGGAGTACCGCGCCGCGTTCACCCTCGCCGACCTCGGCCTGTAGGAGGGTCCTCTCACAGGGGCCGGAGCCGGGCGAGAACGCCGATCTCACCGGGGAGGTGACCGTCGTACGGTGTGGCGGTGACCACCGTGACGACGACGTGGGTGGCCGAGCTGGCCGATGCCCTGGGTTCCGACAGCGTCCTGACCGATCCCGACGTCACCGCGTCCTACGCGCGGGACCAGGCCGTGCTGGCCGAGGCGGGCACGCCGGCCGCCGTCGTCCTGCCGCGGAGCACCGCCGAGGTGGTCGCCGTGATGCAGATCGCCGCGCGGCACGGCGTGCCGGTGGTGCCGCGCGGCGCCGGCTCCGGGCTGGTCGGTGCCAGCAACGCCGTCGACGGCGGGATCACGATGGTGCTGACCCGGATGGACGCCGTCCTCGAGGTCTCCGCGGCCGACCGGCTGGCCGTCGTCCAGCCCGGCGTGGTGAACAAGTCGCTGCGCGACGCGGTGGGCGCGGCCGGGCTGTTCTACCCGCCGGACCCGGCCAGCTACGACTGGTGCACCCTCGGCGGCAACCTGGCGATGAACTCCGGCGGGCTGTGCTGCGTGAAGTACGGCGTCACCACCGACTACGTGCTGGGCCTGGAGGTCGTGCTCGCCGACGGCCGCGTGCTGCGCACCGGACGGCGCACGGTCAAGGGCGTGGCCGGCTACGACCTCACCCGGCTGTTCGTCGGCTCGGAGGGCACCCTCGGGGTCATCACCGAGGCCACCCTGGCGCTGCGTCCCGCGCCGGCCGCCGACCCGGTCACGCTGGTGGCCACCTTCGCCACCAGCGCGCAGACCGGGCAGGTCGTCGAGTCGGTGGTCACCAGCGGCGTGGTGCCCAGCATGCTCGAGGTGATGGACCGGACCTGCATCCGCGCCGTCGACGACATGCTGCGGGCCGACCTCGACCGGAACGCCCAGGCGCTGCTGGTGGCCCGGTCCGACGCCGGGGGAGCGGCCGCCCTCGACGAGATCGCCGAGCTCACCCGGCTGTGCGAGGCCGCCGGCGCCGACCTCGTGCACTCCACCGCCGACCCGGCCGAGGGCGACCTGCTGCTCGCCGCCCGCCGGGCCGCGCTGCCGGCGCTGGAGCGGCTGGGCGACGTGCTGCTCGACGACGTGGCCGTGCCCCGCTCGCGGGTGGCCACCTTCATCGACGGCTGCGACGCGATCTCCGCGCAGTACGACCTGGTCATCGGCGTCATGGGGCACGCCGGCGACGGCAACATGCACCCCACGATCGTGTTCGACGGCTCCGACGCCGACCAGCGGGCGCGGGCCGTGGCCGCGTTCGACGCGATCCTCGAGCTGGGGCTCTCGCTCGGCGGCACCATCACCGGCGAGCACGGGGTCGGCACGCTCAAGGCCGACTGGCTCGAGCGCGAGATCGGCCCGGTCTCGGCCGACGTGCACCGCTCGATCAAGGACGCGCTCGACCCGGCCGGCCTGCTCAACCCGGGCAAGGTGCTGCGCCGGCGGCCGTCGGCGACCGCATGAGCGCAGCCCGCCTGCTCGTCGTCGGGGGCGATGCAGCCGGGATGTCCGCGGCCACCGCGGCCCGTCGGCTGCGCCCGGCGGAGGACCTCGCGATCACCGTCCTCGAGCAGGGCCCGGACGTCTCGTTCTCCGCCTGCGGCATCCCCTACTGGGTGGGCGACCTGGTCGAGGACCGCGACCGGCTGATCGCCCGCACGCCGCGGGAGTTCGCCGCCCAGGACATCGAGGTCCGCACCGGCACCCGCGCCGAGGAGCTCGACCTGGACGCCGGCACGGTGCGCACCGGCGGCGGCGAGACGCTCGGCTTCGACCGGCTGGTCGTGGCCACCGGCGGGCGGCCGCTGCGCCCGGACGTCCCCGGCCTGGACGCGCCGGGGGTCCACGGGGTGCACCGGCTGGCCGACGGCGCCGGCATCCGCGCCGCAGTCGCCGCCGGCGCCCGCCGGGCGGTCGTCCTCGGGGGCGGCTACATCGGCCTGGAGATGGCCGAGGTGCTGCAGGCCCGCGGGCTCGAGGTGACCATCGTGCTCGCCGACTCGCTGCCGATGTCCCAGCTCGACGCGGACATGGGCGAGCGGATCTGCAAGGCGCTCGGTGACATGGGCATCGGCGTGCAGCCCGACCAGCCGGTGCGCGCGGTCGAGACCGGTGCCGACGGCGCGGCGCGGGCGGTCACCACCGACGGCGGCAGCTACGACTGCGACCTCGTCGTCCTCGGGCTGGGCATGGGCCCGGAGGTGGAGCTGGCCCGCGCCGCCGGTCTGCGCATCGGCGAGACCGGCGCGATCGACGTCGACCGCACCCAGCGCAGCCGGTCGCACGACCACGTCTACGCCGCCGGGGACTGCAGCCAGACCTTCCACCGGCTGACCGGCGAGGCGGTGCACGTGGCGCTCGGCACGCACGCCAACAAGCAGGGCCGCGTGGCCGGCTCGGTGATCGGCGGCCGGGCGGCCCGTTTCGCCGGCGTCCTCGGCACCGCGGTGACCAAGGTGGGCGACCTGGAGATCGGGCGCACCGGGCTGTGCAGCGGGCAGGCCGAGGCCGCCGGCCACGACTTCCGGACCGAGACCATCGAGGGGACGACGCGGGCCGGCTACTACCCGGGCGCGGAGCCGGTCACGGTGAAGCTGGTCAGCGACAGCGGCTCCGGGCAGCTGCTCGGGGGCCAGGTCGTCGGCGGACCGGGGTCCGGCAAGCGGATCGACGTCCTGGCCACCGCTGTCTGGGCCGGGCTGACCGCCGAGGAGTTCGCCGGCTCGGACCTCTCCTACGCGCCGCCGTTCTCACCGGTGTACGACCCCGTGGTGGTCGCCGCGCGGGTGGCCAGCCGGGCGGAGCAGGGCTGAGGTGACCGCCGGGACGGGGGTCCGGGACCAGGACTGGTACGGCGACGACCTCTCCGGCCAGGAGCACACCGACGTCACCTTCAGCCGGGTCGACCTGTCCGAGACCACGGACGACGGCGCCGTGTTCACCGACTGCGTCTTCCGGGACTGCCGGTTCACCCTCAGCCGGCACACCGACACCGCCTTCCTGAACTGCACCTTCACCGGCTGCTCGTTCGCCCAGGCGGTGTTCACCGACTGCAAGCTCGTCGGCAGTACCTTCGACCGCTGCACCTTCGACCTGGCCACCGTCGAGGGCGGTGACTGGTCCTTCGTCGCCCTCCGCCGCGCGGACCTGTCACGGGCGACGTTCACCGGCGTGCGGATGCGCGAGGCCGACCTCACGGAGGTGCGGGCGGCGGGGGCGACCCTGCTGGACCTGGACCTCTCCGGCGCGCAGTTCGCCGGGGCCGACCTCTCCGGCGCCGACCTGCGCGGCAGCGACCTGACCGCGCTGGACCCGCGGGAGGTCGAGCTGACCGGCGCGCAGGTCGACGGCGGGCAGGCGGTCGTGCTCGTGACCGCCCTGGGGCTGCGGGTCGGCCCGGAGGCCGCCCGGTAGCGGGCTGTCGCACCCGTCCCGCCGAGCGCGATACTGACCGCCGGACCAGCGCCGCCACCGACGCAAGGAGTGCCCCGCATGCCCATCGCGACCCCCGAGGTCTACGCCGACATGATCAACCGGGCCAAGGAGGGCGGCTTCGCCTACCCGGCGATCAACTGCACGTCGTCGGAGACGGTGAACGCCGCGCTGCGCGGCTTCGCCGACGCCGGCAGCGACGGCATCATCCAGTTCTCCACCGGCGGCGCCGAGTTCGCCTCGGGCACCCGGGTCAAGGACATGGTCACCGGCGCCGTCGCGCTGGCCGAGTTCGCGCACGTCGTCGCCGAGAAGTACCCGGTCAACGTCGCGCTGCACACCGACCACTGCCCCAAGGACAAGCTGGACGCCTACGTCCGCCCGCTGATCGCCCTGTCGAAGGACCGGGTGGACGCCGGGCAGGCGCCGCTGTTCCAGTCGCACATGTGGGACGGCTCGGCCATCGAGCTCACCGAGAACCTCGACATCGCCGAGGAGCTCATGGAGAGGTGCGCGGCAGCCAAGATCGTCCTGGAGCTGGAGATCGGCATCGTCGGCGGCGAGGAGGACGGCGTCGTCGCCGAGATCAACGAGAAGCTCTACACCGCCGACGGCGACTTCCTGCGCACCGCCCAGCAGCTCGGCCTCGGGGAACGGGGCGTGTACCTGCTCGCGGCCACCTTCGGCAACGTGCACGGTGTCTACAAGCCGGGCAACGTCAAGCTGCGCCCCGACGTGCTCGAGCGCGGGCAGGCGATCGTCGCCAAGGAGTTCAACCTCGGGGACGGCGCCAAGCCGTTCAACCTGGTGTTCCACGGCGGGTCGGGCTCGGCGCAGGAGGAGATCCGCGAGGCGCTCTCCTACGGCGTGGTGAAGATGAACGTCGACACCGACACCCAGTACGCCTTCACCCGGCCGATCGTCGGCCACATGTTCAGCAACTACGACGGCGTGCTGAAGGTCGACGGCGAGGTCGGCAACAAGAAGACCTACGACCCGCGCACCTACATGAAGCTGGCCGAGACCAACATGGCCGCCCGGGTCGTCGAGGCGTGCGAGGACCTGCTGTCGGCCGGCCAGTCGCAGAGCGCCTGATGGGGCACCCGCAGCACAACCTGCTGGGCGAGCCGCCGGCGACGCTGCTGCCCGGCAACCCCGAGGCCGACGCGGAGCTCGCCGCGGGCGACCCGCCGGCCGAGGTCGCGGCGCACCACCCGACGGTGAGCGCGGCGTGGGCGGCGCTGGCCGAGGAGGCCCTGGGCCGCACCGAGCGGGCGCTGGGCGACGTCATCGAGGCCTACGCCTACGCCCGCACCGGCTACCACCGCGGGCTGGACGCGCTGCGCCGCAACGGCTGGAAGGGCTACGGCCCGGTCCCGTGGTCGCACGAGCCCAACCGCGGCTTCCTGCGCTGCGTGACGGTGCTGGCCCGCGCGGCGGAGGCGATCGGCGAGACCGACGAGCAGGAGCGCTGCACCCAGCTGCTGCGCGACTGCGACCCGTCCCTGGCGCCCTAGGCGGCGGCCGGTGCGGGCGTTCCCCGCGCACTGCCGGCGCTGCAGCACCGGCAACCCGCGAGGAACGCCCGCACAGCGGGATCCGTCAGGCCCGACCGGCACACTCGGGCCGTGGACCACTCCCCGGGCGCCGTCACCCGCCGGCTGCGTCCCCTGCTGATCGCCGTCCACGAGGCGCTGTCGGCCGGCGTCGCGGTCAGCGCGGCGGTCCACGCCCGGCACGGGTGGAACCCGACCGCTGACCGGCACCTGGACCACCAGCTGGTCCGCCGCGAGGCGATGGAGCGGCTCCGGCCGTGGGGTGCCGGCCCCGACGAGCTCTCCGATCCGCTGCAGGCCCGCCAGCTGGACCTCGACACCGGCACCGACAACCTGGGCCTGCCGATGAGCGGGCTGATCCTGCGCACCCCCACCGACGTGCTGCGGGTCTGGCGTTCCGACGACGGCGAGCTGCCGGCCGCTGCCACCGACGGCCTGCGCGCCTTCTACCGCCAGGACCCGAGCCGCCAGTTGCAGCTCGCCCTCGACCCCGCGGGGCCGCGCGCCGCGGCGGGACACCTGGCGCTGCTGTGGGCCGACTCCGGCGGCGTCCTCACCCGCTTCGACCTCGTCCGGCCGTGCGGGCACGTGGGCCGGCGGGTGCAGGTGGACTGGCACGTCGACCTCCGCGAGCGGCTGGGACACCCCGCTGCCTGTGGTCACTCTGGGTGATGGGATGACGGAGAACGGGCCGGAGCGACTCGTGATCGGTTACCGTCCGTCCCCAGCGTCCGGTCCGGACGCCCGTTCCCGGAGGTGCCTCCATGGCCACGCTTCTCTGGATCCTCGCCGTCGTCCTCGTCGTCGCCGGCATCGTCGCGATCGTCCGCAGGCAACTGCTGTGGGGGATCGTGCTGATCGTCGTGGGCCTGCTCGTGGGGCCCGGCGGGGTGAGCGTCTTCACCTGAGGGAGGACCTCCCTGCCCTGGGTGGGCCCCGTCCAGAGGCTCGCCGCGGCCCCGTCCCGGGTCCCGCCCCGAGCTGGCGAAGGGTGGGGAGGACGGGGTCCTCCTCGGTGCAGAGGAGGGGTCCTCCTTCAGGGCTGCAGTCGCCAGCGCACCCGGTCGTCGGCGTACCACGTCCAGCGGGTGACCGGCCGCGGGTGGGGGACGCCGTCCCGGGTGATCCGGGCCGGGTCGCTGGCGATCTGCAGCGCTCGTCCGCTGGTCCGGCGGCCGGGCCGCAACGGCAGCGTCATGACGGTCACGTCGAGGGTGTCCACGGCCCGCCAGTCGGGCCGGACGTCGATGCGGGTGATCTGCCCGTCGGCGACCCTGACCGCGTCGTGGTGCGCCTGCGCGCCCAGCCGCCGTGCCAGCGGGCGGCGCCGTTCGTCGCCGGCCGCTTCGACGCGGCCGTGGTGCAGCAGCACGCCGCCGTGGTCGTCGCGCACCAGGCCGAGCTCCCGCACCGCCCCGGTGCCGATGCCGAGCGCGCGGGCCAGGGCGGCCGAGTCGCCGTCGCCGGCGGGCTCCCAGGAGACGGGGACCCCGGCCGTCCGCCCGGCCTTCCACAGCGCCGTCAGCACTCCGGCGAGCGCGGGCACCGGCCCCCTCACCAGCAATGCGTCGGCCTCGGCGGCGGGTGCGACCACCCCTCGGTCCGGCGCCTGACCCGGCGCGAGACCGCGCAGGTCGAACTCGACGAGGGGCATGCCGATACCCTGCCACCTGCCAGCCGGTCGACCGCCGGTGACGAGTCCGAGGGGGACCACAGCGAGATGCCGGCAGTCGTGCTGATCGGCGCCCAGTGGGGCGACGAGGGCAAGGGCAAGGCCACCGACCTGCTCGGGGGGCGCGTGCCGTACGTCGTCCGCTACCAGGGTGGCAACAACGCCGGGCACACGGTGATCACACCGGACGGCGAGAAGTACGCGCTGCACCTGATCCCGTCGGGCATCCTCACGCCCGGGTGCACGCCGGTGATCGGCAACGGTGTGGTCATCGATCCCGAGGTGCTCATCGGCGAGCTCGCGGGCCTCGAGGAGCGCGGCGTGGACACCTCGCGGCTGGTCATCTCGGCCGACGCGCACCTGATCATGCCGCACCACCGGGCGCTGGACCGGGTCACCGAGCGCTTCCTGGGCAAGCGCAAGATCGGCACCACCGGCCGCGGGATCGGACCCGCCTACGGCGACAAGGTCGCCCGCACCGGCATCCGGGTGCAGGACCTGCTGGACCTGTCGATCCTCCGGCAGAAGCTCGAGGGCACGCTGCAGGAGAAGAACCAGATCCTGGTCAAGGTCTACAACCGCAAGGCGATCGACGTCGACGAGGTCGTGGAGGAGTACTCGCGCTATGCGCGCGAGCTCGAGCACCGGATCGCCGACACCCGCCTGCTGCTGGGCAACGCGCTCGACGCCGGCGAGTGGGTGCTGCTGGAGGGCTCCCAGGGCACCCTGCTGGACGTCGACCACGGAACGTATCCGTTCGTGACGTCGTCCAACCCGACGGCGGGTGGGGCGGCCGCCGGCTCGGGCATCGGGCCCACCCGCATCGACCGGGTCGTCGGGATCCTGAAGGCGTACACGACCCGCGTCGGCTCCGGCCCGTTCCCGACCGAGCTGTTCGACGCCGACGGCGAGTACCTGCGCACGCAGGGCGGCGAGGTCGGCGTGACCACCGGCCGCGACCGCCGCTGCGGCTGGTTCGACGCCGTCGTCGCCCGCTACGCCAGCCGGGTCAACGGCATCACCGACTACTTCCTCACCAAGCTCGACGTGCTGTCGGGCCTGGAGACGGTGCCGATCTGCGTCGCCTACGACGTCGACGGCGTCCGGCACGACGAGATGCCGATGACGCAGACCGACTTCCACCACGCCACGCCGGTGTACGAGGAGATGCCGGGCTGGTCCGAGGACATCCGCAACTGCCGCACCTTCGACGAGCTGCCGGCCACCGCGCAGGCCTACGTCCGGCGCCTGGAGGCGCTCTCCGGTGCGCGGATCAGCGTCATCGGCGTCGGCCCCGGCCGCGACGAGAACGTCGTCCTCCACGACCTGATCGGCTGAGGGCGATGATCAGCTGAGCTGGTCCAACACGGTCCTGGCTCACTACCGGTGGTGAGCCAGGACCGGCGGTGACCAGCTCACCTGATCACCGGGACGCCGTCAGAGCAGGCCGAGGACGGCTGCCGGCCGCGGTGCGGTGCGGGAGGGGCGTGAGGTGTAGAGCTCCGCGCGGGCGCGGGCCGCCACGTCGGGGGCGTCGGTGATCAGCCCGTCGACGCCGAGGGCCAGCAGCAGCCGGGCCTCGGTCTGCATGTCCCCGGTCCCGCTCACGGCCTCGCCGCGGCGCAGGTGCTGCGGCAGGAACGCGTTCTCCGGCCGCAGCGTCCACGGGACGACGGCGAGCCCGGCGCGGTGGGCCTGGGCGATGAGGTCCGAGACGCCGGTCATCGCCTGGTCGGCGTCGCGCCGCAGGATGCGGTGCCGGCTCGGGGCGATGCCCTGGGCGTAGGTGCTGACCTCGCGCAACCCCGCGGGGGTGACCAGGTGGTCGTCCTCGCCGGCGTCGTCCACCAACTGCAGCATCGTCGGCCCGCGGTGACCGAGGTCGGCCCGCAGCCTCCGCAGCGCGGCGGCGTCGAAGGACTGCACGACGACGGTGCCATCGGGGCCCGTCGCGCCGAGGCGGCGCAGCTCGGCGGCGACGAGCTCGTTCATCGGCACGCCCGCCTCCGCGTCGAACCAGCTGGGCTTCTTCAGCTCGGCCAGGACGCGGACCTGCCGGTCGGCGGTCGAACGGCGGCGGGCGATGGCCACGACCTCGGCGAGGGTGAGGATCCCGGCCTGCCCGTCGTAGGTGGTGTTCAGCGGGCGCAGCGCCGGCATCCGCTCGACGGCGCGCAGCGTGCGCAGCTCGGCGAGGGTGAAGTCCTCGCAGAACCAGCCGGTGCGCTGGCGGCCGTCGACGAGGCGGGTGGTGCGCCGGTCGGCGAACTCCGGCCGATCGGCGACGTCGGTGGAGTGGGAGAGCTCGTTCTCGTGCCGGACGACGAGCGCGCCGTCGCGGCTGACCACGACGTCGGGCTCGATGAGGTCGGCACCCAGGTCGATGGCCAGCTCGAAGCTGGCAGCGGTGTGCTCGGGGCGGTACGACGGCGCACCGCGGTGACCGACGATGACGGGACGGGCAGGGCGGGTCGCCGGGACCGGTGCCGGCGACGCGATCGCGCGCATGCCTCCTACAACACCCCAGCCAGGTGTCGGGACGGCGAACGCGCGCCGACTGGTCGCACACAATTCGGAGGACACCGCGCTGACCTGCGCGCGACCATGCCGACGTGACCGATCTCTCACTCCTGGGGTGGTCGCCGGACCGGGACGCCGAGATCCCCGCCGGCTGCGCACCCGGCCGCGTCGCCCGGGTGGACCGCGGCCGGCTGACCGTGCTCACCGCCGACGGCGAGGTGCGCGCGCACCCGGCGGCGGCGCTGCTCGAGGACGCCGGGCCCGCGGTGGGCGACTGGGTGGCGCTGCGCGGCGAGCTGGCGGTGGCGGTGCTGCCCCGGCGGACGGCGTTCACCCGCGTCGTCGCCGGGCGGACGTCGGCCGAGCAGGTGGTCGCGGCCAACGTCGACCTGGTGTTCGTCGTCGACGCGCTCACCACGGCGCCGCGCCTGCGCCGGGTCGAGCGGTACCTGGCCGTCGCCTGGGGCAGCGGGGCGACGCCGGTCGTCGTCCTCACCAAGGCCGACCTGTGCGACGACGTCCCCGCCGCCCTGCTCGCCGTGCAGGAGGACGCCGTGGGCGTCGACGTCCTGCCGGTCAGCTCGGTGACGGGAGAGGGGCTGGCCGCCGTCCGGGCGCTGCTCGGTCCCGGGCGCACGGCGGCGATGGTCGGCCCGTCGGGCGTGGGCAAGTCCAGCCTGGCCAACGCGCTGGCGGGGACGGAGGTGGCGGCCACCCGCGGGGTGCGCGACGCCGACGGCCGCGGCCGGCACACCACCACGGCGCGGGAGCTGCACCTGCTGCCCGGCGGCGGCCTGCTCGTCGACACCCCGGGCATGCGGGAGCTGGGGCTGGTCGACGACGCGGGCGTCGACACCGCCTACGCCGACGTCACCGGGCTGGCCGCCGCGTGCCGGTTCCGGGACTGCGCGCACCGCACCGAGCCCGGCTGCGCCGTGGCCGCGGCGATCGACGAGGGGCGCCTGGACCCGGCCCGCTACACCGCCTGGCGCAAGCTGCAGGCCGAGGCCCACCGCCAGGCGCTGCGCTCCGACGCCCGCGCCCGGGCCGCCGAGCACGCCCGTGTCCGGGCGCTGCACCGCGCCCACAGGTCGCAGCCGAACCGGCCGCGCGTGGGCAGATGAAGGACCACCCCCGGCCTGGCCTGCTCCCGGGGCCCGACCCGAGCCTGCGGGGGTTGGGGAGGAGCAGGTCCCTTCTCTCGCGGGCTCGGCGCGGGACCCTGGAGGGCGACCGTTCCAGCGAGTCGCGCGCTCGGTAGC